>JAESGN010000136.1_pt1 | contig 172586 bp, 184 predicted proteins | sample 9269731 | NCBI WGS metagenome assembly JAESGN01 (sample SAMN15720683, study PRJNA650826) | algae metagenome | isolation source: Mojavia pulchra JT2-VF2 and co-occurring heterotrophs from desert soil | place: USA: Cadiz Valley, Joshua Tree National Park, CA | collected 1998-06-08
CATGGTCGGTGCCTGGCTGCTGGCCAAGGGGTGAACCGTCCGGCGAATGCGCTGAGGCGCGGTGGTCCTGCCCTTGCCGTATCTGCGAGATGCGGTCATCTCCGGGAGAAAGCCGTACATCCCACTCACAGTTGTGTTTAACAACAAAAGGAAGTTCAGCCTCCCCCTGTTCAAGCGTCTCAAGCCATTGCATCGGCGAATATTTAAGAATATTCTTGTTTGGGCAGTTCGGTCTTTTGGTGTTGATGTGTCGGCATCCTTGCCTACCATCGGTTGAACAATCTGCTAAAGTGGCACGCATGATTCCAGGCACCAGAAGGCGGCGTCACCGCCAGGAAAAAGTCACCTTGTCAGATGTCGCAAGGGTCGCGGGCGTCAGCGCGATTACCGTTTCGCGCGCCTTGCGGGATCCGGAAAAGGTGTCACCGGCCCTGCGGGAAACGATCCTGCGGGTGGTCGAGCAGATGGGCTACGTGCCCGACATGGCCGCTCGGGCCCTCGCCAGCAAGGACAGCGGCCTGATCGGCGTGCTCACCCCCGGCCTCACCAGTTACGCCTTCATTGCCGTCATGCGCGGCATCGAGGACAGGGTGCGCTCCACCGATCTGCGCATCCAGTATGCCAACCCCGGCAATGACGGCGAGGATGATGCCCGCAAGCTACGCTTCTTCTTTTCGCAGAATCCGGCCGGTATCATCTATGTCGGGCGCAATCGAGAACCCGCTCTGGATGAACTTCTCCAGCGTGCGCCCTGTCCGGTCGTCGAGATCATGGATGTGAGCCATACCCCGGCGGAAATGGCCGTCGGCATCGATCACCGCATGGCGGCGGAGGCAGCAACCCGCCATCTGCTGGAGCAGGGTTACCGGCGCATTGCGCTTTTGGGCGGCGGTTCGGACAGCCGCTCGCTCCGTCGTCTCGAGGGCTATCGTGTCGTGCTTGAGGCGCAAGGGCTTTTCGATCCGGACCTGGTGCTGACCATCGACAGCTATACCAGCGTCGGGCTCGGCGCCCATCTGCTCGATCGCCTGCTGAGCGACCACCCCGATGCCGATGCCGCTTTCTGCCACAGCGACGACCTGGCGCTCGGGACCTTGTTCGAATGCCAGCGCAGAGGCCTGCGCATTCCCGCCGATTTCGGCATCTGCGGCTTCAACGATTTCGATTATGCCGGCGTCGCCTATCCCTCGTTGACCTCGGTCAGGCTGCCTCGCTACGAGATCGGCTATCGGGCCGCCGACATGCTGATCCGCGCCACCGGTGGCGGACGCCAGCCGCCGACCCTGGTCGATCTCGGCTTCCAGCTGGTTCCGCGCCAGTCGACAGCCCGCAATGCATTGCCGCCGACGTCGGGCTCGAAGGCATAGGCCTGCGCCGCCTTTGTCGCAGCGCTATGGGTTCACGAACGGCGGGCGGGACGCAATTTGCCTCTATTGCTCAGCAAGTCTCTGAGGGCATCGAGATGCGGCAGGAACACGACGTGGTCGACTGCCGGTAGCGCCGCATAGGCAGGGCCGCCGGTCACCAGCATGATGTCTTCGGGAAGCGTGGCGCGCAGTTGGCGCAGGTCCGCTTCCAGGCGGCTGGGTCTGCCGTTGACCGCGCTGAGGCACACGCAGCACACGTCACGCGTCACTGCCGCCATTTCCACTTCTTCCGGGGGCAGGTTGGCCCCGATATGAAGACTGTCCCAGCCATGCAGGCGCGCCACGAGGGTGACAGCCAATGCACCGATCTCGTGTTCTTCACCTGACAGTGTCGCGGTCAGCATGCGCGGGGCGCCGGCGCGCGGGCTGGGACACTCATCGATCATCGTTCCCAGCAGGCGTCTGATTTTGCTCGAGGCGAGATGTTCGGCGGCGATCGAAAGGTTGCCTTCCGCCCACAAGGTCCCGATGTCGCGCAGCAGCGGCAAAACGGTCGCGTCGAGAAAACCCTCAGGCCCTTCGGCATCAGCCCGGATCCGCAGCATGTCGCGAAAGTCTTCGCCGTTCATCGTGTTCAGTGCCGCGATCAGCGGTGCATTCCGACGTTGGGCGATCAGGGCGGTTTCCAGTCGCCGCAAATCGTCCAGTGGCAGGTCGACGATGGTCCCGATCCGGTGTCCGGCGTCGCTGCAGATCTTCAGCAATCTCAGTCGCTCGGCCTGTTCAGGGGTATAGAAGCGTCTTCCGGTTTCATTGCGCTGGGCAGGCTCTATTCCGTAGCGACGCTCCCAGGCATGCAGAACGAGCTTGGTAATGCCGCTGATCGAAAGCACCTCGGCAAGGTTCAAGAGCGGGTCGCCACCAGTCTTTCCGTCTTCTGTCACCTGCATGCCGTTGTCGCCTCCCTTCTTCACGCAAAGAAATCCGTAATTAAGAAAGTTCGCAGGTAGTAGTAGCGCGATTCCGCGGACTTACAAATGCAAATGGCCCGCCGGAACGGCGGGCCATCAAGAGACCGTCGGGAATGAGAAAGGCTTGTGTTCAGCCGTCGATGTCGTCCAGCAATTGCCGGGCAGCGGCGGTCGTGACACGACGGGTGTCCACCTCGTCGCGCCGTGCGGCCAGAAGTTCCGTTGCCAAAAGCTGTTCGGCGAGATCCGCCGGCAGTGACAGGATCACGCGGCCTTCATGGGCGTTCAGCCCGCCGAATTCGGTGCGCTTGGCAGTGATCATGCCACCGGCCACGGTGTTGTTCGTATCCGGGTCGATGAGGATGAAGGAACCCGTGCCACGGTTCTGTTCATAAGGGTCGAAAATTGCTGTTTCGTCGAAGGAGAGATGCACCTTGCCGATCGCGTTCATCTGCAGCATTTCGGCCGCCAGCCACTTGCCCGACTTCAATTCGAGCTGTTGAACCGGCTCCACCTGCACACGCTGACGGCGCGAACCGGCTTTCAGCCAATAGCGCTTGCCCGGAACGATGCCGTCAGGCTGCAGCGCGACCAGTTGGGCATCGAAGGCCAGGCCGGTCTGCGGCTGGGCGTCGAGCGAAACGATCATGTCGCCGCGGGCAACGTCGACCTGGCGGTCGAGCACCAGCGTGATGGCATCGCCGGCCACGGCGGCATTGCGCACGAGGTCGAAGGTGACGATCTGCTTGACATTGGCGATCTGGCCGGATGGCAGGATGGCGACGCTGTCGCCGGGCTTGACCGCGCCACCGGCAACGGTGCCCTGATAGCCGCGGAAGCTTTCGCCGGGGCGCGATACGCGCTGCACCGGCAGGCGGAAGCCGGTCGACTGGCCGGAGCGCAGCGTCGCGAGTTCCAGCGTTTCGACCAGCGTCGGGCCCTCATACCAGGGCATGACCGCAGCACCGGAGTAAACGACGTTTTCGCCCTTTAGCGCCGACATCGGGATCGCCGTCACCTGGCGCACGCCGAGTGTCAGCGCCAGTTCGCGGAAATCATGGCTGATCTTGTCGAAGCCGGCACGGTCATAGCCGGTGAGATCGATCTTGTTGACCGCCAGCACGAACTGCTTGATGCCCATCAGCGAGGCGATGGTGGCGTGCCGCCGGGTCTGTTCGAGAAGGCCGGCGCGCGCGTCGACCAGAAGCACCGCCAGATCGGCATTCGAGGCGCCGGTCGCCATGTTGCGGGTATACTGCTCATGGCCGGGCGTGTCGGCGACGATGAAGGAACGGCGGTCCGTCGAAAAATAGCGATAGGCGACATCGATGGTGATGCCCTGTTCGCGCTCGGCCTGGAGACCATCGAGCAGCAGCGCGAAGTCGGGCAGGCCGAGGTCGTTCTGCTGGCCGGAATCGCGGCGAAGGGTCGCCGCCTGGTCTTCCTTGACGGCCTTGGTGTCCCAGAGCATGCGGCCGATCAGCGTCGACTTGCCGTCGTCGACCGAGCCGCAGGTGATGAGGCGAAGCGGGCGCGAGTCGCGGGTGACCGGTGCGGCGTCGGTGTGCGGTGCCTCGGAGGCGAGGGCGGTAATGGCAGCTGCGGTCATCTCAGAAATATCCTTCGCGCTTCTTCTTTTCCATCGATCCGGCCTGGTCGCGGTCGATGGCGCGGCCTTGGCGTTCGGAGACGGTGGCGATTTCGAGTTCGGCGATCACCGCTTCAAGGGTGGTCGCATTGGAGCGGATGCCGCCGGTCAGCGGCCAGCAGCCGAGTGTGCGGAAGCGCAGCATGCCTTCCTGGATCTCTTCGCCCGGCAGGGGTTCAAAGCGCGGATCTTCCGCCCACATCAGCATGCCGTCGCGCTCCACATACTTCTGCTTCTTGGCGTAGTAGAGCGGCGGCAGTTCGATGTTTTCGGCCTGGATGTAGCGCCAGATATCGACTTCGGTCCAGTTCGACAGAGGGAAGGCGCGCACGCTCTCGCCGCGGCGGATCATGCCGTTATAGATGTTCCACAGCTCCGGGCGCTGGTTGCGTGGGTCCCATTTGTGGTCGGGCGTGCGGAAGGAATAGATGCGCTCCTTGGCGCGGCTTGCTTCCTCGTCGCGCCGCGCACCACCAAAGGCGGCATCATACTTGCCGGCGTCAAGCGCCTGGCGAAGCGCCTCCGTCTTCATCACGTCGGTATGGTAGGACGAGCCATGGCTGAACGGGCCGATGCCCTCTTCCTTGCCGCGCGGATTGGTGTGCACGATCAGATCCAGATCGTACTTCTCCGCCGTCGCATCACGGAATGCGATCATCTCGGGGAATTTCCAGCCCGTGTCGACATGCAGCAGCGGGAAGGGCACGCGGCCGGGGAAGAAGGCCTTGCGCGCCAGATGCAGGAGCACGGAGGAATCCTTGCCGATCGAATAGAGCATCACCGGCTTTTCAAACTCGGCTGCCACTTCGCGGAAGATGTGGATCGCCTCGTTCTCCAGCGCCTTCAGATGTGGATCAAGCGGCGACTTGACGGCGGGATCCTTCGAGTGCGGATCGAATTCGGATGTGTGTACGTGCATTTTTCTATCTGCCTTGATGGCCATCAGCGATGGCATTTCGTGGCACCCCCCTCTGCCTGCCGGCATCTCCCCCACAAGGGGGGAGAGCGCTTGCCGCATCCATCTCGCCCAGATCGGCGGGAGTGACGGCGGTTTTCTGGCGTTCCGCTCTCCCCCTTGTGGGGGAGATGTCACGAAGTGACAGAGGGGGGTGAATTCTCGTTCCAGTTCAAGCCGGCGTCGGTACCGCAGACGTCACCGCCTCCGGCACATGCAGGCCGCATTCGCGCTTCTCGTCGTTCTCCCACCACCAGCGACCGGCGCGCTCCGGCTCGCCGGGCTTGATTGCCCGCGTGCAGGGCTCGCAGCCGATCGAGGGGTAGCCGCGCTTGTGCAGCGGATTGGTCGGCACGCTCTCGGCCTCGACATAGGCGTTGATGTCGTCGAGCGACCAGTCGGCGAGCGGGTTCACCTTGATCAGGTCACGCTCGGCATCATACTCGGCGAAAGGTGTGGCTGCGCGATTGCCGGACTGGGAGCGGCGCAAACCGGTGATCCAGAAGCGGGCGCCGGAAAGCGCCTCCGCCAGCGGGACCAGCTTGCGCACATGACAGCAGGCGTGACGGGCTTCGACGCTTTCGTAAAACCCGTTCAGACCATACTTCGCCGCATAGGCGTCAATGTCGTCAGGCTTGGGATGAAACCGCTTGATCGTGATGCCGAAGCGCTCTTCGGTCTCGGCGATCAGGTCGACGGTTTCCTTGAACAGTCGCCCGGTTTCCAGCGTGGACACCTCGACCGGCAGGCCATTCAGGCCGATCGCTGCGGTGATCACCTGGTCTTCGATCCCGAGAGAGGTGGTGAATACGGCAAGGCCCTCAAGGCTGGAAACGAGACGCAGACGCGCGCTCAGATCGAGTTCGGCGAGCTGGCTATCCAGAGAGGCTGCAAACGCGGCGGCATTGGAAGGGGACATCACATGGTTCCTGCTGATTGTGCCGGAGTATGCCTCAAAGCTCGGCCGCGAAACAGAAATCGCCTTTCAACGGCATCAGATTGAAGAGCATATCTCACTAAGGAGCGCGGGAAATGCGCGATAAAGTCCCGCCACTTGGTGAAGACGTCACCGATGAGACTGGTTCAGGCGAACGCTGCATGCAGGGCGAATTTCCCGAGAAGGGCGCCGCAATCTGGCTGCGATCAAGCCCAAAAATAGCAGGGTTTGCAGTGCTATCGGCCCCTTTGCGGTTTTCGCAGGCAATGGCATAGTTTGGCCGCTAAAAAAGGGGGACTGAAATCATGCCACAACTATCCGTCTTGTACTTCCGGACCGCAATTCTGTTTCTGATCGCCGGCATCTGTGTCGGCCTTTACATGTCGATCACCCATCAGTTCGAGGCAACCGGTGCACACGCCCATATCAACCTGCTCGGCTGGGTAACCATGGCGATCTTCGGCATCTATTACGCCCTGAACCCCGTTCAGGCCGCAAGCCGCATCGCAAAGATCCAGTACATGGTCTACACGATCGGCATCCTTGTCATGGCGCCCTCGCTCTTCCTGATGCTGACCGGCAACCCGGCGCTCGAACCCGTCGTCGCGATCTCCTCGCTGGTGACGTTTGCCGGGGTCTTGCTGTTCGCGTTGATCCTGTTCACCCGCAAGGCGTAAGCGGAGGGGCGGCGTCCGGACGGGATCCTGCCTTTCGAGATAGCTTTCCGTCTTGCGAAGGCTCAGCCCGGCAGTTCCTGCTCGATCGCCTTTTCGGCAAGTTTAGCAATGGACATCAGCCGGTCGAGGGAAATGCCGGAGCGGGCCTTGGCGGACATTCCGGCCATGGTCGCGCCGACGAAATCCGTCACGTCGCTGGCCTTGTCCGGATATCGCACGGCGACATAGGTGCGGATCACGTCCTCTGCACCCCGCTGGAAGACGCAAGCCGCATCCCGTGCCTCCGGCGCGTTTGATCGCACACCTTCCACCACCATGCATCCGGTTGCCTCCGGATGGCCTGCATACCGGCGTGCGGCCTCCTCGAGCACAGCACCGAGGCAGGCGGCCACCGGCTGGTCGGGACGCAGGAGGTCGGCAAGCGGGATCGCACTGGTTGCCGCGTAACGGTCGAGAACGCGGCCATACAGGCCCATCTTGCTGGCAAAGGCCGCGTAGAAGCTCGGCGGGTTGATGCCGAGCGCTGCCGCAATGTCGGCGACGCCGACCGAGTCATAGCCGCGGGCATGGAAAAGTTGCTGCGCAATCGCCACACCCTCGTCGATGTCGAAGCGACGCGGCCTGCCCCGCACTGAATCTTTTTTTGTAGTCGTCATTACAGAAAGCCTTGAAGCCAGAATTATCGTATTTATGTAGTGGACGTTACGAAAACTCTCAAGGAGCAGAAATGTCCAATTTTCAGGGAAAATCAGTGCTGGTGCTCGGTGGCAGCCGCGGCATTGGAGCCGCCGTCGTCCGGCGGTTTGCAGCCGACGGCGCAAACGTCACCTTCACCTATGCCGGATCGCAGGGCGCAGCAGAGCAATTGGCGTCTGAGACCGGCAGCACGGCAGTCATCACCGACAGCGCAGACCGGGAGGCCGTGATAGCACGGGTCCGCGACAGCGGCCCGCTCGACATCCTGGTGGTCAATTCCGGTATCGCCATCTTCGGGGATGCGCTGGATCAGGATGCGGATGCCATTGACCGGCTGTTCCAGATCAACATCCAGACGCCCTATCACGCCTCGGTCGAAGCGGCACGCCAGATGCAGGAAGGCGGCCGCATCATCGTCATGGGCTCCGTCAACGGCGACCGAATGCCCGTTCCGGGCATGGCATCTTATGCGGTCAGCAAGTCTGCCCTGCAGGGCCTTGCCAGAGGTCTGGCGCGTGACTTCGGTCCGCGCGGGATCACCATCAACGTCGTTCAGCCAGGGCCGATCGATACGGATGCCAATCCTGAGGACGGTCCGATGAAGGACCTGATGCATAGCTTCATGGCCATCAAGCGCCACGGGCGTCCGGAAGAGGTGGCGGGCATGGTTGCCTGGCTGGCAGGTCCCGAGGCGAGCTTCGTAACGGGCGCCATGCACACGATCGATGGTGCCTTCGGCGCCTGATCAACGATCCCCGAGCACCGAGGGGCACCGTGTCCGGCGTCCCTCGGACCGGCGGCGTGAAATCGTCAGTCGGTTAAACCTGCTGCCATCGCCCCAAGGCCTCGTGCCCTGCCGGCGTCAATCCATAGACGCCGCGCTCCACGCGCTCGAACCAGCCATAGACATTGCCCTGCAGGATCTTGCCCGCCTCGGGAACGCTCGCCCTGACGTCGCGCACCTTGAGCGGTCCCGGCGCCAGAGCCACGGCACAGCCAAGCGCCTGTTGGCGATAGGCGGTCATCAGAGGGGTACGCGTGCTGCCACCGACGGCGGGATCGCCTTTGCGCTTCTGGTGTTCACGCATCAGCCGCGACCGCCGCTTCGGATTGGTGCGCGGCATTGGCGTGACCGAGCCGACGATGACGCTGACCTCGCCCGCATCGGAGATGCCGAGCATGCCGAAGCCGAGCCGCCGGCAGAGGTCGCGGTAGCGCTTGTCACTTTCGCGTCCCTTGCCCTTCGCCGAAACGCGGGCTGCGATCCACACCTCGTCTGCAACAGAGGCGCGGTCGACGGCCTGCAGGATGAGTTCGAGATTGAAGCTGAGCTTCAGTTCGCAGATGACCACGACGGACGGGTCGTCGTCGCGGAGGCCCACGAGATCGCAACCGCCGATCTCGCCCTTGACGGTATAGCCCGCCGTTTCGAGAAAGCCTTTGACGGGGAGATAAAGCGAGGTTTCCATGAGGCTCGGATTCGGTTGTGCGGACAACCGACACCTACAGCGCTTCGTCCGCCCGCGTCACCCGAAAACGTGTCGCTTTATACTTCCAGCCACTGCCGGCGACGCGCCTCACACCAGGAAGATCGATATGATCGGGAACGCGGTCAAAAGCACGATGCGCAGCAGGTCGGCGGTCACGAACGGCACGATCGCCTTGTAGGTCTCGCGGATCGGCACATCGCGCGCCATGGCCGAGATGATGAAGAGATTGAGCCCCACGGGTGGCGTAATCATGCCGATCTCGGCCACCATCAGCACCAGAATGCCGAACCAGATGGCAAAATGCTCCGGGCTCATGCCGAAATCCATGGCCGTCACGATAGGGAAGAAGATCGGAATGGTGAGCACGATCATGGAAAGCGAATCCATGATGCAGCCGAAGACGATGTAGAGGATCAGAATGATGATCAGCACGGTCATCGGCGCAAACCCCTGCGCCGTCACCCATTCCGCCCCCATCTGCGGCAGGCGGGAAAAGGCGAGGAAGGAGTTGAACACGGATGCGCCAAGGATGATGAAGAAGATCATGCCGGTCGAGACCGCCGTCTCCTTGAAACATTCAAACAGCGACTTGCGATCGAGCCCGCCATTGACGAAGGCGACGAGACCCGCCCCAGCAGCCCCGATGGCTGCTGCCTGGGTCGGTGTGAACCAGCCGAGATAGATGCCGCCGACGACGAGGAAGAAGATCGTGACAACAGGCCAGACGGCGATCAGCGCCGGCACACGATCAGCCCAGGCCACCCGTGCCGCATGGCCAGCGCTGCCTGGCTTCAGCCGGACATAAATGGCGATGACCGCGAGGTAGGAGAGGGCGGCGATGATGCCGGGCACGAAGGCCGCGAGGAAGAGTTTCGCGATGTTCTGCTCGGCGAGGATCGCATAGATGACCAACACGACCGAGGGTGGGATGAGAATGCCGAGCGTGCCACCGGCAGCCAGCGTTGCAGTCGCAAGCCCGCCGGCATAGCCATTACGCTTCAGTTCCGGCAGCGCCACCTGCGCCATGGTCGCAGCCGTTGCCAGTGAAGAGCCGCAGATCGAGCCGAAGCCGGCACTGGCGCCGATCGCCGCCATCGCGACCCCGCCCTTGCGATGGCCGAGAAAGGCGGCGGCCGCGTTGAACAGCGCCTGGCTCATGCCGCCACGCGCGGCAAACTGGCCCATTAGCAGGAAAAGCGGGATGATCGACAGAGAGTAGTTCGCATTGGTGTTCCAGGCGAGCGCCTTCATCTGCGCCAGGATCGGCGTCCATTTGCCGAGCACCAGAAAGGTGCCGATCACGCCGGTGCCGAGCATGGCGGCCCCGATCGGGACGCGCAGGAAGATCAGAAGAATGAGGACGGGGAAGGACCAGAGGCCGATTTCAACGCTGCTCATCAATGGGCTCCCAGCGATGCGACGATGGTGCGACGGTCGCGAATGTCGCGGATGTCGGCGAGGATGATGAACAGGCAGACGAGGATATTGGCGATGAGCAGCGCCGCACCGATGGCAAATCCCCACCAGACCGGCAGCAACAGGATCGGCGTCGTTTCGCCATTGCCGAACTTGTCCATGGTTCCGACGACATGCCGCCATGTGACCAGACCGATCAGCACCGCGATAACAACGTCACCGATGAGCTGGGTCCAGTTCATCGCCTTCGGACCGAAGGCCGAAATCAGGATGTCGACGCCCACATGCCCACGCTTCAGCTGGCAATAGGGCAGGAAGGCAAAGACCGCGAGCCCGCACAGGATTTCCACCACCTCGATCTCGCCGGGCAGCGGTCGGATCGTCAGGCCTCCCACGATCGACGCTGCCGTCAGCGCGCAGGCGACGACGAGACAGAACCCTCCAAAGGCAACAAGCGCATGGGCAAGGCCGTAGGTGGCCCTTTCGAAGCGATGAAAAGTGGGTGACGTAGGCATGTCCATCGGGTCGTCCTCGACAGTCTGGATAAAAAAGTCCGGGCGCTCCGACAGGAGGCCCGGACGAATGTGGGGAATCTTACTTGCTGTACTGGGCAATCAGCGCGGTGGCGTCGGTGTAGAGACCGGTGCCGTCGAGACCCTTGGCGTCCATGTCGGCGATCCAGGCCTTGGTCACGGCCTCGCCGGCGGCTTTCCACCTTGCGGTTTCGGTCTCGTCGAGGACAAAAGTCGTATTGCCGGCTTTGTCTGCGAGATCCTTGCCGCGAACATCGCCTTCATCCATCGCCTTGCCGAACAGGCGAGCCAGTTCGCGGCCCGAATTGGCGTCGATGATCTTTTTCAGGTCGTCGGGCAGGGCGTCATAGCTGTCCTTGTTCATCGCGAAGACGAAAGTGCCGGTATAGAGGCCGGTGCCGCCGGAAAAAGCCGTATGGTTCGGTGCCAGTTCCGCGATCTTGATCGCCGGCGTCACTTCCCAGGGAACGACCGAGCCGTCGATGACGCTCTTCGACAGGCTTTCCGGCACGGCCGTGACCGGCATGCCGACGGCGGCTGCGCCCATGGCTTCCAGCATCTGGTTGACCACCTTGGACGTGCCGCGCAGCTTCAGGCCCTGCATGTCTTCAAGCTTCTGAACCGGCTTGGCGGCGATCGTATGGATCAGGCCCGGACCATGCGTATGCACGGCCAGAACGTGATATTCTGCCAGCTCGTCCTTCAGGTGTTTGTCGGCATAGTCCTGGAAGGCAACGGAGGTCGCTTCCGCGGTCGTCACCATGAAGGGCAGCTCGAAGGCTTCCGATTTCGGGAAGCGGCCAGGCGTATAGCCGAACAGCGTCCAGGTGAGGTCAACGACGCCGTCCTTGACCTGGTCGACGAGGTCAGCCGGCTTGCCGCCGAGCTGCATCGCCGGATAGAGCTCGACTTCGATCCGGCCACCGGACTCCGCCTTGATCTTCTCGGCCCAGGGGGCGAGTACCTTCGCCGGGATCGTCGCCTGCGGCGGCAGCATCTGGTGCAGCTTCAGGGTAACGTCTGCAGCACTGGTGGTGAAGGCGGTGAGGGAAAGGGCAATCCCGGACAGGCCGGCAAGCAGGAAATGGCGCAACATGGTCTCCTCCCAGAAACAATTAAATGACGGAATGAAATCGCCGGATCTGGCATCCGCACCACCGGTGACGCTGAAACGTCCTGCCTGTTGGTGACGATGTCCGGCTCCTCTTGCCGGCAATTTCTCCCTTGATGGTTATGCTTACAGAACAGCTTGTCGCGCGCAAATAATAATGTGGCGGGAAATCATAACCCCTCGGGTATGTATCGCCGTTGTCGCCGGCAAGGTTCCAAGCAGGAACCTCTTGCTTCCCGCTCTTGGCGAATGGCCTCTGTCGCTTTATAGCTCCGCTTCGGTCGCCATGACGACGGCCTGAGACTGTCTAGCGTCGCAAGGACAAATAGCATGAAGCGTCCCCCGTCCGGTCCGCACCTGTCGCGCAGGGTTCCTCTGATTGCCCTTTGTCTGGTTGCCGGGCAGGTGCTGACGGCCTGCGCCGGCCGTCCCGGACCTGAAACCCTGTCCTCGGTCACATTGACGGATTTTCAGCCGAAGACGGTCGAAACGCTTTATACGGTCACCACGCGCGACCGCGCCGAACCGGGCAAGAATGTCTTCGGCGTCGGCAAGACCCTTGAACCCAATTACGCCCGCTTCGACATTTCCATTCCGCCCAACCACAAGCCGGCCAATATCGAATGGCCGAAGGGCAAGACGGTCGATCCGCGCACCGATTTTGCCGTGCTGTCCCAGGCGGTGCTCGGCCGGGCCGATCTGATCCAGGCGGTGCGCGCGCCAAAGGCGGCCCCGCCGGTCATCTTTGTTCATGGCTACAACTACAATTTCCAGGAATCGCTTTATCGCCTGGCCCAGTTGAAGACAGACAGCCGCATCGATGGCATTCCTATCGTCTTCTCCTGGCCGTCCCATGCCGCTCTGCCGGCCTATGTCGCCGACAAGGAATCCGCCACCTACTCGCGCGATGCGCTGGTGAAACTGATGGCCGACCTGGCCACGGCCCGCAATGGTGAGGTTGATGTCTTCGCCCATTCCATGGGGGGGTGGCTGACCATCGAAGCGCTGCGCCAGCTGAAGCTCGAAGGTCGCGACGACGTGCTCGATCACTTGCGGGTGATCATGGCAGCCCCCGATATCGACGAGGATGTCTTCACCGCCCAGCTCGAGGTGATCGGCCGGATGAAGATCCCGATCCTCATCCTCGTTGCGGCCGATGACCGCGCCCTGCGGGTTTCCAGCATCCTTGGTGCCGGCACCCAGCGCGTCGGCGCCCTTGATGCCCGCAACCCGGATGTGGCCGCAGCGGCGAAGAAGGCAGGGGTCAGCATCGTCGACATTTCCTCGCTGGAATCGGCCGATGCCACCAACCACAACCGCTTCTTCGACGTGAACCAGATCGCCACCGCCTTGAACCAGCCGGCAGCAAGCGCAACGCTCGGCGATGCCGGTGCCTTCGTCTTCGATGCGGCGGCCAAGACCATCTCCAGCCCGTTCTCGCTGGCAGCAACCGTGCTGCGCCAGCGTTGACGACAGGGTAAGCGGCGGGGGCTGCCCCGCCGCATGTTGCCGTTGATATCCACCGTTAGAGGTCCTGCAGCGTGTCCCGTCCGGTTGACGGGCAACGATTTCCGTTGTCTTGCGCAAATTATGCGTCGGATTACCGACTCGTTTACCCCTTGATGGCACAAGCTATCATTTATGCATGGGCGCTAATAAGCGTTTCACTCTTGTCCTGTTATGGTCCCGTTTATGGCTTCTTCCGTCTCCGGCGTTGAAATGGCGGTCTCCCAGCCTGCCACCACACCCACGAAACAGTCATCCCTACTGTTCTTTTCCTTGCTCTGCCGGCTCGCCCTGCGCGGCCGGAAGGCGGGCCTGTGGCTCGCATCGCTCGCCGGCGTCGCGCTGATCGCGCCGCTGTTGCTCGACGAGGGATTGTTCAGTCTTGGCTGGCAGCTCCTGCTCGCCCGGTCTGGCATTGGCGCGACCGAGGGCACTCTCGGCCTGTCACTGCTCTTCGGCGTCATCGCCTCGCGTGGCTTCATCCGCCGTCCCGCTCGCCAAGCGGAGGCAGGCCAGTCCGCCGATCTCGACCGTGCGCTCGCCATCCTCGCCCGCCAGCCTGAAGCGGCCGCCGGGCTGGTGCGCCTCGGCGACAAGCAGGTGCTGGTCTCCGATTGTGGCGAAGCCTTTCTGATGTATGCCCGCCAGGGCCGCTCGCTGATCGCGCTCTTTGACCCGGTCGGACCGAAGCCGCTCTGGGCGCCGCTCGTCGGAAAATTCATCGCCGAAGCGCGACGCTGCCGCTGCCGCCCTGTCTTCTATCAGGTTTCCGCCGATTTCCTGCCGATCACGGTCGAGATGCGCCTGCAGGCGCTGAAGCTCGGCGAGCAGGCAGTTGTAGACCTCTCCGGCTTCTCGCTCGCCGGCGGTGCCTGGCTGAAACTCCGACGCTCGATCAACCGCGCCGAACGCGACGGATTGGTCTTCGAGCTGCTCGCCCCGGACGCCGTGATGTCGGTCATGGATGAGTTGCGCGTGGTTTCCGACACCTGGCTTGCAGCGCACCAGGCGGCAGAAAAGGGCTTTTCGCTGGGTACCTTCGACCCTGACTATCTGGCCGCCGGCCCGGTCGCCGTCATCAGGATGCAGGGCCGCATTGTCGCCTTTGCCAGCCTGATGACCGAAGCCTCCGGTGGTGATGTCTTCATCGACCTGATGCGCCATGTACCGGGCGTCCATCGCGGCATGATGGATCTGCTTTTCGTCAAGGTCATGGAGACCCTGAAAGGTCAGGGCTTCCGTACCCTCAATCTCGGCATGGCCCCGCTCGCGGGCCTTGCCGCCCATGATCGCGCGCCGGTCTGGAACCACCTGGCCCGGCAGATCTTCGAGCATGGCGAACGCTTCTACAATTTCCGCGGCGTTCGGGACTTCAAAGAAAAGTTCGACCCCGACTGGCGGCCCCGTTATCTCGCGGTGGCAGGTCAGGGTTTTCCGCTCGCATCGTTGCTCGACGTGACCCTGCTGATCGGCGGGGGGCTGAAAGGCCTATGGCGCAAATGATCGGAACGGCACGGCAAGAGGCCCCGCCTTATCACGATGCATTTTTTGCGGTATGATCGACGCCACGCGAAGGAGCCCGGCCATGAACGAAATCGCGAAACCCGCCGTCCTGGATGACGAAGAATTTCACGCCGCCGCAGAAAGCGTGCTGCGCGAAGGCGAGACCGTCGCCGATCTGATCGACCGCTCGGCAAGGGCCGAGGTGGAATATCGGCGCGATCAGGCAGCCTTTATTGCCAGAGGGCTGGCCTCCCTGGAGGAAGCCGAGCGCACCGGCGTCTGGTACAGTGCCGAAGAGGTTCACGCTGAACTCAGAGCCAAGCTCGAAAAGAGGAAAGCCGAGTTGAGCCAATGACCCGGAAGGTCCGCTACAATGCGAAGGCTCGGGCGGATCTGAACAGGCTATACGATTTTCTTCTCGATCGAGACGTGTCAGCAGCCGAACGTGCGCTGGATGCGATCGTCGACTGTGTTTCGGGCCTCGCCCACTTTCCCAATAAGGGTCGCAAGATTGAACACGACGACCAGCAGTTCAGGGAACTGCGGATCGCTTTTGGTCGCACTGGCTATTTGGCGCTCTACCAGCTGGCACCGAACGGTGATGTGAACATCCTCGCCATCCGCCACCAACGCGAAGACGACTACCGTTGACCCATCACCGGTCGCTGACCTCCCAGCGCGGGTTGATCCACGGCTCCTGATTGGAGCGGGGCAGGGGCTGGCGGCCGAGAATATGATCCGCCGCCTTCTCCCCCGTCATGATGGAGGGACCGTTCAGGTTGCCGTACGTGACATGCGGGAAGATCGAACTATCCGCCACCCGCAACCCCTCGACGCCGATCACCTTCGTCGTGGGGTCCACCACCGCCATGGGATCATCCGCACGGCCCATCTTGCAGGTGCCGCAAGGGTGATAGGCGCCTTCCAGATGTTCAGCGAGATAGGCGTCGATCTCCTCGTCCGACTGCACGTTCGGCCCCGGCGCCACCTCGGCCTCGCGATAGGGATCAAAGGCCTTCTGATTGAAAATCTCGCGGGTGACGCGCACCGCATGGCGGAACTTCACCCAGTCCTCCGGATCGCTCATATAGTTGAAGCGCAGAACCGGCGTATCCTTCACATCCGGCGAACGCAGCGTCACCGACCCGCGCGACTTCGACATGTTGTAGCCGACATGCGCCTGAAAACCATGGCCACCCACCGCCGACTTGCCGTCATAGGAGATCGCGATCGGCAGGAAATGATACTGGAGGTCCGGCCATTTGACGCCGGCCGCCGAGCGAATGAAGGCTGCCGCCTCGAACTGGTTTGAAGTACCCAAACCCTTCTTGAAGAACAGCCACTGCGCCCCGACGATCCCCATCCAGAACCAGTTGTTCTTCGAATGCAGCGTGATCGGCAGCTTCGATTTGAACTGGTGGTAATATTCCAGGTGATCCTGCAGGTTCTGCCCCACGCCCGGACGGTCTGCAACGACCGGAATGCCCATCTCCTTCAAATGTGCCGCAGGCCCAATGCCTGACAGCATCAGGATTTTTGGCGAGTTGAAGGCCGATGCCGCGACGATCACCTCGCGGTTCGCCTTCACAACCTCAATCTTGCCCCCGATCTCGACCTCCACGCCGACAGCGCGGGTCCCTTCCATCACAACCTTGCGGGCATAGCAGCGGATCAGCGAGACATTCGGCCGCTTCAAGGCCGGCTTGAGATAGGCATTCGCCGTCGACCAGCGCCGGCCCTTCCAGCTCGTCTGCTCCATCAGACCGAAGCCCTCCTGCTGACGACCGTTATAGTCCTCGGTGACGGGGAAGCCTGCCTGCCGTCCTGCCTCGATGAAGGCGCGGTAAAGCGGGTTCTTGATCTCGCCGCGACGCACATGCAGCGGACCATCCGTGCCTCGCCAGCCCTCCTCGCCGCCATGCGAACTTTCCTGCCGCTTGAAATAGGGCAGCACGTCCGCATAGGCCCAGCCGGTCGCCCCCAGCTCCTCCCAGCGGTTGAAATCCTCCGCATGGCCGCGCACATAAACCATGCCATTGATCGACGACGACCCGCCGATCACCTTGCCGCGCGGCGCAATCATCCGCCTGTTGTTCAGATGCGGCTCCGGCTCGGTCATATAGCCCCAGTTGTAGCGCTCCATGTTCATCGGATAGGCGAGGGCGGACGGCATTTGGACGAAGGGCCCGATATCGGACCCGCCGAACTCCAGCACGATGACGGTGTTCTTGTCGTCCTCCGACAGGCGGTAAGCCATGGCCGCCCCAGCGGAGCCGGAACCGATGATAACGAAATCTGCGCTTTTCATGCCTATCCCCAAAACAAACTTGCCCTACTGCACCCGTTCAGCTCTCGTCCCCAGGAGAGCAGAGCGGATCGCGCGACCTCCCCCTCTTGGGGGGAGGTGAAAGATCAATACGGCGCCTCGCATTTGCCCATGCCGACATAAACCGTCTTCAGCTCGGAATAATGCTCCAGTGCCGCTGCCGAATTCTCGCGCCCAAAGCCGGATTGCTTGGAGCCGCCGAAGGGGATTTCGACCGGGCAGAGATTGTAGGTGTTGATCCACAGCGTGCCGGCTTCCAGCTGATCCACCACCCGATGCGCGCGGGAGAAATCGGCGGTGAACACACCGGCCGACAGGCCGAATTCGGTGCCGTTTGCCCGCTCGATCACGTCAGCCTCATCGTCGAAATCGAGCACGCACATGACCGGCCCGAAAATCTCTTCACGGGCGATGGTCATGTCGTCGGTGACATCGGCAAAGACGGTCGGCTGGATGAAATATCCTTCGCCGGACACGGTGTTCGGAATGCCGCCGCCGGTGATGAGCGTGGCGCCCTCAGCCTTGCCCTTCTCGATATAGCCGAGCACCTTCTCGCGCTGCGCATAGGAAACCATCGGCCCCATCTGCGTCGTCTCGTCCTGCGGATCGCCGATCAGGATCGCTTCCGTGCGGGCCTTCAGCCGCGCGAGAAACGTCTCCTTGATCGCCGTGTGCACGAAGACGCGGGTGCCGTTCGAGCAGACCTGACCGGTCGAATAGAAGTTGCCGAGCATGGCGCCCGAGATCGCGCTGTCGACATCGGCATCGTCGAAGATGACGATCGGCGACTTGCCGCCCAGTTCCATGGTGACATGCTTCAGCTGCGAAGCAGCCGCCCCCGCCACCTTGCGCCCCGTCGGGACGGAGCCGGTGAGCGACACCTTGGCGACATCTGGATGCGACACGAGCAGCGGCCCGGTCTCACGATCCCCCTGGATGACATTGTAGACGCCCTTCGGCGCGCCCGCCTCGATCAGGATCTCGGCAATCTTCAAGGCACCGAGCGGCGTCACTTCCGAGGGCTTGAACACCATGGCATTGCCGGCGGCGAGCGCCGGCGCACCCTTCCAGCAGGCGATCTGCTGCGGATAGTTCCAGGCACCGATGCCGACGACGACGCCGAGCGGCACGCGTTTGGTGTAGGCCCAGTCACCACCCAGCGGGATCTGGCTGCCATTCATCGCGGTCGCGATGATACCGCCGAAGAATTCGAAGCTGTCAGCCCCCGATGTCGGGTCGGCAACGATGGTTTCCTGGATCGGCTTGCCGGTGTCGAGCGTCTCGAGTTCGGACAGCTCGCGGTTACGCGCCCGTATGATCTCGGCGGCTTTTTTCAATACACGCCCGCGCGCCGCCGGGCTCCACGAGGCCCATTCCTTCTGCGCCCGCTTGGCAGATGCGATGGCCTTCTCGACAATCGCAGGCGTTGCCGCGTGCAGCCGCGCGATCACTTCGCCGGTCGCCGGATAGATGCTCTCGATGACGGTGCCGTCGGTATCCTCGACATATTCCCCGTCAATGAAGTGGGAGGCTTGCGGTTGGGCTTTCATGTCCTGTCTCCAGACGGGTGTTCGAATTTGCATGTTCCTATAAGTGCCCCTCATCCGCCCTGCCGGGCACCTTCTCCTCGTTGAACGGGGAGAAGGAGACACGAGGCTAACGGTCGCCACTCCCTCTCCCCGCCTGCGGGGAGAGGGTAGGGTGAGGGGCAATCTGTTCGACAGGCACAGCACATAGCTGCCCCGCCACATAATCCTCGACCAATGCGACAGAGGCATCAATCGACAGTGGTGCAGCCTTCAAAGATTGCCGGATATAAAGCCCGTCGATCATCGCCGCCGCGCCATCCGCAATCCGGCTCGCGTCGGAAGCCCCGCACAGCGGCCTCAGTCCCGACATCAGGTTGGAATGCAGCCTTCGCGCATAGACGACGAGCAGCCGGCGGACGTCTTCAGAGCGCTGCGCTTCCGAATAGAAGGCGAGCCATGCGGCAACGACATCAGGGGTGAACTGGTCGGCATTAAAGGAAACGCGGATGATCGCCGAAATCCGCGCCCGCGGCGTCTCCGCCTGACCGAGCGCCGCCACCGCATCGGCCCTAAGCTGCCGCAGCAACGAGCGCATGGTTTCGATCAGCAACTGGTCCTTGGAGCCGAAATAATGGTGCGCCAGCGCTGCCGACACACCCGCCTCGCGCGCGATCTCGGACATGGTGACGGTCAGCGAGCCATGATGTCCGATCGTCTTCAACGCGGCATCGACAAGCGCCTTCCTGCGCACCGGTTCCATCCCGACTTTCGGCATTCTGTTCCCCTTGTTTATCGGCAGAATATGTTTGATTGACTGATCAATCAATAAAAAACTGCAAAATCGATCAGCCATGTCAGTCGGCATTCTGTCCTCGGATTAACGGTAAAGAGCCGGTGCCGTACTTGAGCCATAGCTGCGTCCAGTGGCGCTGTCTTTGTCCTCGCTCGCCCAGGTCATGCACCTGTCGGCCCTGTTTTGTAGGGAGTCTGGCGAAAAGGGACGCCATGACCGTCCGCCTGATGCCGCCGAAGAGGGGCTGTTCGGCCGTTGTCCGGCCATCAAGATTTCACATGACTGTCACATCCGGGAAAGGCTTTCTTGACGATTGCTTGGCACGATCCCGCCATAAAAACAAAGGTATAGTGGAGAAGGTCATGGCATTGGGGGCAGTTGAGGAAGGCGCTGTTGTGCGCCGCTTCGCCAATGATCAACTGCTGACGCTGGCCAAGCTGGTTGTCGAAAACGCACTGCAGCCGATCGTCGAGGTCGGCACCGGTGCCGTCTTCGGCTATGAAAGCCTGCTGCGCGGCCATGACCGGCTGGGCTTTGGGTCCCCCCTCGATCTCCTCGATAAGGCGGCCGAAACCGGCCATCTCCTGCCGCTCGAACAGATGGTGGCAAGCCGCGCGCTCGCCAAGTTCGCCACTCTCCCGGATCGCGCCGGTTCGACGCTGTTCCTCAATCTCGACGTCCGCCTGATCCCCGAGGGCAATGCGCTCGTCGACACATTGCTCGACCAGCTCCGAAAGGCGCAGATCCCGCCGTCTTCCGTCTGCTTCGAACTCTCCGAGCGTTTCGACAATACCATCGTTCCGGAGTTCGCCGGCCTCGTCGAGCGCCTGCGCCGCTCCGGCTTCAAGCTCGCCATCGACGATTTCGGCGTCGGTCACGGCGAGATGAAGCTGCTCTGCGATTTCCCCGTCGATTACGTCAAGATCGATCGCCATTTCATCGCCGGCCTCGACAGCAATCCGCGCAAGCGTCACCTCGTCAAGAACATTGTCAATTTCTGCCATGTGCTCGGCGTCCGCGTCATTGCCGAGGGCATCGAGACCGAGGGCGAATTCATCGCCTGCCGGGAATTCGGTGTCGATCTCGTCCAGGGCTGGTTTATCGCCCGCCCGACCACGCTGACGACCGAATTGAAGAGCGCCTTTCCGCATCTGCAGGATGTCGGCAAGATCCGTCGCTCGACCCAATCGCTTGACGAAATCCTCATCCGCCGCCAGATCGAAACCCTGCCGACGGTCTATGAACACGAGAACATCGAGCATGTCTTCGATCTCTTCCGCCGCAATCCCGGCCAGACCTTCTTCCCCGTCTTGAACGCCAATGGCGAACCGCGCGGTATCATCAACGAGCGCCATCTGAAGGAATACATCTACCAGCCCTTCGGTCGCGACCTGTTGAAGAACAAGCTCTACGAGCGCTCGATCTCGCAATTCGTCGACCGCGCCCCGATCGTCGGGCTGGATGCCGATGCCGAGCGTCTGATGGCGATCTTTGCCAATATGGAAGGCTCTGACTGCGTCATCCTGACGGAAAACATGCGATATGCCGGCGTCGTCTCGGCCGCCTCGCTGATCCGCATCATCAACGAAAAGCAGCTGAAGACCGCCCAGGACCAGAACCCGCTGACGGGCTTGCCTGGCAACCGCGCGATCGGCGATTTCATGCAGGACGTGGCCCGCGACGGTGATGCATCGCGCTTCTTCTGCTACTGCGACTTCGATCACTTCAAGCCGTTCAACGACCACTACGGCTTCCACCACGGCGACCACGCCATCTCGCTCTTTGCCGCCCTTCTGCGTCGCTACTTCTTCTCGGAAGGTGATTTCCTCGGCCATGTCGGCGGCGACGATTTCTTCATCGGCGTCTCCGACTGGACGCGCGAAGAGCTCAACGAGATCCTCGATCGCCTGCTCTCCGATTTTCACGATGACGTCGTCACCCTCTATTCCGAAGCCGACCGCCAGGCCGGCCGCATCAAGGGCCTGGACCGCCAGGGCCTGGAGCGCGATTTCCCCCTGATGCGCTGTTCGATCGGCGTCATCGAACTCCCCCCAGGCCTCGTCATCGACGATGTCAACCGCATCAGCGCCGAGATCGCCGAGCTGAAGAAGCAGGCGAAGGAGAGCGCTGAAGGTCTGGTGATCGGGGTGTTTGGCAGCTAGCCCTTCCATTCCCGGCATCGCCCCGGACTCCCGAAAGCTCCGCGTAAGGCCACACCAATAGGATGTGACCTGTCAATTTCATTCACGCGATAGATTTCATTTAGGAGTGTCGGTCATGGAGGTTCCCTGCAGCTATACGACGTCGTCGACCTACACCAGGCCATCGAAGGCGACCCAGGGGGACGCAGGAGGATTTGCCGATGCCTTTGGCGCGGTAGAGCGTGACGATCTTGAACAGATGCTGGAGAACCTGTGTCAGCAGGATCCATCGATCGCGAAGCGCGTCAGCGAAAACGAAGACGGTAGCTACAATTTCGACACCGATGCCTACAAATGGTCCGAAAAGAGCTTTGTCGCGCGCGCGCTCGTGTTGGAGTTGAATGATCAGGATTTCAGCCTGATCGGAAACGAGGGTATGATATATCCCAGTGATGGTGACAGGAGCCTGTTCAAGCAAATGACAGGCTACAATATGCTGATTTTGGGTGGGGCCTGCGTTGTCCTGGATGACGAAGGTTTCCCTCCGCCTGCCGCTGATCAGTCATCGATTCAGCAGGCTGTTGATTTTGTGCAGGACGTCGCCTGCTATCGGCACGCGGGCTATCTGGAGGGAGAGTTATCCGCCGAAAACATTGGCGCATTGCTTTCAGCTTGGGATCTTGGGCCAGGAACGAGCCCCTTCATCGATCAACTGCTGAAGACGTTTAATGTTTCGCCCGCAGATTTGCTTGGTTTCAGCGAGGCAGTACAGCAAAGTCAGATGGACGAGCTAGTGGCACTCGCATCAACCATGAATGATCATGAAGGCGCCGAGGTGGTCAACTGACGCAGACTTGTGATCGGCGGCAAGTTTTGGAGGTCAGGGCACACATGGCGGAGCATGGTCCACTTTCCCTCGTGGTCGCCATCGAACCACCCGACCAACCCGCCGTCGCGAGCCTGCTTGATCACTCCGACGCCATCGCCGCACGCCTTTATCCCGGTGCCTTCCGCCAGCCGCTGAACGCTTCCACACTGTCGCGGCCGGACATCACCCTCTTCGTCGCCCGTGACACACACGGCCAGGCCCTCGCCTGTGCAGCCCTTCTCGATCTCGGCGATGGCACAGCCGAACTCAAGCGCATGATCGTCGACCCTGATCATGCGGGGCAGGGCGTCGGCCGCCACCTCGTCACCGCGATTCTCCAGTCCGCCCGGGCGCGTGGCTACCGTTCCGTGCTGCTCGAAGTCGGCATCCGCAATGTCGAGGCGCGCCGGCTTTACGAAAGCGCCGGCTTCCGCAATCGAGGCCCCTTTGGCCGTTACGAACAGACCCCGATCGCCACCTTCATGGAAATCACCTTGGAGCAAGGCGCTGGCTGAGGTCGGTCGCCACCATTTGTCGCGGGCGGCAAAGGGCCTCCTTTTCATCGCATTTCAGAGGCTCTATGCCGGACCAACCGACGATCTTCCCCTATACCTTCAGGAGTGCGCGCCATGTCCGTTTCAGCGACCCAGTCTCTGCCATCCACCATGCGTTATGTCGATCTTCCCGCCCATGGCGGCCCTGAGGTCATGGTGCTCGCGACCGGCCCGATCCCTCAGCCGCGTGCCGGCGAAATCCTGGTCCGTGTCGAAGCCGCAGGCGTCAACCGGCCGGATGTCGCCCAGCGCCAGGGCGCCTATCCGCCGCCGAAGGATGCAAGCCCCGTGCTCGGTCTGGAGATCGCAGGCGAGGTCGTCGAACTCGGCGAAGGCGTGACCGACGTCGCCATCGGCGACCGCGTCTGCGCGCTGGCCAACGGCGGCGGTTATGCCGAATATTGCACGGTGCCGGCCACCCAGGCGCTCAGCTTCCCCAAGGGGTATGACGCGGTGAAGGCCGCAGCGCTTCCAGAAACCTTCTTCACCGTCTGGGCCAATCTCTTCCAGATGGCAGGCCTCACCGAAGGCGAGACCGTGCTCATCCATGGCGGGTCCTCAGGCATCGGCACGACCGCCATCCAGTTGGCAAAAGCCTTCGGCGCAACCGTCTACACGACCGCCGGTTCCGCCGAAAAATGCGCCGCCTGCATGGATCTCGGCGCTGCCAGGGCCATCAACTACAAGGCCGAGGATTTCGTCGAAATCATCAAGGAAGCAACCGGCGGCAAGGGCGTCGACGTCATCCTCGACATGATCGGCGCCGCCTATTTCGACCGCAACCTGCAGATCCTTGCGAAAGACGGCTGCCTCTCGATCATCGCCTTCCTCGGCGGGTCGACTGTCGAAAAGGCCAATCTCGCCCCGATCATGGTCAAGCGCCTGACCGTGACAGGCTCCACCATGCGCCCTCGCAGTCAGGAAGAAAAACGCGCCATCCGCGATGAATTGATGTCCCAGGTCTGGCCCCGCATCGAAAGCGGCGAAGTCGCCCCGGTCATCCACGCGGTGCTGCCTTTCGACCAGGTGGTCGAGGCGCACCGGCTAATGGAAAGCTCGGCACATATCGGCAAGATCGTGTTGAAGGTGGGGTGAGGCGAGCGGCGCTCGCAACAGGCGGGCGCTTCACGAGCGGCATTCATGCGGCGACGGAAAACTTCCCAAGGTCCAGCGTCGGCGGTATTTCACGGTCAATCCCGCCGCCGTTTCGTTTGGCGCGGTAGGAGGCTTTGTCCGCTGTGGCCATCATCTGTTCCAGATCCGCAGATCCGCAAAGGGCCATCGTATAGCCGAGGCTGATGCCAATGGTGATTTCCTCACCGGCAATCTGGAATGGCGCGCCGAGAATGTCCAGGACCCTGCGCGCCAGGGCTTCGGCATGGCTTGGATCCCGGACATCAGGTTGAAGGATGACGAATTCATCACCGCCAATCCGAACGGCGATGGCAGGCGGATCGAGGGTCTCGCGCAGCCGTCCGGCGATCCCCGCCAGCAGCGCATCACCAACCGCGTGACCGAAGCGATCATTGACGTCCTTGAAGCCGTCAAGGTCGAAGCAGTGCACGCAGGTGAGCACATCGTCAGCGGTGCCGAGGCCCAGATAGGCCTCGCTCAGCGCCGTCCGGTTGAAAAGCCCCGTCAGCGGATCGTGGCGCGCCTGATGCTCCATCGCGAGAAACAGGCGGATTTGCCGTATCGTCGTCCGATAGACATGCAGCATGCTCTGGATCGCGGCGATCAGGAAGATCACGCCCAGCAGGCTCAAAATCCAGTGAGCCTTATCGCCATACAGCATGATCGCGATCGTCGCCGGCAAGGCGGCAAGTACGATTGCGGTTGCGGCAATAAACGGCCGAACGGATATCCTGACCGTCACCCCGGCACAGTATCCAAAGCTCAGCGCGACGGCCAGGATATGGACCGATAGATCCCGGTAGGAGAAGGCGATTGTGGCGATGGTCCCCACACAGGCCGCAATGAGAAAGATGAACAGGCCCTGCAACGTCTCCCAGCGGGCGGCATCCGCAACCGTCGCGCGCTTCATGGCATCAGCGCGTCTATGAGCCAGGGAAACGGCAATCTTGCCAAGCGAGGCAATGGCTCCGCCGATCGTCGCGATCAATAGTGGCGTGCTGCCAAGGCTCTCATAGGCGAACAGCCCGACGGCAAGGATGGTGATCCCCATGATCGTCGTCGGGGTCAGCGTCGAGTGCAGCTCAGACACTAGCGTCTTGTACACATCGTCGGTCTCTCTGTAACGCACGACCCAATCCCTCAAGCACATGGTCTGGGGCCCGCCAAAGGCCCAGAGCTGTGAGGATATTGCGGCCGGGGAGCTTAAGATTCGGTCAGGCTCGACGACTAAATTTGATATCTTGATGGATGCTGGCGTGTTGTGGGGAGGCAGGTTTGGTTTCGCCGAGAAGGCGCTCGGCAAGCTGCGGATTTCCGCCTCGAACACGACAACGACGGCTGTTCAAAGGGTGGAGGCGCAACGGCGGATGGAAAGCCCGGCGCCTATCGGGTAGAGCGTGTTGACGATGCCGATACACTTAGGCGACATCCTCTCCCACAAAGCCACCACGACCTTTTAGGAATTGCCCATGCAAAATATGAACAATGGTCATTGGCTGAACAGACCGCCGTCGCTCTCGGTTTCGGATGACGAACTTTGTGTCGTAACCGGACCGAACACCGACTTCTGGCGCGAGACACACTACGGATTTGTCCGCGATAATGGACATTTCTATGCCTTCGAGACAGCCGATGGCTTTACTGCCCAGGTTCGGGTTCAAGCGCAATTCCAGCATCTCTATGACCAAGCGGGCCTCATGGTCCGGATCGACGAAAGTCGCTGGGTTAAGACAGGCATCGAGTTTTCTGACGGACACGGACTGCTCGGTAGCGTATTGACCGATGGGGCATCGGATTGGGCGACGGGGCAATATGCAGGCGATCCATCGGATTTCTGGGTAAGGGTGACGGTCCAGGCCGGCGTATTGAGAATACAGGCATCGAATGACGGCCTGATTTGGCCACTGGTGCGTCTCAGCCCGTTTCCGGAGGCGGAAAAATACCTCGTCGGCCCGATGTGCTGCACGCCGGAGCGCTCCGGCTTGGAGGTACGGTTTTCAGAATGGCGCCTTGGTCCGGCACTCGGAAAAGACCTCCACGATTTAACCTAGCCCCCCCGAGGCTTGATGCCTTCGCGTTCAGTATGCCGCCGTCTGATGGCAAGCTTTGCGCTCGCCTCCGGCATCTGCACCTATCTCGGAGCCCGCAGCTTGCTCGATGCTCGGCGATCACGGTCCACGTCTTTTGATCCGACATGGCGCGCTTCATCCGAATGTCACGGCCACTGCCGTTTGGTACCTTGGTCGAAGTCCACCGGCTGGTGGAAAGCCCGGCGCCTATCGGGTAGGTCTTGTTAGAGGTCTGGGAGGAGCGGGCGTGGTCCCGAGGGTTCACGGATGTGATAGGAGGGGCTGACGTGGGAGGCAGGAGCGGAATGTTCGGATCCGGAGAAAACGACGGCTAAAGGAAACATCTACAGCGTTTTCAGAATATAAAGTTCCGGTTCGTGTCTCCTGTACTGAAGCATGCGGGATAGCAACAGGCACGATATATACTCTACCGTCTCTACCTTGAGCCAATGAGTGACGACTGTAGTTTATTCGCACCCAGGATTGGCTTAAAATTTTGGCGTCTGCGCTATTAGATCGGGTGATCTTTTAATTCTAATAGACATGCCATATGCAGTCATTCTGTGAAGTTTTGCAGAAGGATGACGACGATGTCTGTGGAAACGCCTGTAGTGGTGGCCGTCATAGCTGCAACGGCGGCACTGATTGTCTCACTTGTGAACGCCTTGTCCATCTACGTGACCGCGAAACGACATAAGTCTTCGACAATAGAGTTAGAGCGCCTTCGGATAGAAATCGAAGCCGAAAAGGCCGAACGGCTCGAACGACTCAAGCGGAACTTCCAAAGCGCGGAAAACCTTCGCCACCTAATTTCAGCTTTTCAGAAAGCGAAAGATAGGCTGCGGCTTGTAGCCCGACATGCTTCTCGTGAAAATAGGATAGGTTTGAGGGAGAGCCTTCTTGAAATTTTGGAGGCCTTTGAGAGCATCAACAAGAATGAGATTGGAGAGAAATACTCCATCATTCATGACGCTAAAAACGAGGCATTTTACGTCTTTACCTTGATGGAGCCGCTATTGGGTGAGGAAGGAGAGATAAAGCCTGAGATGATCAAAGACGCAAGAAATTGGGTCGATAAAATCGATCAAGCCCAAAAGCGCATTGAAAATGCCATGTCAGCGGAACTAATCAATGTGTTGTGATCATATACAATGAAGATATTAATCGTTGAAGACAACGAATTAAATCAAAAACTCTTCAACGATCTTCTGTTGGCGAGCGGATATGACGTTCTGATAACGGATGATGGATTAGCCGTCGCCGAATTGGCCCGAAAATTTGTACCTGACCTTTTCATTGTTGATATCCAATTACCGCGCATCAGCGGAATCGGTGTGCTCGCTCTTATAAAGGCGGATAGAAAATTGAGTGCGATTCCTGCGATCGCCTGCACCGCATATGCGATGAAGGGCGATAAGGAGCGGATGTTAAATGCTGGCTTCACGGCCTACATAACGAAACCCATTTCCGTTCCGAATTTTCTTAAAACGGTTGCATATTTCACGAACCACACTAGTTCCGAGAATCCTCCTTTCGATCCCGCGCGAGAAGTATTTTTGTATGAGATTGGTGGTCGCTACAAGCGAATGAACGCAACGGAAGCATGTGTTTATGGCAGCAAAAGAGTCAAATTCCATAATCCATTAAACGGCGCCATTTCCTATTTCCTATCCTTAGAAGGAACCGATTGGACTTATTGCGTATCGTCGGGATGTCGCGGGTATCGCCAGCGCGGCAAGACTCCACTCGCCTTCGGGAGCGTGAGAGAGGCCTTAAATGCTGGTCACCGGCCTTGCGGGCTCTGCTGCAGGCGGCAACTTCTATCCTGGCGAGCGGCTGAGAAAGATTCCGGATTGGGGGTGGGGGAAGCTGATATGCGTATCGCTTCTGAGGCACTCCAGATCGATGAGCGTTTTTCTGGCGAGCGATTCTCTGTATTGAGCTTCCGTAGCAGCTGTTCTTACAACAGGAAAGGCCTTCAATACATCAAGAGAAAAACTTTCGACGGTGCCGCGGCATTCGTTGAGCCTGCCTATCCGAAGACATTGCGTCGGTTGTTTCGGAAGGGGTTCAGTATTGATAACATTGAGCATTCAAGGTCTAACGATCTACGAATTGCCTGAAAGTGTCTTTGGCCCAACTACGCAGTCCGAATGTTCAAGTGGTGGCAATATTTTGCAAGTTCCGTTATCACGAAAGCCGTCATGCCTTTCGCCGGTTATGTTCAACTTGCCTCCTGAATATGAGAATAGGAGGCCCCTCCTTTGCAGTGGGTTTATGCGGCATCCCAGCCTTGATTCCGCCCCCTTCTTAAGCGCTTGTTAACGCTTCTTGGTCCCCCTGGAGGTCTCCATGGCGCTTGGCGCATCGCATCGTTTGCAGGATGGCGTCATCGCCGTCGAAACCATGACCCGTTTTGCCCTGGCCGTGCTCGCGCTCGCCTCCGGCGTCTATACCTATCTGGGGGTCCGCAGCCTGCTCGATGGCTCGGCGACGGCGGTCTTCTTCGCCGCCATCATCTATGCGGCCTCGGTTTCGGTCGCGATCTACGCCTTCTGGTCCTACATGGCGCGCTTCTATCCGCATGTAACAGGCGCGGCGGGTCGCGGTGCGATGCTGGGCGTGATGGCCCTCGGTTGCGCCATGATCATCGCCATGTCGAGCTGGCTGAATGCGGCAGCTCTTGCCGGCTCTGCGGCGCTCGAACAGCATCTGGCCGAGACGGTGCAGGATTATACCGCCGACCTCGACCAGGCGCATCAGAACGCGCTTGCCGCGCAAAGCCTGCTGCCGGACATCCAGCGCACGTCCGAACGCTTTGCCCGTCTTGCCGAGGACGAACGCCAGAACGGCGCGCTGACGGGAACGACCGGCTCCGGCAGCGTCGTCCAGCTTCTGACCCAGATGTCCGCCCAGCTCAACGAACTGGAAACCGGCATCACCGCCTCGCGCGAACGGGTCACGACCCTCTTCGACCAGGGGCGGGCCCATCTCGCAACCATGCGCACGCTGGTTTCGGCGCCCGGCGCCGTCGCACCCCGCAGCGACGAATTCTCGGCAGAGGTCGTGGCTCTCTCGGGCGTCATCACCTCGCTGGAACAGACCTCGATCGCCCCCTCGGTGAAGCGCGCGGCCGAGGACCTGTCGCTCGGTTTCATCGCGCCGGTCGCCGATGGCAGGGCGGCTGATCTGGTCGACCGCCAGGATCAGGTGATGCAGACCATCCGCGCCTCGGTCACCGCCCAGTCGCAGGTCCTGTCGCAGGCCGCAGACGATATTCTGGCGCGCGAACCCGTGGCCGAGCGCCGCTTCGTGCCGCTGTCGTCAGCCGAAGCCGTGTTGCGCTATGCCGCCGATTTCATCCCGGCCTGGGCGGGTGCCATCTCCATCGATCTGCTGCCCGCCGTCCTCGTCTTCATTCTCGCCGTCGTCCACGGCGCAATCCGGCGGCAGGAAGAGCGCATGCCCTTTGCCCAGCGGATCACCGCGGCCGAACTTCTGGAAGCGCTGGAGGTCCAGCGCGCGCTCAGCCGCCAGGGCATCGATGTGGAACAGGCCCTTCAGGCAGCGGAAGCGGAGGACGAGCGGGAGCGGGCGGATTCCAACATCACCAGCCTCGACATGGCGGCGAAGACGCCGCGCAAGGGGCCGCCCGCGTGACACCAACCTCGCTCGCTTCACGCCTGAAGACAGCCATTGTGACAGCCGATGACGGCCTGCTGATGCGCGGCGCCTTCTTTGCCCTGCTGGCCGCTGCCGGCGCCTTCCTCTTCGTCGATTTGAGGGAACTGAGCCTCGAAAACGCAGCCCTCCCGGGCCATGATCCGATGACGACGGATGCACCCGTGCTGCCGCCGGCGTTGACCGATGGCGTGCCGCAATCGCCGCCGGTCGAGCCGGAGACATCGAAAGAAGTCCTGCGCCAGCCGATGCGCTTCGACCTGCAGCCCGGCGGACTCTTAAAGGCGGAAGGCTCGATCGATCTGGGGGCCGCCGACCGCTTCGCCGAGGAGATCGCCGCGCGCGGCGAATATGTGAAAGCGGTGTCCTTGAACTCGCCGGGCGGCTCCGTCGAGGATGCGCTGGCCATGTCGAAACTGATCCGGGAAAAGGGCCTGGACACCCGCGTGGCGACCAAGGCGCTCTGCGCCTCCTCCTGCCCGCTGATCTTTGCCGGTGGCGTGGCGCGCGAAGCAGCGGAGAATGCCATTCTCGGCGTCCACCAGGTCTTCAATGCCGGAGAAAAACGCCCCTCGCCGGAACAGGCCATGTCGGAGGCCCAGCGCACCACCGCCCGTATCGCCCGGCATCTCGACGATATGGGCATCGCCGACGGCCTCTGGATACATGCGCTCGAAACACCGCCGGATCGGCTCTATTATCTGACGCCGGAAGAGATGGTGGAGTTCAAGCTGACCACGGCGCCGGTGGCGACGGCGAAGCAGGCGGATTAGGCCCTGCGCCGTCCGTTCATTTCATGCTGTTTGGCAGCGACCGCACCGTCAGCTTGTTGCCATCTGGGTCGCGCATGTAGGCGACGAACGACCCGTTCGGGCGTTCCGAGGGCGGTGTCTCGATCGACGTGCCGCCATGCGCAACGCCTTCGGAATGCCAGGCGCGCACCTGATCTGCACTCCCCGCCAGAATGCCGATCGTCCCGCCATTGGCCGCCGTCGCCGGCTTGCCGTCGATCGGCGCCGTGACCATCAGGCGGCTGCCATTGTGCAGATAGATCAGCCTGCCCCGCGCATCTGTCTCGCCGGGCTTTCCGCCCAGGGCCACGAAGGTGGCGTCGTAGAACTGCTTTGAGCGATCGAGGTCGTTGCTGCCGATCATGATGTGGGTGAACATGGTTTCTCCGGATAAATGCGCTTGATACGTGATGCTCTGTCGGCGTCGGTGCCTGTCCAACGGCTGCAGAAGGGCGCGGTCCCGCCTTGAGGCCGCTCAGATCCCCGACCCATCCAGTTCCGCCTCGTCCTCGCCCTCCCAGGCCGGTGGACGGGCTATGGCATCCGGGTCCACCCCCGGCAGCGGCATCCAGCATTTCAGCTCCGGCTCCGCATAGGAAACGAGGGCCCCCGGCGTTGAATCCGATGAGCGCCAGCCATCGCTGCCGAACCGGTCACCGTTTGACCAGTAGACGAGATCGACGGCACCCGGCCCCTGTTCGGACGCGCGGATGGTCACCAGGATGCGGCTGCCGTCCCGCGGCGCGCTCTGCATGTTTCGCCAGCGGATGGGGTCGTCCATGGTGTTCTCTTCCCGTTGCGAGAGGCAGTGTCGTCTTCGCCGGGGGCAGGGTCAACCCGGATTGCGGATCGGATCAGCGCGGATCCGCTGGGCGGCGGGTGGGCATGATCTGTTCAGAAGCCGGTTTCGTGACATAGGATGCCGTGAAGCATCCTGATAACTTCCCCACGAACCATCCCGCGACAGAGAAGATGTCCATGCACAACAGCCAGGTCACGTGTGAGGTTCGATATCATCTCGATCCAGAACGGATCTCGGAGTTCGAGGCCTATGCCCAAATCTGGATCAAACTCATCGAACGTTACGGCGGGAAGCACCACGGTTACTTCATGCCGCGTGAGAAGCCGGCCGATGTGAAAGTAAGCTTTGCGGGTGTGGGCAACGAAGGCGCGTCCAACGTGGCAATCGCTCTATTCACCTTCGCGGATGACGAAGCTTATGCAACGTACAGGGAGCAGGTGGCAAAAGATCCAGACGGCGTGGCCGCGAACGCGCGCTTTGGCGCAAATCCACCCTTCATCAGCTACGAGCGGATGTTCCTGACGCCCCTGGCTCGCCCGGTGTGATCTCCGAACCAGCGCGGCGAATTATGATCTCACTCCGCTGTAATGCAACACAATTATCCAAACAAAACGTCACATAACGTGCCTTGCCGAATCCGAGCCCCCGCCCTACCTTCGAGTGATCGGCAACGTAACGAAAGGAAGGTGATCCAATGTCTAATGAGATTTCGGTCTGCGTGTGTGACTTTGGAAAGGGTGCGGTTTTGACGGGGCAGCCCTCGGCCTGATCCAGCCTTCCTTCGGGCGGTTTCCCCGTCCGGGTCCAGACAAAGGACTAAAGCTCATGGGAGCCACCCTCGCGGGTGGCTCTTTTGATTCCAGGTCTGGCTTCCGAAACACAAGCGCTATCGGTGCGGTTGACTCAGCGATTTCGACCGGGTCTCACTACCCGTAGCGTGTTATCTCCGAAAACGCCCTCCCAAGGTGCGCAAGATTCGGAAACAAGGATCGGGTCTATGAATGATCTCGCGGACTGGCTCATCGGTGTAATTTTGTCTTCAGGTCTAGTGGGAGCGTTGGCGCTGCTGATGCGTGAGGCGTTGGCTGTTTACTTCGGGAAAGCGATCGAACACCGGCTCGAGAAAAAGCTCGAGGACTTCAAAGCCGCGATACGGGTGAACGAGCAGGAGTTGGATCAGATGAGGTCCTTTTTGCTATCAGCAAAGAGAGATCGCGACACGCTTATCCAGGCTAAACGGTTAGAGGCCGCTGAACTGCTGCTGAAAGCCCGTGGCGCGCTGTCACAGTTCACGATGCTGGCCGAATACCTGAAAATTCTGAACATCGAAAAGATAATGGATGAGGGAAACGATCCTAAAATTCAGCAGTTCGTAGGCGTGCTGACAGAACCCTTTAAAATTGATGAGAACCTCAAAGTCTTTGGCGCCGTCGACAAGACGCTGCCGCGACTATACCTCGGTGAGCACTCACTCAAGGCCTACGAAGCATATGAAGCCGTTATCTTTCATGCTGTCATGCTGATAAAGTTGCTTAGTGTTCCGCTGAGCGGCAAGAGCGTAGTGTTAAGGAAAGGATACATCGGAAACAAAGTGATTGAAGTCGTCCCGACTTCAAAATCGGGCTTCGACAAGTGGGGAGACAGCTACGCCTTTCAGTGGACCAGCTATCTGCACGACGAGATTCTCCGACGGCTTCGGGCCGAAATTTCTGGGCGCGCCGATGCGCAACGTGATGTTCAGTCAATTCAAGACGCAGTTGTAGCGTCACGTAAGGCACAAGCAGAGATAAAAGAGATGGTAAAGTCCTTGGGCCTATCCGACGACTTGATCAAGCCTCAGTCCGCAGCGGTATCCGACGACGCCGTAGAAGCTGCTGAGCAGGCTGAAACGGAGCAGTTTTTACCCTGAAATTGTAAAGTGGGTGGTAATGAGCAATTACCATACTGGCCTGTGGATGAGGTGGACCAAACCTTGCTGAAACGGAATGGATTTTCCTGCCCACCGCGAAGATACCCCAAAGGGCTCAGTGCTTGAGAAGTTAGGTTTTACGAAGAACGGGCGAGACCTACAAACCGACCGCCCCGAAACCCGGAACTTTCAGCGCTGGCCGCGCGATGTCGATGCCGGCCACCAGGCCCAGAAAGTTCACCTCCAGCCCACTGCGCATACCCACCGAAAAGCCCGCCAGTCCACCGAGGCTCACATGCAGGTCGCGGCCATCCGCATCCAGCGCATAGAACGTGCCTTGGCCGAGATAGTCGCGGCCCACGGCGTCTGGCGGCAGCACGGCACCAAGCTCGGGCACTTGCCGCAGCACATGCGCAACAAAGGTGTTGGAGTTCGGCCCCGGATAGATCCGGTAGCCGCCCGGCTGGCCGTAAGGGTAAGCCTCGATGGCCGCCTCCACTTTGGGGATCAGGCGCTCGGCCTCGGCACCCTTGATCTCAACCACCAGCCTTGGCGGGTTCGAATACCAGAAAGCGTCGGGAGCCCGGTGATTGCGCCGGATCGGCGATCCCCAGCCCACCTTGTCGTAGCGCTGATAGGCACCGTCTTTCGTCTTAGTGACGATCCAGGCATGGCTGGCAATCGCGCCCTTCAGGCCGCCGGTCATGGCGGAGAAGACGTAGATCGCCGCTTCCGGGCTGTCCTCCGCTGCCGGCAACAGGCCCGACGAACCCCATTTCGCCAAACTCCAGCCATCGGGATGCTCCCGTGTTGCCCAAAGCCCGGCGGAAACCAGGGTCGGGAGCACGAAGACGAGCAGGATGACGGAGACGATGCGCAGCAGAAATTTCAATCCGGACCTCGAACGAGATGGCGATGCATGCTTTAACAAGCATCAGACAATATTGGCATTTTGAGGCAGAACATGGAAAATCCGATCACGGTCGAGGTCACGCGCGGTCAACTCGTCGAGAGCCGCCATCGCGGTCTGGCGATCGTGGTCGATGCGGAAGGTGAGGTCGTTTTTTCTGCCGGCGATGTCGAAGCGGCGGTCTTCCCGCGCTCGGCCTGCAAGGCCATGCAGGCTTTGCCACTGGTCGAAAGCGGTGCGGCCGATGCCTTCGGCTTCGGCAATCGCGAACTCGCACTCGCCTGCGCGTCCCATTCCGGCGAGCCCGATCATGTGGCAACCGCTGCCGCCATGCTGAAAGCCGCCGGCCTCGACGAAAGCGTGCTCGAATGCGGCGCCCATTGGTCCTTCGATCAGGCAACCATTATCGCCCAGGCCCGCAGTCTCGATCGCCCGACCGCCCTTCACAACAATTGCTCGGGCAAACATTCCGGCTTCGTCTGCACCTGCGCCCATATGGGTGAGGATCCCAAGGGCTATTCCACCTATGACCACCCGCTGCAACAGTCGATCCGTGCCATCATGGCAGACCTGACCGGCGCCACCCTTGGTCCCGACAATTGCGGCACGGATGGCTGTTCGATCCCGACCTATGCCGTACCGCTGTCCGGCCTTGCCCGTGGTTTTGCGAAACTTGGCATGGGGCAGGGGCTTGCCCCCATCCGCGCGGCGGCCGCCCGCCGACTGATCGCCGCCTGCATGGCGGAACCCTTCTATGTCGCTGGCACCAAGCGTTTCTGCACCCGGCTGATGCAGGTCGCGCCCGGAAAGATCTTTGCCAAGACCGGCGCCGAAGGTGTCTTCTGCGCGGTTCTGCCGGACAAGGGGCTGTCCTTCGCCGTCAAGGCCGAAGATGGTGCCACTCGCGCCGCCGAAGCCATGATCGCCGCCCTTCTCGCCCGCCATTTTGATCCGGACAGCGATGAGAAGGCGGCCCTGATGCATCTCGCCAACCACGGTATGCGCAACTGGAACGGGATCGAGGTCGGCACGGTCAGGGTCACCGACGTGCTGTTTGCCTGAGCATTTTCTTGTTAGATGACCGCGAGGTCGCGGGGATGTTGCAAATGGCAAGGGTGGTTTAACCCCTGTTGGTATAAGTTGTGCCGCGACCGATCACGTGCAAATCCGACGAGGCCCGTTTCCATGGATGTTTCGAGCAGAGGGCTCGCCCGAGCCGCTGATGCCACTGCCGGCAATGCCTGGACCGCGCAAATCGCGTCGAACGGGCGCTCCCTCGACCTGGAATGCCTCGAGAGCCTGGAGGAACTGGAAGCCTTGCGCGAGGATTGGCAGGCGCTGGAGCGGCGTTGCCCGGAACCCTTCGCCTACTTCCAGAGCTTCGATTGGTGCAGCCGCTGGTGCGCGTCCTTTCTCACGGGCGAGGACAAGGCGGATGTCCAGCTGAAGGTCTATGTGCTGCGGGATGGTGGCGACTGTGTGATGGTCTGGCCGCTGATGGCGCGGCGTGTCGCTGCCGCCGTCACCGTGCTGGTGCCGCTCTCGGCACCGATGAACCAGTATGCCGCGCTGCTCTATGATCCGGATCGCTTCGATCTGTCTCTCGGCCGCGCCGTATTCGAGCAGGTTCGAATGAGAGGCGGCCGCGATGCCATCTGTCTCGATCACGTGCCGGAGAGTTCACTGCTGGCGCGGATCATCGAGGGGCAGGGCTATGGTTCCGCAACCCCTCTGCAATCCTCGATCCTCGACCTGACGGACATCACCGATTGGGAAAGCTACCACCGCGCCTTGCCGAAGAAGCAACGCCTGCAGCGCAACAGCCGCCGCAACAAGCTGGAGAAGCTCGGGGTCCTCGACTACCGCGTCCTGGTCCCCGGCACAGACGGCTATAAAGCGCAGCTCGATCTCTGTCTTTCGATGAAGCAGGAGTGGCTGCGAGACACCGGCCGGCTGGGCAGCGACGTCTTCGATCCGCGCTTTGCCGTCTTTCTCGGCGAGCTGGGAAAGGTGCATGGCGAGGATGACGGCGGCGTGTTCGTGCATCAGCTGACGCTCGACGGCGTGCCGATCGCGCTTGAAATCGGCATGCGCTTTCACGGCGATTATTATTGTTTCCTCGGCGCCATCGACATGGCCTACCAGAAATATTCTCCCGGCAAGGTGCAGATGGAATCCTCGCAGCGCTGGGCGATCGAGAGCGGCATCCGTCGCTTCGATTTCCTCAACGACCCTTCCACCTACAAGTCGAGCTGGACCAACACCACCGAGCCGCTCAGCGCCCGCTACATCCCTTTCAACAATCTCGGATATCTCTATTGCCGCCACTGGATGGCCGGGCTTCGTCCGCATGTGCGCGCCCTCTACCATCGCATCGCCCCCGGCACCCGGGCGCGGCTGCTGTCCGCCATCGATGTGCTCAAGCGCTTCGTTGGTCGTAACGGCGGCACCATGAGCCTCGTGGCCTGCTGCATTCCATGATTGCCCGTGTCCGGCGCAGGGCGCTCGATCTCTTCCGTGATCCGGGCCTGCGCGGTGCGCTTGTCAGCATTTCGGTCCGCATTGCCGCTGCCTTTGTCGGCCTTGGGTTGCAGATCCTGCTCGCCCGCCTGATGGCGCTTGAGGACTACGGTGTCTACGTCATCCTCTGGACCTGGGTCAGCATCGTCTCCCAGGTCGGCGTGCTCGGCTTTTACGATTCCGCCGCCCGTTTCATCCCGCGCTATGGCCGCCGCGAAAAACACGCCCATCTCGCCGGCTATCTTGCGACCGGTTTTCGCGCCGTCGTCCTTGCCTCAGGCCTTCTGGCGACATCGGCGCTTGTCTTCCTGCTCGTGCTGCCCGACCTCGTCGATCCGGCCTTTCTCCTGCCAATCGGTATCCTGGCACTCGGTTTTCCGGTTCTGTCGCTGGAAACCTATCTGACCGGCATTGCCCGCGGTTTCGGCTGGTATGCTCTGTCGACGGTGCCGGGCTTCATCCTGCGCCCCGTCTTCATCATGCTCGGCATCGGCATCGCGCGGGCTGTCGGGTTTTCGCTCGATGCCGCGACGGTTCTGGCGGTGGTCGTGCTCGCCTCGACCCTCGTGCTGATTGTCCAGGCGCTGCTGTTGCGCGCCCGCCTGCCGAGGCAAACCCGCGCCGTCGCCACCCCGGAGCGCCGCCGTTTCTGGCTGCTAGCCTCCGTCCTGATGATGCCGGCGATGACGGCGGAAGAACTCTTTGTCTGGATCGATGTTCTGATCCTCGGCTTCCTGGTCCCGCCGGATCAGGCGTCGCTCTATTTTGCCGCCCAGCGTTCCCTGTCGCTCGCGGCCTTCGTGCAGTATGGCTTCATGCTGGTTGCCGCCCGTGGCTTTTCGCTGTCGCTGGCCTCGGCCGACCGTGTCGGGCTTCAGGCCCGCATCACCCGTTCGACCAATGCCACCTTCTGGCTGACCATCCCCTCCGTCGCACTGACGCTCGTCGCCGGATATCCACTGCTTGCGCTGTTCGGGCCGGCCTTCCTTGCCGCCTATCCCTGCCTCGCTCTCCTCGGCCTCGCCCATATCATCCGCGCTGCAACCGGCCAGGCCGTCGAACTGCTCGTCGTCCAGGGGCGCTACCGCCTCAGTCTCCTGATCGTGTCCATCTCGGTCGCGACCTGCCTTGCAGCCATGCTGCTGCTCGTTCCCCGCTACGGCATCAACGGTGCCGCCGCCGCCATGGTGCTTGTCCAGTTGCTGCGCCTTGTTGTCGTGACAGCATTGGTGCATCGCCAGACCGGCTATTGGGTGCTGGTCCGGCCATTCACACGCGGTGCCGACAAGGGATAGCATCTGCGTCCGCTGCCGAGCCTCAGGAGAAGATCAGGCTGGCGCCAGCCGTCCTGTAGCCGTCGAGCACGGACTGCTCCGTCTCGGAGACCAGGATCAAACCCGTCGCCTCTGATATCCCGGCAATGCCGAAGGGCGAGACACGGTCGAGCTTGTCCGATGTCACGGGGCAATAGGTGGCAAGGCTCCGCTCCAGGATCCGCCGCTTGATGGCAGCCTCCTCGAAATCGCCGGTCGTCAAACCTTCCATGGGGTGAACGGCCGTTGCTCCCAGGAAGAAGACATCTGGCCGCAGCCGCTCGATGGCGGCAATCGCCGTCGGCCCGACTGATACCATCGAATGTTTGTAGATCCGCCCGCCGATCAGGACGACCTCCACGGCAGTATGGGCCTCCAGTTCGGCGGCAATCGTCGGTGCATGGGTGACAACGGTGAGGGGCATGTCGCGCGGGATCTGCCGCACGATCTCCGCCGTCGTGGTGCCGCCGTCGAGAAACACCACCTGGCCGGGCGAAATCAGCCGCACGGCCGCCGCCGCCAGCCGCCGCTTCTCCTCGGTGCCGAGGCTTCGCCGCACGGAAAGCTCGGGCAGGGGGGCGGTTACCGGCAGCGCACCTCCATGCACGCGCTTCAAAAGCCCCGCCGAGGCCATGTCGCGCATGTCTCTCCGGATGGTGTCTTCCGAGACGTTCCAGAACCGTGCCAGCTCGCCGGCCACCGCTCGCCCGTCTCGTTTCAACACGTCCAGGATCTGCCGTCGTCTCTGTTCTGTCAGCATGGTCTTGCCCGAATTTTCACGATATTGCAGGATATTACCGAAATGGATTCGACAATCCAGCAGAATCATGCGGATATGTGCAAGTTCCCGCATGAGGCGGAGCACATTGAAGGAGAATGACATGCTGATTTTGATTGCCGGACCCTATCGATCAGGAACCGGGGACGACCCGCAAAAGATGGCGGCCAACCTGAAGGTGCTGGAAGCGCCATCCTACGCCCTGTTCAAGGCCGGCCATGTGCCGATGATCGGCGAATGGGTGGCGCTGCCGGTCTGGCATGCTGCCGGAGGAAAGACGATCGGCGACGATCTCTACGAAGAAATCTTCCACCCCGTCGCTGGCCGGCTCCTGGCGCTGTGTGACGGCGTGTTGCGTCTGCCCGGCGCCTCCAAGGGCGCCGACAACGACGTCCGCATCGCCACCGAACGCGGCATTCCGGTCTGGTACCAGTTGGAGGATGTGCCGGGCTGCGGCTGAGGGGAAGGGGCAGGGGCGCGATGACCTTGGCGATTGAATAACCCAACTTCATGGGTTATGATCTTGCATGGTCACCGTCCTTCGCAAACATGGCATGCGTTTCGTGATCTACACCGCAGATCACGAGCCGCCCCATGTGCATGTCTATGGTGATGGCGAGGCCCGGATCGACATCGTGACGTTGAAGGTGATCACGCAGGGCGGTCTTTCCGATCGCGACGTGCGACGGGCAGTCGAAGAAGTCGGGACGCACCAGGCGCTCTTTCTGGACAAGTGGAGACAGTATCATGGTTGAAGTCACTGACGCCGAATTGCAAAGCGCCAAGGCCCGCTGGGCCGAGGAGCGAGCAGGGCGCCCGGTCCCGGTTGCTGTGCGTTTCGATTGGGAAACCGGGCGGATCGTCGTCGATTTTGCCAACGGCGCGACATTCCTCGTCCCAGCGAAGGCTCTCGAAGGCCTTGAACATGCGACCGCGGATCAACTGTCCGAAGTCGAACTGCTCGGCGAAACCGGCCTCCACTGGGAGACGCTCGATGTGGACTACACCATCCAGGGCCTGATGGCCGGCATCTTCGGCTCCCGCGCCTTCCTCGAAGCCCAGCGCCGGGGAGGGCAGTCCCGCTCCCCGGCCAAGGTCGCCGCCAGCCGCGCCAATGGCGCCAGAGGTGGAAGACCAAAGAAGACTGTCAGCTGAGCGGTTCGAAGCGCTACCGCTTCCTCACTCCACCTCCGCCAGCCGCTTCTCCCACATAGCCTTGAAGCCGGGGCGTGCCTGCACATGGGCAAGCCAGGCGGCTGTCTTCGGATGGGCGTCGAACAGCGGCTGATAGGCCTGCGCGTAGCGCACGATTTCCGCAAGGTTGATATCGGCCACGGTAAAACGCCCGCCGACGGCATAGTCATTGTGGGAAAAATGCTGTTCCAGCACGCCGAAGGGCCGCGCCAGAATGCGGGCGATCACCTTCGCCTCCTGCTGCCCGGCCTCGGTCGAAAGCCGCCCCTCTGCATTGGCCAGGGAGATCTTCAGGGCCTCCACCTCGATCGAGGTCGCAGCAAACAGCGACCATTGCAGCATCTGCGCTTCCTCGTGCAGGTCGCGTGGCGCGATCGGCCCGCCATGCTTGCGCGCCACATAGATCGTCTGTGCCAGCGACTCGTTCAGCACCAGCCCGTCATCTTCGATCGTTGGAATGCTGCCCATCGGATTGATCGCCAGAAACGCCGGCGAACGGGTGTTGAGCCTTGCCTCCGGAGCCATCGGCTCCCTGAGCTTGTAGGCCTGCAGCACCGGCACCAGTTCGAAAGGCACGCCCATCTCCTCGACCAGCCAGAGGATACGCGTCGCGCGCGATCTGTAGACACCGTAGATTTTCAGCATGTGCAACTCCCGTGATTGTTGCGCGGAGGCTACCTTGCGTCCGCCCCCGGGAAAAGCCGTCCACGCTGATGGCACCGATGAAATTTGCTGATTGCTTCCGGAATTGACAGAACCCGCCTCCAGCGCTTATCTCTCCCCTTCAAGGGTCCGCAGTTCACCCAGGCGTCACCGCCCCGATAAGGGGAGCTAAACCTGCCTCTCTCTTGTCGACGTCAGCTCGTTTCCCCGTGCCCCGTCGGAAGTCGGTGACCACCGGCCTTGATGGCTGCTTTACGCGCCAGGGTACGACCCGGAGATGATGAGATGTCGAGGACCACACATGCCTATGCGGCGCCCGATCTGTCGGCGCTGGCCAAGACTCTGAAGCGCGAACTCGATGCACGGGCGGCATTGCCCGGTCATGTCGAGCTTTTGAACATGCTGACCCGCGCGGTTGGCTTCCGCAACTACCAGCATTTCAAGGCGAGCCGCGCGGCGGAAGAGCGTCTCGCGCACCCCGTCGTCACCGAGCCGGAGCCGCCGGTCGATTTTCGCCGGGTCGAGCTCACCGCCCGCTGCTTTGCCGGCACCGACGTACTCGTTCGCTGGCCGGGCAAGCTCAACCAGCAGCAACTGGCGCTCTGGGTTCTCTGGTCCAATCTGCCGGCAGGCGAGGACCTCCTGGAAAAGACGGTGAACGAGGTGCTGAAACGCCACAACGGTTTCGGTGACCACGTCCTGATCCGCCGCGAACTGGTCAATATGGGCCTTCTCACCCGCACCCCCGATTGCCGGCTCTATCGCCGCATCGAGAAGCGCCCGCCGCCAGAGGCACGGGCGCTGATCCGGCTGGTCACTTCGGCCGGAGATCGCAAGCCTTCTTGATGGTAATATGATGACTTCGAGGCAGGCAATACAGCCCCCCTTTGCGGTCGTCGCGTGGGCGGCGGGTGTCAGCCCGCCGCTGCCTGCGCCAATCCTGCCTCGCCATCGAGCAGGAATTCGCTCCAGGCGGCGATATGATTGTCATGGCTGAGAAGCGCCTCGACGGCAGCCCGGTCCATCGGGCGGGCAAAGTAATAGCCCTGGCCGGATTTGCAATCGAGCGCCAGCAACTGTTCCGCCTGGCTGCGTTCCTCGATCCCCTCGGCCACCACCCAGATCCCCAGTCCCCGGGCAATTTCCAACAGCCCCCGGGTGATCACGGCGCCGGTATCGGCTTCGGACAACCGCTTCACGAAGCATTTGTCGATCTTGATGATGTCGATCGGAACCGACAGCAAATGCGTGAGCGAGGCGAAACCGGTGCCGAAGTCGTCAAGCGCCACCTTGATGCCTGCCTCGCGCATCGCATGGATTTCGTCTGCGACAACCGTGTCTTTCTGCGCCAGATAGACGGATTCCGTCACCTCGGCCACGATCGTGCCCGCCGGCAATCCGTGCCGGGCAAAACTCTCGGTGATCCGCCGGGTCAGTCCGCCACGATAAAAATCGGCGGCGGTCAGGTTGAAACCGACCCGTGAGAAGGCAAGGCCCATTGTCTTCCAGCGGCCACAATCCGAAGCGATCCGCTCCAGCATGCGATCGGTGATGTCGAGACCGACATGGGCATCCTTCATGGCCTCAAGAAACTGCGCGGCCGGGATGATCTTGCCCTCTCGGGAGGTCATGCGGCACAGCGATTCGAACCCCATGATGCGTCCGGTGGCGAGTTCCACCACCGGCTGGTAATGCGCATCGATGCGATCCTCGCGCAGCGCCTGCCCGACCTCCTGCACGGAGCGGAAGCGCTCGACGATGGCTGTGCCGAGGCCGGGGCTGTATTGCACATAACGCCCGCGTGCCCGTTCCTTGGCGTGGTAGAGCGCATAGTCGGCATTCTGCCGCACCTGCTCGGGTCCTTCCCCGGCCATGATCACCGCACCACCCATGGTGACGGCCGGATAAATCAGATGCCCCCCGCAGTCCGCGGTCTCCTTGATCCGCGCGATCAGCGTTGCGGCGACTTCGGCCGGACGCAAGGTATCGATGCAGGGGATGATGACGGCAAATTCGTCGCCGCCAAGGCGAAAGGCCATGCCCTCAGGCGCGGTTTCGGCGATCCGGTGTGCCACCACGCGGATCAGGTCGTCGCCGGCGCCATGGCCGAAGGTGTCATTGACCATCTTCAGATTGTCGAGGTCGAGCAACAACAGGCTCCAGACCTGCGGACGCTGCGCCACTTCGGCAAGCACGGAATTGAAACTGCTGCGGTTCGGAAGGCCGGTCAGCCCGTCGGTTTCCGCCATGCGTTGGCGGTCGGCAATGCGCTGGTCGCGCTCGATGGCAATCGCGCAAAGATGCACGCAGGCGCGCACGATCGCCTCTTCAGCCTCGGAAGGGCCACGGGCGATGCGGTAGTAGAATGCGAATGTGCCGAGCACCTTGCCTGATGCGATGATTGGCGTCGACCAGCAGGCTCTGAGCCCGAGCGGCAGCGCGAGACCTTTGTACGGCTGCCAATAAGGATGGGTATCGATGTCCTCGACCATCACCGCGCGCCCGGTAAAGGCGGCTGTTCCGCAGGAGCCGACCCCCGGGCCGATCTGGACGCCATCGATAGCATCAGTGTATTCGAGTGGTAAGGATGGGCCTGCCAGATGGCGCAGGCGGTCCTCCTGATCGAGCAAAAGCACGGAGCAGACAACATCCTGTGCCTGGGCCTCTACCTCCCGGCAGAGATAATCGATCGTCTCCGCCAGCGATTGTCCGGTGGCGATCTTCTCAAGGATGGTGTTTTGCAATTCCAACAGCATGGCGACCGCACAAGGTTCATTTCAGCCATTAAGTCACAGGTCGCTTAATCGTCACTTACGAAGATTCTGCAATTCTAATATTGGTTTGTGTTATATTAACGGGGCGATCGCCCCTGTGCCGTTCCGGTCCATGGCAATGCGGGTATGCGTCGTTTCAGCTCGTCCGGTTGCCCGCAATCGTCAGGTGCTCAAAGCTGCCGCCGTCGGCAATCAACTCGCCGGTCGAGCGTTCCGCCCATCGATAGCCGAGGATCGCGCCGTCCCTGACCTCCTGCAACACATTGCCTGAAATCACCACCGTTCCGGCGCCCTCGACCACGCTGACCCGCATGCCGACCGGCGCCTTTCGGACGATGTTACCGGACACGACGAGATTGCGCAGATAGGGCCCCCAGCCGAGCTGCATGCCGGCTGTCGCGGCATCCTCGACCATATTGCCCGAGACCACCGTATCGGCCTCGACGGAAATGCCAAAGCCGAAGCCCCCGACTTCCTTTGGGTAGGGACCCTTGTCGACGAGATGGCGGATGACATTGCCCGACACGGTCGCGAGCCGCCCGCCCTGGTCGAAATTGACCACGCAGATCCCGTTCGCCGCCCCGTCGATCAGGTTGTCGCCGATCAGCGCGCCTTCAAAAGAAAACTCCGCATAGACGGCCGTTTCGCCGGACCGGAAGCACTGGTTTCCTGTGATCGAAACATTCGAAGCAGAATTGGCCCTGATAGCGGAAAAGGCGCAGTCGGAGATGTGATTGCCGGCAATAATCACATTGTCGGCGCGAAACAGGTTGATGCCGTTGCCGTTCTGCCCGGTGCCGCCTTCGACAGCCCCGATCCGCGCCACCCGGTTGCCGGAAATGACAGTGCCATCCTCGCCCTTGGTCCAGCGATGCACCAGGATACCGCCATTGCCGCAGTCGAAGATCTCGTTGTCGCGGATGGCAAAGGCGCGGCCTTCGATCGCCCAGATGGCGGAAAGTGCTGCCCCGCTCACCCGGCAGCCGTCGATCCGCCCGCCGCATTGCGCCAGATGCAGCCCATATTTCCGGCTGCCGGTCACCTCGCAATCCTCGATGACGACCGATCCGACATCGCGAAAGGCGAGCAGCCCCTCGGTATAATCGGCAAGCCAGCGATTGGCCCCGTCAAAGATGATGCCGGAAAGGCTGACATGCGCGACGTCGCGGGCGGCGATCAGATGCCCATCGCCGCGATAGGCAAGCCGCGTCAACCCCGGAACACCGGAAAGCCGTGTTCCCTCAGGCAATTCGAGATTGGAAACCTCATAGGTCCCAGCCGGCAGAAACACCGGCTGTCCGGCCTTGGCCGCGGCCTCCAGAAGCGCCTGCAGCTTGCGGCTCTGGTCGTCTTCGGCCCCGGGCAGGATGCCCGCCTCCGACGCATCGAACCCGCCGCGCAGTTCCGCCATGGCGAGCGTCTGGGCGGTGGCGCCCCGAAAAAAACCCGGCGCCCCGGAAAGCAGAACACCGCCGATGCCCGCCATGATGTCACGCCGTGTCGGCATTCCTATCCCTTTGCGGCCGGGCGAAGGATCCGCCACAAGCGCGCAAAGTCTGGCGAAAAGCCTGTCGCCGGGCAAGCAAAGGCTTAAAACAGTGTTAACAGCGGACCGACCACCGAAGTGCTGGGCGCCACCAACCTCCGTCTAACGTCTAATCCTTTCACCGTGTCCATTTGCGCCAGATCAAGGAAATCGACTTCAACACGGTTATTCTGATCATCGAAGCGCACCGGACGGCAGTGGCTGTACCGGAGCGCTCGGACACATTTCGGAGGTCGGATCATGCTACGTCTTGCTGCAGTTCTTTATATCCTCGTTGCAAGTGCGGTCGGCGGCGCGGCGGTGGTTGCGGTGTTGACGCTCGACATGCGCCAGGGCTGGCAGATCGCGGCGGCTTTCGCGGCCGGCCTCGTCGTCTCGATCCCGATTGCGGCGCTTCTCGCCCGCCGCATCTACAATACGCTGCAGGGACCGAAACCGGTCTGAGCGGCGCATCTCTTCGGCGCGGGGTGTAAAACCGGTTCTGTCCTGGCGGAACGGGATCGGCGGTGAACACCAGCCTCGTGACGACCGGCCGGCATTTTCTCGGGGGAGGAGATGCCGGCCGGGTCGTTTTCACGCTCGGCACTTCGGCAACTGCCCGGATCTTTAGCCCTCATCCTGTTCGAACCTGTCGAACTGTGCCTCAAGCCCTTCCGTGAAGCGGGCATAGAGCCGGGCGAAGCTGTCGATCTCTTCCGCCGTCCAGCCGGCGGTCGCCTCCATGATCGTCTCCCGCTTGATCGCCTCGATTTCATCCAGCACGCCGCGCCCGGCATGGGTGATCCTGACAAGGCTGCGACGGCCGTCCTGCTGCGATGCCGCGCGCTCCAGCAGGCCCTGGCGCACGAGGTCCGCAATGATGCGGCTGCCCCGCGACGGATCGATGCGCATCTGCTCGGCAATCGCCCCGACGGTCGCGTCTTCCTGGCTGCCGATCCGCTTGATCACGCCGATTGCATCAATGTCGGAGAGTTCAAGCCCCGTTCCCATGCGCTTCAGGGCAATGCGGCCAATGAACCTGCGGCCGATCAAGAGCCGCATGCGCGTCATGGCCTGGCCCACCAGGGCAAGCGCCGTGTCGGGCGCAGCAGCCGTGCCGATGTCTTCAGGGGCGGATGGAGAGGATTGAGTGTTCTGCATGCAGACAGTTTAGCAGGTCCAGGCTTCGGCACAAGACAAAATGCATGCATAAGACAAATATATGCTATTGACATATAAATGCGAGAGGCACATTTTGGCGCCACACAGGAGCCCCCGATCCATGGACAATCGCCTCGACCCCGCAGCATCCCGCCCGGCCCCACGCCGGGAGCCGCATCCACAAGCCATCGCCGCCGCCGGTGCGGCAGCCGGGGAGGGCCCTCTGGTCACCGACCCCAGGCTTCGCCTTTTCGTCTATCTCCTGCTGATGTCGGCCATGTTCATGGCGACCCTCGACAACCAGATCGTCTCGACAGCGCTTCCGACCATCGTCGGCGAATTCGGCGATCTCGAACGTTTCGGCTGGGTCGGCTCCGCCTATCTGCTCACGACCAGCGCCGTCATGCCGCTCTATGGCAAGCTCGGCGATCTCTTCGGCCGCAAATACGTCATCATGGCCGCCATCGCCATCTTCACCGTCGGCTCCCTGGTTTGCGGCCTTGCCGTTTCCATGGATACGCTGATTGCCGCCCGTGTGCTGCAGGCGCTTGGTGGCGGCGGCATCATGGTGTCGATCTTCTCGATCAATGCCGATCTCTTCGAGCCGCGCGAACGCGCCCGCTACCAGAGCTATTCCAGCCTCGTGCTGATGGCCTCTGGCGCGCTGGGGCCTGTGCTTGGCGGCACGCTGTCCGACCTCTTCGGCTGGCGCTCGATCTTCCTCGTCAACCTGCCGATCGGCATCGCCGTGCTGACAGGCCTTGCCTTCCTGCTGCCGTACCGAAAGCCGCATCGCAAGCCGAAGATCGATTATGCCGGCGCGATCCTGCTCGCCGGTGCCGTCGCCTCCATCGTCTTCTGGGCCGATAGTGCCCAGCTCTTCGGCGGTCTGTTTGCCCCGCAAAGCCTCGGCATCGTCGCCTTCGGCGTTGCCTGCGCCATCGGCTGGGTCCTGGTGGAGCGCCGCGCGCCGGAACCGGTCGTGCCGCTCTCGCTCTTTTCCAAACCGACCATCAACCTGCTGCTGATCATTTCCATCGTCTCTGGCGGTATTGGCATCGGCTCGGTCAATTACGTCGCGCTCTTTCTGCAGACCACGACCGGCCTCTCGCCCTCCATGGCCGGCCTGCTTTTCATCGCAACGACAGGCGGCATCGCCATCGGCTCGCTGACATCAGGCCGCCTGATCGCCAAGTCCGGCCGCTACAAGCCTTACAGCATCGCGTCCGCAGCCTTGGGTGTTATCAGCTTCGGCGTCTTCTCGTTCGTTCATGCCGGAACGCCTGTGTTGCTGATCGCCCTCGTCATGCTGCTACAGGGCTTTGGCGTCGGTATTGGCCAGCAGGTGCCGGTCATCGGCGTGCAGAACGCCGCCTCCAAGGCCGATGTCGGGGCCGCCACCGGCACCGTCACGCTCACCCGCATGGGCGGTGCCGCGATCGCCATCTCGATCTATGGCGCGATCATCGGCACGGCCCTGTCGCGTGTCGCGATCCCGCTGCCTGATGGGCAGGACTTCCGCAACCTGACCCCGGAAATCCTCTCGAGCCTGCCGGACGCCACTCGCGCCCTCGTGGCGAACGCTTATTCCGACGCCTTCGTGCCGCTCTTCCTCACCGCCTCGGGCATGATGGTCATCGGCCTGATCGCTGCAATGATGCTGCCGAATATTCGGTTGCCCACGGCGGAGCAGAAAAAGGCCTGATCATCCTCTCAAGAGTGCCCGCAAATGCAGAAGGCCCCCGCTCGGATAAGAGCGGGGGCCTTCTGGTGTTTAGGGGATCAGGGGACTGAATCCTCAGGCGGCCCGGCGTGTCGCCATGCCCGCCTTTTGCACCTTGAAGCGCGAAATCAGCTGTTTCAGATGCGCGGTTTCGTCGGCCAGGCGGTTGGTGCTGGCGGCAGCCTCTTCCACCATCGCGGCGTTCTGCTGCGTCATCTGGTCCATCTGGTTCACCGCCATGCTGATCTCGTGCAAGCCGGTCGACTGTTCCTGAGCCGCTGTCGCGATCGACGAGACCTGGCCGGCGATGCCGATGACCCGTGTCTGGATCTCGCGCAGCGCGTCGCCGGTTGTCGTCACCAGCTGAACACCCGTTTTGACCTCTTCGCCTGACTTGTTGATCAGCGTCTTGATGTCCTTGGCAGCCGTTGCAGAACGCTGGGCCAGTTCACGGACTTCCTGGGCAACGACCGCAAAGCCCTTGCCGGCTTCACCGGCACGCGCCGCTTCGACACCGGCGTTCAGTGCAAGCAGGTTGGTCTGGAAGGCGATCTCGTCGATCACGTTGATGATCTGCGTGATCTCGTTCGAGGCCTGCTCGATCCGGCTCATGGCGGCGGTTGCATCTTCCACCACGCCGGAGGAACGTTCGGCGAACTGGCGGGCATCGGACACCATGCGGCTTGATTCCTGAGCCCGTTCGGTCGAGGTCTTGACGGCGACCGTGATTTCCTCAAGCGCGGACGAGGTCTCTTCCAGCGAGGCGGCCTGGTTCTCGGTGCGCTTCGACAGGTCGTTCGAGGCATCGCGGATTTCGTCCGCCCCGCCATTGATCGCATCGCTCGACTGGCGCACCTCTTCCATCAGGCGGCGCAGTGTCGTCATGGTCTCGTTCACATTGCTCTGCAGCTGCGCGAACACGCCCTGATACTGGCCTTCCATGCTTTCGGTCAGATCACCCTGCGACAGGGCGTTGATCACCCGGCCGGTCTCGGCGATGCCCGTGTCGACCGACTGGACCAGCGTGTTGACGTTGGCAGCAAAGGCATCGAGATCGGGGTTGTCGTAGCGCTTGGTGATCCGGCGGGAGAAGTCGCCGGCAACCGCCGCATTGACCACGGTCGCGATGTTCGACTGCAGGTCGGCATTTTTCTCCTGCAGCGCCGCTTCCTGCGCCGCCAGCTGGCGGATGCGAAGCGCATTCTGCTTGAACACGTCGACGGCCTTGGCCATCAGGCCGATTTCGCTTTTATGGTCGAGGCCGGGGATTTCGGTTTGCAGCTTGTTGTCGGCGAGCGCGCCCATGGCATTGGTGATCGCAGCGACCGGACCGGTAATGCCGCGGGCGATGACCAGTGCGATGATGCTGGCGAGCACCACGCCGAGGCCGCCGAGCGTGATGCCGGTGATAACACCGGTCTGCATCGTCGCTTCGATGCTCGGTCCAAGCGTATCCTGTTGCTTTTTCAGGTCGAGCTTCAGCTGTTCGACATCTTCAGACAGTTTGTTGCCGGTCGTGTTCATCGTGCCGTTGATGATCTCGTTTCGGCTGGTGATAACCGCCTCGATCTTCACGAGCCCGCCGTTATAGGCATCGAACTTCCCGATGAGAGCTTCGATTGCAGCGCGATCTTCAGCCGATTTGACGCTTTTGGCCGCCTGGTCGAGGCTCGCCTCGGCTGCTTTGGCCGCTGCCAAAGCCTCGTCATGAATGGCCTTGTCGTTGTTCAGCAGATACCTGTTGGAACCCATGCGCATGGTGGCCACGGCATATCTGGCATCCTGCACGATCGCGGCGGTCTCTAGATCGCCGCTGCCTTGAAGTGCCTTGGAGATGGCGCCCAGCGTGTCGGCCATCTCAGGTCCGAGTGCATTGAGGACCCCTGTGACGATCTCGTCGCGCTGCGCCTGCAGGACGACAACCTCGTCGAAACCCTTGGAATAGGTATCCACCATGGTGTGGAAACTGTTGATCGTCGTCTTCTGGGTGGCATCTGTGGTCGCGGCCAGCAGCGAATCGATCGCAGCATTTGTCGTCTTCAGGCGCTCCACCGCCTCCTGGCGCATCTCTTCGGTCGGTTCGGCACGATATTTACGGAAGGCGAGTCGTGCTTCGAGCATGTTGGCCTGGATGCGGCCGGCCTCGTTGGTCTGCTTGGCGTCGGCCCGATATTCGCCGAACATGCCCTCATTGGTGATGTTGGCGATGATACCGCTACCGGCGACCCCGCAAAGGACCAGCAGGACCAGCCCGAAGCCCATATATATTTTGTGACCGATCTTCATGTTGTTCAGCACAGCGAATAAGCCCCCTTGGGTTGAATCAGTAAGGCTATTCTTAAGGTTAAGCTTTAAAAAGCATTGAAGATTTACGCAAAAGCCGCGGATTTGCTGAAACCTTTTTTGTTCGGTGGATCAAGGAATTGCGTTTTGATCAGGCGTCGATGTGAAACAGCGGTAGCCGGATGCAGACCGTCGCCCCGCGAAATCCGCCGGCAGAAATTCCCCTTTTGGTTGAAATGTCCACCTTCGCCTCAACGTCCGCCATGCCAATATCCACCGACCCGCCCTGCGCCTCGGCCAGCGTCCGCACGATCGCCAGCCCCAGTCCGGCGCCGCCTGTTTGGCGTGCCCGGGATGGCTCGCCGCGGGTGAAGGGTTCCAGCAGTTGCAAACGCTCGGCCGGCGCAATGCCCGGCCCGTCGTCGGATACGCTGATCATCGCCGCGTCTCCCTCGCGGCTGAGCGTCACATGCGCGCGTGTCCCGTATTTGACCGCGTTGTCGACGAGGTTGCCGACCATCCGTCGCAGCGCCAGCCGATCGGCCAGAACCGCCACTTCGCCTGCGGGCAGCGCGCCGAGGCTGACCGGAACGCCGCTGCGTGTGAGGTCGCCGATATCGCCCTTGAGGAAATCGACGAGGTCGATCAGTTCCTCGTCCAGACTCCCTTGCGCGCCGCGTGCGCTCAACAGCGCGTCGTCGAGCAGCCGGATCATGTCCTCGATGTCCTTGACCGCCCTGCTACGATCCTGCGTGTCGGGAATTGCCTCCACCCGCAGCCTCAGCCGGGTCGCGAAGGAGCGCACGTCGTGCTGCACGCCCGAGATCAGCGCCAGCCGCGTCTTCATCAGGACATGCAGCCGGTCCTGCAGCCGCCCGAAAGCCTGGATCAGTCGGCGCACATCGGGGTTGCGGCCGGTAACCGGCGGCAGCGGCACCGGCGGCCCGCCGGGCTCCATCCGGTCGGCGGCGCGCGCCAGCGTCACCAGCGGCCGGATCTCCCGTTGCACCAGGATCAGCACCGTGAGCGCCAGCAGCGTGCCCGCAAGGCCGGCGCCGAGCCCGACCGGGAGACCGTAAAGGGAAAGCCCCGGCGGCATGATGCCTTCCGCAGTCATCACAGTTCCGTCTTCCAGTCGAATATCGAAGGCGAGCGGCAGCGGGTCACGGCGGGCGAATTGCAGCAGGCGCGGCCGCTTCCCATCTTTTTCGGGTACCCGGATGGCCAAGAGTGCTGGCCCGAGCGCGATCCGGTATGGCGTGAGATCCGCCCGCCGGGTCACGTCGCGCCCACCACGCTCGGAGACGTCGGCCTCATCCGCTCCTTCAAGTGAAAGCGCCAGCTGCGGCCCGCCGGCGGCGGTGATCAGCAGGGCGCGCTCGGGAGCATCCGCCCGGGACAGGAGGTCAGCCAGCGCCACCAGGCGTTCAGGCGTTGGATTGGGATCGCTCTCGCCATTGCTGCGGTAATAGACGGCAAGCACCACCAGCCACAACACCAGGAGCGCGCTGACGCCGATCGCCATCAGCCGTGCTGAAAGCCCGAGCCGCGCCATCACGGCGCCTGCCGGACGGTTGCCGTCATCAGATAGCCGCCATTGCGCACCGTGGTGATCAGCCGGCTCTCCGGATCGAGCGTTTCCAGCTTGCGCCTCAGCCGCGACACCAGGATATCGACCGTCCGGTCGAGCGGGTCCGACTGGCGGCCATGGGTATAGTCGAGGATCTGGTCGCGCGACAGCACGCGGCGCGGATGCTCGACGAAGCAGGCGAGCAGGTCGAATTCCGCACTGGTCAGCCCGGCCGGCTGATCCTCGAAGGTGACGATGCGCGCGTCGAGATCGAGGATGAAACGGTCGAAGGCGAAGCGCCGCACCTTCGGCTGGCGCATCTGGTTGGTAAGGCTGGCGCGCCGCAGCAGCGCCCGCACGCGCGCCAGAAGTTCACGCGGTCCGAACGGCTTGCCGAGATAATCGTCGGCGCCGAGCTCCAGCCCGACCACCCGATCCGTTTCGTCGCTCTTTGCCGTCAGCATCAGGATCGGCACGGCCGAGGTGGCCCTTAAGCGCCGGCAGATCGACAACCCGTCTTCGCCGGGCAGCATAAGGTCGAGGATAACGAGATCCGGCAGGCCGCGGGTGAGGGCTAAATCCATGGCCGCACCACTCTCGGCTGGCGTGACGGCATAGCCCTCGCGTTCCAGAAGCGCGCCGACGAGCTCGCGGATATCGGGGTCGTCATCGACGAGCAGAATGGTGGAGGCGGTCTGTGACATGGGCAAAGCATGCTGGCGGCCCAGGCTGAAATCAAGTCATGCCGATGCCTTGATACAAAAAGCTACATTCGGTTCATCTGCGGGAAAAATGCCGGCCGCAATCTCATTCTCGACGACGCAGCGCCGTGCCCCATTCCCCCGGCCCCCCGCCACACGCGTTGCGTCGTTCACCTTCAACGAGGACGAATGAGATGAACAAGACTGCCCTACTGCTCTCCGCTCTGATGAGCCTCGCCTTTGTCTCCGAGGCTGCCGCCTGGAGCCGTAACCGCACCGTCACCACGCAGCATGGATCGTCGCATTTCAGCGCCTCCGGCAGCTGCGCCGGCGGTGTCTGCAGCCGCAGCGCGGTGCGCACCGGTCCGCACGGCAACTCGCTGAGCGCCAACACCACTGTCACCTGCGATGCGAGCCGCCAGAACTGCAGCCGTACCAAGGTCTATAGCGGTTCCAACGGCGGTTCCGCCACCGTTACGGGCAGCGTTTCCCGCTGAACGCTGCCCTCTAAGGCCGGACGGCACTCTCCCCAGATGGCCGTCCGGTTCCCCACCCCTTTTCTGGAGACACTGATGTCCCTCCGCATTCTCGTCACTCCCTCGCTCTTCCTCGTCTTGGCCGCTCCCGCCGCCGCCCAGCAGGGCCTGACGCTCACCCCGGAAGGCCGGGCGAAGCTGATGGAGGCCGCTCGTCTCTGCCGGCCCGATATCGAGCGCTTCTGCGCCAAGGTGAAGCGCGGCGAAGGCCGCATCTTCCTGTGCTTGTCCGAGCACCGCGCCGAACTGCAGCCGGACTGCCGCACGACGCTGGAGGCCGCCCGTCAGCCATGATCCGGGATAACAGGATCATCACCAATCAGCCCCGGACATAAGCTTCGCGCCAGCCGCACCTGACAGGGTGCGGCCATCGACGTCAGTGTGATCAGGTGCAGCATGTCCAAGGTTTTGAGCTCTTCATCCGCAAGGCCGCAGTCTTCGCTTGCCCGGCGGGCGCTGTCGCTGGGGCTCGGCACGGCGCTGACGGCCTCCCTGTCCGGCTGCATTCTGGTCCAGGACACCAGCCGCATGAACATCGACGTCTTCCAGGACGAAGTCTCTCCCGTCTGGTATGACCCCGCCCGCACGCCGCCAGCCGCCGATCAGACGGCACCGCGCAAGCGCGACCTCTACCAGACGCAGTTTCACCAGACCTATGGCCTGCCGGTTTCCAATCCGCTGCACAGGGTCATGTACGGCGTGATGTCGGACGAGGGCCATACGCTGCCGGCCATTCCCCTCGACCGTGTCGATTCGGGCATGCTGCGCAACGAGGTCTCCTATGAGACCGCAGAGGCCCCCGGTACCATCATCGTCGATACCAAGGCGCATTACCTCTATTTCGTGAAGCCGGGCGGCAAGGCGATCCGCTATGGTGTCGGCCTTGGCAAGGATGGTTTTGCCTGGTCGGGCAGGGGCGTAATCCAGCGCAAGGTCAAGTGGCCGCACTGGACGCCCTCAGACGAGATGGTCGAGCGTCAGCCGGCGCTGAAGACCGTATCGGCGGAGCGGGGCGGTCTCGTCGCCGGCCTCAACAATCCGCTCGGCGCACGTGCGCTCTACATTTACCAGGACGGCAAGGACACGCTCTACCGCGTCCACGGCACGCCCGACTGGCAGTCCGTCGGCAAGGCCACATCCTCCGGCTGCGTGCGCATGTTCAACCAGGATGTGATCGATCTCTTCGACCGTGTGCCCGATCGCACACCGATTGTTGTCATTTAGCGACACTCATTTGCGACCTCGCCCTCTCTCCAAAACGTGAAGGGGGCAAGCGGTTGCGTTAACCTCTCCTTTCCTGTTTGCATCGCACCATAGCGGAACAAAGCGCCGGCTCCGGCGTCTTATTTCCGCCGCTTTGCCACAGGAAATTTTTGAACATATGTCCCCCGCAAATCCCCTGACGCGCCGATCCCTGCTGTCCCTGACAGGTCTCGGCGCCGCAAGCCTGCTTGCCAGCTGCACCACGTCACGCCCCTTGCCGCCCGGCCTGCGCCTCGATGGTCCGGTCATACCGGCCGCTCCCACTGGCCGCACGCCCGAACTCGATGCCATGTATGGCGAGATCTACGATGGCGGTTACGTCATTCCGGCCGTTCCCTATTGGAAGATCCCGGCGCGCTTCTACCGGCAGCAGGTGATCGACCCGACCGGCGAAGCCCCCGGCACCGTCGTCGTCGATACGCCCAACCGCTTCCTCTACCTCGTCGAATCCGGCGGCACCGCCATGCGCTACGGCGTCGGCATCGGCCGTGACGGCTTCGCCTGGGGTGGCGCCGGCGTCATCCAGTGGCGTCAGAAATGGCCGAAATGGACCCCGCCGGACGAAATGATCGCCCGCCAGCCTGAACTTGAGATCTACTCGGTGCGCAATGGCGGCAAACCCGGCGGCCTCGACAACCCGCTGGGCGCGCGCGCGCTCTACATCTTCCAGAACGGTCAGGACACGCTCTACCGCCTGCACGGCAATCCGGAATGGAACTCGATCGGCAAGGCCGTATCGTCGGGCTGCGTTCGCCTGATGAACCAGGACATCATCGACCTCTACGAACGCGTGCCGACCAAGGCCAAGATCGTCGTCCGGCAGTAGTCGGACGGCGCGCTCAAGCGCCGGTTAGGCTGTTGCAGAAACCAACAGACCCCGCCATCGCTGGCGGGGTCTGTCGTTTCTAGGGCAGGGGGCGGGGCCTCCCTACAAATCGGACGGCCTCAAGCCGCCTCGAGCGCCTTTTCGATGTCCTGCACCGAATGGCCGGTCAGGTCCTTGTCCAGCTCGCCGACCAGCACGGCCGCAAGCTGCTTGTGATAGCCCTTGCGCATTTCGCCGAGTGTCCGCGGTGCCGCCACGATCACCAGGCTGGTGATCTTGCCGTCGAGAACCTGCCGGTTCAGCATGTCGGTCACCCCGCTGCCGAAGCCGTCTTCTTCCTGCTGGCTGTCGTCGGGATTGGCAGCGCTGCTCTGATGGCGGGCGCCGGAGGCGATCTTGGAACTGTCAATGGCCTCGGCCGGAAGGGCCGTGAGCTTGACGTTCAAAGCCGTCCCGTCGTTCTGGAACAGGCTGAGCTTCGCACCATCGGCGACGGCGATGACGGTATTGGGCGGGATCTGCATGGATAAACTCCTCATTTGCGCGAGGCGGCCTTCACCGGAGGCGAAGCGACCGCAGGGTGCAATGGGTCAATTCCCGGGCGCCCGATCTGTTCCGGCCAAAAGCCGCCGAAAATGCTCTAGGACCGGCAGCGAAACGGGCTGAACGAACTTGCCGCCCCTGCGTTCATCGTCGCGATCGTCAGTCCGTTGGCAATCTCCACATCCTTGTCCGTCTGCGGGCAGGCATCGATATCGGCGAGGCAGCCGCTCTCGATGAATTCGGCGTTACGCGCCAGAAACAGCGGAGACACGCCGTCGCGACCGACATGGTCGAGAATCTCGGCGAGTGCCGTCTCATACACCTCGCATTTCTCGATCTGCCAGGCTGAGCGGGTGGCCTGTGTCTGCCCCGCCTCGTCCTCTGCGAAGGCATTGGCGGGAGCGAGTGCCCAACACGCCAGCGTCAGCATCAGGCCTCTGCTGCCGCTTCGGACAGGCGGTCTCGTCATCGCATCACCTCGGCCGCGATCACCCGCCCGAGCCCGGCAATGGACGCGTCCCGCTTTACCATCGGTGCATCCGTTTCCGTGAGATAGATCGCCGCCAGCACAGGCTTGCGCTGCGGCGGCCACATCACCGCGACGATGCCCCGTGTCCCGTATGCCCCGGCGCCCGTGCGATCCGCCACCCGCCAATCACCAGGCACGCCAGCCCGCAACAACGCGTCCGCGACGCTATTGGCTTCCATCCAGCGTGTCAGCTGGCTGCGCTGAGGCGCCGTCAGTGCATCGCCCAGCAACAGTTGACCGACCGTCCCGACCATCGCCTCCGGCGTCGTCGTGTCGCGCGGATCGCCGGGCCTGGCTTCGTTCACGCTCGGCTCCGTCCGGTCGAGGCGCGTCACCGTATCGCCGATGGAGCGCAGGAAGGACGTCACCCGTTTCGGCCCGCCAAGCGCCTGCAGGACGAGATTGGCCGCCGTATTGTCGCTGGTGCTGAGCGTCGCCGCACAAAGCTCCATGGCCGTCATCTTTTCCCCAACCCGCTGGCGGGTGACCGGCGCATGGGACTGCAGGTCCTTCGCCTCGATCGTCATTTCCCTGGCCTGTACGGTCTCACCGGCATCAAGCAGGGCCGCACAGGCGAGCGCCTTGAAGGTGCTCGCCATGGCAAAGCGCTCACCGGCCCGGTAACGCCACTGCCGACCGGTCTCGGTATCCAAAACCATCAGACCCAGTCGCGCACCGAGCTGCCTTTCTGCCTGGCGGGCGGCCGCCGTGATCGGGTCTTCGGCGGCAGTGGCGTTAGGCGGAGACACAAGCAGGGCAGGGAGCGCGACGGCAACGGACAGGCACAAAAGGAGGGGCAGCTTCATCGGGGTTCTCCACAAGACAAGCCTCTCCCGTGTCAGGCAAAACGGACAGCGAGCGGGCAAGACTGTGGCTGTCCACAGCCTGGTTGCCGTGATCCGGCATTCAGGCTGTCTCGATCGCCTCAAGCTGGGTCTTCAGCCGTTTCAGGCTGTCGCGCAGGGTTTCGATCTCGGAAATGTCGCAGCCGGTCTGGCTGCCGATGGCGCGCAGCACACCCGCAGCCCGCGCCTTCAGCGCCCGGCCCTGTTCGGTCAGCGTGATGAAAACCTGCCGCTCGTCCGCCACATCGCGCCGGCGCGAGACATAGCCGATCTGCTCCAGGCGTTTCAGAAGCGGCGAGAGCGTACCTGAATCAAGCCCCACCTTCTCGCCCAGCCCTTTGACCGGGAGGTCGTCCTCCTCCCACAATGCCATCATCACGACATATTGCGGGTAGGTCAGCCCAAGCGGCGAGAGCAGCGGCTTGTAGGCGCGCGTGAAGGCGTGTGCTGCCCCATACAGGGCGAAGCACAATTGTTTGTCGAGCGTCAGCTCTTTTTCAAGGTCGATGTCACTGATCATGTCACAGGAACTTCCGGGCGGTAGATTGGTTTCACCATGGCGAAAAGCCTTTCGAGATGCAATGTGCAAAAATCAATTGCGCACAACTAAATTGTGCTCTATATAGGCTTCATCCTAACCCAGACAAGGAGAACACCCATGGCAATTCTCTACACCGCACATGCGCATGCAACCGGCGGCCGCTCCGGTCACGGCGTTTCTGACGATGGCGTTCTCGACGTGACGCTGACGACCCCGAAGGAAATGGGCGGCGACGGCGCGACCGGCACCAATCCAGAGCAGCTCTTCGCGGTCGGCTATTCCGCCTGTTTCCTCGGCGCCCTGAAGTTCGTCGCCTCCAAGGAAAAGGTGAAGATTCCGGAAGACGCCAAGGTTCATGCCGAAGTCGGCATTGGCCCGCGTGAAGACGGCGGCGGTTTCGGCATCGAAGTCAAGCTGACCGTCGAAGTCCCCGGCCTGGACCGCGAACTCGTCGAGCGTCTGGCTGCGGCCGCACACATCGTCTGCCCCTACAGCCACGCCATGCGCACCTCGACGGAAGTGCCGGTCTCGGTTCGCTGAGCGCAGCGTCAGAAGCAAAACGATCCACCGCGAAGAGGCCGGCGCCCAGCCGGCCTTTTTTGCGTTTGCGCTGATCTGCCGAAAAACCGGCCGATCGGCTTTTTCGCGACCTCGCTTTGCCTTGTTCAGAAATTTCAGTTTTTGATTGTATTATGAATTGACACAACCTTAAATTATTACCACTATCGGCTTCACGGGCTGACCTTCAGGACTTTCACCTGCTTGGACCGTCCCGTCCGACAACGGTCGGCGCATTCAAGATAAATCGGAGGCTCATGGTTTGGCTGGCATCCTGCATGCGAGCTCGTCCCGAACCGATGCGTATTTTCTGAGTATCTCGGCATGCGCAAACACGCCGGCAGACTGAAGCGTGAAAACACCATGAATGGCGAGCAATCCGGCCTTTGCTGAGCAGGGCCGTGATGTCTTGCATCTTGCATCCGGGGTGTCGCCCCCGCCATGCCCATACTCATGCCGTCTCGTATCCCGGCTGAACGCCACCACCCTTGGCTCTGCGCATCGTCGCAGGGCCCGGCCTGTCTATGCCTGCCCTCATCAACACCTTCAACAAGGGAAGAAACGCAATGCGCAAGGTCCTCACCGCATCACCTGCTGCCATGGCGGGTTATGAAGCCCAGAACCCACTGGCGCTCTCAAGTGAACATCCGCTGGTTGCACCCGGCGCGATCAACGCCAATGACAAGGCCTGGAACCTCCTCTACGGCGCAATGATCAACGGGCTGGGCATCTCGCCGGCCAATTTCCAGCTGATCTATCCCTTCACCACCTGGGACTGGCCGATCGTGCCCACCGGCTATACCAGTGCCGCGCAATGGGATTTCTGCTCCTCGGTGCCGCAATACAGCGCCACGGGTGAATACATCTCCGCCGGCACCAGCTTCAGCGACAGCTACGGCTCCATGCTGAACGTTGTCAGCGCCGCCACCACCGATCCCAAGCTCAAGGCCGATATCGAGCAGCAGCGCAACATGCTGCAGCTCTCCACCAACAATTACGACACGATCTACAAGCAGGCGGTCGATGCCTACAAGACCGAGACCGGCGGCAGCAACACACCGCCCTTCACCGAATGGCTGGGAAGCTTCGGCGGCAAGACATGGGCGGTGCAGCTCGATTCCGCCTACAAGAATGTCCAGGCCCAGCAGAGCGTCTACAACCAGCTGCTGTCGGAAGTCACAACGCCCGGCCTCAAGGACGCCCAGGACCGGCTCACCAACAAGGACTATTACACCAAGCTCCAGGATCCGACTCTATCAGGCTTTCCGGCGGTCCCCGGCTTCTCCCTCTCGATGGATGCCACGACCTGGCTCAACAAGGTCCAGTCCGGCACCGGCGGCAGCAGCGGCACGATCGGCTTTTCCAACGCGCAATCCGAATATGACTACAAGAAGACCTGGGCGGGTGGCAGCGCCTCTGTCAGCAAGCTGTTCTGGAGCGTCAATGTCGGCGGCTCCTGGGAGCGGATCGACGAATTCGGCTCGGACAATTCGCTGAAGGTCGATGTCAGCTTCAAGGCCTGGGATCAGATCCAGATCCAGGCCGCCCGCTGGTACAACGGTGCCTTTGTCAGCTCCGTCAAGGGCGGCCCCTTCATCCGGGGCTATTCACCCTATGGCGGCGCCAACGAGACGGCGGTCTGGGGTGAGAAGGGCATCATGTCGGTGCAGAAGGTCGGCATGCTGGTCTGCTACAAACCCTCGTTCAGCATCTCCGTCAGCAATTCCAGCTTCAAGTCCTTCTCCGAGAAATGGGAGGTGTCGTCAGGTATCCGCGTCGGCCCGTTCAGCTTCTCCGGCGGTGGCGGCAGCTCCTCGTCCGGCTGGAAGGCGGACGAGGCGACCAATACCTTCTCCGGCACCTCGACCGCAGAGACGGCCCTGATCATGGGCACGATGATCAATCTCGTGAACCCGCAATAGCGGACCGATGGAATCCGGTGACAGGGGCAGGGGGCGGTTTATCCGCCCCCTTTTGGCATGCAGTCTTGGTGTGGGCTGGCGCCGGCGCGCCCCATTCCGCCCTCAAGCCGTGAGACCTGTCGTAGCGACGATAAAGATCACGTAAGCTTTGCTTTGCATTTGGAGAGACTGATTTAATGTGGCCGCCGGGTCTCGGCTTGGACCATGCCCTTGCAGACGGCAACCCGATCAGGCGGATCGGCCCCAAATGAACGGTCCATCCGCGGCATCCGGCCAGGACGAGGCGCGGTCGTCAAGCGGCCGCATTCAGTGAACACATCGTGTAACGTCAGACACTTTACTTATATTCCATAACCGTCAACGTGCGCGATAAATTCAATTTCCAGCGGAGGTCTCCATGACATTTTCCATCCAGCTCAACAGTCGTGCCTACACCGTGGATGTCGATGGCGATACGCCGCTGCTCTGGGTTATCCGGGATGTGCTCGGCATGACGGGAACCAAGTTCGGCTGTGGCCAGGCGCTTTGCGGCGCCTGCACCGTGCATGTCGACGGCGTCGCCACGCGCTCCTGCGTCACGACCATCGACAGCATCGGCGAAAGCCAGATCACCACCATCGAAGCATTGGACACGCTGACCCATGGCAAGGCCCTGCAGGAGGCCTGGATAGAACTGGATGTTCCGCAATGTGGATACTGTCAGTCGGGCCAGCTGATGTCTGCAGCGGCCCTTTTGACCGACACGCCCAAGCCGACCGATGACGACATCGACGCTGCCATGTCCGGCAATGTCTGTCGGTGTGGAACCTATCAGCGCATCCGCGCTGCCATCAAACTTGCCAGTGCTTGAAGGAGGGCCGACCATGTCCAAGACCGTTTCCGGCCCAGACCTGAGCCGCCGCCGCTTTCTCCAGGCCAGTGCCATCATCGGCGGTGGCCTCGTCGTCAATCTGTCCCTAGGCTCCGCCTTTCCGGCGCTGGCCGCAGGGCAATTCGCTCCGAACGCGTTCATCCGCATCGACACCAAGGGCCTCGTGACGCTGGTCCTGCCGCAGGTGGAAATGGGCCAGGGCATCTATACCGCCCAGGCCATGCTCCTTGCCGAAGAACTCGATGTGGCGCTGGACCAGGTGGTGCTCGAACACGCGCCAGCCAATCCCGCCCTTTACGCCAATCCCGCTCTCGGCGGCCAGCTGACCGGCGGCTCCACTTCGATCCGCGCCTTCTGGACCCCGTTGCGCACAGCCGGTGCCACCGCCCGCACCCTGCTGATCCAGGCCGCCGCCGGCGAATGGAAGGTCGATGCATCAACGCTCACCACCAGGGACGGTGCCGTCGTTGATCCCTCCGGAAAGACGCTCGCCTATGGCGATCTGGTCGATCTCGCCGCAACGCTTCCCGTTCCTGCGCCTGAAGCCGTCGTGCTCAAGCAGCCGGACCAGTTCAAACTGCTCGGCAAGGCCACCAAGCGTCTTGATACGCCGGCCAAGGTCAACGGCACTCAGAACTACGGCATCGACGCCATGCCCGAAGGCGTAAAGTTCGCCGCGATCGCTATCTCCCCCGTGCTGGGCGGCAAGCCCAAGACGGTCAATCGCGAGGCAGCACTCGCCGTCAAGGGCGTGCGCCAGGTCGTGCTGACGGCAAGTGCCGTGGCCGTTGTCGCCGATCACACGGGTGCTGCCAAGAAGGGCCTCGAAGCCGCCGCCATCGAATGGCATGACGGCCCGAATGCCACGGTTTCCAGCGCCGCGATCATCAAGCATCTCGAGGAAGAGTCGCAAAAGCCGGGCGCTGTCGCCCGCAATGACGGCAATGTCGAGCAGGCGCTGGCGTCTGCTGCCACCCGCCATGAGGCGGTCTACCAGCTTCCCTTCCTTGCCCATACCGCCATGGAGCCGATGAACTGCACCCTGCATGTCCGCAAGGATGGCTGCGACATGTGGGTCGGCACCCAGGTCATCGCCGCTGCCCAGGCGGCAACAGCCGCCCTAACCGGCCTCGCACCGGAAACGATCAAGATCCACAACCACATCATCGGCGGCGGTTTCGGCCGGCGTCTCGAGGTCGATGGCATCATGCATGCCGTCGAAGTTGCCATGCAGGTCGAAGGACCGGTCAAGGTGATCTGGAGCCGCGAGGAAGATATCCAGCACGGCTATTATCGCCCCTATTACTACGACCGTCTCTCGGCCGGACTTGATGCTGCGGGCAAGCCGGTCGCCTGGACCCATCGTGTCTCCGGCTCCTCGATCTTTGCCCGCATCGCGCCGCCGGTCATGGCAAGCGGCGTCGATCCCGATGGAGTCGACGGCGCGCAGCATCCGCCTTATGCCTTCCCGAACATCCGCGTCGAATTCCGCCAGGTCGAGCCGCAGGGCGTCATGACCAGCTGGTGGCGCGGCGTCGGCCCGTCCCACAATATCTTCGTGGTCGAAAGCTTCATCGACGAATTGGCGGCCATCGCCAAGGTCGATCCGGTCGAGTATCGCAAGGGGCTCCTGAGCGAGAACCCACGCGCCCTGAAAGTCCTCGAACTCGTCGCCGAAAAGGCCGGCTGGGGCACGCCGCTCGGTGAGCGCCGGGGTCGTGGCGTCTCGGTCCAGTTCGCATTCGGCAGCTATCTCGCCATGGTTCTGGAGACAACGGTCGCCGATGACGGCACGGTCAAGGTGGACAGGATCGTCACGGCCGTCGACTGTGGCATGACGGTAAACCCGGACACGATCGCCGCCCAGGCAGAAGGTGGCGCGCTGTACGGACTGACCGCCGGCCTTTACGGCGCGATCACCTTCGCCGATGGCCGCGTCGAGCAGAGCAACTTCGACAACTATCTACCGCTGCGCATCGACGAGGCGCCGCATGTCGAAACCCATCTCGTTGAAAGCGCGGAAGCGCCGGGTGGCATGGGCGAGGCGGCAACCTCTGCCGTCTTCCCGGCTCTGACCAACGCCATCTTCGCGGCCACCGGACATCGCATCCGAACCCTGCCTGTTAACGCGGAAGACCTGAAGAAGGCCTGATCGTCAACATCGGACGGGGGCGGCTCGACACGATCCGCCCCCGTCCGCCCGATTGCCTGGATCATCTGACGCCGACTCGTCTGACGCGGACGGAGCCGGCGGATCATCGCCCGCTGTTCTGCGGCCACCCGCGACCCCGCTAGTACATCGATGTCTGGTAGGCCTGCTCCAGACCCTCGTCCAGCTTGCGCATGGCGTCCTCCTCCTCCGGTGCATCTCCGATTTCGTCCAGGATGAATTTCATCAACGACGGCATTTCGCTGCGATCCTGGCGATGAGTCGGGTCCCAGAGATGCGAACGGCGAAAGGCCTTGGCGCAGTGCAGGAACACCTCGTCGATCGCAACCACGATCGCAAGTTTCGGCACCCTGCGATCGACCGCCATGCGGGCGAGGAGCTGGGGATCGGTGCTGAGCGTCGCCCGACCGTTCAGCCTGAGCGTATCGTCGAAGCCAGGGATCATGAAGATGAGCCCGACTGCCGAATTGGTAATGATGTTCGACAGCGTATCGAGCCGGTTGTTGCCCGGCCGGTCGGGAATGGCAATGGTCTGCGCATCGAGGATCTCGACGAAACCGGCGGGATCGCCGCGCGGGCTGACATCGGCCCGTCCGTCCGGGCTCTGCGTGCCGATGCAGACGAAGGGTGAGCGCCGGATGAAGGCCTGGGCGTGCACACCAAGCCTCGGCTGACACTTCTTGAGCGCCAGGTCATGCGTCGGGCTGAACAGTGCCCGAAGGACCGCCTCCGTCCCGACAACATGATCGGGGTCCACCTGATAACCGTCCGACATACGACATCTCCTCCCTCAGTCGCTGTGGTGAGGTACGTACCTCAGAATTAGATCTATCACGGAGCCGCAACCGTATCAACAGGGCAGGGGCATGAGGTCCCCGCCACTGCATCAACGCGATAAGAGCATCCGCAGGCGCCACTTGGCAGACCGAACACTCTGCTATATGGTTGCATCATGCAACGAAAGGCGCATCATGACCCATCCTCCTGTTTCGATAGACGATATCCGCAGCCAGTCACGAAAACTCGTTCGCGCCCTCGGCTTCATGGGTGGCGCCTTTGCCGGCACCGATCTTCCGCCATCCTCGGTGCATGCGCTGATCGAGATCGAGCAGCAGCCCGGCATTACTGCAGCTTTGCTCAGCGATAGCCTGCGGCTCGACAAATCGAGCGTCAGCCGCCTGCTGCGCAAGCTCGTTTTATCCGGTGACGTGAGCGAAATGCCGGATACCGGTGATGCCCGCATCAAGCGGCTCGCTCTGACCGAAAACGGCCGACACCGGGTGTCGGAAATCCACGCCTTCGCCCGCCGCCAGGTCGCCGCTGCACTCGATCGTCTGCCGCTGCCGCAGCACCGCACGGTACTCGACGGCCTCTCGCTTTATGCAAACGCACTCGTCCCGGCGGCCGATGATGCGGCGACACCGGTCGAGATCCTCACAGGTTATCAGCCGGGCCTGATCGCAGGGATCACCGGCATGCATGCGGAGTACTACGCCCGCACCGCCGGCTTCGGGCGATCCTTCGAAGCAGTGGTGGCCGGCGGTCTCGCCGATTTCTGCAACCGGCTCGATCATCCCGACAATGAAATCTGGACTGTGAACCGGGGCGGTCGCATCCTCGGCTCCATTGCCATCGACGGCCAGGATCTGTCGCCCGGTGGGGGTCATCTTGTGGCCCATCTGCGCTGGTTCATTCTCGATGACAGCCTGCGCGGCTCGGGTTTCGGCCACCAGCTGATGGCAAAGGCGCTCGCCTTCGTCGACAACAGCGCCTTTGAGCGAACCGATCTCTGGACCTTCGACGGGTTGCTCGCCGCCCGCCATCTCTACGAGACCCACGGTTTCACGCTGGTCGAGCAGCGCCCGGGCGCGCAATGGGGCAGGGAGGTCCTGGAGCAGAGGTTTGTGCGGCAACGTCCGGATTTGCTTGAAAACAATGACCTAGAGCACTGATGGCGAGCCCGTTGTCGCCGGAAACTCTCTAAGATCTCACCCGCTCACTTCCAGCAGGCCCAGTCGCAGCGCAACCGGATCGCTCGTCATTCCGGCTTCGATCTCGCCATGCACCTGCTTCCAGATCGGCACGGCGCTGGCGAGAGCGGTTGCACCCGCTGCCGTCAGCCTCAGCAGTCTGCCGCGTTTGTCCTTCGGATCCTCCTCGACAGAAACCCAGCCGCGGGCCGAAAGCGGCTTCAGCGCGGCCGTCAATGTTGTCCGATCCATGGCCAGAAGCCTGGCAACAGGTGCCATGCCCGGCGGCTCCGGCCGGTTCAGCGCCATCATCAGGGAGAATTGCTGGTTGGTCAGTCCCGCCGGTTTCAATGCGGTATCGAAGAGCCGCGCCAGCGCCCGCGCCGCCCGCTGCGCATGCAGGCAAAGGCACGTGTCTTTCACATGAATGGTTGTGGAATAGGGAATCAGTGGCCCGTTTGACATGTGCTAAATATGTTGATATCAACGTAAATGTCAAGAGGAGGATCAGATCAATGGAATATTCCGCTAAGTTGCAGCCGGAATTGGAGCCGGCATCCCGTGCCGTTTCGCGAGAGGAGTGGCTGGAGGCGCGCCAGGCGCTGCTTCAGGAGGAGAAGGCGCTCACCCGCCAGCGCGATCGGGTCAATGCCGCACGGCTGGCCTTGCCTTGGGTGCGAGTGGACAAGGACTACCGCTTCCAGACAGCCGCGGGTGAAAAGACGCTAACCGATCTCTTCGAGGGCCGCAGCCAGCTGATGATCAACCATTTCATGTTCGGTCCCGACTGGGATGCTGGCTGCCCCGGCTGCTCCTTCTTCGCCGACCACATCGACGGCATGCTGCCGCACTTGAACAATCACGACGTCACCTTCGTCACCGTCTCGCGGGCGCCGCTTGAGAAGATCGAGGCCTATAAGCGCAGGATGAGCTGGCATTTCCCCTGGGTTTCCTCCTTCGGCAGCGATTTCAACTTCGACTTCAACGTCTCCTTCACCAAGGACCAGCTGGCCTCGGGGTCGGTGACCTACAATTTCCGCCAGACCCCGAGCGAGCAGGCGCATGACGAGCTGCCGGGCCTCTCCGCCTTCTACCGGAACGACGAGGGCGAAATCTTCCACACCTATTCTCAATATGCCCGCGGCGGCGAGGAAGCCTTGGGTACGCTGATGATCCTCGACCACGCACCGCTCGGCCGCAACGAGACGGGGACGCTCAGCTTCGTCAAGCGCAAGGATGAATATGTGCAGAAACCGGTCGAGAAGGCCGGTTGCTGCCACTGATGGGAGGGTCGACCATGGAATTCCCGCAACCAAGCGAGCACCATCGCATTCTCGACCGCCTCGTCGGCGACTGGCTCTACGTGACCTCTACCGGACATCCGGATTACGATCCCGACGATCCGGTCAAGCGCTGGACCGAGACCTTCCGCTCTGTCGGCGGCCTCTGGTTCGTCGGCGAAGGCAAGGGCGGCATGCCGGATGGCAGTCGCGCCACGATGATCATCACCCTCGGCTACGACCCACGCCTCGGCCACTATGTCGGAAGCTGGGTCGGATCGATGATGGACAAGTTCTGGGTCTACAAGGGCTGGCTGGAGGATGATGGTCAGACGCTCGTCCTTGAGGCCGAAGGGCCGAGCATGGAGGATCCCTCGCGCACCGAGCTTTATCGCGATGTCATCCACTTCATCGACGATGACACCAGAACCTTTTCCGGCAGCGTCCGCCAGCCGGACGGCAGCTTCAAGACTTTCATGACAAGCGAATCGAAACGCGTCGGCTGACGCCCGCAGTAAACGCAAATAGAGAGGGATTTGCATGCACGGCACATTCATTTGGCACGAACTGATGACCCCTGACCCGGCCGCCGCCAAGGCCTTCTACGGTAAGCTGCTCGGCTGGGAGCCGACCGACATGCAGATGGACGGCTTCATTTACACCAGTCTGGCCGTTCCGGGCTTTCCCTTCGGCGTCGCTGGTTTGATGGCGCTGACCGAGGAGATGAAGGGGCAGGGCATCCCGCCCAACTGGACCGGTTACATCGGCGTCGATGACGTCGACCGGACAGCAAATGATTATGCGGCCAACGGCGGTGTGATCTGCCGTCCCCCGGAAGACATTCCCGGCGTCGGTCGCTTCGCGGTTGTCGCAGACCCGCAAGGCGCGGTGCTCTGCATCATGACCCCGAAGATGGAAGATGGTTCCGAAGGCAGCTGGCCCACCCCCGGCAGCACCGGCACCGTCGGCTGGAACGAGCTGATGGCCGGCGACTGGGAGAAAGTCTGGGACTTTTACGCTGCGAGATTTGGCTGGGAAAAGGACATGGCCGTCGACATGGACGCCATGGGCATCTACCAGACCTTCAAATTGGGTGATCGCGGCATCGGTGGCATGATGACCAAGCGGCCGGAAATGCCCGTGCCCCATTGGGGCTTCTACTTCATCGTGCCCGCCATCGACGCGGCGATCGACCAGGTGAAAGCGCTCGGCGGCGAGATCCTGATGGGCCCGCATCAGGTGCCGGGTGGCTCCTGGATTGCCGCCTGCCAGGATCCGCAAGGGGCCTATTTCAACCTGACGGCCGCCGCGCGGTAACCGACATCCTCAAGGCTGCCGATCACGCAACCGTGGCCGGCAGCCTTGATCCAAGACAGGTCCAGCGCACGTATTGGTTTGGTGTATATGCAACCATCGGGCAGGACATCCGACATGCTTTCGCGACGCCAGTTGCTCGCCATTTCTGCCGCCGCACTTGCCGCCCCGGCGCGTGCGGCCACCGATCCCTGGGCCGCGTTTCGCGATGGGCGGGCCCTGGCCATGATGCGCCACGCCTCGGCGCCGGGAACGGGTGATCCACCGGGCTTCAGCTTGGGCATCTGCAGCACGCAACGAAATCTTTCCGATGCGGGCCGGGCGCAGGCGCGCCGTGTCGGAGATCTCTTTCGGGAAAACGGCGTGGCAGCGGCGCGTGTCTATTCCAGCCAGTGGTGCCGGTGTCTTGAAACCGCAGCCGGGCTGGCGCTCGGGCCGGTAATGGAAGAGCCTCTGCTCAACTCCTTTTTCGGGGTCCCGGAAGACGGGCGTGAGCAGACGGTGAGATTGCGCGCCTGGCTGGCCAGTCTCCCAAGGGCGGCACCCTTGGTTCTGGTTACCCATCAGGTGAATATCACCGGGTTCACCTCAATCGTACCGCAGAGTGGCGAACTGGTCTTCGTGTCGCTCGATCCGGCCGGCCAATTTACGGTCATCGGCAGAGAGCCAGCCGCCTGACGAGCAGGGGAGATGGTGCAGCAGACAAAAGACGGAGATATGTCCGTCATGTCGCATTCGATCAGGCTGAGAATGTGAATTGCGCGACGGATTTCGTCGCTCGGTCGGTGGAAGGGCTCAACCGCGCTTGACGGCGGCCTTCTTCACGGCGCGCTTCTTCGGAGCAGGTGCGTTTTCGGCCTCGATGGCCTCGCGCTGCAGGCGCAGTGCTTTAAGCGCCTCGGTCTTCTTTTCACGGGCCACGGCTTCGGCCTCGATCAGCGAACGCGCAACGCTGTCGGTCGTCGCTGCCTTGTCCTGCGGCGAAACCTTTTCGGGCTTGAAAAACGTGTCTTTGGTGGCGGTCATGTCCGGTCCTTCTTGCAGCGATCTGCATGTCGCCCGATCGGGTGAGCATGGGTCGACGGTGTGCCCCGACGGGACGGAGTGGGACGGAATGCGGGGCGCAGGCGATCCGCGCGCCCCCTGGGGCGCACGGATAGATTGGTCAGGCTTTAGCGAGCAGCAGCGCCGCCGCGGACAACAGCCTTCTTCGGAGCCGGCAGCAGGCCTTCGCGCTGCATCTTCTTGCGCGCCAGCTTGCGCTGACGGCGAATGGCTTCTGCCTTTTCGCGAACGCGCTTTTCCGACGGCTTTTCGAATGCGCTACGCGCCTTCATTTCGCGGAACAGGCCTTCGCGCTGCATCTTCTTCTTCAGCACGCGGAGTGCCTGGTCGACATTGTTGTCACGAACGAGAACTTGCACGGTCGTTTCCTTTCCGGGCTTGTGGGCCCGACTATCTCGAGTTTCGAATGAGGTGTGCGTAAGAAAACGCGCCAATCCCCGGCGAAGATCCCGAAAAGATCGGGACGAATGGGCTGCCGTATAACCTGCGGACGGGTCATAGACAAAACAAAAAAGGCCGGGCAACACCCGACCTTTCCTCGTCACTCTACCCGCAAACCGACGAAACGACGGAAAGCGGGGCGAGCGACAAATTCTTAAGCGGCGCGCAGGTTGTCGGCCGAGCTCTTGCCCGAACGCTTGTCCTGGACCAGATCGTAAGCGATCTTCTGACCTTCGACGAGGTCACGCATGCCAGCGCGCTGAACTGCGGAGATGTGGACAAACACGTCGGCAGAGCCTTCATCCGGCTGGATGAAGCCAAAACCCTTGGTGCTGTTGAACCACTTTACGGTACCTGTGTTCATAACGATTTCCTTTCAATCGTTGGGCTTGCCGGAGAGACATTCGACCGGCGGTATATCGACGTTGAAGGAAATCTGGCGTGCGCTTGAGGCGCGTAGACAAAGTCACTCGCAATCTTCGATGGCGACAATATAAGGGCTGTCGCTGGGCAAGACAAGCAGAAATGCGCATCTGCGGGATGTGAACCCCGGCAGCGTTGATCAGAGCTGGCGCAATCGCCTGATGTGTAGGGCATTTCGCAGGCTGGCGCCACTGAATTTGACTGGGGAAGCTGGGCCATAACGGGGTGCATGCCTAGCCATTCCAGGACTCGTGCCATGCGGAATGTCTCTCGCGCCTGCGGCGGGAGCGAGGGCCGAAGTCTTCGCGCCCGACTGAGTCTCTGCAAAAAGAGTACGACGATTCTTTACCTCCTCCTGCTATGAAGCGGCGTGCGCATCCCTGTCGGCTCACGGGAGCAGATTGCGGGTTCGCCGTGCATCTCTCACCAACGGGCACACTGTGATGAACAAGCTCCTCGCCGCAACGGCAATTCTCCTCCTGACCGCCGGCACCTCGCTCGCCGGCACCTTCAGCTTCCCCGCCGACGACCCGGTCGCAACCGTCGATATTCCGGATGATTGGCAGCCGAGCGAAACCGACTACGGTGTCGAAGGCAATTCCCCGGATGCCGGCACCTACATCTCCTTCGATGCGGCCGGCGCCGAAGACACCGAACAGGTGATCACGGCTGTCTTCGCCTTCCTTGAGGAAAACGGCGTTACCGCCGATCCGGCAAGCCAGACCGAAAGCAAGGGCGACCAGAACGGCATGCCCTACGAGACACTGTCCTGGAAAGGCACGGACAAGGACGGTCCGGTCACCATCGGCGTCGGCATCATCGGCCTCTCCGCGGAAAGCCTCGCGATCGTCACCTACTGGGCCTCGACCGAGACCGAAGAAAAGAACATGCCTGAAGTCAACAAGATCCTCGAGACGATTCGTCCGGCCGAGTGATCTGGGGCGGCGGCCGATCGCGACAGGACGCCGCAGCCACAGCTTTGTGTGTTGCCACCCGCAGTCGGTGTTTTGGGACCCGATTGCGCTGTCAGATCCCTTCCTCGGGCAGTCCTGGCGCAGATCGGCGCCGCATTCCCTCGAAATTCGCACTGAAGGACCGTCATTTGCGAAAATGGCGGTCTTTTCGTCTTCCACAGATGTCTTGCCCTTCCTTCCCTGCGGAAGCGCATTCAGAGTTCCGTGGCGACAAGCCCGCCCATACCTGCTAGGGGTCTGCTGCCGTCGGTGAACCCTTTGCCGTCGCACAGTCTTGTCCATGATGAAAGCCAATCGACCATGACCATTGCTGCGGGCCTCTCCTCGGGAAGCCCTACGCCTCTTGCCGCTGGGCAGGGCGCGTCCATTGCCGCCACCAGCCAGGCATTTCCAACTGTCGCAGGGGAGGTTCGCCGATGAGCGCCGCCCTCGATTTCTCCAAGGATCAGCCGCCGCCGGAGCCGGACGCACCCGATGCCAAGATGTGGCTGAAGATCGTCAATGCCTATCGCAAGCCCCGCCTTGCGCGCAGCTATTTCGAACTCGCCATCACCATCGTGCCCTTCGCCCTTCTCTGGGTCGGGGCGCTCGCGAGCTACCATTTCGCCTTCTGGCCGGGTCTCGTGCTCGTCGTGCCGGCCGCCGCCTTCCTGCTGCGCCTCTTCATCATCCAGCACGATTGCGGCCACGGCGCCTTCTTCGCCCGCCGCAGCGTCGATGACTGGACCGGCCGCCTGCTCGGTGTGCTCACCTTCACGCCTTACGACTACTGGCGTCGGGCGCATGCCGAACACCACGCCACCGCCGGCAATCTCGAAGAACGCGGCGTCGGTGACATCACCACGCTGACCGTTGCCGAATACAAGGCGCTCTCGGCCTGGGGCCGCTTCGGCTACCGGCTCTATCGTCACCCGATCATCCTCTTCGGTGTCGGCCCGGCCTGGGTCTTCCTGCTCAAGCAGCGTCTGCCCTTCGGCATGATGAAGGATGGCGCGCTGCCCTGGGTCTCCACCATGGCAACCAATCTCGGCATGGCGCTCTTTGCCGCCCTGATGATCTGGGCAGTCGGCCTCTGGCCCTTCCTCGTCGTGCATCTGCCGATCGTGCTGCTAGCAGGTGCCGCCGGCATCTGGCTCTTTTATGTCCAGCACCAGTTCGAGGACACCCACTGGTCGGCCCCGCCGGAATGGCAGTTCCAGCATGCCGCCCTGCACGGCGCCTCGCATTACGACCTGCCCTGGGGCCTGCGCTGGCTGACCGGCCATATCGGCGTGCACCATGTGCATCACCTGTCGAGCAAGATTCCCTTCTACCGTCTGCCGGAAGTCCTGCGCGACCACCCGGAGCTTAAAACCATCAGCCGCATCACGCTGAAGGAAAGCCTCGCCTGCGTCAAACTCGTCCTCTGGGATGAAAAGCTTGGCCGGCTGGTGTCATTCCGGGAAGCGAACCGGCTGGCTGTCGTCGCCTGAGGCGTCAGGACAAAACTGAGATGGAGAGAGGGGTGGGCGAAAGCCTGCCCCTTTTGTCGAGCTGGATTGCGCGCTAAGACTTGGCCGCGGCTTGTTCTGCCTGCTTCAAACCGCGCTGCCGGCCGATCTGCAACAAGGCGATGCTGGCCACGACGAGAACGATTGCGGATATCTCAAGCATCCCGACCTTTTCTCCGGCCGCCCAGCCGATCAGAAGGGCGATATTCGGCGTGATATAGGTTGCGCCCGAAGCGGCGACCGCGCCCAGTTCCTGCAGCAGATGATAGTAGATCAGGAAGGCCATGCCTGTTCCAAGCACGCCAAGTCCCACGGCAACGCCTGTAAAGGCATGCCGGTTCTGCAAGATGTCGCCCATCCCGGTCCGGTCGGTGACGGCGAGCAGCACCAGGAGCGCAAGCCCCGTCTGCCATGTCGCAAGCGCAAGCGGCGGGAGATTGTAGGGCGATAGGAAGCGGCGAACATAGACATAAGAGAGACCAAGGATGGTGGCGGCGGCCAGCATCCAGAGCACCCCGACGATGTCGATGTCTCCCTGCGCGCCCTCCCAAGGCCGCGCAATCAGTACGATGCCGGCAAAGCCCACCAGCACACCCGACAGCATCAGCGTGTTGGGCCGCTCCGTGCGAAGAAACAGAAGTGTGGCGAACGTCGTGAAAAGCGATATCGATCCGCCAAGAACGCCCGCGACGCCGGAGGGGAGCAGCGCCGCGCCCTCCGCGATCGCCAGATAGTAGAATGCCGTCGCCAGCACCGCCATCACCAGGAAATGCGGCAAATGCCGCAGCTGCTCGCGGTGGATCACCCGCTTTCGCCAGGCGACGAATGCCAGCGGCAGGAAGCCGAAGAACACGCGCAGAAGCGTGATCTGCGTCGGCGTGATGAACTCGGCCGCCCATTTCATGTAAATGAAATTCGATCCCCAGAAGAGACCGAGCAGGGCGAAGGCCAGATAGGTCAGCCGCATGACGTTTCCCGTTCAACAATGCGAGGGCTTCGCCGTCGCATGCGGAAGCAACCTGTTCTCGCCGATGTTTCAAGCCGGCGAGGTGCTCCCGTGATCGCCTTCTCTCGGCTTGATGACCGCGAGCAGAATGCCGCCAGCGGCAATGATCGCCGATCCCGCAATGGCACCTAAGGTCGGTTCTTCGCCGAAGAACAGAAAGCCGATCAGCCCGGCAAAGATCAACCAGCTGTAATCGACCGGGCCGACGATCGACAGCGATGCGAGGCGGTAGCCCTGGACAATGCAATACTGTGCCGTCACCGCGAGTGGCCCGAGAAGCACACACGACAGCGCTGTCTCGAAAGACAGCGGCACCCATTGCAGGGAAGCGGGCACGGCCATCAGCAGCACGCCGAACGCGTTGACATGGAGGAGTACTGTCATCGCCCGATCGGAATGCGAGAGCATCTTGATCATCAGCCCCTCGACAGCCAGCAGCGCCGCCCCGAGAACCGCGATCCCCGCCGGAAATAGGTAAGCCAAGCGAAATTCGTTGAATGCACCCCGCGAGGCCATGACGACCGCAGCGCCTAAGCAGCAGATGGCGACAGCACCGACATGCTGCCGGTGAAGTCGTTCCTTCAGGACCAGCACGCCGAGCGGAATGACAAAGACGACATAGAGCAGGCCGATCGCGGTCGCGTCGACGATCGGCATATTGGCCGAGGCATAGATCAGCGCGCCGCCACCCGAGGCCCCGAAGACGGCTCGCATGAAATGCGAGAGGGGTCTCGGGCTTCTATAGGCCGACAGGCTTTCCCGCCGGATCGCCACGACCAGCAGCAATGTCACCAGTCCACCGATATAGCGCAGGAACAGAATTTGCAGCGCACCGGCACTTCCGTCGGCGAATTTGGCCGAGGCGAAAATCAAGGAAAATAAGGCTGTTCCGATCGTCACCCATGCAATGGCTCGGGCATTGGTATAAAGTGTGGATGCGTGCATAGCCTGGCCTTATGGGGATTCTGTCTTGCTTTGTGCGAGATATCGCGGTCAGGTTCAAACGAGGAATTTGCGGGGAGCATGAGGAAAGCTAATGCAGACCAGGAGCCGCGTTTCCCTGAATGCCATCAGAGTTTTCGTCGCGGCCGCACGCACCGGGAGCCTGATGGCGGCTGGAGACGAACTCGGCGTGACCGCAGGCGCGGTCAGCCACCAGATCAAGAAGCTGGAAGACGAGCTCGGCGTGCAGTTTTTCCGCCGCGGCCACAATTCCGTTTCCCTGACCGACGCGGGGCAGCGCTTCTACCAGGAAGTCGCCCCGGCGATTGCGCTCATCGAGCGGTCTGCCGATGCCCTGCACCGGGATGAAAACGAAATCAGCGTGCTTGCCTCGATGTCCTTTGCGCTGCGCTGGCTCATTCCGTCGCTGGACCGTTTTCGCGCAATTTGCCCCGATGCGCGTGTGCGGGTGGAGACGAGCGCCTACCAGACCTTTCCTGCCATTCCTGCGGCTGATGTCAGCATCCGCTACGTCCGCGCCGGGGAGGTGATCGAGGGATGGCAGCCCCTCTGTGCTGACGTGAGTAGGCCCGTCGTCTCGCCGGCTGTGTTGGCAAGGCATGGCGATGGCCGGGAGCTTCCCCTTTCGAAGATACCCGCCCTTCGATGCGCAGCCGGCAACTGGGATTGGAAGCTCTGGTGCGAAACACGCGGCGTCTCCATCGCCGACCTCACTTTCGTCCATGAGTTCGACACGGACGACGCGGCATTGCATGCCTGTGTGGCCGGTCTCGGCATGGTGCTGGCACCGCCGCTCCTCACGGCCAGGGAAACACAGTCGGGTGCCCTGGTGGCGCTCCCCGGATACCCGCCGGTCGAAATCGGTTCCTACCGCTGTCAGCGCCGTTCGGAATCGCGCGTGGTCCGGCAATTCTGCGCCTGGATGGCCGCCGAGATGCAAGCGTTCGAATAGCTCCTCACCCTGACGCTTCCGCGCCCTCCTGTGTGCTCTTCCACCCCGAAATCCACAGCCGCCGCAGCGCCTCGCCCTCGCCGCGAAACCCCGTGCCCGTCGGCTGGCAGACGAGCGTTCGGTCAATGCGGAAATTGCGGATGCCGTCGCGCAACTCGCACCAGCCCACAACCACAGCCGCCTCCGAATAATAGATCAGCGCAATCGGCCGGATGACCCGCTCCGTCACACGGGCTTGTTCGTCGCGGTAGTCGATCGCGAGTTTCTCTTCGTCGCGAATTGCCCGGCGCACAAGGCCGAGATCGACCCCGTCTGCCGCCGGTATGGCGCTACCCCAGGCATGCAGCGCGCGCGACGACAATGCCTGGCGGAGCGGCGTGGGAACGGCCGCCGCGATCTTGTCGAGAACCCGCGTCGATGCCTCGCCGAGTTCCCGGTCGCCGGTGCGCTTGTTCAGCGCCATGCCCAGAACGATCGCCTCGGTCTCCTCGGCTGAAAACATCAAAGGCGGCAGGTGGAAGCCGGGGCGCAGGATATAGCCGATGCCGCGCTCGCCCTCGATCGGCACCCGCATCGCCTGAAGGGCTGCGATGTCGCGGTAGATCGACCGCTCGCTCACCTCCAGCCGATCGGCCATCTGCAGTGCGGTTATCGGGTGGCTTGAGAGCCTGAGGATCTGGATGATTTCAAACAGCCGGGAGGCCTTGCGCATGCGGTCACCTCGTCACTCCTGACACAACTCTGTCAGTTAGCCCTCTGTATAGCACGCCACAATACGCTGAAAAACCGGCGCAAACCGCGACCGATGATCCACCGCATACGACAGGCAACTGACATGACCTATACCGAAAACCTCTGGCTCTTCACCCTGCTTCTCACCGGCATCATCGTCGTGCCCGGCATGGACATGCTCTTCGTGCTCGCCAATGCACTGACCGGCGGCCGCCGCGCCGGCCTTGCCGCCACCTTTGGCATAATGGCCGGCGGTGCCTGCCACACGGTCTTCGGCACGGTGGCCGTCGCGGCCCTGAGCACGCTCATCCCGACGCTGAGCCCCGTGATGCTGGCGCTCGGCGCGGCCTATATGATCTGGATCGGCCTCAGCCTTGCCCGCAGCTCGATCACCGTCGATCATGTCGAGGGCGAGACGCGCCGCGCCACGATCAAGATCTTCGCCCAGGGCCTCATCACCTGCCTGCTCAACCCGAAAGCCTGGGCCTTCATCCTCGCCGTCTATCCGCAATTCATGAAGCCGGTCTATGGCCCGTTCTGGTCCCAGGCGCTGATCATGGGTGCGCTCACCATGGCCATCCAGTTCGCCGTCTACGGCGGCCTGGCACTTGCCGCAGCCCGCGGCCGCGAAGCGCTGGTGTCCAGCCCCGGCCTGACCATCGCCATCGGCCGCGCCGCCGGCTGGCTACTGGTCGCGGTTGCGGGTTACATGCTGGTCAGGAGCTGGCAGGGTTGGTGATGAGGGGAGGGGGCGAAGCCTTTATCGCTTCGGCGTTGTGGCCTTTGCGCTCCCGCGATCGATCGAGGCCGCGAGATCCGGAAACACCTCGCGGAAGGGGCGCAGTTCCCGAAGTTCGGCATCCGTCATCTCGGGGTTGTCGCTGACCGCATCCCAGTCAGCACGGCTGTAACCACGCCCCTCGCGAAAGCCATCAGCTCGGCCTGTACGACTGTGCATCAAAACCCCTTGCTCGGCTCGAGCAACTTTCAAACGCTTATACGGAATGACCACCGGAACGTCAGCCTACAGGAAATTCCGCAAGCCGGCATCCTGCCGATTGAGGGGAAAATTCCCATCAACCCCGCTGGGGCAACAGGATCACGGCTGCCCCGACGAGGCAGATCGCCGCTCCCGTGAGATCGAACCTGTCAGGCCGCTGCCCCTCGACCAGCCACAGCCACAAAAGCGAGGCGGCGATGTAGACACCGCCATAGGCCGCATAAGCGCGGCCGGCCGCCTCCGACGGCACGAGCGTCAGAAGCCAGGCAAAAAGGGCGAGCGAGAACAGGCCGGGTGCCAGCCAAAGGGGTGAGCGGTCGAGCTTCAGCCAGGCCCAGAAGGCAAAACAGCCGGCGATTTCGGCAAGGGCTGCGAGCGGATAGATCAACAGTGTCATGGCCCGATCCTGCCATGCCGGCGCTTCGGGCGAAAGCCCGCGCCTGTCGTCAGCTCGAACGGCCTTGCAGATTGAGGATCTGGCAGACCCGCGGCACCATCTCGGCCTCCTTGGGGAAGCAGACGAAGAAGCCCTGCACACTGTCGAAGCCAAGCTGCACGGCGGTTTCCATCTGCGCCTCGCTCTCGACACCGGCCGCTGTCACGATCAGGCCGAGATCGTGGCCGAGCGAAATCACATGTTTGACGATCGCCTTGTCGACCGGGTTGATCAGCGCGCTGCGCATCAGTCCATGGTCGATCTTCAGCCGCCGGAACGGATGCTGCCTGAGCGCCGTGAGCCCGGCATGGGTCGCGCCGAAATTGTCGAGCGCCAGCGAAAAGCCGCAATAATGCAGCGCCTCAAGCGCCAGGCCCACCTGCTTGGCCTGAGGGCCGTAGAAGGCGGGTTCCGGCACTTCGATTTCGAGCATGTCAGGGGTGAGCCGATGCGCCTCCATCATCTCCGACAGCCAGAGCGCAAAATCGCCGGAGCAGAGGTCGAAGGCCGTGGTGTTGACGGCAATCCGCCCGAAGTCATGGCCCTCGGCGCGCCATTGCGCGGCCTGCGACAGGGTCTTTTCCAGAACGAAATCGCGGATCGACAAGGACAGCGCCGGATCGCGAAAGATCGCGCGAAACTCCTGGGCGGCGGCCAGCATGTTCGGCCGGGTGCGCCAGCGCAACAGCGTCTCCAGGCTGTCCACCTCGCGGTGGTCCACCGAATAGACCGGCTGGTAGATCAATTCGAAGTGACCGCGATCGAGCGCGCGCTTCGCATTGTTCACCAGAACGAGTTGATCCAGACTGCTGTCCACGCTCCACCTCACGTTGCGCCGACTAAAACCGGCGCAATTTCACCCACCGACATTATCGCAACAACAGTTGCCCGGAGGTGAATAAAATCGAAAACATGAGGATAAGCTTTCATCTTTCACTTTTTGGCTCTGATTTTTAGCCTGTGCCGAAATGGGACGAATCGCAATCGCGCCCTCGGCCGCTCCGTGCGAAATCAACCGTTGCCTCCGCCCACGGCGCCGCCGGTTGAAGCCGGGGAGGTGGGCGCAAGGCGGTGCACAATCAGGCAAACAGGCTCTGGGCCGTCTTGAACCGCTTGTTGACTTCGTTCGTCTGGTCGGCCGGCCGCTCGAAGCGGCGTACGAAGATATCGACGGCCTCGAACAGGGAGGTGGTCGTCCGGAACTGCATGCGCGCTTTCTTGAGGTAGGGTTTGGCGATCTCGGCCAGCATGATCTCGATATTGCGCGCCGGATCTTTGAGCTCCGCCTCCGGAAAGCCCGTTCCCACCCCGCCATTCTGGTTGAGCTGGAAGAGGCCGAAGCTCCGCTCACCGTTGAGGTTTTCCGCGTTCGGATTGAGCCGTGATTCGTGGATTGCGTTGGCCACCGCCGCGATCTGCGCAATCGGGCCATAGCCCTGGCCGGCGAATTTGCCGGCGATCATTTCGGCAATCGGCTGCCTCCCTGCATCGATCAGTTCCTCGCTCAGACGGACCTGAACCGTGCCGGCAGGCAGCGCTTCGCCCATGCTCAGACTGTTCTTGATGAAGATGTCGACCTCGGAGCGTACGCCGCCGCGCACGGCCTCGAACGCCGTTTGCAGTTTCTCCTCAATGGTGGAGAGACAGGCCGCGCCGTCAGCGCCGAGCAACCCCGCGTCCCGCGCAGAAAGATTGGCGAAATCGATCCCACTCTTTACGGCCTCGGCCTTTGCCATCTCGAGCAATTTGTCGCGGCTGGTTGTCGGTGACTTGATGGCGAGCACCGCGGCATTGGTGCCGAGGATCTGCCCGAGCAGCAGTTGCGCCATGCTGGGCTGGCGGTCCATCGCCTTCGCCATCTCCAGCTGCCGGGAGAGCGCATTGATCGCAAAGATCCAGGTCTGGGCGCGCCAGCGGGTAATGTCCGCCGTTCCGAAAACAACCTGAAAATCCGGTTTGGCGGCATTCACGGCCCATTCGTCCGGGGAAAATCCGAAAGGCCCGATACAGGGACTGTCGGGGATCTGTACACCACTGACATTGCTGCGCAGTTGCGCCACCGCCATCAGGTAGAAGGCGTTCGGCCCCAATGTGTTGGCAAGGTCGACGCATTCCCAGGCCACCTCTTCCCTGTCGAGTGGGCCGAGCTCTGTTGCGGTCTTGTCGACCGCATCCTCGCTGACCCAGCCTTCCTCGCCGCTGGCTTCGAGCCTGATCTTCGCCCAGCCATCCTTCGTTTCGAGCAGCTTAAGTCTGGCGCCCTCCACGGCCTTGACCGCAGTCACCGGCCCGCCGGCACTTTCACGCAGGGTCCGAGTCTGTTTCATGATGGCCATCGATTATCCCTTTCTGTCACAGGCGGTCGGGAATGTGGCGGGCGAGGCAGGGCCGTTCCTGCTCGCCCCTCATGTCAAAGCGAGCGCTTGCCGACATCGAAGGCGTCGAGCCTGTCGCGCTCGGCGCATGTCTTGTTGTCGGCCAGGGTCACCGCGTCCATCAAGAGGTTGAGTTCGGTCGCAGTAATGCCGGTCTCGTCGATGTCGGGCCGCAACTCTCCCCGCCCGAGGAAGAACTGCTTGATCGCCGCATCGGAGTCTGGACCTGCCGTGCCGTCGTCGGTCACGCACAGCGCCTTCTGGATCCTCGCAAGCCTCTGGCGCGAGATCAGATCAGTGAGGAATTTCGGCTTGGGGATCACCACGACCGGTGGGAGCGGATCGGTGACGCGCGCCGGCTCCTGAAGTGCTGCGGCCACCTCCGGCGCGTTGTCGCTCGCCACCCGAATGCTGACACCCGATGCAGCACCTGATGGCACAGGCACGGCCTTTGCCGAGCCGACATGTTCGACCAGCGCGCCTTCGATGGTCGCCGGCAGGCAGAGATCCAGATAACCCCGGATATAGCCGTAGGCGACGGAGGGGCTGGCGATTTCCACGCTCTTGGCCGCGGCACCTTCGCGATAGGCGAGCGCGAGCTTGGCGACGAAGGATTTTGTCGTTGCCGGCGGCAGCTGGTAGAGATAGGTGCCGGTCACGATATCCGTCAGGCTCGACGTCAGCCCGAATGCCTGTGCCACGATCGACATCGACAACTGCGTGGCGCCGGCGGCAAACAGGATTGCATTGCTCGTCTGGCCGGTGACCGACAGCGCCGATCGCGCTGCATCGCGCTTGCGGTTCAGCTTGAACAGGTGGTCGAAATATTGCGAGCAGGCATCGTCGACATAATTGAAACCGGAGACGGTGACGTCATACCAGGACGCGGTATGGCTGCCGTAACCGGCATCCTGCCGCAGGGCGTCAAGGACAAGGGTCCGGTTGCTGCTGGCCTTCTGCACGGTCGGGCCATCGAGCACCGGAGCTATGCCATCCGCCAGCCCGTCAATGCCGGTACAGCCGCTCAGGGCCACGCAGGCAGAAACAACCAAAGATTGCATGCGCAGCCGCACGCCTGCCTTTGCTGAGGTCATCATGTCCCCCTTGCGAAGCAAGCCTATCCCAAGCTCGCCCCGCATCTTGCATCACAGCAAAATACCACCGGAGGTCGATGATACACCGGTTGAGAAATTAGTAAACAGGTGTGGAACATGCCTGCAAAAACGGCGGCAACGCGCATCCAGCAGTCACTGGTTTCGGGCAGCGGCAGCGCTAGACCCTGCCTTCGCTCTCCAGCCCCTCAGCGCCGGAGACTGCCCAGGATCCCGCGCACCAGTGCCCGACCCACAGACGTCGCAACCGAGCGGGCGGCACTCTTCATCGCCGCTTCAATGACGGTCTCGCGCTGATAGCCGGAGCTGCGCTTGCTCGTTGTCCGACCGCCATCGCTCTCCTTCGGGTCGTCGCCAAAGCCGGGCAGGGTCCAGCGGCCGGCAGCACTATCGTCCGCCTTGGCGCCGGTCTCGGCCTCGCGCTTCGCAGCCTCGGCTTCCGCCGCCTTCTTCGCCCGTGCCGACAGGATCTCGTAGGCCGATTCCGAATCCAGATCGACGTCATATTGCCCGGCAACCGGCGAGAGGTTCATCACCTTCTGCCGCGTGGCGTCGTCGATCGGACCGACCTTGCCCGATGGCGGGCGGATCAGCGTGCGCTCGACCATGGAAGGAATGCCCTTGGCCTCCAGCGTCGAGACCAGCGCCTCGCCGATGCCGAGCTGGGTGATCGCCTCGGCGCAATCGAAGGCCGGGTTCGGCCGGAACGTGTCGGCCGCCGTCTTCACTGCCTTCTGCTCGCGCGGTGTATAGGCACGCAGCGCATGCTGCACCCGGTTGCCGAGCTGGGCGAGCACCGTTTCCGGCACGTCGAGCGGGTTCTGGGTGACGAAATAGACGCCGACCCCCTTGGAGCGGATCAGCCGCACCACCTGCTCGACCCGCTCGATCAGCACTTTTGGCGCGTCATTAAAAAGAAGGTGGGCTTCGTCAAAGAAGAACACCAGCTTCGGCTTGTCGAGATCGCCCACCTCCGGCAGCTCTTCGAACAGCTCGGACAAGAGCCAGAGCAGGAAGGTCGCGTAAAGCCGCGGGTTCATCATCAGTCTGTCGGCGGCGAGGATCGAGATCGCGCCACGCCCGTCATTCGTCGTGCGCATGATATCAGTGACCTTGAGCGCCGGTTCGCCGAAGAAATTCTCCGCTCCCTGCTGCTCGAGGATCAACAACCCGCGCTGCAGGGTGGCAATCGAGGCCTTGGAAATCAGCCCGAACTGGCTGGAAAGCTCGGTGGCATGTTCGGCCATATAGGTCAGAAGCGCCTGCAGGTCCTTCAGATCCATCAGCGGCAGCCCGCCGTCATCGGCGATCTTGAAGGCGATGTTCAGCGCGCCTTCCTGCGCCTCGGTCGCATTCATCAGCCGCGATAGCAGCAGCGGCCCCATCTCGGCGACGGTGGTGCGCACCCGGTGGCCCTTTTCGCCATAGAGATCCCAGAAGATCACGGGGAATTCGGAGGGTGCATAATCGGTAAAGCCGATCTGCTCGGCCCGCTGGGTGATCCAGTCCTTCGGCTCGCCCATGGTGGCAATCCCGGAGAGATCGCCCTTGATGTCGGAGGCAAAGACCGGCACGCCGGCTTCCGAAAAACTCTCCGCCAGCACCTGCAGCGTCACGGTCTTGCCCGTACCCGTTGCGCCGGTCACGATGCCGTGGCGATTGCCATATTTCAGCGCCATATACTCGGCCTTGTTCAGGCTGTCGTCCGGATTGCGGCTGGTGCCGAGATAAAGCGAACCCTCTTGCAGCATGCGCATGCTCTCCCATGTCAGGTGCAGGCGAAGGCTGCACACTTGAGCTTGCTCTTATACGGATAGTGTGGAACATCGACAACGGTCAGGTGTCTCATTCCGTAACGCAAGGCCAGGGGCTAAAGGCGGGTGTCGACCGTGGGCCGATGGCAAACCGCATCAGCCCGGCAATTGGGCCGGCTGTCAGGCAGCACGTCGGGGGCCGGCAAGCGGCAACGGTCGGGGGATGTCCCGAAGACGAAAGGGCTGGGCAAAAGCCCGCCATTTTTCATCCCGCCGCCTCGCACCGCTTGAGTTCAGTGAAAACATCTATTACGTTGACGTTAACGTCAAATTTCCTGCAGGAGGACACCCCATGAGCGAACTCGTAACCCGCATCGCCGACTCGGTCGGCATTTCCCCGGACAAGGCTGAAACGGCGCTGGGCATGATGCTCGGCTTCCTGCAGCGCGAAGCAGCCGACGGTCCGGTTGCCCGCATGATCGAAGCCATCCCGGGTGCAGCCGAACTGGTCGCCAAGCACAATGGCGAAGGCACAGGCGGCGGCGGTCTCCTCGGCGGCCTGATGAGCGCCATCGGCGGCGGCGGCATCATGGGCCTCGGCCAGCAGCTGATGTCTCAGGGCCTCGGCATGGGCGAAATCTCGACGCTCGCCAAGGAAACCATGGCCGTTGCCCGCGAATATGCCGGCGCCGACGTGGTCGACGAGGTTGTGGCCTCGGTTCCGGGTCTGAGCCAGTTCGTCTGAGCCATCTGGATCCATGACTTTCAAAGGCCGTCGGGGCAACCCGGCGGTTTTTTTGCGTTTTGGAAGCGCCGCGCCCGCCGCTCCTCCTCTCCCCTCGGGGAGAGGGGGGCCGAGCGAAGCGGAGGCCGGGTGAGGGGGAGCCAGAGGCGCGATGTCATCCAGCGGTTGCAGGTGGCCAAGTGCATAGTTAGTGTCGCGATCACCTTAAACCGCTGGGGTGACCATGCTGATCCGAACCTATGCCGATATCAAAAAGCTCAAAGGCAAAGCCGCACTCAGCCCCTCTGAAAAGACGCTTATCGAAAACTGCAAGCTTGGCGAACCGACCATGCTTGGCGATGGCACGAGACCTGACGGCCCAAGCCCCGAGCGCACCATCCGCGCCGACCTGCTGCGTTACCTGATCCTCGGCGGCTGCGAGCAGTGCCGGCTGCATGAGAAGGGTGTTCAACTGGCGGGCGCCTGGATCGAAGGCCAGTTGGACCTGAGCTTTGCGTCTGCCAAGGGCGCTGTTCAGTTGCCCATATGTGCTTTCGCTGAACCCTTAGTGGCGTATCAGGCCTCTTTCGATGGCTTGAGCCTCACTGGCAGCAGCCTGCCCGGCCTGAATGCACAGAGCGCCATGATTAGGGGCCATGTCTTCCTCGACAATTTGAAGAGCACTGGCGGGGTCTTGCTTTCCGGCGCAGAGATCGGCGGTCAACTCTCATGTAAGGGTGCAGAGTTGAATGGTGGCGAGCGTACAGCCCTGATTGCAGAAGGCGCCACGATCAAGGGCGGCGCCTTCCTCGACAATTTGAAGAGCGCTGGCGAGATATCGTTCGCCGGCGCTGATATCGGCGTTGTTCTCTCGGCGAAAGGCGCGGAGCTAAATGGTGGCGAGAGCACAGCCCTGAGTGTGCACAGCGCCACGATCAGGGGTAACGCCTTCCTCGACAATTTGAAGAGCACCGGCGAGGTCTCGCTTTCTGGTGCCGAGATTGGTGGTCAACTCTCATGCGACGGAGCCGAGTTGAATGGCGTTGAGGGCATTGCCCTGAATGCCCAGCGAATTATCGTCAGTGACGGCCTGTACTGGCGGCGGATAAAAATGGTTATTGGGACGATAAACCTAAATGCTGCGCACCTCGGCGATCTCGTGGATGATGAGCAAAGTTGGAAGGCGGTGTTTTCGCTGAGGCTGGTTGGTGTGACCTATGAGGATCTGGCCGGTCCCCTCGATCTGGCCTTCCGCAAAGCCTGGCTTCGCAAGGGCGCTCAATTCAACGGCCAATTCCACCCCCAACCCTACCAGCAACTCGCCAAATTCTATCGCGAAACAGGCCACCGCTACGAGTCGCGCGAAATCCTCGTCGCCAAAGAGATCGAACAGCGCAAGGCAACACGCAAGGCCATTCGGGAAGGCAAAGCCCGCACCGAAAGCTGGCTGATCCCTGATGTCTTGGCCTTCCTAAACCTCCTCTGGGACTGGACCACCCGTCTCATCGCCGGCTACGGCTACAAACCCTGGCTCAGCCTAGGGTGGCTTGCTGGCATGATCGGGATCATCTGGACTGCTGCCTACTTTACCTGGGACGCCGGTGACTTCGCGCCCAACTCTGCCATCGTCCTGACATCCCCCGAGTGGAAGGCTGTGGCCGATTTGCCCGAGGTCTATACATCCCTTTCCGAACACTCGAAGCAGATGATCGTGGAAGACATGACACCTGCACATCCTTGGTCAGCCCCCGACGCCCCCGGCAAGGACTACGAAACCTTCTACTCCCTAGCCTATGCCCTCGATGTCGTCGTCCCCGTCCTGGATCTGGGCCAGACCGACGCCTGGGCGCCGTCCCCGGCGCGTGGCAACTGGGGATACTGGATGTTCTACGCCCAGAAGATGTTCATCGTTGCAGGCTGGGTTGTCACCGCCATCGCCGCTGCCGCCATCTCCGGCATGATCCGCCGCGACGACTGATCTTTCCGCTCTGCGGCGCTTGTTGGAAAATCAACTTTCGGATGTATGTCCGGCGATTTCTGGATGCCTGTGCCATAGCCATCTTGTTCCATGCCGGGAACAAGAGATAAGGCCATCTGCTCGAGAGGCATCGTTCGCAGGTGATCCCATTTCTGAACCCCTCATAAATCAGGGGGGCCATGGTAATCAGTGCTTATAAGCAGATGCGAACTCAATCTATTTTTGGGGGCAATCGCAAATTTCGCGCTTAACGTTTGTTATTTTGCCAAGCCAGTCGAGATATTTAGCAGGTGTTAACATAACGCAGGCTTGATTGAAGCATGTTCTTACGCCAAGGGGCCAACATGCTGTCGAACTACCTGAACGCGAATAAGCTTGCCGATGACATGAAGGCGATTTCCACCGCACAGGCGATGATCACGTTCACGCCGGATGGAACGGTCCGCGATGCCAATCAGAACTTCTGTAAGGCCCTCGGCTACAGCCGCAGCGAGATCGTCGGAAAGCACCACCGCATCTTCTGCGAAGACGCGATCCGCCAGTCACCGGATTACCAGCGCTTCTGGTCCGACCTTGCCGCGGGCAAGTTCCAGAGCGGCCAGTTCCGCCGCCAGAGCAAGTCGGGTGACGACGTCTGGATCGAGGCCACCTACAATCCGGTGTTCAGCGGTGGCCGTGTGGTGCGCATCCTGAAGATCGCCTCCGACATCACCACGAGCAAGATCGCCTCCCTGCACGACGGCAACCGCCTGAGGGCGATCGACCAGTCCCAGGCGATCATCGAATTCGAGGTCGATGGCACAATCGTCCAGGCCAATGAGAATTTCCTCAAGGCCATGGGCTACGACCATGCCGAGATCGTCGGCAAACATCACCGCATGTTCTGCGATCCCGCCTATGTCGACACCGCTGACTATGCGAAGTTTTGGGAACGCCTGCGCGCGGGGGAGTTTATCGCCTCAAACTTCGTGCGTTACGGCAAGGGGGGACGAGAGGTCTGGATCCAGGCCGCCTATACGCCGGTCTTCAATTCACGCGGTAAGGTCTACAAGGTGATCAAGGTCGCGGCCGACATCAGCCCGCGCATGCGCGCCGTCAAGATCATCGGCCAGGCCATCAAGAGCCTTGCGGACGGCGATCTCACCGTGCGCCTGACCGAACCGCTCGACGCGGTCCTGGAAGACACCCGCCTCGACGTCAACACGGCAGCCGAGGCGCTTGACCAGACCATGACCGGCATTGTGCGCGCGGCTCAGGCGCTGTCAGAGAACGCTGCGGTCATCAGCGACGTCTCGAACAGCATTGCCGCCAATGGCGAGCGACAGGCCGCAACCGTCGAGGAGACTGCCGCAGCCCTGGAAGAAATCAACGTCACGGTCAAGGATACGACCACCCGCACGCTCGCCACCACGCGCCTCGTCAGCGAGACGCGCGCGAATGCCGAAGCCTCGGGCGGGGTCGTCACCCAGGCGACGGCAGCCATGGATCAAATCGCCGGGTCCTCGCGCGAGATCGAAAACATCATCGGCGTGATCGACGAGATCGCCTTCCAGACCAACCTCCTGGCCTTGAACGCCGGTGTCGAGGCTGCAAGGGCAGGGGAGGCCGGCAAGGGCTTCGCGGTTGTCGCCCAGGAAGTCCGTGAGCTGGCCCAGCGCTCGGCAAGTGCGGCCAAGGATATCAAGGGACTGATCGCCAGATCGGCCGAGGCGGTCCGCCACGGCGTCGCGCTCGTCGACAAGACCGGTCACTCCCTGCAGTCGATCGTCGACCAGGTGCAGGAAATCGACGGCAATGTGGATGCGATTTCGAAGGCCGCCCGCGAACAGGCCCACGGCATTGGCGAGATCAATGGCTCGATCAGCACACTCGACAAGGTCACGCAGCAGAGTGCCGCGACGGTCGAAGAAGCAAGCGCTGCCGCAAACTCGCTCGCTGATGGCGCCCGCGATCTCTATGGCCTGGTCTCCCGCTTCAAGACCTCTGTTTTGAAGAACGGCCATCCCGCCCTGTCGACGAACAAGGCGGCCTGACGGCGGCCCGCTCGGCACTCTGTACGCGCGCATTTTTCCATGGCATCAGCCGCGGGACCGCCCCGGCGGCTTTTTCGTGGTTTGGGCCGGCAAGGGCCATTGGAACCGCCATTCGAAATTCCGGGTGACAGTCATTCCCCGGGGTGGCGCATCTCCACGGTGGCACCTTTTTCCTTGCCGCACGTTACCTCCTGCGAAACCGTCAGGCGCCTAGCGCCAGACCAACCGAGGAGATCCCCCAATGACCAGCCCCCTTGACCTCTCCGGCATGTCCGAGACCGAACTGACCGACCTCATCGAGGCCGCCAACATGGAGCGCAACCGCCGCCGGGTCGAAAGCGCGCGCGAGCGCATGCCCGATGAAGACGGCAGCATGGGCCAGGATGTGAACGACCCCAACCATGGCGCCATCACCACGCCGACGCCCCATGCCGTGCGCGACCATGCGCCCGATGACGAAGCCGACCAGGGCTATCGCGACGGCGAACGCTCCGTCGAAGACGCCGCCCGCCGGGTCGTTTGAGCGGCCGGCCGGCCCGCTCCGAGATCAGCGGGCGGGCCTCGGCCCCTCACGGGCTGGAAAAACAGTTTCATATGTAGCCAGTTGCAAAGATACGGTTGAGACCGGCGGCGATCGAAACTATTTTGCTGCCGCCGTCGTCGCTGTGATCGGGGCCATCATACCAAGGCTCGATGTCACGAACCTATAGGATGGGTTCGTATCGTCAGGATTTGGTGTAAAGCCACGGCATGGACCTCTTTGAGGAGACCGAGATGAACAAGGCCACGGCTTCGAATTTCTTCCGCACCATTCCCGCCTTCGAAAAGTTCGAAGGCGTCATCGACGACGGCAATTATCACCCGCTGCCGGACGGCTGGGTGCTGGCGGTCGCAGATATCGTCGATTCCACCGCAGCCATCGCCGCCGGCCGCTACAAGTCCGTCAATCTTGCGGGCGTCAGCGTCATCTCGGCCATCCTCAATGCCACCGGCCAGCATGATCTGCCCTTCATCTTCGGTGGCGACGGTGCGCTGGTCGCGGTTCCGCCGGAAGACGTTGAAGCCGCGCGCGAGGCGCTTTCCGCCGTGCGCCGCTGGGTCGAAGAGGAATACGGGCTCGAAATGCGGGCGGCTTTGGTCCCGGTCGAGGATATCCGCGCCCATGGACAGGATGTTCGCCTGGCGCGCTTCGCCGTCAGCGAAGGCATAACCTATGCCATGGTGGCCGGCGGCGGCAGCCATTGGGCGGAACGGGAAATGAAGGCGGGTCGCTACGGGGTCGATCCGGCGCCGCCGGGAACGCAGCCCAATCTCGCCGGCCTTTCCTGCCGCTGGCAGCCGATCCGCGCCCGCAACGGCACGATCGCCTCGATCATCGCCCAGCCCGCAGGTCCCGATCGGGACGCGGAGTTTCGCCGCCTCGTGGCCGAGATCGTCACCATTGCCTCTGCCGATGCACAGATGGGTCATCCGGTCGCCGACGGCGGGCCTGATCTCGGCTTGACGCTTGAGACGCTTGACCTCGAAGCCCGGGCGACAGCCCCTGTGGGCCGGCGCCTGCAGCGCAAGCTCGCCATTCTCCTGCAATATTACCTGACCGCCTTCCTCCACCGCGCCAACCTCAAATTGGGGCGTTTCGACGCCCGCGACTATATCCGCGACGTGCGTCTGAACACCGACTTCCGCAAGTTCGACGATGGGTTGAAGATGACTGTTGATACTGACCCGGCCCGGCTCGCCCGCATCCGCAACCTTCTGGAGACGGCAGCGAGCGCCGGCATCTGCCGCTACGGCCTCCATCTGCAGGACCAGGCCCTGATGACCTGCTTCGTTCCCACCCCGCTGGAACGCGGCCATATGCATTTCATCGATGGTGCCGCCGGTGGTTATGCGGTCGCCGCCAGCCAGTTGAAACAGGCGGAGCCTGTCGCTCTGCCTTTAGCCACGGTGTAACGGCGCGGGGCGCTCCTCCTCGCGGCCATGGTTGCGGCTGCGCGCAGAAGTGGCAAGCGTCATGCAAGATCCCGCATGCATTCTGTCCATAGGTAGTGACAGACACAGAGCGTGATCGGGGAGAAATGCAGAATGCAGATATCGGGTGCCAATGCTTCCGGAGGCTCGCTCTATCGGTCGAACTTGGCAAAGGACGAATCGCTTCAAGCGGAAGATTTCGCCAAGCTCGCGAATTATGCCGACAAGTCCAACACGATCTTCCAGAACCTGCTGAAGAACCCTGATGTCGCCGATAACATCAGCACCGATGCCGAGGGCAACTACGTCTTCACAGACAATCGGACCACGCCGACAAGCAATGAGGAGCAGATGGCGAGATGGCTGATCATCGAGCAGACCAGCGAGAAAATTGTGCCGGAAGGCGTTCAGACGCCCTATTCGGTTGCCGAACTCGCGCGCTTTCGGCAACTGACCGGCTACAATCTGATGCAGCTCAGCTCGACGGCGGATTCGCTCGGCGGTTATACGCTGGTCGACGATTACGGCCGTTCGCCCACCGGCCCCGATGCGGCCTATGCCAAGGCCATGTGGGATGCCTTCGATTCCGCCAAGGGTATCCAGGACCTTTACGGAGAAAAGGGTGCCGACCTGACAAAGCAGAATCTTCTCGATACGATGTCGCTGATGAAGAACGCAGCCGGGGCGGATACTGTGATGTTCGACGCGATGAACGACCTGGTCGAGGCGTCCTGGGCCGATGAAATGCCGTTGGACGGCTGAGTTCTTCGACAAACACTCGATTGCCACCACCTCCTGACCACGATACACAGCCGGCGTGTTGATCGATCTCGCCAGCTATCTCGGCCTGTTTTCCGCCGCTTTTCTCGCCGCCACCCTGCTGCCCGCGCAGTCGGAAGCGCTTCTGGTCGGCCTCGTCATGACCGAGCGCCATCCGCTGGCCGCACTTCTTGCCGTCGCGACGATTGGCAATGTGGCGGGCTCGCTGGTCAATTATGTGCTCGGCCGCTTCATCGAGCGCTTTCGCCGAAAACCCTGGTTTCCCGTGTCGCCGGAGGCGCTGGAAAAGGCCGCCGGCTGGTATCGGCGCTACGGACTCTGGTCGCTGCTTCTGTCCTGGATGCCCGTCATCGGCGACCCGATCACGCTCGTCGCAGGCGTGCTTCGAACGCCCGTTCTGCCCTTCCTGGTGCTGGTGACACTCGCCAAGTTCGGCCGCTATGCCGTGCTGGCGGCGGTCACGCTCGGCCTGATGTGAGGCGGTGCAGGGCGGGGCAGATGCTTCGCAACGCCCGGTGATATCGGCAGAGACCGCGCTCAGGCGGTATACTTGACGCCTGCCTCGATCGCCGCCGAAATCAGCGCCTTGCGGCCGTCCTCTTCCTTCGCCTTGCCCTGGGCGACTGCGCCAAGCACCAGCAGCGCCTTGTCCAGCGCCTCGCCGTCTTCCTCCGGCCAGTCCTCGATCAGCGCCCAGGAGGCGCCGAGCGAATTCTCGACCGTGACATCCTCGCCCTCTTCACCGATCCCATGCAGGATCACGGGTTTGCTCCAGGTAGCGCGCATCAGTCGTCTCTCTTGTCAGGCCGATCACAGCGGCCGGGCCAGGGGGCAGGGCATGTCGGCAAGGGCCAGAACGGTACCGAATCCCGTTCTTCTATAAAACGCCAGCGCCCGTTTCGCCACCATGGCCAAAAGGCGATCGGAGCGCAGGGTCGGGATTTGCTTCAGTCCGTCTGCCGCCGCGCTTCCAGCCGGCGCCGGTCGCGCTCCACCGTGTCGGAACCAAGCTTCGTCAGCCGAAACTGCCGCTTCTGGAATTCGCCGCGGATCTCGACGAAACCCTGCGCCTCGGCCTCGAAGAGCGTCTTCAGGCTGGTGCCCTTGGGCGGCGCCTGCCAGTCCCGGCCTTGCGCCGCATGCAACAGGACCATGATCTTGATCATGAGATCTCTCCGGGTTTGATGCCGGGGCTGCCGGACGTCGAATGAACAGGCGGTCTCTGCCATGGATGGGCGGGAGGAGACAAGGGGGAGGCGAGCGATGAAGGTGCGCCAGGGTCCATCTGGGCTGCTCTGCCCATCGTGCGGAAACTCGGCACGGCCAGGGGCGCCATAGTGACGACGAAGTAGATGAGTCCGCAGCCGGCAAATGTGGCGGATAGCCCCAATGGGCCGATCAGCGCGCCGCCGAACAATCCGCCAAACGGGATCAGCGCCCAGGTCAGTGCGCCCATGAGCGCGGTGACCCGGCCAACGAGAAAGGCCGGCGTGCGCTCGAACATGACGGCTTCGATGACCGGGTTGAGAAATCCTGAGGCGAGACCGGTGGCCGCCAGGACCAGAAATTTGGCCGCCAGGGATGTGTCGAAGGCAAACACGAGAAAGCGGGGCGCTCCACAGATCAGGAAGGCGATGGTGTAGACCATCAGGCGCGGCAGTCGCTGCCCCAGCCACGTGGCAAGAACGGAGCCGACCACGGCGGCTGCGGAAAACACGGCGAGCAGCGTCCCGAGCAGGGTCGCATCGCCGGCTGAATTAGCCCAAACAGGCATCAGAACCGAGAACAGTGCCTGATCAATCAGGTTTGTGACGGCGATCATCGCTGCGATGCTGACGAGAACGGGGTCGGCGCGGAAAAAGCGCCAGCCCTCCCGCAAGTCGACGGCGTAGGACGCCTGGCGGACTGGTTCCGCCTCGACCGCTGGGGTGCGCTCTCCAGAGAGGCCGAAGAAGATCGTCGCTGCGGCCAGGAGATAGGCCCCCGCCGTAGCGATGATGGCCGGTGCCGCACCGAGAGCGGTAATGAGCAGTCCCGCCACGCCGGCACCGACGGCTCCCGCCAGCCGATCGATCGTGCCCATCACACCGGTGACGCGTTCGAGTGGTGATCCGGAAAGTGCGGCGACTTCTGGCACCATGGCGCGTTTCGCCGCATCGGCCGGACCGCGCAGCGCCCCGACGACAACCACGATGGGCAGCAGGGTTTCGAAACGCAGAAGTCCCTGAAAATGCAGGAGCGGTACCAGGCTGATCACCACCATGGAGGCGAGGTCGCCGCCGAGCGCGACACGGCGCGGTCCAATCCGGTCGATCAGAGGCCCGCTCACGCCCTTGATCAGAGTATAGGGCAGCATCTCGGCAAAACCGATGATCCCGGTGAGCATGGCATCGCCGGTTGTGGTGAGCACCAGCCACGGAATGGCGATCATCGCCAGGCGGCTGCCGAGAAGCGACAGGATGTCGGCTAGCGCCAAGGCGAGGAGCGGGTGACGCGTCAAGTTTTGTCCTCGCCGGTCGAAGCCTCCGCGTCGGGATGCGGGAAGGCGTAGAGCACGTAGGTGACAGGTTTCATGCCGGGGGGCAGAGGCACGCCAGTCGGCGGGCTCGCAGCCTTGGCTTCCATCAGCAGCGCCATCATGCGGTTCGTCAGTGTCTCCGCCGCCGCCGCATCGAGAGGTATGACCACATCGCTGTTCGTCGAGGCTTTCCGCCACGGAGTGTCGAGGTCACGATAGGCCTCCTGAGCGCGCTGCATCATGTGAATATGCGATGCCAGCACCGCCTGGTTGAAGGCGAGGCCCGCCTCCAGCGCATCGCCCTCGAGATCGGCGGTCTCGTAAAAGGTCGATTCGTGAACGGCCCGCCACCAGCGGTCCCGCGCATTGCCGAGGTCGGGCGCTTCTTCGATCAGCCCGTATTTCTCAAGCTGGCGCAGGTGATAACTCGTTGCGCCGGAATTGAGCCCGAAGCGCCGCGCAAGCGCGCTTGCGGTTGAAGGTCCTGATACCCGCAAGGTGCCGAGAAGCCGCAATCGGTCGGCATGTGCCAGAGCCTTGAGAGTACCGATGCCGGCATGAATCTGAGGAATGTCGCGATGGGCCATGCGTCACGATAAACCGCAAAGAAAACTTTGCAAATGATTCTTTGCAATATCCTTGTTCGGACAATCCGCATGGTCGTGTCCACGCCGCGCCGCAGTCGTCTGCGCATCCGAAGCAAGCCTATGCACACGCTTGACTTTCCCGCAGCACAGGCACATTTATCGCCCGTGAGGCGGTGCCCGAAAACCCGCCAGACAAGAGGACAGGAAGATGAACCCCGACAGTCGAAGTTCGACGTCATATATCCGGCCGATGGCCCGTCTCTAGTCCTTGGAAGTGCAGGGGCTGCGGCGGCCCGATCGGTCGCCGAAGGAGATGCCCATGCTGCGCTCGTTTTCCCGCGAAGCCGATCACCTCGTGCCTTTCGTTCCGGCACCCGTAGACCCTGTGGCCGCAGAGCCTGTCGCTCTGGATACTGTCCAAAGCGATGCGGACAAGCCCGTTTTGGTCGCGGCCGATTCCCCCCAGGCGGATGCCGCAGTCCTAGAAACGGCACCGCAGGCACCCAAGCCGCACCCGCTGCCCGTCTGGTTCGATCTTGTCAGCCCGGAGCCGCACGAGACGAAGCTCGTCGAGACGAGCCTTTCCATTGCCGTTCCCACCCGCGACGAGATGGAGGAGATCGAGCTTTCCGCCCGGCTCTACCAGGAAGACGGCGCCGAATTTATGACCATGACGGCGCTCACCGGCCTGGATGGCGACGATCCGGTGAAAACCCCGGTCACCTTCATCCTGAAGGGTGCGACCCTGGTCACCGTGCGTTATGCCGACCCGAAACCTTTCGCCGCCTTCCTCGCTCGTGCCAAACGCGGCAATGGCCTCGTCTGCTCGACCGGCGAAACGGTCATGCTTGGCCTGCTCGAAGCCATCATCGACCGCATGGCCGATGTGCTGGAGCGCTGCGGTAACGAGATCGACGCTGTCTCCCGCGAGGTGTTTCGCGCCCGCAAGGGCGCGGCCAAAGCCGGTGGCAAGCGCAAGTCCTCGCGTGACCTTGAAGGCCTGATCGAGCAGATCGGTCGCAAGGGTGACCTCTTGACTGCGACCCGCGAAAGCCTGGTCTCGATCTCCCGCCTCGTCGCCTATCATGCAGCCCTGGAGGGCACCGGCCGCAAGTCCGCCAAGGATGCCCGCCAGCGCATCAAGCTCCTGCAGCGCGATGCGACTTCGCTTGGCGATCACGCCCAGTTCCTCCAGGGCAAGATCAACTTCCTGCTCGATGCGACACTGGGTCTGATCAATCTCGAGCAGAACCAGATCATCAAGATCTTCACCGTCGCCTCGGTCGCCTTCCTGCCGCCGACGCTGGTCGCCTCGATCTACGGCATGAATTTTGAAACCATGCCCGAACTCAGCTGGGAGATCGGCTACCCCATGGCGCTCGGCTTCATGGTGCTGTCAGCGCTGTTGCCGTTCCTCTATTTCCGCCGGCGCGGCTGGCTGTGAGGGCGGCCTGACACTGGGTAAAAAAGGCCCCTCCCAACCCTCCCCACAAGGGGGAGGGCTTAACCCGGCCTCCGCCGTCGCGTATTGGAAACGCGCGGTTTGTGCCACCTTGTCTCCAGCCTTGTGGAAGGCGGCCGGCAGGCCATCGGAAATGTTGTTCGCTATATTACCGCTGGCATACAAAGAGCGGAAAACTGCTCTCTTCGACATCAGTGGCCGTATGCGGCGTCAAAGCCCCTCCCCCTTGTGGAGAGGGGTTGGGGAGGGGAGTTGTTTCACGGGCGATACCCGACTTCACCCTCTCACCGCCACCACGAACAATCGCGGAAAGGCCAGCAACCGCCGCCCATCCGCCATCGGTGGATAGGCGGCGTCGATACGCTTGAGATAGGCAGCGCGAAACGCGTCCCGCGCTTCGGGTGCCACCGCCGCCAGATAGGGCCGCAGCCCCGTGCCCTCGACCCAGTCGACGATCGCCTGGGCATCCGCCATCGGATGGTAATAGACCGTGTGCCAGACATCGACTGACGCCGACAGGCCCTGCAGCCTTTGCAGATAGTCGGCCGGCAAGGGGAGGTGGGCGCGCCGGATGCGGCCGCCGGCGAAAGCTGCCGACCACGGCCCGTCTGCCCCGGTCTCCTCCATTGCGACATGGCTCGGTTCACTCAGATTGTCCGGCATCTGCACGGCAAGCACCCCACCGGGACGCAGGCTCTCCATCAGCGCCGCCAGAAGGTCGAGATGCCCGGGCAGCCATTGGCACACGGCATTGGCATAGAGCAGGTCGACCGGCCCCTCCGGCCGCCAGCTGGCAATATCGGCCTTGACGAAGGACGTTTCAGGCAGCCGCGCCCGCGCCTTCTCCAGCATGTCGTCATCGCTGTCGAGCCCGCTCACCGCGTGGTGCCCGAAGCGCTCCACCAGCAGTTCGGTGGAATTGCCGGGTCCGCAGCCGAGATCGACCACGCGGGTCGCCTGATCAAGCGGCACGCGGGCGAGAAGATCCCGCGCCGGCCAGGTGCGCTCGTCCTCGAATTTCAGATACTGCTTTGCCGACCATGCAAGCTGCGTCATTGCGTGAGGCCCTCCAATGTTGAAAACACACCGTCCGGCGCAAGCTCGGCATATTCGTCCGGCGCGCCGCTTCGGTTGATCCAGTGGCAGGTGAAGCCGAAGGCCTTGGCACCGGCAATGTCCCAGCGGTTGGACGACTGGAAGGCGATCTCTCCGGGGACAAGCCCCAGCGCCTCGGTGACCAGCCCATAGGCCGCCGGCGCCGTCTTGTAGATCTGCAGCGCATCGATGGAAAACACCTCGTCGAGCAGCGCGCCGATGCCGGCAGCCGTGACCGCCTCTGCCAGCATGGCGGGTGTGCCGTTCGACAGGATCGCGATCCGTGCGCCTGTCTGCCTCAGCGTGGTCAGCACCGCCGGCACTTCGGCAAAGCAGTCCAGGCGCCTGTAGGCGTCGAGAAGGTCTGGCTTGAGACCGCGATCAACCGCCGGAAATCGCGCGAAGCAGAAGTCGAGCGCGTCTTCCGTCAGCGCCGCAAAATCCCGGTAACACCCGGCAAGGCTGCGAACCCAGGTATATTCCAGCTGCTTTGCCCGCCACAGATCGGAAAAAGCTGCCGCATCCGGCCCGAGTGCTGCCGCATGCCGGCGCACCGCCGAATGTACGTCGAACAGCGTGCCATAGGCATCGAAGACATAAGCCCCGAAACGCAGCTTCTCGTGATTCATGGCGATCTCCTCCGCAGCGGGAGGGTAGGGCGGCACGGCCCGCCGATCAAGCCGGGCGCGTCTTGCTGCCTGCCTCGGCAAAGGCCTGCCGTGCCTGCTCGATCTCGTCGCGGTGCTTTTCCGCCCAGATCCACACCCCGCAAAAGGCTTCCGACAGGCTGCGGCCGAGCGGCGTCAGCGTATAATCCACATGCGGCGGGATGACCGGATGCACGGTCCGTTTCACCAAGCCATCCTCCTCCATGCGCCGCACGGTTTGGGTGAGCATTTTCTGGCTGATGCCGCAAACGATCCGGCCGAGTTGGGTGAACCGGAGCGTGCCGTGTTCCTCCAGCGCTTCGAGCACCAGCATGGTCCAGCGATCCGCCACCTTGCCGATGATGTCCTGCACCAGCGCTTCGACAGCCGGATCGACCGTGTCCGGGATCGCGTCCGCCGCATGTCCAGTTCTGCTTTCCACAGCAGATCCCTTGCTCATCAGTCACTCTCTTTCTGGTATGTATAAATCTTTTTGGTGCCTACTTCGTTTGGGAGAGTATGGGCCTTAGGTAAGGCAAGCACAACAGCAAAGAGGATTTCCCCATGCAGATGACAGGCAACACCATCCTCATCACCGGCGGCGGCTCCGGCATCGGTGCCGCCCTTGCCCACCGTTTCCACGACCTCGGCAACACCGTTATTGTAGCCGGCCGCCGGCTCGAAAGCCTTGAGGCAGCGATCGGCGACCGGCCGAACATCCACGCGTTGCCGCTCGACATCGAGGACCCCGCAGCAATCACCGCCTTCACGGAAACGCTGGTCAGCCGCTTCCCCGACATCAATGTCCTGATCAACAATGCCGGCATCATGCGCTTCGAAGCCCTCGACCAGGCCCGCGATCTGGCCGATGCCGAGGCGACCATCACCACGAACCTGCTCGGCCCGATCCGCCTGGTCAACGCCCTGGTCGAGCATCTGGCAGCCCGCCCGGATGCCGCCATCGTCAACGTCTCCTCAGGGCTGGCCTTCGTGCCACTGGTCGCGACCCCGACCTATTCGGCCACCAAGGCCGCGATCCACAGCTACACCCAGAGCCTGCGCGACGCGCTTTCGGGAAAGGTCGAAGTCATCGAACTCGCCCCGCCCGCCGTGCAGACGGAACTCACCCCCGGTCAGTCGAGCCGCGAGGGCTACCTGCCGCTTGACGCTTTCATCGATGAAGTGATGTCGCTGTTCGCCCAGGAGCCGACGCCCGCCGAAATCCTGGTCGACCGCGTCGGCTTCCTGCGCAACGCCGAGGCCGAGAACCGCTTCGACCAGACCTTCGCGGCGCTGAACGAATTCGCCCGCAAGGCGCGCGAGGGGAAGTAGGGAGCCTCTCCTCTCCCCCTTGTGGGAGAGGCTTCGGAGCGGTGGCCGGAGGCCAGAAATCGATCCAGTGAATCGATTTCAGCGAACGGAGGCCTGAGCGCGTCGCCGCGCGAAGGCGATGAGAGGGCTTAGCCCGCTCAGGGCTAAACTTCAGATTTTGTTGGTGAGGGGATCAGTAATGGGAGCAACAACATCACTCCCCGACATTCCGCAATGCCGCCAGTATCCGCAAACACACCCCATCCAATCCCTCCAGCACCTCGTCGTTCCAGAACCGCAGGATTTCAAATCCCTCGGCCGCAAAAATCGCATCCCGGCGCACGTCGCCCGTGTTTTCGCTATGCTGCCCGCCATCGACTTCGATGATCAGCCGCAGCTCGAAACACACGAAGTCGAGGATATAGCCCTTCAGCGGCACCTGCCGACGAAACTTGGCGCCACCCAGCCTGCGATCCTTCAACACCTGCCACAGCACAGCCTACGGCCCCGTCGGATCGGCGCGCATCCCGCGCGCGCGGACTCTCGCAATCGGTGGCGGCTGATGGCGCATAGGGTCCCTCCGCGATAAGTTCCGTGCCCGCTGAACTGATCCCCTCACCAACAAAATCTGAAGTTTAGCCCTGATCGGGCTAAGCCTTCGATTTTGTAACCTCTCCCACAAGGGGGAGAGGGGGAGCCGGTCGGCCTCGGCGCTCGTCGAGACTCTTCGGACGCGATCATGAACAGGATGTGCCTTTTTGAAATGCTACCATGAGATGATGGGTGGAAATACACGGATCTTTGGCAGGAGGCTGGCGGTCTTTGCCTCTCCCCCTTGTGGGAGAGGTTACAAAATCGAGGGCTTAGCCCGACCAGGGCTAAACCTCAGATTTTGTTGGTGAGGGGATCGGTGACACGTGCACTCATCCCCCCAACACCATATCAATCTCGCTCAGCGACCGGTCCACATGCCCCTCGAACACGAGGGTTTCCTCTTCGGTGATGATTAGGATTTCCGGCGCCCCGCGCACCCGTACATGCTGCGATTGCGCCAGTCCCTCGTCGAGGCCGCGGGTCAAAAGGTCCATGAAGCGTGTGCCGGGACCAGTAATCGCGATCGGCATGGTCTCCTCGGCAAGGCTCAGCATGCGTGAAAGTCCCTGGCCGAGCGCCAGCCCCGCCTGGCGGAAGGCATATTGCGAGGCGCGATGGCCCTGGCGCGCGCGGGTCGCGATCTTTTCCATCTCGGCAAGCGGCACGAAGGTCGCCGGGATCGTGTCCGGCGGCACTTCGAATGCGGTGCGCAGGATGCCGTAAAACCCGGCCGAGGCCTCGATGCAGCCATAGGCGCCGCAGCGACAGCGTTTGCCGTCGTCGGCATGCAGCATATGGCCGAAATTCGGAGCCCGCACCTCGATCTGTCCGTTTCGGTCGCGCAACGCCACTCCGAGCCCGATCGAATGGCCAAGCGACAGCGTCGCCAGTGATTGCACCGGCGCCTGGCGCGACTTTTCCAGCCTGAGCACCAGCGCATGGGTGACGAGCAGGCTCTCGTTGAACAGATGGATGCGTGCCGTGCCGGAATCGGACAGCGCCGCCTCGAAGTCGAGCGCCTCATAGCCGAAGATCGGCGACCACAGGAGTTTCGCGCCCGCGCGGTCGGCCAATCCCTTGCTGCTGATCGAGATGCTGGCGATGTCGGAAAGCGCCAGCCGCGAGCGGCCGGCAAGCCGCTGCAGGGCCGTGCGGAACGTGGCGAGGAAGGCAGCCGGCGTCTGGGCGCCCTGGTCGCGCGCCTCCTCGATGCGGTCGATCATCGTGCCGCGATAGTCGGCGAGGGAATATTGCACGGCATGGGAGGAGATTCGCACGGCAATCACATGGGCTGCCGCCCGCCGTCTGGCAAACAGCACGCGCGGACGGCCGCGATGGCCCGCCGTCGGCAGTTCCCGCCGCTCGATCAGGGTCAGTTTTTCGAGCTCTGCGGTAATCGCCGAAACGGTGGCGGACGACAGTCCGGTGGCAAGCGAAAGGTCGGTATGGGCGAGTGGCCCATCGCGCCGCAGGGCCTGCAAAACAAGCCCGCTGTTCTGGTGGCGCACCGCTTCACTGCTGGCCCGGGGGCTCGCCCTCTGGCCGTCTTTCATGGGCACTGCGCCCGATTTGGTCTGGTCCACCGCATGCTCCTCCCAAAGCATTTGGTCACTGTGTTGGCAAGCCTCCTCCGGCCCGAGTTGACAGCGTGAGAATCTTCTGCCAGTTATTTTCTCGACTGTCGAGAAAAACCATTGGACGGGGGTCCATGGGGTAAGGGCAGTTTCGCAGCGGGTCGTTTGGTGGGGAGGTCTTCCATCGGTCCGCTATCACCTTGGGAGGTTACAAATGAAATCCGTATTGAAGCTGATGGCAGCGACTGCCGTCATCGTGAGCCTGCATTCCGTTGCCAATGCCGAAGGCCTGATCGTCGGCGTCTCCTGGTCGAACTTCCAGGAAGAGCGTTGGAAGACCGACGAAGCCGCGATGAAGGCAGCGCTTGAAGCCGCTGGCAACAAGTACATCTCGGCCGACGCCCAGACGTCTGCCGCCAAGCAACTCACCGACGTCGAAAGCCTGATCGCCCAGGGCGCAAACGCCCTGATCGTTCTGGCCCAGGATTCGGAAGCCATCGCACCGGCCATCGAAAAGGCCACGGCTGAAGGTATCCCGGTCATCGGTTACGACCGCCTGATCGAGAACCCGGACGCCTACTACATCACCTTCGACAACAAGGAAGTGGGCCGCATGCAGGCTCGCGAAGTGTTCAAGGCAAAGCCGGAAGGCAACTACGTCTTCATCAAGGGCGCCTCGACCGACCCGAACTCCGACTTCCTCTATTCGGGCCAGATCGAAGTCCTGAAGGAAGCCATGGACGCCGGCAAGATCAAGAACGTCGGTGAAGCCTATACCGACGGCTGGAAGCCGGAAGCTGCCCAGAAGAACATGGAGCAGTTCCTGACCGCCAACAACAACGCGGTTGACGCCGTTGTTTCGTCCAACGACGGCATGGCCGGCGGTGTGGTTGCAGCTCTGGAAGCCCAGGGTCTCGCCGGTTCCGTTCCGGTCTCCGGCCAGGACGGCGACAAGGCCGCTCTGAACCGCGTCGCTCTCGGCACCCAGACCGTGTCTGTCTGGAAGGACAGCCGCGAACTCGGCAAGCGGGCCGCTGAAATCGCCAACGAACTTGCCGCCGGCAAGTCGATGGACGAAATCGAAGGCACCGTGAAGTTCTCGGGCGGCCCGAAGGGCACCGAAATGAACTCCTACTTCATCGCTCCGCTGCCGATCACCAAGGAAAACCTCGCCACCGTCATCGACGCTGGCTGGATCTCCAAGGAAGAAGCATGCCAGGGCGTTGCCGCTGGTTCGGTTGCAGCCTGCAACTGATCCAAACGTGACGGACCACAAAGCTTGAGCCGGGACGCCGCAGCCATTGCGCTGCGGCGTTTCGACTGGTCGGGAGCATCGTGCGACGACGGGGATTGCAGCATTAAGGGGCCGCTATTCACGCCTGGTATCGCCGAAGAAGACAAAGTGCCTCGATCCGTATGGCGGGCCTTATCGTCCGCGGCCACGACGCTGAAGCGCCTGGCAAATCGCAAGCCGAAAAACGACTGGGGAGATTACTTGTATGGCGGATCAAAGCCTTGCCACGCCCGCGCACGGAGCTCGGGCATCCAATGTTTCAGCGGTAAAACGCTTCTTTCAAGCCACAGAGATCGACACGCGCCTGCTCGGCATGGTGATCGCACTGGGGATCATCTGGATCGGCTTCGACATCTTGTCGAACGGCCTGTTCCTGACCTCGCGTAATCTCTGGAACCTGTCGGTTCAGGCGGCCTCGGTTTCGGTCATGGCAACGGGCATGGTGCTGGTCATCGTCACCCGCAACATCGACCTTTCGGTTGGCTCCATTCTCGGCTTTGTCGGCATGATCATGGCGGTGCTGCAGGCCCGCATCCTGCCGCCGATCATCGGTTTCGAACATCCGATGATGTGGGTGATTGCGCTCGGCGCCGGCATTGCCGTCGGCACGGCCATCGGCGCGCTGCAGGGTGCCATCATCGCCTTTCTCGGCGTCCCGGCCTTCATCGTCACGCTCGGCGGTCTGCTCGTCTGGCGCGGTGCGGCCTGGATGGTCACCTCGGGCGCGACCGTCGCGCCCATGGACACCACCTACCGTCTGATGGGCGGTGGCGCGGATGGCTCGATCGGCGTGACGGCCAGCTGGATCGTCGGCGCGGTCGCCTGCGTCATGATCGTGCTGTCGATCCTCAACACCCGCAAGCAGCGCCGTCGCTTCGGCTTCCCGCTGCGCCCCCTCTGGGCCGAATATTTCCTCGTCGCTGCCGGCTGCGCCGCCGTCCTGGGCGCCGTCTGGGTCGCCAACAGCTATTACATGCCGGTCAACCTGGCGAAGAAATACGCCGAAGCTAACGGCATCGCCTGGCCTGAAGGTGGGTTGCAGATTGGTCTCGGCATCGCCGTTCCGGTTCTCATCGCCATCGGCATCGCCATGGTCATGGCCTTCATCACCAACCGCACCCGTTTCGGCCGTTACGTCTTCGCCATCGGCGGCAACCCGGAAGCAGCGGAACTCGCCGGCATCAAAGTCAAGTGGGTCATCGTCAAGATGTTCGCGCTGATGGGCGCCCTCTGCGCCGTTGCTGCCGCCATCTCGACGGCCCGCCTGAATGCCGCAACCAATGCGCAAGGCACGCTCGACGAACTCTACACCATCGCCGCAGCCGTCATCGGTGGCACCTCGCTTGCCGGCGGCGTGGGCACCATCGCCGGCGCCATGCTCGGCGCCATCGTCATGCAATCATTGAACTCGGGCATGGTTCTGCTCGGTCTCGACACACCGCTCCAGAGCATCGTCATCGGTATCGTGCTCGTCGTTGCGGTCTGGCTCGACACCGTCTACCGCTCGCGTGCGAAGTAAGGGGAGTTCAACTCATGTCGGAAAATCGTACCCCCCTCGTGGAAATGCGCAATGTTTCCATTTCCTTCGGCGGCATTCACGCCGTCGATGACGCCACGATCGACCTCTTTCCGGGCGAAGTCGTGGCCCTGCTCGGCCACAATGGTGCCGGCAAGTCGACGCTGATCAAGATCTTGTCGGGCGCCTACAAGCGCGATGGCGGCGATATCCTGGTCCGCGGCGAGTTCGCCGACATCAACAACCCGCGCGACGCCAAGAAATATGGCATCGAGACGATCTACCAGACGCTTGCCGTCGCCGATAACGTCGATGCTGCCGCCAACCTCTATCTCGGCCGCGAACTGCGCACCCCCTGGGGCACGCTCGACGACGTCGCGATGGAAGCCAAGGCCCGCGAAGTCATGGGGCGTCTCAACCCCAACTTCCAGCGCTTCAAGGAGCCGGTCAAGGCGCTCTCCGGTGGTCAGCGCCAGTCAGTCGCCATCGCCCGCGCCATCCTGTTCGACGCGCAGATCCTGATCATGGACGAACCGACGGCCGCACTTGGGCCCCAGGAAACCGCCCAGGTCGGCGACCTGATCCAGCAGCTGAAGAAGGACGGCATCGGCATCTTCCTGATCAGCCACGACATCCACGACGTCTTCGACCTCGCCGACCGCGTCTTCGTCATGAAGAACGGCCGCGTGGTGGGCCATGCCCGCACGGAGGATGTCACCAAGGACGAAGTGCTGGGCATGATCATCCTCGGCAAGTGCCCTCCGGGAGCAGTGCCAGGGCCAGGGGCCATGCAGACGGCGTGAGCCGAGAGGCAGTGAATGAGACAGGCGAGGGGGCGATGAGCTCCCTCGTTTTCGTTTGGGGCTAGTGTCGTATGCGCGTGATGCGTCTCCCAAGCGTCAGGCCCTGTGCCGTAGCTCCTTCAGCCGCTTTATTCAGATCCGTTTCTTATACCGCCTAGCGAGACGGCAATGTCGGGCATGGAGCGAAAAAGGATCAGCGGCTGATCCCGTGACGACAGGAAGCCGCGCCGGATCCAGAATAGTCGCGCATCTTCGTCGATTGCGTGAACCATCAGGGCGCGCCCTCCAATCAGGTTTGCCGCCTTCACGCAGCGTTGAAGCGCGTGCTTAACAAGACCGGTCCCTATGCCAAGGCCGCCCCAGGCTTCGTCGATAGCCAGCTGTCCGAGTAATATGCAGGGGACTGGATCGGGCGGCTGTCCCGTACGTATGGTACGCGGGAGCGTTGAAGGCACAATCGCTGTTGGCGCAAGGCCGTAATAGCCGACAACCCGGCCGGCTTCATGCACGACGATGACGGCTGTGAACCCTTTTTCCTGATTGCTCAGTGCTCGGTCCTTTAGCCAGCGGTCGAGAGATAGCTTGCCACAGGAGAATGAAGAGACATCGTGCCGGGCATTGAGCGGCTCGGGAGCTGAGACCATCATGGTTCAGGACCTCGGCTTATAACCTGGCTCCCAGGGCGCCGGACGTTTTGACAGTTCTACGATCTCGGGCACGGCTTCAGCCGGCGCTGCAAGCACGGCCATGAAGTCGGCAAAACCGTCTTCCGTCATGCGGATGAGCTGCTGCTCCATGACGGCTTCTTCGGCGGCCCTGACGGCCGCATCGCGAACGAAATCGGTCCGCGAACGGCCTTTGAGTGCCGCCGCACGGTCGATCATCGCCACATCCGCTTCCGGCAGTCGCATCGAGATGGGATAGTCTTTTCGGTTCTGGGGGCGCGACATCGAAAACTCCTTGTCATCGGGTTGTTCGGCACTGTAGTGCAAAATGCGATACAAATCCAGCCATCGACGCGGCATCGCATCGTCACTGGCCGGTCGCCCAGCCACGGAACAATCCGCCGCCCGCGCTGTTCGCGTCCCATCCGCTGGCGCGCGCCTTCGTGGCCATCTCCGCGCAGCCGAGCCTCGAACTTCGGAGGCCCGCATGTCCTACACCCGTTTTGCCGCCATGATCGTCACGTCGACGGTGGTGATGTTCGTGTTGATGTATCTCAACACCTACGCGCTCGACCATGTCACCTACGGCCAGACACGCACCTGGATGGCGCTGATGATGGGGGCGGTCATGGCGATGATCATGATGAGCTTCATGGTCTCGATGTACAAGAACCAGCGTCTCAACGCGGTAATCATCGCTGCCAGCGTCGTCGTCTTTGCCTTCTCGCTATGGCTGGTGCGCAGCCAGGAGACGGTGGGGGACGTCAGCTATATGAAGGCGATGATCCCGCATCACTCGATCGCCATCATGACCAGCGAGCGCGCCCATATCCGCGATCCCCGCGTCCGTCGGCTCGCCGATCAGATCATCGCGGCGCAAATGCGCGAGATTTCCGCGATGAAGACTCTGATCGCCGACCTGGAAGCCAATCCGCCGTCCTCTTCTGCGCCGGATCTGCTTCCCGTGGGAACTGCGGCGGCTTCCCTGCAATGATCTAGTGGCGACCGGCAGCACGACGCCGTGCAGCAAAGTCAGCGTCCTGTCCGAGCGCGATCCGCCGTCCAAAGAGAAAGCCCTGGACACTGGCACAGCCGGCGGCGGCCAGCATCTCGACCTGATTCTCCTGCTCGACCCCTTCTGCCGTCACGGTTATGTTGAGCGCGTTCGCCAACCGGATCAATGCCTCGACAATGGCAATACTCTGTTTATTATCGAGAATATCGGCGATGAAGGCCCGGTCGATCTTGATCCTGTCGAAGGGGAAGAGCTTGAGGTTGCTGAGCGAGGAATAGCCGGTGCCGAAATCGTCGAGGGCGATGGAGAGACCCGCCTCCTTGATCCGGTGCAGATCCTTCATCACCTGTTCCTTGTGGCTGATGATGCCGGTCTCCGTCACTTCGAGTTCGAACCGGCCCGGATCGATGCCCTCGACCTTGATCCTGGCGAGCAGGGCATTGACGAATACGCCGGAGGCAAGCTGCGACGGGGAGATGTTCATCGAAATCACATAGGGTTTGGGGATATGGCGCATGTCCTTGATCACCTGGTCGAGGAGAAAGAGACCGAGTGGCTCGATCAGGCCGGAGGCTTCCGCTTGGCGGATGAAATCGAGTGGCGGAACGGAGCCGCGTGTCGGGTGGTGCCAGCGCATCAGCGCCTCGACGGCAACGACGGAACGGCTGTTCGTGTCGACAATTGGCTGGTAGTCGATCGATAGCTGTCCATGCCTGAGGGCATCCTCCAGGTCACGCTCCAGCGCCTGGTTGCGCAACACCGCGTCGAACAGGTCCCTATCGAAGACGTGAAAGCCGCGTTTACCGTTTTCCTTGACGTGGTAGAGCGCGATATCGGCATCGTGCAGCAGCGCGTCGAGATCGGCCTGCTTGCCCTGCGAGCGCGCGATGCCGATCGAGGCGCCGATGAAGATCTCGCGACCGCCGACCTCGAAGGGCGCGTTGATTGCGTCGATCAGTTCTGCCGCGACGTCGCGCAGCTGGCTCTCGGCGGAGTGCCGGCGGGCAAAGGTGATGGCGAATTCGTCGCCGCCGAGTCGCGCAACGACAGCACCCCGGCCGACCACCTCGGTCAGCCGCCTTGCGACCGCCTTCAGCAGTTCGTCGCCGGTCGCATGGCCGAAGGTGTCATTGACCGGTTTGAATCCGTCGAGATCGATCATCAGCACCGAAAGCATTTGTCCGTAATGGCCAAGCCGCTCCTGAAATGTCCGGTAGAGCCCGGAGCGGTTCAGCAGCCCGGTCAGGCCATCATGCGAGGCGGCATAGGCGATTTCCTCCTGCCTGCCCTGCAACTGGCGGCGTATGTCGGTCACATCGCGGGCCAGTTTCACGATCTTGTAGGGTGTGCCGGAGGGTGTCAGAACCGGATTATAGGTTGCCTCGAGCCAGACATCGCGGCCATCCTTGGTCAGTCTCCGGAATTGAGAGGCCTGATAGTATCCCTTGCGCAGCCTGCGCCAGAACTGCCGGTATTCTGCCGTTTCCACTTCGTCTGCGGAGACAAAGATCCGGTGATGGGCGCCGCGCACCTCATTCAGTTCATAGCCGAGGGCTTCGAGAAACTTTTCGTTGGCGTCGAGCAGATAGCCGTCCACCGTGAATTCGGCGACCGCCAGCGACTTGCGGATCGCCTGGATCTGCCCTTCGCGATCGGCGTCGAGCATTTTCTGCTCGGTAGTGTCGGTGGCGAACTTGACGACCTTCACCGGTCTGCCCGTCTGGTCGAGCACCGGATTGTAGGAGGCCTGCACCCAGATCTCGCGGCCGTCGCTGCTGCGCCGCTTCATCTGCGCGGTGCAGGACTGGCCGGCCCTGAGGGTGGACCAGAAGGCGTTGTATTCTGCCGCCGCCGCGTCAGAGGGAAACAGGAACATCGAATGGTGTCGGCCGATGACCTCGTCACGGCTGTAACCGAAGAGTTTCAGGTAATTCTCGTTGGCGTCGAGAAGTACGGCATCGAGGTCGAACTCTGCCACGGAAAGCGAACGCCGGACAGCCGCCAACTGGTCGGCCGCATCGGATGCCGGATGTGGCAGCGGTTCCATGCGGGTGGTGGTCAGAACTGCGTGACGGACATGTCCCCGCTTGTCGTAGACGGGACTGGCAGTCGCCTGGATCCAGTGGAATTGCCCGCGTGCCGCCAGGATACGGCAATGACCGGCCCAATGGCGCCCAGCCTGAACCGTGCTCCACAGCGTCGAAGGGTTGTTGCTGCCGATGTCGTCTGAAACGCCCTCGCTATGATCTCCGTCGAAGGGCAAAAGCGTCAGGCTTTGCCCCGCCATATCGGCTGACGCCATGCCCAGCGTCTGTAGAAACGTCTCGTTCGCCTCAAGGACGCTGCCACTGCCATCGACAATGCAGACGGCGCATGTGGTAACCGGCAGGTTGCTGCCATCGGTCGGGCAGGTGCCAGTAATTCTAAGCGTTTTGTCTCGCATGCTCTGCTCAGTTCCCCCCGATGCCGCGAGGGCCTCGGGACCATGAGGGGTCGGGGCGGGGTGCTGAAAAGTGAGAGCTGCGCAGCCTCGAATGAGGGATCGGAGAACTGTTTCCGGTCATTCTTGACGCTGTTCGAACCCGTGAGACACCTGCACCTCGTCGATGTATGTCAATCAACAAGGGTTAGCTTATCAAGCAATCGCTTAAAAATTCCCTTAGGTTGAGGGGTCCGGATATTTCGCCCGATAATTATCCGCTGCCGAGCAGCGCCCCCAACGTCCCGCCCACCAAAAGCACGATCCCGATCAGAAATGTGAGCGCCGCTCCCGGGCCCCGCTTCCTGGCGTCGTCGTAATATTCCGCTGCATAAAGCACCCGCGCCGCCGTCCAGCCGAGACCCAGAAATCCGGCCAGCACGTCGGAAACATAGAAGCCGAAGATCCACAGCGACGGCAGGAACAGCACCATCTGCTCAACGGTGTTCTGCTGCACGCGAAAGATCCGCTCGAAATCGGCATTCCCCGTGGTCCTCGGCGCCTCGACCCCGAATTTCTTCCGCGCCTGGCCGACCTTCAGCAGAAACCAGCAATAGGTGAGCAGGGCGGCAAATGTCGCAAGGATGGTGAAGCGCATGATTTTTCTCGGCGACCAAATTGGGCGGTAATGATTGATTGGTAGGCGGCGTGTCACGATTAGGCAAGCAAGGAAGGTTACGATCACAGCGCGTTTGTGAAGAGAGCGCCGCTTGTGAGCTCGGGCCATTTCCGCCATCATGCCGAGTAGTGTTTCGCGACCCGAAACCGACGCCCCTGAGAAAAGACGTAGAGACCAGATGAGTACCGAAAACTTCAAGTTTGGCCGCGCCTACGACCTGCATGAGCTGGTTGCCGACGGGATCATTCACGGCATCGGTGTCGTCTTCGCGCTGGTCGGCGCGACAGCTTTGATCTTCTACGCCACCGTCTATTCCGACTATGCCAATATCGCCGCGAGCTGGATCTACGGCCTTGGCCTGATCATCGCGCTCGGCGTGTCCTTCACCTACAACATGTGGCCGCATTCCAAGGTGAAGTGGATCCTCCGCCGCTTCGATCACTCGGCGATCTTCATCCTCATCGCCTCCACCTACACGCCCTTTCTCGTCCAGGGCGCCGACCGGCCGCTGATCCTGGCCCTGCTTCTCGGCATCTGGGCAACTGCCATCACCGGTATCTGGCTGAAATTCCGCTATCCGGGACGTTATGACAAACTCGCCATTCTGCTTTATCTCGGCATGGGCTGGAGCGGCGCGCTCGCCATGGGGCCGCTGTCGGAAATCATCCCCAGCGTCACCCTGACGCTGATCATCATCGGCGGCTGCATCTATTCCGCTGGCGTCGTCTTCCACGTCTGGGAGCGACTGCGCTTCCAGAACGCCATCTGGCACGCCTTCGTCGTCACCGCCGCCATCGTGCATTATTCAGCGGTCTTCACGGCGATCAGCCTGGGCTGAGGCGGAGGCCCCGCCCACCGTCGTCTTCCTCGGCCTTGTGCCGAGGATCTGCCGAGGCTTGCCAAGGGCAGGACGTCTCCACCATCGTTGCACGTCGGACAACCGCAGCAGATGCTCGGGACAAGCCCGAGCATGACGAAATCAAAGGGCTCGCGCCTTCCACCATGCGGCGACCCGCTCTATAGCTCTGCGCAGACAAACGCCCCAAGCCATGAGCCCGCCATGACCGACCTCATTCTCCGCGATGCCACGCGCGCCGATCTGCCCGCGATCCTTGCCATCTACAACCACGCCGTGGCCGAGACGACCGCGATCTGGAACGAGACCCTGATCGACCTCGACAATCGCCTCGCCTGGTTCGATCTTCGCCAGAGCCGCGGCTTTCCGATCCTGGTCGCCGAAGTTGAGGGCCGCATCGCCGGCTATGCCTCCTATGGTGACTGGCGCGCCTTCGACGGTTTTCGGCAGTCGGTCGAGCATTCGGTCTATGTCGAGAAGGATTTTTATGGCCGCGGCATCGGCAAGGCTCTGATGACCGCGCTGATCGAGCGGGCAAGGGCAGGGGACATCCACGTCATGGTCGCCGCCATCGAGGCCGGCAACAGGGGCTCGATCGCGCTCCACGAAAAGCTCGGCTTCCGCCTGGTCGGCACGCATCTTGAAGTGGGCAAGAAGTTCGGCCGCTGGCTGGACCTGACGATGATGGAACTGAAGCTCGGGGGGTAAGGCGGCAGCCGATGGCTCTCCTCTTGTAGTTGTGCAGAAAGATCGTAACTTCTCGCTGGTGCATGGCATTTGGAGGGGAAGACAATGGCGCTGCTGGTTCTGTTGGGCACGATCGGGTTCCTGATCTTTATTTGGTACAGCTCAGGAAAGTCCAAAGAGATCGACCGAGCCCCCTCTCCAGAAACGGAGGGCTTTGAAGGTGGTCGAGCGCAGCCTCAATCGCGGATCGAAATTGACCACAGGACACTTTCTCCAACCAAATCAGAGCTTCCGAAGTCGGATGACGAGCGCGACTATGACATCGAGTACGGCGATGTGGATGGAGTCGTAACGAACCGTCGTATCAAGGTTCTGGACCTCGAGGGCAGCGGCGGCGTCGTGTACCTTCGCGCAGTTTGCTCACTGAGAAACGCTGAAAGGACTTTCCGCGCTGATCGCATCTTAAGCGCACGGTCGGGGAGGACCGGCGAGCGATTTCATGATCCCTTGGGGCACTTTCGGTCTCAATTCATTGACCTGCACCTGAAGGACCCTGATCATGAGGCCGTTATGGCGCGGGTACGGGGCGGGCTCAATCTCCTCATTTGGATTGCCATGGCTGACCGCGAGATCTCTAGCGATGAGCAAGAGATACTGGTGGAGTTCATTGCAGCGCGAAACGCCCTTGCGGGGACGAAGTATGCATCAATTGCCTGGAATCGTGCCCGCGCCGCACGATACATTGATCAATCCCGTCCTACCTTCTCTGTCGCCGCAGGATATCTTGCAGGTATCTCCAAGACCGGGCGCGAATGGAGAATGATTGATGAGTATTCAATTAAGGTCGCAGCTGTGGGTGGATTAAGCAGCGAAAATCGCAGGAGGCAGCTTTTCAAATAGGCATCTGCAAGGACCTGACAATGATGGAACTGAAGCTCGGGCCGTGAACCTCCACCTCCCCCTTGAGGGGGGAGGTCGCCGCGAAGCGGCGGGTGGGGATGATCAGGGCGACGAGTTCGACCTCATTGATCAACGCTGACGTCTCGCACGTCACCCCACCCCGGAGCTGCGCTCCGACCCTGCACCTCAAGGGGAGGGTGGATCGCCACCAAAACATCGAAAACCCTCTTTACAACGGTCCGTCCCTCGGGATTTATCCTGTTCTTTGGCAGGAGAACCCCATGACCTTCGAAACCTGGCTCGCCTTCGCCGCCGCCTCTGCGGTGCTTCTCGTCATTCCCGGCCCGACCATTCTTCTGGTCGTGTCCTATGCGCTCGGCCAGGGCTGGCGCAGTGCGCTGCCGGTCTCGATTGGCGTGGCGCTGGGTGATTTCACCGCCATGACGCTCTCCATGCTCGGCGTCGGCGCAATCCTCGCGGCCTCCGCCACCGTCTTCACGGCGCTCAAATTTCTCGGCGCCGGTTATCTGATCTATCTCGGCATCAAACTCTTTCGCGCGGGCGGCACGCTGGATGTCGCACCCCGCACGGATGCCGTTTCCACGGCAAAGATGATCGGCCATGCCTGGGTGGTGACGGCGCTCAATCCGAAGAGCATCACCTTCTTCGTCGCCTTCCTGCCGCAGTTCCTCGACAAGCATGGCGACTTCGCCACCCAGATGCTGATCTTCGAGACGACATTCCTCGTTCTCGCCTTTGCCAATGCGGCCGGATATGCGCTCGTCGCCTCCCGCGCCCGAAGCCTGGTCCGCAATCCCCGGGCAATCGGTTTGTTCAACAAGGCTGGCGGCACACTTCTGATCGGCGCGGGTCTCGCCACGGCCTCGATGCGGACGGCCAACTGACCATCGGGGATGGGCGGCCCCGCAAGGGAGCCGCCCGTCGAAGCCGCGCTTTCAGAGCAGCGCGAGCATCGCCTTGGCGGCCGCTTCCGAAGAGGCCGGGTTCTGCCCGGTCACCAGGCTGCCGTCGGTCACCACATGCACGCCCCAGTCGGGGCCTTTTTCGTACAGGCCGCCATGGCCCGTCAGCATGTCCTCGACCAGGAAAGGCACGACATCCGTCAGGCCGACGGCCTCTTCTTCCGAATTGGTGAAGCCGGTCACCTTCTTGCCGGTGACCAGCAGCCTGCCTTCGGCATCCTTGACATGGCGCAGCACACCCGGCGCGTGGCAGACGGCGGCCACCGGCCGGCCGTTTGCGGCAAAGGTCTCGATCAGCCGGATGCAGTCGGCATCTTCGGCCAGATCCCACAGCGGACCATGGCCGCCCGGATAAAACACGGCGTCATAAGCGGCGGGGTCGATCTGCGACAGCGGCGTCGTCGAGGCGAGCAGCTGCTGCGCCATCTGGTCGGCCTTGAAACGTTCCGTCGCTTCGGTTTGTGCGTCAGGCTCATCGCTCTTCGGATCGAGCGGCGGCTGGCCGCCCTTGGGCGAGGCGAGCGTGATCTCCGCACCGGCATCCTTCAACACGTAATAAGGGGCGGCAAACTCCTCCAGCCAGAAGCCGGTCTTTTTGCCGGTATCGCCGAGCTGGTCGTGCGAGGTCAGAACCATCAGAATATTCATGGATTTAAGTCCTTTTCTTTTTGTCTTGGGAATAGTTATGGGTCAGGCGTCCGGCCCGACGCGGATCACCCGCTTGCCGAAAGCCTCGCCGCGCAACAGGCCGATAAAGGCACGCGGCGCCTCTTCCAGCCCGTCGATCATCTCTTCGCGATACTTGATCTGCCCGGCTTCCACCCAGCCGCCCATCTCCCTGGCGAATTCCGGATAGAGATGGCCGAAGTCGTCGAAGACGATGAAGCCGCGCACGGTGATGCGCTTCTTCAGGAACAGGCCCATCAGCCAGCCCAGGCGATCGGGTCCGTCGGGCAGGGATGTTGCGTTGTATTGCGAGATCAGTCCGCAGAGCGGAATGCGAGCTGCCGTGTTCAGTTGCGGCGCGACCGCGTCAAACACCTTGCCGCCGACATTCTCGAAATAGATGTCGATGCCATCAGGTGTGGCGGCTTTCAGTTTGTCAGTAAAGTCGTCTGCCTTGTAGTCGACGCAGGCATCGAAGCCGAGCACATCGACCGCGTGGGCGCATTTCTCCGGCCCGCCCGCAATGCCGATGACGTGCAAACCGAGGATCTTGCCGATCTGACCGACGGTCGCCCCCACAGGCCCGGTCGCACCGCCGACGACAAGCGTTTCGCCCGCCTTCGGTTTGCCGATTTCCTTCAGTCCCGACCAGGCGGTTAAGCCCGGCATGCCGGTGACACCAAGCGCCCAGGACGGATGCGAAGGGTTGGCGCCGAGCGCGGTCATCCCCTTGCCGTCCGACAGGGCATAATCCTGCCAGCCGGTGAAGCCGACGACCCAGTCATCAGGCTGGAACCCGTCGAGCTTCGAGGCAACCACACGCGACACCGTGCCGCCGACCATGGTCTGGCCGATTTCGACCGGTGCCGCATAGGACGGCGCATCACTCATCCGCCCGCGCATGTAAGGATCGAGCGACAGGAACACGGTCCTGAGCAGCATCTGGCCGTCAGCGGGTTGCGGAATGTCCACCGTCTCCAGCCGCAGCGTCCGCTCATCCGGTTCGCCCTTGGGGCGTTCGGCGAGCACGAAGCGGCGATTGGTCGTGGTCGATTGGGGCATGGATGATCTCCTGAAAGTGTCGGCTGTTCTCTGCAGCATGGACGCTATCCATGACAGCTGTCCTGATGAAGGCCTGTCAGGGGCGATCGCCTCGCTGACGCGAGCGCCTGCGGCAGAGGCCGGAATTCGACAAACGCGGAGGGCGAAGCCAACACGCTCACGCCACAACAACAGATCTCCGCGGCAGAAGTTCCATCGGCGCATTGGCATATAGCGATGCAATCAACACCCGGCCCCGGGGGCGTCTTCTCCCCTGCCAACGGGAGACGCGCGGACATGTGGCCCATGCCCCTCATCCCCGGCGCAACGAGTTGCGCCTGACCCTGCCGGCACCTTCTCCTTCGCTGCGGGGAGGCAATTGCATAAGGCACACCCCCCTCTGGCCTGCCGGCCATCTCCCCCACAAGGGGGGAGAGGACGTGGCGCAGATCGCGCATTTTCAACAAAGCGACGGCGCTGCCGGGTTAAGCCCTCCCCCTTGTGGGGAGGGTTGGGAGGGGTCTTTTTCTTCCATATGCGATTGCCCTTCCACTTGCGGGGAGAGGGTAGGGTGAGGGGCAATGCCACATAGGCAGAGCCCATCTCGTAGAAATAGGCGGGCACGCCAGCGCCGCCGCCCCCATGCGCCCATCACCTGATCGTCGCATGCACCATCTCGCCCCGGATGGTGATGTCAGGCTTGGCGCCCGGCGTGTTGGGCAATGCGCTGTCGACATAGGAAGCGACGGCCTCGACGCCGTAGGAGATCGGCGTCGGCACCAGGAAGCGGATCGAGGCGTCGAGCATCTTGCCGGACACGAGCACCGTCTCGTTCTGCATCACCCTCTCGAAGGTCAGCTTTGCCCGGAGCGCCGCGCCCTCGACCGCCACCCGTGTCGCATGGCCGGCGAGCGAAAAGTCGCCGGCATCGCTATAGACGTCGACCGCTTCAAAATCACCGTCGAGCTGCATGCGGGCGGCGTTCTGCCGGATCGAGACCCGGGCTTCGGGCGCAAGCTCCGCCTTGAATGTCAGCGTGCAGTCGTCCCAGTCGTTCCAGCCGAAGAAGCCGCCGCGATCGCCCATGTCGACACGCAGCGTGTCGCCGTCGCGTGTCATCCGGGCCTGTCCCGCACAATCTCCGGCAAACCAGCCCGAGCGCCAGATCGCGCCCCAGCCATGACGGGTGCCTGATAGTACCGCCTCGCGTGCGCCATCGCCCCGGGTCGAGATGCTGATATCGCTGGCCGCCCCCGTCACCAAAAGCTGTGTGACGCCGGAGAGGTCAACAGGACCGGAGATCGCATCGCTCGCCCGGATCATCTGCACGCCGCCATCGAGGATGGCGAGGCCGACGAGACCGCCGAGAATGGAGAGAAAGATCGTCTTCTTGCGCATGGAAAGGCACCTCTTGATGTTGGCCATGCCGCATTTCGGCAGGCCTGTTTCGATGTGCCAATCTGCCGCTCCCTCTCCATCATCGGCGACCTCGATCACGATCCGGGTCGACCGGGATCGCGCTTTCGGTCATGGTCCCGGCACCGCCCTCCGATCACCAACTATCGAAACCCGTCGCATGCTCTTCGTCCCGCTCTCTTTCCTCGTTGCTCTGTTTCTCGCCATCTTCCTCGTCCGCCTGCTGCGCGAGGGCCGCGAAAGCTGGGGCACGCATGGGCTCTTTCTCGCGCTGGTGATCATCCACATCCTGCAGAGTCTGCTGGTCGGTCTGCGCTGGGGTTATGGGCTGACCTCGGTCCTTCCGGTGCTGCCGGTCATGGCGAGCTTCGTGCCGGCGCTCTCCTTCCTCGCCTTCCGCGATCTTGCCCGCGAAACTCAGGGGCTCGAGCCCACAGACTGGCCGCATGCCCTGCCGGCGCTCGTCACGATCCTGCTGCTCGTGGTCTGGCGCACGCCGGTCGATCTCATCATCATCGGCAATTTCATCGCCTATGGGCTGGCGCTTCTCTGGCTCGCGCGCCTCGGCCCCGATGGGCTGGTTGCGGCTCGCCTTGACGGCGCCCTGCGCTCCTACCGCGCCCTTCTGCTCACCGGCGTGGCGCTGATTGCCTCGGCATTGACCGATGTCGCGATCAGCCTCGACATGCTCTGGTCCGGCGGCCGCTACTCGCCCATGGTCGTCTCTGCCGCGACGACCCTCATCCTGCTGCTGCTCGGCATCGGCGCCGTGACAGCCGGAGAGCAGGAGGCAGGAGAGGGGGATGTCGAGGCGAGCGATCAACCGCGCCAGCCGGCATCCGGCATGTCGTCGGGCGTCAGGGCAGAAGACGCAGCCGCGCCCGCCGCAGCCCTTGCACCAAAAACCGCGACCGAAGACCACCACAGTCTCGCCGCCGATCTCGATCGCCTGATGGTGGAGAAACGCCTCTGGGCGGACCCGGACCTCAACCTCGCCCGTCTCGCCCGCCGTCTTGGCACACCTGCCCGCGCGGTGTCGGAAGCCGTCAACCGCGTCCACGGCATCAGCGTCTCGCACTACGTCAACAACCACCGCATCCGGGAAGCCTGCCGCCTGCTGGCCGACACAGACATGCCGATCACCCGCATCCTCTTCGAGGCGGGCTTCATCACCAAATCCAATTTCAACCGAGAATTCTTGCGCGTCACCGGCGAAAGCCCGAGCGACTGGCGGCGGCGTCTTTCCCTTCTCCCCAGCGGGGAGCAGGTGGCGCGCAGCGCCGGATGAGGAGGAACCTCCCAACGCGCAATACGTTGGGCTGGAAAGCATATCCTTTCGAGGATATGATGATATCCTCGAAAGGATATGCTGCCATGCCGCTCTACATCAAGGACCCCGAGGTGGACAGGCTCACCAACGAGTTGATCGACCTCACCAAAACGAGCAAGGTCGATGCCGTCAGGGATGCGTTGAAGGACGCCATTGCGAACCGTAAGGCCAAACTTTCGGTCCGTGACCGCCTGGCCAAGACCCTGGCGATGGCTGAGGCCGCAGGTCCGTTTCATCCCGGGGATCACAAGCAGGAAACCGATGAAATGTGGGGCGAGGACGCCTGATGGTGTTTATCGATGCCTCGGTCGCCGTCGCTGTTATCACCAGGGAAGACGATGCGGATGCCCTGATGGATCGGTTGGAAAGGCAAGGCGGCCCATACTACGTGTCCGCAATCATGCGGCTCGAGGCCACGCTTTCCATCGCACTTCGGCTGGCGGGGACGGAGACTCCGGCGACATCAGCAATGGTTGCCACCGCCCGCAGCCTTGTCGAGCAGTTCATAACCGATCTGGAAGCCCGCGAAGTTCCGATCGCGGGCGACATCGGGACCAAGGCTCTGGATGCCGCCCAACAATTCGGAAAGATCGTCAACCACCCGGCACGGCTGAACCTTGGCGATTGCTTCAGCTACGCCTGCGCGTCCGCCTCTGGCACGACGGTCGCCTACAAGGGTGATGACTTCGTCCATACCGATATCGGTTGGTGATCTCCCACCTCCCCTCAAGGGAAGGGTGAAAGCTCACCGCGAATACGCCAGGATCACCTCAAGAAACGCATCGCCATACCGCTCCAGCTTCGATTGCCCGATGCCGGAAATGCCGAGCATTTCGTCCTCGTCCATCGGCCGTTCGGTGGCAAGCGCAATCAACGTCGTATCGGGGAAGACGACATAGGGCGGCACGCCCTGATCCTTGGCGATCTCCATGCGTTTGGCCCTGAGTGCCTCGAACAGTTCGAGATCGGCGCCATCCAGCCCGGCTCTAGCGCTCGCCGCCCGCGCCGAGGAAGCCCCTCGCGCCGCCTTGCCCGTCGTCGGCCGGTCCTTGCGGAATTTGACGTCCACCTCGCGCTTGAACACCGCGCGTGCCGTCTCCTCAAGCTTCAGCGCGCCAAACGCCGTATGGTCGACGCGCACATAACCGGCCGCCAGCAGCTGGCGGAAAACCGATTGCCAGGTCTTCGACGCAATATCCTTGCCCGCCCCGAAGATCGGCATGTCGGTGTGGCCGAAGCGGGTGGTCTTGTCGTTTTCGGTGCCCAAGAGCACATCGATCAGATGGCCTGTGCCGAAGCGCTCGCCGGTGCGGTAGATCGCGGCCAGCGCCTTGATCGCAGCGTCAAGCCCGTCCCAGGTCTCCACCGGTTTCAGGCAGGTATCACAATTGCCGCATCCCCCGGCATGGCTCTCGCCGAAATGCTTGAGGATCGCCTGACGCCGGCAGCCCGGCGTCTCGCAGATGGCGAGCAGCGCATTGAGTTTGGCCCGCTCCACCCGCTTGATCTCGTCGGCCGCCTGGCCCTCGTCGATCATCCGGCCGCGCTGGATGACATCGGCCATGCCATAGGCCATCCACACGTCAGACGGCAGCCCGTCACGCCCCGCGCGCCCGGTCTCCTGATAATAGGCCTCAACGGAACCCGGCAGATCGAGATGCGCGACATACCGCACATTGGGCTTATCGATGCCCATGCCGAAGGCGACGGTGGCGACCAGGCAAAGCTCCTCTTCCTTGAGGAAGGCATCCTGATTGGCGTCGCGTACCGCCCGGTCCATGCCGGCATGATAGGCAAGCGCCCTGATCCCTTGCGTCTCCAGCCACTCGGCGGTGTCCTCGACCTTGGCGCGCGACAGGCAATAGACGATGCCGCTCGATCCCTTGTGGCGCGAGAGAAACCTGAGAAGTTGTTGCCGCGGCTGGTCGCGCTCAACGATCTCATAGGCGATGTTCGGCCGGTCGAAGGAGGTGGTGAACACCTCCGCATCATGCAGCCCTAACCGCTCGATGATGTCTTCCCGTGTATGCGGGTCGGCCGTGGCGGTGAGCGCCATCCGGGGCACGCCGGGATAAAGATCTGTGAGCTTGCCGAGTTCGCGATATTCCGGCCTAAAATCATGCCCCCATTGCGAGACGCAATGCGCCTCGTCGATGGCAAAGAGCGCGATCTCCACGCCCTGCATCATCTCGCGAAAACCCGGCGTCACCGTGCGCTCAGGCGTCACATAGAGAAAGTCGAGCTCGCCGCGGTCCAGCGCCCGGCGGATCTCGACATATTCCTCTTTCGACAAAGTCGAATTCAGCGCCGCTGCCCTGACGCCCAGGCCTTTCAGCGCCTGCACCTGATCACGCATCAAGGCAATCAGCGGCGAGACCACCACCCCGACGCCGGGCCTGCACAGCGCCGGCACCTGGAAACACAGCGATTTGCCGGCCCCCGTCGGAAACAGCACGACGGCATCGCCACCCGACACGACATGGGACACCACCTCCGCCTGGCGCCCGCGAAAGGCCGGATAGCCATAGATGCGTTTGAGCACGGCAAGTGGGGTGTCCGTCTGAGCGGAGAAGAGCGGATCGGTAAGGGGCTGAGTCGACATGGTCAGAGGTTTAGCCGAAGGGGGAGGGGCTGGCCACAGGTTTGGGGCGCGTTTCTCGGAGCGATTGAGGAGGAGGAGGGTTGAATGAGCGACCGACGCTTACCCTCACCTGCGAGCCCGCTGCAGGCGGGTCTCGAAGGGCGAGGCCACACCCCCTAACAATTCAAACCTGTTAAGCCCGCTTGAGCACCCGCGCCTCTTCTGGATGCCGATCCAGCAGGCGAAAGAGATTGATCACCGCAGGTGAGGGGATCACTTTGCCGGTTTCATAACGGGAAAAAGCATTGTGTCCGCCGCCGGTCAGCGCAGAAGCCTGGGCCTGGTTCAGGCCGAGCTTCTTGCGAATCCGCCGCAACTCTTCGCCGACGCTGCGTCTCGCCTGCAGCACGAGCGCGTCCCCGGCGGCGGCATATCGCTCGGCACTATCGGCGTCGAATTCGATCTCGCCGCAGCTCTCGCAGCGACATCCCGACAGCCCTTCGACCGTCGTCTTCAATTCGCGGAAGACCACGTCATGGGCCTCGTCTTCGAAACGGGCCATCCCTCCGACAGAACCACAGCTGCTGCAATCGGCACCCATTTCTACAACTCCTTGAACTGGATGACGAGTGCGCCATCCGTGCGCATCGTCACTTTACATAGGCTTTTCCGACCGGTGTGTCGGCATGGTAGACGTCCTGCCACACCCGGCTGTCGGCATAGGTCGTCATCGACTTGAAGAAGCGCCGCGGCTTCAGCGCGCAGATGGCATCGATCATCTCTGTCATGGTCAGCCCCATCTGCCGTCCACCATCGATCGCGGTCTTGGTGAAAGCCGCAGCCTTGCGCGCCCGCACCAACAGGATGACAGCAGCCAGATCATGATGCGCGATCCGTTTCTCCATGACATAAATTACCCTTTAAGGGTGAAAATTCAAGTGCTGCAGTATGCGGTATTTCGATGCGTTAGCGCCCCCTTGGTCCGCAATCCCTGTGCACCGCAACAATCCTCTCTTGCCAGACCGCTGCCGGGCTGCTCCTCATCGGTGCTGCTCCCAAATCTCCAAGGATACTCCCCGCATGCCCACCCCCCTCAAACTCTACCTCGCCGGCCCCGAAGTCTTCCTCCCCGATGCCCGCGCCATTCTCGATGCCAAGGCAGCGCTCACCCGCACTTACGGCTTCGAGCCGATCTGCCCCGGCGACCTTGCCATCCCGCCGGCCCCGACCAAACACCAGTTTGGCCTCAACATCTCCGAAGTCGACGAGGGTTTCATGAACCGGGCCGATGGCGTCATCGCCAACTTGACACCCTTCCGCGGTATCGCCGCCGATCCCGGCACGGTCTTCGAACTCGGCTATATGTGCGGCGCTGGCAAGATCGTCGCCTGCTACACGAATGTCGAAGCCAGCCATTACCAGCGCAGCGCCGACTTCTATTCCGGCGAAATCCACCTCGCCGAAGACGGCCGCAAGCGCGCATCCGACGGCACCATGCTGGAGGATTTCGAAATGATCGAGAACCTCATGCTGCATGGCGGCGTCGAACGCCGAGGCGGCCCCGTGGCAGTGCATGCAGCCGCGCCCGACCGCCTCTGGACCGATCTCACCGCCTTCGAGCAGTGCTTGAAGGGGCTTGCGGAAAGAGTCTGAAATCAGGGTTTTGGCGTGGAAAGCTCAGATTCCACGCCCGACGCTCATCAACGAACCACCCGCGCCCGCAATCCGTCTGCATGACCCTGTGAAAATCGGGGGCTTGTGGTGCGCAGGCGGCAATGCTTCTTGGGCCGCAAAAGAGGCTCCCCCATGAATCAGTCAATTCCCGTCAAATCCGCCCTCGGTCCCCGTTTTCATCGCCTGCTGCTGTCGAGCGGCCTTGCCAATCTCGCCGATGGCATCGGTGTGGTCGCCTGGCCCTGGCTTGCCTCGCTGATCACCCGCGATCCCCTAGCCATCGCGCTGGTCAGCATGGCGCAGAAACTGCCCTGGTTCCTCTTCGCGCTGCCCTCCGGCGTCATCACCGACCGCTTCGATCGGCGCCACCTGGTCATCGCAATGGATCTGCTGCGCTTCGTCACGCTCGCCGCACTCTCCGCCGCCATGCTCGTGCCCGGCCTCTTGCCGCAAATTCCGGTGGCCGATTTCCCGCGAGACCTGCTCTATTTCCTCCTGCTGCTCTCGGCCCTGATCGTCGGCTTCGCCGAAGTCCTGCGCGACAATTCCGCCGTCACGCTGCTGCCGGCGATCGTCCCCCATGCGCGGCTCGAAACCGCCAACGGCCGCATGGGCAGCATCGAGACGGTGATGAACATGATGATCGGGCCGCCGCTCGCAGGCTTCGTCATCGCCCTCGCTCTGCCGCTCGCTTTCGGGCTTTATGGCCTCGCCTTCGCCTTTGCCGGCCTGCTGGTCCTCTCCATCCCCGGCACGTTCCGAACAGAGCGTCCGGAGCCGCGCCATTGGGTCACGGAAATTCGCGAGGGCACCACCTATCTCTTCGCCCGCCCGCTGCTGCGCGATCTCGCCATCGGGCTCGGCGTGTTGAACGCCGTCGATATCATGCTGCTGACGGGGCAGGTGCTCTATGCTCAGGAGGTGATGGGCCTCAATTCCGCAGAATACGGCCTGCTGCTCACGGGGCTTGCCGCCGGTGGCCTCTTGGGCGGTCTGCTGGGAGAGCGCATCATCCGCCGCTTCGGCGCCTCCGCCTGCCTGCGCGCCACCATCGCCGGCTGCATCGTCTGGGCGCTGGTCGTGCTCTTCCTGCCGCAGCCGCCCCTGGTCTGGGCCGTCCTGGTCCTGTCCAACCTCACCGGCATGGTCTGGAACATCATTACCGTATCGCTGCGCCAGCGCCTCATCCCGCCGCATCTGCTCGGCCGGGTCAACAGCGTCTACCGCTTCTTCGGGCTCGGCACCATGCCGCTCGGCGTGCTGATGGCGGGTGTAAGCGTCACGCTCGCCGAACAGATCATGCCCCGCCACCAGGCCCTCGGCATGCCCTTCGCGCTTGGTGCCATCCTCTCCGTCCTGCTGCTCATTGGCATCTGGACCCGCGTCTCGCCGAAGGCGCTGGCAGGCTTCGACGGACGCTGAGGCACTTCCCACCTCCCCCTTGAGGGGGGAGGTCGCCGCAAAGCGGCGGGTGGGGGTGTGTCCTTCTCCCCGCCTGCGGGGAGAAGGTGCCCGTAGGGTCAGGCGCAACTTGTTGCGCCGGGGATGAGGGGCGGACAACACAGGATCACCCCACCCCGGAGCTCCGCTCCGACTCTTCCCCTTCAAGGGGAGGGTGTCAGCCCGTCACCCCTTCTTGCTTGCCGGCTGGGCTGTCGGGTCTTCAAACCTTATGCCGCAATTGTTCTTCAGCGACGCCGTCTCGATCGCCTTCATCTCGCCCTTCAGCCGCGAAACTTCGGCCGCCGATGCCCCGTCGCCCTTGGCGAAGAACAGTGCCGGCCAGAAGATGACAAGCCCGACGCCGACCGCCACCGCATCATTGTCGGCCTTCTTCTGCTGCGCGCCGCTCGCCGCAATGGCACGGGCAGACACTGCTGTCGCCTCCTCGCGCAGCCGGTCACAGGACAGGCTTTCATACAGCGTCGACGACACATAGGCCGCCTCGATATCCTTAGGCTTGCTGGCGCAGGACGAGAGCGCCAGACCGAGCCCGACGGCAATTGCGATAGTCTTGTTCATGATGACCCCCAGTTGTAGATGGGGAAGGCGTGTCGCAAGACGCGACTGGCGTCAAAGCCAAAACTTGCTGGCTTTTGCAAAAGGGCAGGGTGTCCACAACCAAAAGTGGGCTGGTTGGGCGGCTTGTGTTTTTGACGCCAAGAGCCAAATCTTGCCGATAAGCCTGTTTGGCGCTATTGTTTTGTTGATTGGTGCCGCAAGGGAGACGAGAATGACCCAACGGAAAGTTGTAACGAAGCCTCCCGCGTCGACCGAGTCCAGCACGTCTGGAAAAGCGATCCCGGCTCCCCATGACCTCGTCGTCCATCGCGCCTTGGTTCCCGTCGCCCCGGCTGATGATGTCATCCCCCAGGACGTCCAGCGCGAAAAAAAGCTCGGGCCTGATTTTAACCCGGACTATTTTGACACGGTCGATGCGCTCATCGAGCAAACTTACGGCCCGGCTACGGGCAAGTTCAGGCCAGTCTCCGGCGATTGACCCGTGGTCATCCGAGAACCCTATCGAACGGACCTGATCCCACTTCCATCGAAGTGGGATTTTGTTTGGTGCGCCTGGCCCTTCGATGGAAATCCGAAACTGCCGGGGCCTTACCCCCGGCCATCTCTGGTCAGGGAAGCAGGTTTCATGCCTTTCGGGAATAGGGACATCCCCTGGCTCTTTGTCGCCTATTGCACCACGCAGGTGGATAGGGTCGATGAGGCTGCGTTCGTCATTGACGCACCCGAGGAAATGTCAGAATGCGGCCTGTACGAGCCGACGCTCGTGATGCCGACCTTACTCAAGGGACTGCCGTGGTCGCCGTCTCTCTTCATGCGGCGGCAACGGGACAATATCGGGCCCATCATCGGCCATGCTCCGGAGGCAACCCGACGTCGGACGTTGCAGATCATGCCGCTTTTCTAGGAGGAGACTCGAGCGTAGTTCGACGGGAGCCCCGACTTCCCACCTCCCCCTTGAGGGGGGAGGTCGCCGCAAAGCGGCGGGTGGGGTGCGTCCTTCTCCCCGCCTGCGGGGAGAAGGTGCCCAAAGGGTCAGGCGCAACTTGTTGCGCCGGGGATGAGGGGCAGGCAACTCGGGATCACCCCGCCCCGGAGGTCCGCTCCGACCCTCCCACTCAAGGGGAGGGAGAAGCCCTCAATCGATCGGCGTAAACACCATCGAATGCCCGTTGATGCAGTAGCGCAATCCCGTCGGCTTCGGGCCGTCGGGAAATACGTGGCCGAGATGCCCGCCGCAATTGGCGCAGCGGATTTCGGTGCGCACCATGCCAAACGCGGTGTCGCGATGTTCGGTCACGGCGTCAGGCTTCACCGGCTCGAAATAGCTTGGCCAGCCGCAGCCGGCGTCGAACTTGGTGTCGGAGACGAAAAGCGGCTCGTCGCAGGCGGCGCAACTGTAGAGGCCCTTCTGGAACGTGTCCCAATAGGGGCCGGTAAACGGCCGCTCGGTGCCGTGTTCGCGCAGGATCCGGTATTGCTCCGGCGTCAGCTGCTCGCGCCATTCGGCGTCGGACTTTTCAATCTTCGGGGCAGTGGTTGACGTGGTCATGATGTTCTCCTTGGCGGATCGGTCGGGCAACAAGCAAAGCCCGGCCGGGGTTGCACTATAGATAGTGTGCCGGATGTCGAGCGGCAATTGTCCCCGCATGCCCTTTGTCGCGCCATGCCCCCGCGTCCTTTCACGACAAACTGAAATACATGCGCCCATTCTCACTGAAACGTGGGTTGACGCGTCCGTGAAGGGCAAATGGTCCGTTTTTGCTTGAGACGAAGGTTGGCTTGTCCTAACACGGTCGCACCTTGTATCGATTGAGGATCGAACACCGATCGACGCCAACGGGGAGATGGAATGCCTGAGACGACGAGCGATCTGACCTGGATCGCGATGCTCTTGCCCTTCGCGGCAGCCCTTCTTGCGCCGTGGCTCACCGCGCGCCTCGGCGCAGCCGCCGCCTGGCTCCTGGCGCTGGCGCCCGCACTCGCCTTTGCCCAGTTCGCCGGTTTCCTGCCGGAAATCGCAGCCGGCGAGCGGGTGACGGGCGGCTTTGCCTGGGTGCCCAGCCTCAATCTCTCCTTCTCCTGGCTGCTTGATGGTCTCTCGCTCACCTTCGCGCTTCTGATCACCGGCATCGGCGCCCTGATCGTGCTTTATGCCGGCGGTTACATGAAAGGCCATCCGCAGCAGGGCCGCTTCTTCAGCTATATCCTGCTCTTCATGGGCGCCATGCTTGGCGTCGTGGTCTCAGACAGCTTCCTGATGCTCTTCGTCTTCTGGGAGCTGACCTCGATAACCTCCTTCCTGCTGATCGGTTTCGACCACACCCGCGAAGCCTCGCGCCGCGCCGCCCTGCAAGCCCTCGTCGTGACCGGCGGCGGCGGCCTCATCCTGCTCGCCGGCATGATCTTCATCTGGAACATCACCGGTGTCAGCCAGCTGTCGCTGCTCTTGTCGACCGGCGATATCCTGCGCGAAAGCCCGTTTTATCTGGCGGCCCTGCTCCTGGTACTGGGCGGCGCCTTCACCAAGTCGGCACAATTTCCGTTCCATTTCTGGCTGCCCAACGCCATGGAAGCGCCGACCCCGGTCTCGGCCTATCTGCATTCCGCCACCATGGTGAAGGCCGGCGTCTATCTCCTCATGCGCCTGAACCCTGTCATGGGCGGCACCCCCGCCTGGGAAATCCTGCTGCCCTTCTTCGGCGGCATCACGCTCTTGGTCGGCGCGGTGCTGGCCGTCCGCCAGACCGATCTCAAGCTGATGCTCGCCTATACGACGGTCGCCTCGCTCGGCCTGCTCGTCATGCTGACCGGCTTCGACACGCCCTACGCCGTCGAGGCGGCGGTGCTCTATCTCGTCGCCCATTCGCTGTTCAAGGGCGGCCTGTTCATGGTTGCCGGCATCATCGACCACGAGACCGGCACCCGCGACATCCGCCTGCTCGGCGGCCTGCGCAGGCTGATGCCGATCACCTTCGCGGCAGCGCTTCTCGGCGGCATCTCCATGGCGGGCCTGCCGCCGCTTTTCGGCTTCCTCGCCAAGGAAGAGATCTATGCAGCACTTGCCGGCGCCTCGCCGCGTGCCATCCTCTTCACGGGTGTCGCCGTCATCGGCAATGCGCTGATGTTCGTCATCGCCTTTGCCGTTGGCCTCAAACCCTTCATCGGGGCGGAGACGAAGACGCCGAAACATGCGCATGAGGGACCGATCCTGCTCTGGCTCGGGCCGCTAACGCTGGCGCTGATGGCGCTTGTTGCTGCCGTCTTCTCCACCGTCACCCACCGCGTCATCACCTCGCCCATGGCGAGCGCCATTGACGGTGAGACCCAGACTATCACCATCGGCCTCATCCCCCATGTCGGCGTGCCGTTGGCGCTGTCAGTTCTGACCGTCGCGCTCGGCGTGCTGCTCTATTGGAAGCTCGACAGTCTGCGCGGGGCCACCGACCGCCTGGTGACAGGCCTGGGCATGAGCCCCGACTGTGGCTTCGACCACTTCGTGTCTGGCCTCGTCAGGCTGTCCGTCGCCGTCACCCGCGTCATTCACAACGGCCGGCTGGAAGTCTATATCACCACCACCTTCATCCTGGTCGCGCTCGTGCTCCTGGTCACCCCGGTCGTCTATGGCGAACTGCCTGCCATGCCCGCCTGGCCGACCAATCTCGGCTTGGCAGAAGGGGCTTTCCTTGCCATTGCCGTGATCGGCGTTGCAGCCGTGCTGATGGCGAAGGACCGTCTGACGGCCATCGTCTGCCTCGGCATCCAGGGCTTTGCGCTCGCCGTGCTCTTCCTGCTCTTCGGCGCGCCGGACCTTTCTTTCACCCAGTTCATGGTCGAGACCCTGTCCGTCGTCATCCTCGCTCTCGTGATGACGCGGCTGCGCCTCTCGGTTTCCGATCACCGCCCGCCTTTTGCGGCTCTGCTGGATGGTCTGGTCGCGGTCGCCTGCGGCCTTGGCTTCGCGCTCCTCCTGGTCCGCGCCACCGCCGCCCCCTTCGATGCCACCTTGACCGAATTCTTCGCCGCCTATTCCAAGGTGATCGCCCACGGCGCCAATGTCGTCAACGTCATCATCGTCGACTTCCGCGGCGTCGATACGCTGGGGGAAATCGCCGTCGTGATGATCACCGGGCTTTCCATCCTGGCGCTGATCCGCATCCGCGCCGCAGCCCCGGTGATGCCGGCCGCCGTTGCGCCAGAGGGGCCGCAGGCGGTCGTCGCAAAGAAGAAGAAGGGGAGGGGCAAGTGATGATGGCGTATGTCACCGATCGGCCTTCGGCCCACCCCCCTCTGTCGGCTGCCCCGACATCTCCCCCACAAGGGGGGAGAGTGGCGGCCACCGTTGCGACCCAACAGCGGTCTTCGCCAAGCCCGGCCGCCTTCCGCTCTCCCCCCGTGTGGGGGAGATGCCCGGCAGGGCAGAGGGGGGTAAGCCTTGCCCGCAGCACCACAGCGACGGAGGCCCCGCGATGAACACCCTGATCTTCCGCACCTTCGCGCCCTTCCTCACGGCACTCATGCTGCTGTTCTCGATCTTCGTCCTGCTGCGCGGCCACAACGAGCCGGGCGGCGGCTTCATCGGCGGGCTGATCGGCGCCTCCGCCTTTGCCATCTACGGCATCGCCTTCGGCGTCCAGGCCGTGCGCCGCGCTCTGTGGTTCCACCCGATGTCGGTCGCCGGCTGCGGCCTGCTCATCTCGACGCTGTCGGGCTTCGTCTCCGCGCCGCTCGGGCTGCCATTCATGACCGGCGTCTGGATCTATCCGACCTTCTTCGGTGTCGAGGTGCCGCTCGCCACCGTCATCTCCTTCGATGTCGGCGTCTATCTCGTCGTCGTCGGCACCTTCACCTCGATCGCGCTCGCGCTTGAAGAAAGGGATGACGCCTGATGGAAGCGATTTTCGCCCTCGTCGTCGGCATCTTCTTCGCCGCGGCCTTTTACCTGATGATGTCGAAGCACATCATCCGCGTGCTGCTCGGCGTGGTCCTGCTCGGCAATGCCGTCAACATGCTGATCTTCACCGCCGGCCGCCTGACACCCGCCATCCCGCCGATCATCCCGGCCACGGAAAGCATTCTGCCGTCTGGCACCGCCAATCCGCTGCCCCAGGCGCTGATCCTCACCGCCATCGTCATCTCCTTCTCCTTCTTCTGCTTCCTGCTGGTCCTCACCTGGCGCGCCTATCAGGACCTCGGCACTGACGATACCGACGAGATGCGCATCGCCGAACCCGTCGACGACCCCGCTCCGCCGATGGGATATTGAGGATGGGGTTTGCTCAGATTTCCATGACTGGCGTTTGGGGCCGCACCCCCCTCTGTCACTTCGTGACATCTCCCCCACAAGGGGGGAGAGGGGTGTTCGCCGACGCCTGCCGCACCCCGCTCTCCCCCCGTGTGGGGGAGATGCCCGGCAGGGCAGAGGGGGGTACCCCTCACGCCGCCGCCCACCGCATTCCGCCCACCGCATCGCATGGAGGTCCCGCCTGATGGCCAGCCCCGCCACCACCGCCGTCGACCTCACCGCAGCCCTCGTGAATGCCCCGATTGATCCAGCCGAATGGCTGGCCGTGCTGCCGATCGGCCTCTGCCTTGCTGTCGGCGCCCTGCTGATGATGATCCGCCACCGCACCGACTGGCACCCGCCCATTGCGCTTGCCGGCCTTGCATTGCTGGTGCTGGTCGATGCCCTTCTCCTGGCCCGGGTGATCACCGACGGCCCACTCACCATGATGATGGGGCGCTGGCGCCCACCTTTCGGCATCGCGATCACGGTCGATCTCACCGGCGCGCTGCTCGCGCTCGCCGCCGCCATCGTCGCTTTCGCCTCAGCGCTGTATGCCCGCGTCGACATCTCGACCAGCGGCCGGCGTTATGGGTTCTATCCGCTTTTGATGGTGCTGATGGCCGGCGTCTCCGGCGCCTTCCTCACCGGCGACCTGTTCAACCTCTATGTCTGGTTCGAGGTCCTGCTGATCTCCTCCTTCGGTCTCCTGATCCTCGGATCGGAACGCCAGCAGATCGACGGCGCCTTGAAATATGCGGTGCTGAACCTGATCGCCACGACCCTCTTCCTGATCGCCACCGCCTATCTCTATGCGATCTTCGGCACGCTCAACATGGCCGATATCGCCCTGAAGGCGCCGGCGCTGTCTGAGACCGCGCCGCTGATGACGCTGGCGGCCCTCTTCGTGCTCGCCTTCTCGATGAAGGCGGCCGCCTTTCCGGTGAATTTCTGGCTGCCCGCCTCCTATCATACGCCGCGGGTCGTCGTGCAGGCGCTGTTTGCCGGCCTGCTCACCAAGGTCGGTATCTATGCGCTCCTGCGCGTCATGGTCATGCTGCTGCCGATCGAGCGGGAAGCCCTGAGCTTCGCCATCGCCCTGATGGCGGCCCTCACCATGATCCTCGGCGCCATGGGTGCGCTCGCGCAGAATGACATCCGCCGCTTCCTCGGCTTCGTCGTCATCGCCGGCATCGGCAACATCCTGGCGGGTGTCGCGATCGGCGGCAGCGTCGCGGTCGGCGCGGCGATCTTCTATGCCCTGCATTCCATCCTGTTGATGACGGCGCTTTATCTCGTCTCAGGTGAAATGGGACGCCTCGGTGGCAGCTTCGGCCTCGATCGTCTCCGCGGACTGTGGGCAGCCTTCCCGGTCTTTGCGGCGCTCTCGCTGGCGCTGTTTTTCGCCGCAAGCGGCCTGCCGCCCTTTTCCGGTTTCTGGCCCAAGGCGATCCTGGTGAAAGCCGCCATCGACATCGGCGCCTGGTGGCTGGCGGCAAGCGTGCTTCTCTCCGGCTTCCTGACGACAATCGCCTTCGGCCGCCTGTTCCTTTTCGCCTTCTGGCGCCCGGCCATCGAGACGCCGGCCGCGACAGCGGCCATGCCCGGCGGGCCGCCGCCGACCCTTGCCCCCTCGCTCTCGCTCGCCCGGACCGAGAATCGCTGGCGCCTGGCGCCGATCGTCCTGCTCTCGGCCTTCGTCATCGGCTTCGGCCTCTTCCCCGAGCGCCTGATCGTCGCGACCCAGCAGGCGGCGACCGATCTCTCCAATCCCGCCGCCTATATCCGCTCCGTCTTCCCTGAAGGAGGTGCCCGGTGACCGTGACCGCAATCGCAATTTTGATGGCCGTCGTCTGGGCCATCGTGTCGGGCAGTTTCTCGCTGCACAATCTGATCTTCGGCTTCGTGCTGTCGCTTTTGACGCTGTCGCTGCTGCGCGGGCATCTACCGGGATCGGGCGAGGCCAGCCGCACCCTGCGCATCCTGTCGCTGCTGCGCCTCTTCCTCGTCGAGCTCGCGAAATCCGCCTGGCGCGTCGCAGTCATGGCCACCCGGCCAAGGCTCGACCTGCATCCCGGCATTTTCGCCTATCCGCTGCAGGTCAAGGGTGATTTCCAGATCGGCCTGCTCGCCAACCTGATTACTCTCACGCCGGGCACGCTGTCGGTCGATGTCTCCGAAGACCGGAGCACGCTCTACATCCACGCCGTCGATTGCACCGATCTCGAGGCCGCGCGTCGCGACATCGCCGATGGTTTCGAGGCGAAGATCATGGAGGCCTTCCCGCAATGACGCCGGAACTGATCGTCGAAATCGCCAGCCGCTTCGCGATTGTCGTGCTTGTGCTCGCAACCCTGCTCACGGTCTGGCGCGTCGTTGTCGGTCCGACACTGCCGGACCGAGTGGTTGCGCTCGATATGCTCGTCGGCATCGTCATCGGCTTCATCGCCGTGATCGCGCTTCGAACCGGCTATACGCTCTATATCGACATTGCGATTGCGCTCGGCCTGGTCGGCTTCCTCGCAACGGTCGCCTTCGCCCGCTTCATCCTCGCCAGGGCTGCGGGGCGTGAAGGGCCGAACCTCAAGGCAGGCACTCGGGCGGCAGGTCCGTCGAAGGCGACAAACAGGAGCGCCCGTCCGGCATCGCCAAGTAAATCCGAAAAACCGGTCGCGGCCGGCAAGGGAGGCAAGTAATGTCCGAGCCCTACCAGATTGCCGTCGCACTCGTCGTCGCCGCCCTGATCATATCAGGCGCGCTCTTCTCGCTGGTCGCGTCCGTGGGGCTCGTCCGGTTTCCGGATGTCTATACGCGCATGCATGCCGCCTCGAAGGCCGGCACGGTCGGCTCTGGCCTGCTCTTGCTGGCCGTCGGCATTCACTCGGGCGACCTTGCCACCTTCGGCCGCGCTTGTGCCGGCATCGTCTTCTTCATCCTCACCGCACCGGTCGCAGCGCATCTGCTTGCCCGTGCCGCACACAAAGCCGGCTATCGACTGTCTGATGTATCGGTGCGTGACGATATGAGTAAGTAGACGATTGGCGGTGATCAGAAGTTACGTCAATTCGAATTTTGCAATCGCAGCGTTTTGTTAGCCAGACCTTGGCTAACTAAAGTGTAATAAAACTGCTTTGCACCCATTACATTTCATAGAAATAACGGGTGGACATTTGCCGACAGGGTGCTAATCCAGTGCTCATTGAGCTGATCTGTAGTCTATGAGGCTTCATCAACGCATTTTCGGCTTGGCTATTGTAGATGACCAAGTATTGCCGATCGGATGTTGATGGTGTTGAATCCGGGTTTCCGCAGGAATCCCTTGGGCAGGATCCGTCCATATGTGGGGGCTGAATGTGTTCTGTACTTGTTCTGGTTGGGGCCGGCAGGTGCAGGGTTGATATGTTTGTCACGTGCATCGGCGGACGCGCGTGATCCTTGAACAGGAGAATGACATGAGTGAACTACAACAGGGCCCTGGATCGCAGTTGCTTGTCGAACTGACAGCAGACATCGTTTCAGCCTATGTCAGCAACCACGTCGTACCGGTCACCGACCTCACGAACCTGATTGCCGACGTGCATATGGCCCTCAGCAACACATCGTCGCCCACCCCGGTGCCGGTGGTTGTCGAAAAGCCGAAGCCCCCGGTTCCGATCCGCAAGTCGATTGAGGACGACTATCTGATCTGCCTGGAAGATGGCCAGAAGTTCAAGTCGCTGAAGCGCCACCTGATGACCCATTACAACATGACTCCGGAAGAATACCGCGAGAAGTGGGGCCTGCCATCCGACTATCCGATGGTGGCACCTGCCTATGCCGAAGCGCGTTCGCGCCTCGCCAAGGAAATGGGCCTCGGCCAGCGCCGCAAGCGCAGCAAGTAAGCCTGCAGCCTCCGGGCATCGCAGATGAAATCGGCCGATCCTTAGGGGTCGGCCTTTTTTGTGGTAGGCGCTCGGAAAGTTTTCCTATGAACCATGTCCCGAGAAACGCTGGCTCGTTCGTCATGCAGGCGCAGGAAGCGGGTCGCTCCGGACACGGCTGTATTGACGGATGGCAGCTTTGCGCCAGAAGAAGCCATATGGTTCTGATGTTTTCGTGCTACTGGCATGCACGAGTTGAAACGAATACCCATACTCGGGAACATGATCCGGGGACAACACCAGGAGAGATCGAGCCTTGGCCCGCAAGAACAGAGATGAGCCAGCTTCATGGGACGAGCCTACGCCAGAGCCGGTGTTCTGTCCGGTGTGCGAGCGTGTCATCCCGGAGGATCAGATGGACGAGCATCATCTCGTTCCCAAGAGCAAGGGTGGAAAGAAAACCGTCTGCCTGCACCGTATTTGCCACGACCAGATACATTCGATTTTTACTGATTCCCAACTCGCCAAGAAATTTTCCACGATCGAAGCCATCTTGGAAGATCCTGCGATGCATACATTCATCACTTGGGTGAAAAGTAAGCCTCCCGGCTTTTCGGGTTCTGCAAAGGAATCTCGGCAGTCATTCCGTCCAGGCCGCTGACCGGCTGGAGGCGAATGCTGCCGTAGCGGGCGAACCCGCCCAGATCGGGCGCCGTGATCGACCAACACATCCGCAAGTGACAATGATCCCTCAATTTCAGGGGTTTATTTCGCGAATTTCTCTGGTATCCATATAGGAAGAAAATCCTATATGGAGTTTGCCATGCAGATCGAGCCTCGGATACCATCGCCCTACACCCTGCGGCCCGTCTTCGCTCTGGATCTTTCGACAGATGCCAAATCCGAAGATTCCGATGCCACGCCATATCGAGAACGCAAGGATGGTCAGGCGGGGGAGGGCGCACCTGGAAACCCCGATGACGAGGGAGATTACCCGGCCGGGATCGACGCCGAAGTCGATCGTCCGCTGACGGCGGAACGCCGCCTGCTCTGCATGATCGTCCGCCAGCTCACCCAGGAATTGCTCCAGGCCGTCGGCGTCGACAGCGACAGCGGCGGACGCCGCCGCAGTGCGGGCCATGTCCGACAGGTCGCCATGTATGTCTGCCACATCGCCTATTCCATGCCGATGGGCGAGGTGGCAGCCGCCTTCGGCCGCGACCGCTCCACCGTGGGCCATGCCTGCCGCATGGTCGAGGACCGCCGCGAAGATGCCGCCTATGACGGTTTCGTCACCATCATCGAGCGCATGGCAAGCGCCGTCTATCTGCTGGCGGGGCGCCGCCCATGACCCACGATACGCAGATCATCCCCTCCATGCCGCAGCCCGCGCGTCCTCTGCCCGGCACCGCCGCAGGGAAATCCCCCATGGGCGGAAAAGCCCCCTCCCCACAGGGGGGAGGGCTTAAGCCAGCCGCACCGTCGCGTGTGGGAAAGGAGCCGCTTCCGTCAGGGTCTCTCCCCCCTTGTGGGGGAGATGGCCGGCAGGCCAGAGAGGGTCTTGCTCCGAATGCAAAGGGCCTCGGCACAGCCGGGACAAGGACCAAGCCGCGCGCCGTCCCGCTCGATAGCGCTGTCGACCGCAACAAGCAGAAGTCCATCCGCACCTTGCTGCGCCGGGCCCTTGCCGGACCGCTGCTGCGTGCCGATCTCGATGTCGATCCGCAATTGCTCGATCGTCTCGTCGCCGAGGGCCTGCTCATCCGCGCGGGCGATCATCTGCGCGCCACCGCCGAAACCGCCGCCTATCTGCGCCGTGCGCTGTGCGATCACGCCGGAGATCCCTTCGCCGACCAGCATCGGACGCTCGAAACCGAAACCGTGGTGCTGCCGGACGGCCGCCAGCCGGTCCGGCGCAATCTCGCCGAATCCCCGCTCTTTCCGCTGCTGCGGTTGAAGGAGAAGGACGGCCGGCCATTTCTCACTGACGAGGCAGTAGTCGCCGGCGACCGGCTGGCCGCCGATTTCGACCATGGCAACCTGCAGCCACGCATCACCGCCAGCTGGCAGCCGCGCCTGTCGAGCAGGCCAAGGGGATCCGCCCCCGCCGGTCCCGATCTGGCCGACAGCCGCATCGCTGCCCGCGCCCGCGTCAACCGCGCGATCGAGGCCATGGGCCCGGAACTGTCAGGCGTCGCGCTCGATATCTGCTGCTTCGGCAAGGGCCTGGAACTCGTCGAGCGCGAACGCCAATGGCCCGCCCGTTCCGCCAAGCTGATGCTGCGCGCAGCACTGCTGGCACTCGCCCGCCACTACACGCCACCGGCCCCGAAACCGCGCACTCGCCACTGGGGCGACGAGGGCTTCCGGCCGGAGCTGGAGTGAGGACGATCAGTGCTTGCGTCTATCGTCTGGTGTCGAGGCTGAACTTCACACCAACCGCCGGGCCGCCTCTTCGCGAATGCGCTGGATCATCGATCGCAACCCGTTGGCGCGCTGCGCCGACAGGTGTTCGAGAAGCCCGATCTGCTTGAACAGGTCGATTGCATCGAAATCGACCACTTCGGAGGCTTGTCTGCCGGAATAGGCCTGAAGCACGATGGCGACGAGCCCGCGCACGATGAAGGCATCGCTGTCGCCGCGAAAGGTCATGATCGGATCGGCGCCGTTATCAGCCGAGACCGAAAGCCAGACCTGGCTTGCGCAACCCTGCACCTTGTTCTCCGCCGTCTTCTCGGCGTCGGGAAGATCGGGCAGGGCCTTGCCGAGCTCGATGACATAACGCATCCGGTCCTCCCAGTCGTCGAGAAAGCCGAAGTCGTCGATCATCGCTGCAAGTGTGGTCATTCGCGCACCCGTTTGTTCCGTCCGCACCATATAGGCCAGCCCGGCGCCGAAATGAACCGCCTGCGGCAAGGAAACGCTGTTGGTGCTCACTCAGCTAATGAAGGATCGTCGCGGTTAAGCGCTTTCTCTTCGGACATAATCGGCTGCATCGCGCGCGAGCCGAATGCGGATCATGCGACCTTGCCGGCAATGATCCGGTCCATCTCCGCAATGACGTCGTCGAGATCCTCATGCTCACCGGCGGAAATCTGCGCGCGCCCTTTGATCGCATTGAGGATATCGCCACCCTCCTGCAAGAGATAGGCGCGCACGGCCCGGACGATGATCTGGCTGCGCGAGCGTTCTGTCGCTTCCGCAATGGCCTCGATCTCAGCCAGCACTTCCGTCGGCATGCGAAGCGTAACGGATTCGGTCGGCTTGGCTGTCATGATAGAGCGCTCCCATGGTCTCAATGTAAGACAATGTAAGACATTCTCCGGGCGTAGGCAATACTTGGCCGGCGAAGTGATCCTCAAGCTCTCTCGGGCGGTCCCAAAACCACCCACCCTCATTTCCCGCTAGGCCTGATCATAGTCCGAAGCTCGATCAGCCGCTCCAGCGAGGCGAGCGTCTCGTCCGGTTTCACCATCGAATAGACGATATGCAGAAGTTCGAGCGCAATCAGCGAGGGCGCGTGCAGGGCGAGCCGCTCGGATTTCGCCCTGGGCAGGATGAGTACCTCGCGCGCATGGCTGCGCAGCGGCGTATCGGCCTTGCCGATCACCATGACGATCGGCACGCCGAGCCTTGTCGCCTCGGCAATCGTCGCCATGGCCTCCCGGTGCGAGCGTCCATGCAGCAACATGATCAGCAGATGCCCCGGCTGAAGCACCAGCAACTGTTCGGCAAGCGCGATGCCGGTTGAATTCAGCGCCTGGCTCGGAACACCGGATCGGGCAAAGAGCCGCGCGCCGTATTCGGCGATGATCCCCGAGGCGCCGATGCCGAAGATCGCCACAGCCTTTGCCTCACCGAAGAGCGCGGCGATGCGGCCAAGCGCGGCGCGGTTCTCGTCCGATGACAGGTGCTCGACGGTCGCGGCCGTCGCAGTCAGGGCAAAATCGATGGCGTCGCCCACCTGGCCGTCAATATCCCGCAGCGTCGAGGCCATCTTCTCGATCGGCGAATCCGTCTCGCCGAGCCAGGCCTCCAGCACATCCTTCAGCTCCCGGATGCCGCTGAAGCCGAGCGCCTGGATGGCGCGGATGACGGTGGCATCCGAGGCCCCCACGGCAAAGCCGATCTCCAGCGCCGAAAGCCCCAGCACCCGGTGCCTGTTGGCGTCGATGAATTCGACAACCTTGAGAAGCGCCGGCGACAGCGTGTGCCGACGCCGGGCGAGCTGCTCGCCCAGACGGTCCTTCAGTCTCTTCGGTTCAGCGCCAGCCGCCATCACACATTCCCCAACGGATCATCGCATTTTTCCAATGCCCGGAAATCACCATGACTGGCCAATAAACATGAATGTAGCAGTCCACAATCGACAGGGTCAAAAAAACGCTTTGGGGGGACCGAAACCGGCTGGTTCGGCCAAACGAACCCGTTTCACGCGGCGGTTTCGGGGCTTTTGCGCACTCCGAAGGCACCGTTTCCGGGTCAACAGCCGGCCGATAACTTGACTACTACATTCAGCTATCCGATCAGGCGGCATCCTTTTCTTGTTCCTGCGAAGTCCCCCATGAAATCCACCTCCCTTGCCGCGCTCGTCCTTTCGCTCACCGTCAGCGTCTCGCCCCTGGCCATGCCCCATGCGGTGCTCGCCCAGGATGAAGCCGGAACGGAGCTCGGCGTCATCGTGGTTGACGGCGAGGGTCAGAAGACCAAGAGCTACAAGACCGCGCGCAGTTCGACGGCGACCCGCAGCGACACGCCTGTCCTCAAGATCCCCCAGGCGATCACCACCGTCACGCCCCAGGCGCTGAAGGACAAGTCGGCCAACACGCTTGACGACGCCCTGTCCGATGTCAGCGGCATCACTCAGGGCAATACGATTGCCGGCGCCAATGATGCGATCATGCGCCGGGGCTTCGGCGAAAGCCGAGACGGCTCGATCCTGACGGACGGGTTGAACACCGCCCTGCCGCACAGCTTCAATGCCACGACAGACTATGTCGAGGCGCTGAAAGGCCCGGCATCGACGCTCTACGGCGTGCTCGATCCCGGCGGCATGGTCAATGTCGTGACGAAGAAGCCGGAGGACACGTTCTCCGCCGAAACCTGGTCGAAATTCTATGCCTATGGGGCAGGGCGCTATTCGAAGAAGGCCGGTTTCGACGTCACCGGTCCTGCCGGCGACAGCGGCTTTTCCTACCGCCTGATTGCGGAAGGGGAGAATGGCGATTACTGGCGCAATTTCGGCGACAAGAAGAACTGGCTGATCGCCCCCTCGCTGAAATGGGAGCGCGACGGCACCGAAGTCGACATCTCCTATACGCACAACGACTATCTGACGCCCTATGAGCGCGGCACGGTCTATGATGCGACGAGCGGCACCTTCCTCGACATCAGCCCGCGCCAGCGGCTCGACGAGGAATGGTCTGAAATCGATGGCGCCTCGGATCTCTTCAAGGCCTCGGTCAAACATGAGCTCGGCGGCGACTGGGTCGCCTCGGTCAACTATGCCTATAGCAAGGACAGCTTCACCGCCGACCAGACGCGCGCCACCGCCTATAATTCCGCGACCGGCATCCTCACCCGCCGCTCCGACGTTCGCGGTTATTACGACACCACGGTCCATTCGCTGCGGGCGGACCTCACCGGCAGCGAAGACCTGCTCGGTTTCGAAAACGAATTCCTCTTCGGCGCAGCACTGCGCAAGGAAGACATCGCCCGCGCCGCCCTTCAGCAGTGCAATGCGGGCAACACCCTCGACGTCAACAACCCCGTCTATGGCGCAATTTCCCCTTGCACCTACAATGCGGCAACCGCCGTCGAAGAATACCAGCACATGCTGACCCAGGCACTCTATGCCCAGGACCGCGTCCATCTGACCGACCAGCTGATTGCCGTCGCCGGCCTGCGCCTGGAGCATTACGACATCACCGCTGGCGTCGGCTCGACCGAAAACAGCGATTCCACCGGCAATGCCTTGATCCCCAATGCCGGCCTGGTCTGGGAGGTTCGCCCGGATGCCTCGCTCTATGCCAATGTTGCGCGCACCTTCCGGCCGAACAGTTCGATCAACAGTGCCTATGGAAGCCTCGATCCGGAAGAAGGCATCTCCTATGAAATCGGCTCCAAGCTCGACGTCACCAACTGGCTGAGCGGCACGCTTGCTGTCTTCTATGCCGAGAAGAAGAACGTCGCCTATTCCGAAACGGTCGCCGGCAACACCATCTATCGCACCGCCGGCCTCGTCCGCTCCAAAGGCGTAGAACTCGACCTTGCCGGCCAGTTGACCGACGAGTTGCAGGTGATAGGCAGCTATGGCCTCACCGATGCCGTCGTCGTCGAAGATCCAACCTATGCCGGCAACACTCTCGCCAATGTCGCCCGCCACACCGCCTCGCTGCGCATCGCCTATGATTATGGCGAGGTCTTCGATGGTGCCGGTTCCCTACGCTTCGGCGGCGCCATCAAGGGCGTCGGCCGCCGTGCCGGCGATGCCGACAACTCATTCGACCTGCCGGGTTATGGCGTGGTCGACCTCTTCGCCAGCTACACCATCGAGCGCGAACACCCGATCGAGATCCAGCTCAACCTCAACAACATCTTCGACAAGACCTATTACACCTCGTCGATCGGCAGCAACGCGCTTGGCATCGCCGTCGGCCAGTCCTTCAATGCAGCACTTTCGGTCTCGATGAAGTTCTGATCACCTCTGGCTTGAATGGGGGTGAGGGCTACCGGACACGGCCTTCCATTGCTCTGGATCACTCGGCGATGATCCGTTCGGCCCATTCCACATAGTCTTCCAGCCGTTCCAACGCTCTGTCAGCATCTGCTCGGGTCTTGGCGCGAGACCCGTACTGAATTTCATCCTTCTGTTCGAGAAGCGATGCGAGCTGTCTGGCCTGGGCATCCGGAAGGCGGTTTCCCAAAGCCGCCCGCAGCAACTTCACCACCGCCTGGTGATCGTCCTTATTGGTCTCGCCGAGATACTTGGCGGTGATGACGTCGGTAAAAGCGATGGCGCAATTGATGATTGTCGACATGGATGGATTGCCTATGTCGCCGGTATCCGCCACGGCATTGCTGTTTCTCGCATCCTTGAGGAAGGCTCTGGCGATCACAAGCCTTCCCCTGATGAATGTTTGGTCGCGTTTTTTAACTGGCCCTTTCCTGACCATATTCGCCCCTTCTCAAGATATCTTGAGCCACATCTTCCGGATGTCTCCCGAGAATGACAAGCGCATCTGCAACGCAACTTTTCCACCACGGATCGTCATCGCGGGCCATTCTCTCGACATCGCTGAAATCAAGCCCCACGACATTCGGCAGGAAGAAAAGACGCTCGCCCGCCGCGCGCACATGTTCGCGAACGGCCTCGACGATCTCGGTTAGATCCTCCGGCCTTGTGATCAGGCCAATGTCAACGTCGCTGCCGGCGTGATCCTCTCGACGAGCGACACTCCCGTACAGCCACATTCCGGTAATACGACCGCCCATCTCTTTTCCGCTGGCCTTTATCTCCTCGAAGATCGCTTGAAGCCTCTCGCTTTCCGCCTCGAAGAGCTGACCGATTGAGCTGGCCAGGGGATGCTGCGCGTTGAAGCGGAACAGGCGCGACCTGGCCGTGCCTTCCTCAGTGATCAGACCATATTGCCGCAGGCTGTTCAGCGCATTCCACGTGCTGTTGCGGACCAAGCCGGTCCTCGCCGCGAGCTGTGTCGCCGAAATATAGCCTCCATGCAGGCAAAGCGCCCTCAGGAGCCGTATATTCGACTCCGCGCCTAATATCGCGTTCAGCGGGTATCGGATCGAACTATCTGGAGTTGGACGCGCCATCGGGGATACCGCTCATTCAGGAGATGATTGATCATATATCAGGACATACGTGTAAATAAAAGGACGAAACGTCATCTGTCTGAAACTCGGCGACCAGAAAAGCGGCTTTGAAGAAACGTCCCCTTGTCCTGCCCAACGAAAAAAAAGGCCGCGAGACAAAATCTCGCGGCCCGGCAAATGCCGATAGTTTTCAGTTCAGGGACAGGCAGACAGGCATCCCGGTTCCGTAAAACGGGGGAGGGATGCAAGGAGGAGGGGCGGCGGGCGCCCCTGAAATCTTCGGTGTTCAGGCCGGGTCGTCTTGTCGGCGGTGTCCGGCTTGTTGGTCTTCGCTCAAGGCTTGGGCGGCGTATAGGGTTTTGGCAGATGTCTCGGGCGTGCATCCGGCACCACCGTGCCCGTCACGATCGCTTCGCGCACTAGGTCTTCGCTCTCGGCCACCGCCAGTGCGGGTGTCTCGACCTCGGGCTTGACGATCTCCACGACGCCCTTCTTCGGCAGCGACATATCCTCGGCCAGTTTGGCCGAGCCGTCATCGGTAAACTGCTTGTCGAGCAGCTGGTAGGCGACGAGCGCCCCTTCGCGGGCCCGCTGGCCCAGCGCCTGGAAGGTCTGTTTGCCCTTTTCGCAGACATCCGGCTTCTCGACACAGATCGAGCTCACATAGGCATAGGCGTCGGTTGCCGCAGCAAAGGCATCGCCGATCTCAAGCGTCGCGCCGCCTTCAGCTTCTTCCCGCGGCGGGCTGCCGAGAAAAGACAGCGCCACGAGCGCCATCGAACAATAGAAAGTTCCCTTGATCAGAAACCACATGGTTGTCACCGATATCCCTGTTGCCGGTCGTTGCCGGACTGCGTCGGGTTTGCCCCCGAACTCATGAGCCGGACACTAGGCCCCGATTCGCGAAAATCGCTTTTCGAAAACCCCGCGCTTTCGAGGCGAATTCGATTAAAATGCGAACGATCGGCGGTTGTTCGCCCCTTCCCGTCAAAGTTTATCGATCCCCGTTAAGCATAAGTGTGGCAGACATCAGGTAATCCACCGCTTCTGGCCGGCCGCATCCGCCGCAGGTGTTAACGAACTTGCGAAAAGTGGAACGAATTCAGTCATTACGCTCCATTAACCATAGAATGGAAAGCATCGATTGCCTGTCCCGTTTCGGGTCGGAACGGCGTTCCCGGCGGCTTTCCAAGGCCCCGCCTTATCTATTCCTTAAGCGCGTGGCGCCTATTGTCCGGCAGTGAAATGAGATGAACCCATCGCGGATTTCTGGCGTGGTTGTATTGCGTAAAATGTCGGATGCATGGACGATGGCGATGGACGCCGCGGTGACGCGTGTCCTCTCGCGCCAGGCGGGAACGCGCGCCGTCGATGCTGCCGAGATCCGCCTGCTGCGCCACCTGACCGCAGCCTTCCTTGGCACCCTCGTCCTCTTCCCTGCTGGCCTCACCGTGATCCTCGGGGCCGCTGCCGGTCTGCCGATCGGGGTTTCGCTCGCCGTCAGCCTTTATCTGATCGCATCCGTCGCCCTCGTTGCCGGCACCCGCTTCGGCACGGCCTTCGCCGCCAGCAGCGCCGAGCCGCAGGCAGAGACCGCCGCTGACCCCTGGGATTACTGCCCCGGCCTTTTCCTGTCGCTCGACACCGCCGGCATCGTGCGTGGCTCGGGTGGCCGTGACCGCGACATGTTCCTCTCCTTCCTGCGCGAGCCGCTGTCGCGGCCCTTCGTCGAGCAGGTGCATGTGTCCGATCGCATCGCCTTTGCCAGCGCCCTTGATGATCTTCGCCTCGGCGCCGATGTCGTCGTCATCGATGTCAGGCTCGATCGTCCCGTGCTCGGCCTCGACCAGGCCCAGTTCCTCAATGTCCGCCTCGACATGACCGCCATGCGGGATGCCTCAGGCCAGCTTGTTGCCGTGCGCGCCCAGATGCTCGACATCGAAGGCGAAATGCAGATGCGCGAAGCCGTCAGCCGCAAGGAGAGCGAGGCGCACGCCGCGCACGAGCTGAAGAGCCGCTTCCTCGCTGCCGTCAGCCATGAGCTGCGCACGCCGCTCAATGCGATCCTCGGCTTTTCCGATATTCTCGCCGGTGAATATTTCGGCAAGCTCGAAAACGACCGCCAGCGCGAATATGTCCAGCTGATCCGCCAGTCCGGCGCCCATCTCCTGTCTGTCGTCAACACCATGCTCGATATGTCGAAGATCGAGGCCGGCCGCTACGAACTGATGCTGGAAAGCTTCGACGCCGCCGAAACGCTCACCGAATGCGAGCGCATGCTCTCGCTGCAGGCGACCGCGAAAGGTGTGAAGCTGTCGAGCCGGCTGCCGCGCGGCCTGGGCGAGATCACCGCAGACAGCCGTGCTCTGCGCCAGATCGTCATCAACCTGATTGGCAATGCCATCAAGTTCACCGATGCCGGCGGCGCCGTGACCCTGGATGCCATGCGCCGCGGTCCGGACTTCGTCGTCTCCATCAGCGATACCGGCGTCGGCATCGCGCCGGAGAAGATGGCACTGCTCGGACGCCCCTTCACCCAGATCAAGGACGACCTCAATCGCAATCACGAAGGCTCTGGCCTGGGGCTTTCCTTGGTCAAGGGCTTGACTGCGCTGCACGGCGGTTCCTTTATGATCGAGAGCCGCAGGGGCGAAGGCACGGTCGTGACCGTGACGCTGCCCGCCGACGGTTCCGGCACGGTTGCCGCCGACGAAAACAACATGGTCGAATTCCCGCCGCGCCTGTCGCAGCCGGGCGCGACGGAAAAGGAAAGCGGGAAAGCAGCGGGGCATGAGCAAGCGGAAGCGAAAATCGCCTGAGAAGAAAAAGCCGGCGCTAAAAGCGCTGTCGCTGCTTCTTGGCTGCGGCACCGCGCTTGCGCGGCTCATCGGGCGCTATCCGCGTTCGGTGGCCGGCGTTACCCTGTTTTCGCTGGTCTTCGGCACCATTGCCGGCAATGCGCTCTGGTACCAGCCGGGCCAGCATCCGTCGCCCTTCCTGCGCACCCGCGACGCATCCGATTTTACCGCACTCGCCGGCATGCCGAAGAGCCCGCTCTTGAAATCCCATGATCCGGCCAATGTCACCACCTTCAAGATCGAGCGGGAAGGGGAGGCGGATGCCGCCGAAGGCACGGCAGCCGGACCTTCAGCCGATCCGCTGACCAGCCCCGCAGCACTGCCCGCCGCCGCCAGCGAAACAGCCAACCTCATCCGTCAGGTCCAGGCCGAGCTTCTGCGCCGCGGCCTCTACCAGGGGGAACCAGACGGCGTCGTCGGCCCGCGCACCGAAACGGCGATTGCCGTCTTCCAGAAGACTGTCGGCATGGAGGCGGACGGGCTTGTCAGCCCCGAGCTGATCGCGGCATTGGCGGTCGACCGCAACGTTACAGCCGCAGTCCCCGCCCAGCGTCCGGCCCCGGAGATCACGACACCCGCCGAAGATCCCGTTGCCGCCGCCATCCGCAGCGCTGAGGCCAAAGTCGTCACTGCGCCGCGCCGCCCGGTCACCGCACCCGGCAGTGTCTCCGCTCCGGCCGTACTTCCCGTCAAGGCGATGGTGCCGCCGCAGGAGATAAAGCCGGCAGTCAGCCAGCCACCGTCGATCCAGCAGGCGAGCTTCGATCCCGGCCTCGTCATGGAAATCCAGCGCGGCCTCTCCAACATGGCCTACAAGGACGTCACCATCGACGGCGTGCCCGGCGAGCAGACCCGCGCTGCCATCCGCCGCTTCGAGCGCCACTACCAGCTGCCCGAAACCGGCGAACCGAGCGCTGCCGTCCTGAAGAAGCTGAAGTCCATCGGCGCGCTGTAAGCATCGCATCACCTGTCATCGAGACCTGATACAAGCCAGATGTGATCCCGCTTCCAGAAGTATACGACGCCTGGACAAGGCTGGAGCAGTCCGAGCGCAGAGGGTTTTCGATTGCCCGGCTCGGTCAGGTTTCAAGATCTGTCGCATATTTTGCTGCCATTGTTGCCAGAAGGCTGCCTTCCGGCCAGGGGGCATTCTTGTCTATTCCCTTGCGGCGCCATCGTTCGTTGTAACAGTGCAGGAACGCCGTTTCGCTTGGCAGTTTCGTGCTTTTTCCGAATAGCCGATCGACGCACTTCCGCGCTGGAAAGGGGTTTGCAAAATTCGGTCCCATCAGAGCGGGAACCAGTGCTGGATAGTTCTGCGACAGCATCGTGAGAAGTGTCGGTCCACAATCCCCCCACCGTAGGCGACTTGGATCAAACCGATCGGCGATGCCGTAAGAGAGGTCGATGATGTCCCCTTTGCAAGGGGATGGCAGGTAGATCATGTTGTTATTCAGCCGCTGCAACCCACGGTCTCGGCGATGTTCGGTCACAAGAAAGGCGGGAATGTCGCGGGCGCGGAAATCCTTCTCCGGCATCAGGCAGATGACATCCGTATCAGCCCACAATCCGCCGTGGGCGCAGAGGACCGCATAGCGAAAGAGGTTGGAGAAGCCTGCGTAACTGCCATTTGCATATTTGAAAATGCGTGTCTCGGGCAGGATTTCGCGGGCGTTGCAAAGCTGCACACCTTCCGGTACCTCCGCCATGGCACCATAGGTCCACAATTTCACACGAAAGCCGTTTCGGGCAAAGGAGACGCATGACAGCCTCTCCAGCGCACTGAGTTCTCCATATACCCAGAGCATGTGCACAGTGACGGGTGTGCTGTCTATTTCTGATTTGATTGGGAAGTCGGAAACATCTTTCAAATCGATTTTTCTGTTGCGCCTAAGGGGTCTAAATAACTCTTTCTTGGCTTTGTTCAGTAAGTTTACCGGTATTTTCAGATATGTTCCATTCATGTATGCATTCGCTCGGCTGTGGCTGTGGCTGTGGCTGTCGGATCTCGGAATGCGTGTAACAGTCTTTGGATCAGAGGTCACGTGCCGACCGGCCAGACCCGGCAGGCGCTTCGAGCCGGTGCGCCCTGGAATTGCGAGGCCTTTCCAACATGGCCTACAAGGACGTCACCGTCGACGGCGTGCCCGGCGAACAGACCCGCGCCGCCATCCGCCGCTTCGAGCGCCATTACCAGCTGCCCGAGACCGGCGAGCCGAGCGCTGCCGTCCTGAAGAAGCTGAAGTCCATCGGCGCGCTCTGATTGCTCATTCTTCAGCCTTTCGTCTAAGCGAAATGTAGGGATCGCTGAAGCAAGAACTCGTTAAGCATAAATCCGCATACTTCCTCGATTGGAGGAGGATGCCGATGTCTGCTGCGATGTATGCCGCGACCGATTTGCCCGTGGATCGAGACGTATCCGCCGGGGAGGGGGCGCATGACCCCGTGCCCGAAATCGTGTCGAATGCGACGCCTCAACCACAACCGGATGCGGCCGCCGATGCGGCCAAGCTGCGCGGCATCGTCGAGCGTCTTGCCGGCGAAGCCTCGACGCTCGGCGTCGACCTCGTTGATATCGCGGGCGCCATTCAGGATGTTGCCGGCGTCTCCAAGCGCCATGCCGGCACCTTCGACCAGATCACCCGCACGGCCCTCTCCATCGCCGAAACCAATCGCGATGTCGCAGCCTCTCTCCGCGAAACCGATGAGACCGCCGGCGAAGCCCGCCGTATGCTTTCGGACAGCGCCACGCGGCTCCAGGGCGCCGTCGGCAAGATCGATACCATGGTCGAGGCGTCGGAAGAGATCGGCACCGAGATCGGCAGCTTTTCCCGCTCGCTGGCCGAAGTCGACAAGGTTGCCGAGGAAATCGGTACGATCGCCCGCCAGACCAATCTCCTGGCGCTGAATGCCGCGATCGAGGCTGCCCGCGCCGGCGAAGCCGGCAAAGGCTTCGCCGTGGTGGCCGCCGAAGTCCGGGCGCTGGCCTTGCAGACGTCGCAAGCCACAGGCGCCATCCAGCAGACTCTGGGTGAACTCCGCCACAAAATCCTCAAGCTCACCGAGGCCGGCCGGGGCGCGACGGAAAGTGCGCGCGACGTGCGCGAAACATCCCAGGCGATGAACGCCTCCTTCGGTGCCATGGAAGGCGTCATCACCCGCATTCTCGACGGGTCCTCGACCATGGCGGGCACGACCGACCGCGTCGACCGCCAATGTTCGGAATTCGTCGCAACGCTTGATACGATGGCCGGCGAAGTGCGCCAGTCCGACCACAATCTGCAGCAGACTGCCGGCCGCGTCGACAAGGTCGTGGCCCTCTCGGAAACCCTGATCCAGCTGACCGCCAGCGCCGGCATCCGCACCGCCGACAGCCAGTGGATCGATACGGCCGTGTCCGTGGCACAGCAGATCTCCGAGGCATTCCAGCGCGCCGTCGATACGGGCCGCATCCGCATGGCCGATCTCTTCGACCGCAACTATCGCCCGATCCCGGGCACCGATCCGGTGCAGATGATGACGGCCTTCACCGAATTCACCGATCAGGTCCTGCCGGCGATCCAGGAGCCGGTCACCCAGATCTCCGATCGCATCGGCTTCTGCGCTGCGATCGACGAGAACGGTTATCTGCCGACCCACAACAAGAAGTTCGCCCAGCCCCAGCGTCCCGGCGATATCGTGTGGAACACCGCCAACTGCCGCAACCGCCGCATCTTCAACGACCGCGTCGGCCTTGCCGCCGGCCGCTCGAAAGCACCCTTCCTCGTCCAGACCTACCGCCGCGACATGGGCGGCGGCCAGTTCGTCCTGATGAAGGACATCTCCGCCCCGATCTTCGTTGCCGGCCGCCATTGGGGCGGCTTGCGCCTCGCGGTGAAGGTGTAACGGGCAGGGAAGAGGTCGGCGGCGGGCTCGGAACGGGTCCGCATTTGCGCCCCAAACTTCCCTCACTCCCGAATCAGTGATACCCGTTCGACCTCATACCCGCGCGGCGCGGCCGCCTTGTTCCGAGGTCCAGCTACCCTTGTTTCGTGTCCCCTTCCTCGTTGCGATCGCGCTCATCACCGCCTTTGGCGGTGCGATCCTGTCGGCGCAGTCGATGCTCTCGGCCTCGGTCGGCTTCGGGGCGATCGAGGTGGGCGGCTGGCGGGCCTTTCCGGCGGCACAGACCGTCGATGCCGACCCTTACGCCAAGGCCCATAGGGCGAAGGCCGGGCGACTGCTCTATGGCTCGGCCGAGGGCCTGCAATTCACGGCCTCGCGCGATTCCAAGGGTCTGGCGCTCACCGGCACCTGTTCCTATCGCCTTTTCGGCCGCACGCCCGTTTCGCGGCTGTGGACGCTCTATGCCGCCGATGGAGCCGGTGTGCCGCTGTCGGCAGGCGCCGAACTGCCGGTCGCAAAGAATTCGCAGCGCATCCTGCGCCAGCGTGACGGCTCGTTCGAAATCGCCATTTCGCGCACGGCAAAACCCGGCAACTGGCTGGCATTGCCCGATACCGGCGCCTTCCAGCTTGTGCTGACGCTTCTCGACACCCCTGCCGCCGCCTCCACGGGCTTGTCAGGCCTGGACATGCCGGTCGTCGAGCAGACGGGATGCGGCCAATGAAACAGATCCTCTACGCACTGGTCACGGGTTTATTCGGCGCGGTTCTGCTGCATATCATCATCATTCTCGGCGTCCCCCATTTCACCGGCCAAGATGCCTATACACGCGTCACCAAAGAGGGGCCGCTCTTCGTCTTCCATGCGCTGGCGGAGCGGCCGGACAAAACAGGCCTTGCCGGGCTCGATCCCTTCCTCAAGGTCGCCGTCTGCCATTTCGACATCACCCGTCAGCCGCTCTCGCTGGTGGCGGCCGGCGATGGCGTCGATTTCTGGTCGGTGGCAATCTATGATCAGGACGGCAACGAGGTCTATTCGATGAACGACCGCACCTCGGTCGCCGGCGATCTCGACATGCTGGTGGCAACGCCGGTGCAGGTGGCGCAGCTGCGCAAGACGCCGATCGCAGCACTGGCGGAGACCATCCTGGTCGAGCATCGCGGCACGGCGGGCTTCGTGGTGTTGCGGGCGCTTTCTGCGCAAGCCAGCGCCGAGCCGGAAGCCAAGGCCTTCCTCGCCGAGGCCGAATGCTTGCCGTTTACCGGGCGCTGAGGGCGGGGGCCGTGGAAAGGCAGTGCAAAGGGTGGTACAATAACCTCAACTGTCGAGGGATGGCCCATGGGCGTGGTTGCGGAGCATTTTGAAGGGCGCGTTGTCGCTTTGGACCTGTTTCCAGAGCTGGAAACGCTGATGGCGCGCATAGCGGACGCCTGTCAGCCGATTGACGTCATCCTTTACGGCAGCAGGGCGCGGGGAGATGCGACGGCGCAGAGCGACTGGGATCTGAAGGTCATCGTTGCCGACGACGCGTCGGAGAGCCTGTTTTCTCCGCTGTTTGGCTGGCGGCTGCAGGAGGGCTCTGGCGTCTATGCCGACGTCACCTGCACGCGCCTGTCGGATTTCAGATCCGATCTCGCGGTCGCCAACTCCGCTGCAAGCCATATTGTTGGCGACGGGCTCGTCCTTCGTGTCGGCTGAGCTTCATATCGCCAACACCTTGCGTTTGGCGCACGAGGATCTGGAGGCGGCAGAACTGCTGGCAGCGAGGGGCAACAGATATGATGCCTATCATGCACAGCAAGCAGGCGAGAAAATCTTGCTGGCGCTTCTCATTTCAGAAGGCATTCGGGCAGAACGACGGGATGCGCATCGTTTGGATGTCTTGCGGGACCTGCTTCCCGACGCCAATCGGTTTAAGCGTCGATTTTCCGGGCTGACGTTCCTGACTGCTTACGCGACCACGTATCGCTATCCAAAGGATGCGGGTCGACTTCCGGCAGCGGCGCCCGCGGATGAACTTATGCCTGCGATTCGAGACCTCCGGGATATCTTGAAGGAGGTAGCGGCGCATTTCGGTGTCGTTTTGACCGCGTCCGACAGGGTGGCGGCGATATCAGCCCTCCCACCGCGCGACTGATCCGCGCAAAACCGTAACGGCAGATTGGCATGGCCGAAAGGTCTCGCGGCCGCGCACTCTGAAAATGTCTTTAACGCGCTCAGAACGGCCGGCGGTCGGTACCCTTTGGTGCCGGAAGCGCCGGAACGGTCGGCAGTTCGACCCGTGGCCAGATCACCTGGGTGTCGAGCCGCTCGTGGCGAATGCCGGTAAAGAAGAGGATTTCCGCTTTCGCGCCGCCGGTCGTGCCGTTGAGCGGCGCGGCACGGCGCGCCGCATCCCGTCGGTCGTTGATCCTGATGATGTCTGCCATGCTCGTCTCCTTTTCATCAAAAAAGATCGAGAGGGATGAAGAGAGGATCTCACCCTGTCCCTTTTGGAGGGACCGGCACATTCCGGGTCATGTCGCCTGGTTTTCGCCATGCACCGGGGTCATCTGCGCCTTTCTCCGACGCCTGTCCCGTTCGCGGATCCGCCCGCGAAACCGGGCCACGCATATGCCTAATATCTGATACATCCAACGAATCGTCTCGCTTGACCATCCGTCTGGCCACAAGAAGCCATAGGTTAGTTAACAGCTTGCTAACAAATTCGTTCTAAAGTGAGACGCATCTGTATTGCGTTGGAGTGCTTTAGTCGTGAGCGAACAGTTCAGGGAGCTTGAAAGGCCTGCCGGCGCGCGGAACAAGGATGTCGTTCTGATGGCTACGGTCACGAGTTTCCAGGCGCTCTCCCATCCCGGACGATCCGAACTCCGACAATTTGCCCAACTCTTTCAGCCGCTCTATGCCCATTCCTCGATAGAGGCGCGGCGCGATGCCGTGGCGGCGCTCTCTCAAAGCCCCAATCTGCCGCTCTCCATCGCGGCCTTCATCGCCAGCCAGCCGATCGCGATCGCCGCCCCCTTCCTCGCCGCATCTCCGGCACTCACCGATGACATGCTGATCATGATCGCCCGCACCCAAGGCGCAGACCACGCCCGCGCCATCGTCAAGCGCGACAGGCTGTCGCCGACGGTCATCGATGCGCTGGTTGGCTTGCGCCATGCCATGCCGCCAAGGCCGGAACGCGCCACAGCACCCGCCGCATCGGAGCCGCAGCGGCCGGCGGAGACGTCGAACTTCGAGCGGATCATGACGGACCTGTCGATGGCCGACCTGCCGGGTGCCGTAACCCCAGCGCAGGCGACGCCGGTTGCGGCGGCGAATGCGGTCGCGACGGAAGACAGGACTGCACGCGAAGAGGTGCTGCGCCAGACGATCAAGCGGCTCGCCTATCAGCAGATGCCGGCGGCCGACGACCGGCTCGGCCGGCGCCAGATCGGCCCGGTGCAGACGGCGCTTCTCGTGCGTTTTGCCCGGGCGCGCGATGGCGGGGCATTTGCAACGACACTGTCCGACCTGCTCACCTCCAGCCGCTGGCTTGCCGAGCGCATCCTGCTCGACATTTCCGGCCGCCAGCTCGCGACGACCCTTGCCGGCGTCGCCATGGCCTGGGAGGACTGCGTTTTCATCCTCGAACACCTCTATCCGCATCTCGCCCGCAGCGAAGCAGGCGAGAGCCGTGCCGAAGCCCTGCTCTCCTCTGTTGATCCCGATCAGGCGGAAGCCCGCATCGACAGCTGGCTGCGCGCCGACCGTTACACCTTTGGCGAGACCGACGCTGTCAGGGACGCGCGCAGCGACAGCGAAGACAAGGGCGCGGATGCTCTGATGAGAGCGGCCCGCATGGCCGGCTCGCGCAAACCTGTTGGCGACGAGCATGCCCGGCAGGTTCTGCGGGCGCGCAAGCGTTAGGATTTTGACGCCGTAAGGAGCAGGCAGCCGGCATTGGCTTTTAGAGCGTGCCGCCCTCTGCCATCTCAAGATAGTCCCCGATCTGATCGGTCTCGATTTCGACCAGCCAGAGATCACTGTCGAATTTTGCCTCGCGTGCGATCAGCGTCTCGACGACCTCAGGCTCGACGCGGGAAAGCCGCGGCTCGAACTGCCGGTCGTCCCGGTCCTCCACCGCGATGAAGGCCTGGGGTGCCGGGCCATAAAGCGTCTCCAGCCCGTCGCGAAACCGCTGCCGCACGAAGATGGCGCCTGATGCGTCCGATCCCTTGATCACGACGGCAGCATAACCACCGTCGCGGAAGACGCGGCGGGTGAGGGCGGAAACAAAGATATCGGACCGGAGGCGCATCGGGCTGTTGTAGGAGATGCAACGGTGCAGGGGAAGGGCGCGTCTCCCAGATGCTCCCTAACGCAAAACCCCGGTCGCCAGCGCCCGCTGGATCCCGCGCACGTCCGTCCCCTTCTTCAACGTCTTGGTCACCGGATCGGATGCGCCCGAGACCCAGATCTTCAACTCGCTGTCGAGATCAAACGTCCCGGCAGTTTCGACGGAAAAGCGGGTGATCGCCCGGTAGGGCACCGACATGTAGTCGACCTTTGAGCCGGTAATCCCCTGCACATCGATCAGGATCAGCCGCTTGTCGGTAAAGACGAAGACGTCGCGAATGACCTTGAAGGCAAGCCCGACCTGCTCGCCGTCGATCAAAACCCCGTCCAGCCGTTTGGCAAGATCGGTCGGATCGACACTCGATCCATGCCCCAGCAATCCGTCAAAAAGACCCATCGTCATCCTCCATCTGTATCGATGGGGAGATGGGAAGGGGCGGGGAGGGCGTCAAGGTCGGCGCCATCCCTCGCGGACCTCAAACCTTCTCGCAAAAGGCGATGCGGTTGCTGAACGGGTCGGTGACCGTCATCTGCAATCCCCAGGGCGCCTCTTCGATCCCTGGTTTCAGATAGCGGTAGTCCTTCGCCGTCAGCTCCCGGTGAAAATCCCGGATGCCGCGCATCCAGGTGAAGGCCTTGGCGCCGGGCGAGGCATCGCCCGCATGCTCCGACAGATGCAAGACACAAGCACCGCGCGACACCTGGCAGTAGAGCGGAAAGTTCTCGCCGAAGCGATGTTCGAAATCCACGCCGAAGCCGAGATAGTCGCGATAGAACTCCATCGCCTTGTCGACGTCGAAGATGCGGAAAATCGGGATTGGCGGCGTAAAGCCGGTCGCCGCTTGCGAGGGCTCGCTCGCCTCGATCCGGGCTGAAAGGATGTTCCACTGGTCGAAACCCAGCTGTCTGGCAACGAGTTCCAGGGCGTGCGAATGGGTAATGTCGAGATTGAGCTTGACCAGTTCCGCCTTGAGCGTCTTGGCCATGAGTTTGGCATCGCGAAAGTCGCGCATAACAGTCCCTTCCTCTGAGGCGACAGGTGCATCAGTGTCCGCGTTTGCTGATCCGTCGCCATCTTCCAGACAGGAAAGGATGAAGAGAGGTCGTCTGTCGATGCATTCACCATCGCGCTTGAGACAAGCGCCGCGGAGCGGCAGGCTGCATCGGCCCTGCCACGAGACTACCAGAGGCTCGTCGCAAGGCAAGAGGTCGCAGAGGGGGCGGCAGGGCTTGGTCCTCGCGCCGTCCGCCCCGGCGAGCGCCGGGTTTCACCCCACGCGCTCGTAAAATGCCTCCAGCGTCGCCACTTCCACCCCGAGTTTGGTCAGCGACGCATGCACGCTCATATGTTTGTCGTCATGCAGGATGAACCAGTCGTCGAAACCGAACCGCGTCTTCGACCCGTCCGCATCCGGCACGTCCCGGGCATATTGCCAGCGGAAGGCCGATCCCGCCTGTTCGCCCTCGGCCACCCCGTCTATCAGCGTCTCCCGCCCCTCGTAGCGGTTCTCGCCGCGCTTGAGGATCGTCCAGGTGAGCGTGTCGGAATGACCGTCGTCGAAGAAATAATCCTCCGTCAGGGACAGCACTTTCGAGGAGGTGTCGAAGCGCCCGCGCGCATCGATGGTGAAGCGGTTCTGGAAACCGCCCAGCCGCCCGATGGTCACGCCCCAGCCGCGCAGCGTGCCGGAAAAGAAGTCTTCCAGGATGAACCTGGGCTCTCTGTCTGCAAAGTCCTCGAGTTTCAAGGCGTCTCTCCTGGGTTCCATACGCCGGGGGAAACACGGGGCCTGGGACTTGGGTTCCCGGCAGCGGATCGACGAGGCATCTTCCCCCCTTACCTTCAGCCGCGCTCCGCGCTATCTGGTCATCCGACAACCCATTCTTGAGGAGGAAACCCATGGGCAAGCGCATCGTGTTCACCGGCGGCAGCGGCAAGGCGGGGCGCCATGTCGTGTCCTATCTCGTCGACAAGGGCCACAAGCTTCTCAATGTCGACCAGACCGCGCTCGATCAGCCCGGCGTCCACACGCTTCTGACCGACGTCACCGATCCCGGCGAGGTCTTCAACGCGCTGTCCTGCCATTTCGGCTATGACGGTTACGAAGAGGGCGGCGGGCCGAAGCCGGTCGATGCGGTCGTGCATTTCGCAGCCGTCCCCCGCATCCTGATGCGGCCCGACAACACAACCTTCGCCGCCAACACGATCTCGACCTACAATGTCATCGAGGCCGCCGCCAAGCTCGGCATAAAGAAGGTGATCATCGCCTCCTCGGAAACCACCTATGGCGTGTGTTTTGCCGAAGGCGACAAGGATTACCACGCGTTTCCGCTCACCGAAGACTACGACACCGACCCGATGGACAGCTATGGCCTCTCCAAGGTCGTCAACGAAAAGACGGCGCGTGCCTTTGCCATGCGCTACGGCATCGATGTCTATGCGCTCAGGATCGGCAATGTCATCTCTCCGGAAGACTATGCGGCCTTCCCGGGTTATCTCGCCGATCCGCCATGCCGCAAGCGCAATGCCTGGTCCTATATCGACGCCCGCGATCTCGGCCAGATCGTCGATCTCTGCGTCGCCAAGGACGGCCTCGGCTTCCAGGTCTTCAACGCGGTGAACGACACGATCACGGCAACGATCCCGACCCGCGAATTCCTCGCCCAATATGCCCCCAATACCCCGATCACGGGCGATCTCGACGGCTACGCAGCCCCGCTCTCCAACGCCAAGATCCGCGAGGTCCTGGGCTTCAAGGAAGAGCATGACTGGCGGAAATATGTGAAGGTTTGAGCGAAAAAGGGCAGGGCGCCGCTGCATGCGAGACCCTGCCGGCTCTATCCACAGCCGCGCGTGGCCTGAACCCGAAAAAGTCGGCCACGCGCCTTTCCTTCCATGGCAATATGCGCAAGAACGAACAAAACCTCTGGGTGTGTGCAGGGGGGTATGAAAACCGGTCGCCTGCGCGGCCGGCCTGATCAGGCAGCGCATCCGGGGGGAGCATGGCGCCGCAGAAACGCATCGATATTGCCAACCTCACCGAAACCGCCATCCGCGGCCACCGCTTCGTTTCCTTCGACGTCGCGATGAACGGCCATCTGATCTCGACGATCGATGCGCCGCTGTTGAGTGGCCGTATTCTCTGGTCGCAGGCGGCCTTTCATGGCTTTGGCGATTTCAATCCGAGGGATCAGAACCTGATCGAGGATCAGGTCGGCAGCGCCTTGTCGCCGGCACCGCGCCGCGGCCACTGATTGCGGGCGGCTCATCCCTTCCAGTGCTGGAAGCCCCAACCGACGGCCACGGACACGCAGATGGCTGCAACGAATGCGATGACAAAGGCAATTGCAAACAGCCGCGTCGCCCGCCAATGGCTGATGCCGAGGTCCTGCCGGAACCAGCGCACCTCAGCCTGCCCATACCAGATCAGGCCCGCCGCGAATGTCACCAGCCCGGCGACGACGCCGGCGCCGTCCGGAACGACGATCAGGTCGATGGCAAGCCCGTGCAGGAAGACGAAGGGGGCGGCGACATAACACTGGCTGTAGAAGGGTGGCCTCAGCGTGTCGCGGGTGACCCTGATGCCTTTCGAGACGAGCAGCGCAACCGCCATGGAGAGCGGAAAAATACCGAAGATCACGCCGCGCGCGAGCAGAAGATTGGTGTCCGAAGCCGCAAGGTCCGCCGCCGCCGCCGTCTCCACGGCATTGCGCGGCATCAGCGTCGATACCCCTTGCGCGATCAAAAGCGTGATCAGCAGGAAAAGCGGCGGGCTGATCACATCCTCATACTGGTCTTCCTGCCGGTCCGCGAGCTCGAGATCGGCATACCGCATCATCGACAGCGGCGAGGTCACAGCCCGCCAGAGCGTCAGCGGATAAAAGACCAGCCAGGAGACCAGCTCATAAAGCAACTCCTCCAGCGATTTCAGCACCTTCATGAAATCCATGCAGCTTAAGCCCTTTCTTGGCCTTCCGCACCGACGATGCCAGTCGGACGATCGTCACGCAAGGCACCCATCCACCTCCCCTTGCGGGGGAGGCCGCGCGGCACGCGCGGGTGGGGATGACATCCGCTGAGGTTAGCCCAAGGATCACCCCACCCCGGAGCGCAGCTCTTGAGAATCGCCGCCCCCCCTGCCACTGTCCGCCGCGACCAGACCGCGCCGGAGTAGCCCTATGTCCGTTTTCACCAAAACCCCTGTTATCGGCGCGCTTCTCGCCCAGGTCGTCGCCATGCCGCTGGTAGCGATCGCAACGGCGCTCCTGTCCGAGAGCATTGACCGCACGGTGCTGATCGTGGCGGCTGTCGTTTTGCAGGGGCTGCTGGCAGCCCTGATCTGCCGTCTGCTCGGCCTTGCGGTCTGGTGGCTGGTCATCGCCTTCCTCTTTCCGCTGGCGCTATCAGGCGCGCTTCTCGCCGGCAATCTGCCCGCCTGGCCCTTCGGCATCGCTTTCCTCGTGCTGGCTCTGCTCTTTTCCAACACCGCGCGCGGCCGCGTGCCGCTCTATCTCACCAATTCCGAAACGGCCTCCGTGCTCAAAGACCTGATGACGGAGCGCCAGGCGACCCGTTTCCTCGATCTCGGCTGCGGCCTCGGCGGCGTGGTCCGTGCGCTGGATGGAGAAGGGCGCCAGGCCCGCGGCATCGAAAACGCGCCCGCCGTCTTTCTCGCGGCCCGCCTCCTGTCGCGCCTCGCCCGCGCCGGCGATATCAGGCGCGGCGACCTCTGGCGCGCCGATGTCTCGAAGGAGGACGTGGTCTACGCCTTCCTCTCCCCCGAACCCATGGCCGCCCTCTGGACCAAACTCTCCACCGAGATGAAACCCGGCAGCCTCTTCATCTCCAACAGCTTTGCCGTGCCCGACCGCGACCCGGACGAAACCTGGACGCTCTCGGATCGGCGGAAAACGGTGCTGTATCTCTATGCGATGGGGCGCGCCGAGGGGTGAGGCGACACCTTCTCCCCGCTTGCGGGGAGAAGGTGCCCGAAGGGTCAGGCGCAACGCGTTGCGCCGGGGATGAGGGGCGGATAACGCCGAGGCCCGGCCGCATCCTGCTCTCCCCCCATGTGGGGGAGATGCCCGGCAGGGCAGAGGGGGGTAACCCCGGCACCAACGTGATCAAACGCCCTACTCGGCACGCCCCCCTCTGTCACTGCGTGACATCTCCCCCACGAGGGGGGAGAGTGGGCTGCGGATGAGGGGCAACTGACGCCGCGCCTCAAGCCCTCTTCAGCGCCTCGAGATCGCCGCCCTCAAGCGCCGAAAGCTTGGCCTCGATCTTCTCAAGCGGCCAGTCCCACCAGGAGATCGCAAGCAGCTCTTCGATCACCTCAGCCGGATAGCGCATGCGGATGATGCCGGCCGGATTTCCCCCGACCACCGCATAAGCCGGAACGTCCCGCGTGACCACGGCGCGGGCGGCAATGATCGCACCCGACCCGATCGTCACCCCCGGCATGATCGTCGCCTCATGGCCGATCCAGACATCGTGCCCGACCACGGTGTCTTTCACCGGCAGGTCCTTGTAGCCGAAGGTTTCCGGCTTGAAGATGCGGAAGGGATAAGTGGTAAAGCCCGCCATCGGGTGATTGGCCGAGCTGGTGATGAAAGTGCTGCCCCGCGCGATCTGCACGAATTTGCCGATGATCAGCCGCTCCCGGCATCCGTGGCCGAGATAGGGCGCCAGCACCAGCGCTGTGTCCTCTGGCTTTCCGGCATGGGTGAAATAGCTGTAGTCGCCGATCTCCATGCGCGGGTGGTTGATGACATTCTTGAGGTGGACAGTATCGCGATACAGCGTCCCGTCCGGGAGCGTGATCGGATGGGTGGCCGTGGCGTCGAGCAGAGGCATGGAAGCACCGTTCAGAACAAGGTGATCAAACTTGGGTGGCGGGTGCCGACCCTTCAGACGAGGCGAAGTATTGACCGGACCGCCGGAATGCACTCATCAAGAGTTTGAATGATGCAACACTACGGGGGGAAACACGCTTGCGTTCCCGCATTTCGCGCTAAGCTCAAGCCCATCTGCGATTCTCGAGGGAGGAAGAGATGAGCCGCGATATCATTCTGGTCGATCCGCTGCCGAGAACACTCGACCTGATCATGGAACCCTCCGTCCGGGCGCGGCTGGAGGCGCTGGGCGAGGTGATCGTCTCGGAGGATCGCCCGATGTCGGCCGAAGAGGTCGAGCGCCATCTGCCCGACACCGTGCTGATCTTCGGCCAGACCGACATGCCGAAGGAGCGCCTCGACAGGGCGCCGAAGCTGAAAGCCATCATCAATGTCGAATCCAATTTCCTGCCCAATATCGATTATCAGGCCTGCGTCGAGCGCGGCATCTGGGTGATCACCCCGGCCTCCGCCTTCGCCGCGCCGGTGGCCGAAGCAGCCCTTGCCATGGCGCTCGATCTCGCCCGCGGCATCACCGCCGCCGACCGCGATTTCCGCGCGGGCACCGAGGCTTATGGCCTAGAGGGCAATACCGACACCTTCCGCTTCGCCGGCGCGCCCGTCGGCCTGATCGGCTTCGGCGATCTCGGCCAGGCATTTCGCGATCTCATCCGCCCCTTCAAAAACAAGGTCCGCGTCTTCGATCCCTGGCTTCCGCAAGAGATCATCACCCGAGAGGACTGCGAGCCCGCAACGCTCGACGAGGTCTTGGAGGAAAGCCAGGTCGTCTTCGTCTTTGCCAGCGTCACCAGCGAGAATGAGGGCTTCATCGGCAAACGCGAATTCGCCCTGATGAAAAAAGGCGCCGCCTTCCTCCTGATGAGCCGCGCCGCCGTGGTCGATTTCCCGGCGATGATCGACGCCGCCGCCTCAGGCCACATCAAGGTCGCAACCGACGTCTTCCCGCAAGAACCCGTCGCCCCCGACGATCCCATCCGGAACGCCCCCGGCATCCTCCTCTCCGCCCACCGCACCGGCGGCACCCGCGACGCCTTCTACGCGCTGGGATCGATGGCCGTGGCAGATGCCGAACTGATCCTGAAGGGCCTGCCGCCGAGGCTCTGCCGCAGGGCCGATCCGGCAACGGCGATGCGGATGCGGTCGAAGCCGGTGACGGTGTCGTGAGGGGTGGCGCTACCGCACTATAAGCCATGTTCACCCAGACTTTGAGCGAACAGACCGTTCTAATGGCAGATCACGAGGCCTCTAAACGCGCGGAATGACTGAGAACGGGCATCAGCATACCCTCTCTGTGAGGTTCCTTTCTGGAATGCATGGAATTGTGAAAATCGTCTCACAACTGCAGGCCTAAAACCACAACTGCTCCGCGATCTTCATGCAAGCGGCTGGGGCAGCAAAGAGAAAAGCAAGCATCTTGAACGTCTTCTGCTCGTTTGCTCTCCGTAGCACATACGAAGTCGCATGCTTCATCACATCATGAAAAATGGACGAGATCACGATAAATAGTGCAGCAAGTGTATGAACGAGAAGCGGTAAAACGGCGCAAATCATTGCAGCGACCGAGAGCACATACGTCGTGTATTTGCTGGCCGTGGAATACTCCGCCTTGAATGCATCAAGTAGCGAAGCCGGGTGTGAAAGAACGTGGTACAGAGCCAGAAACGGCTGACTGAATGCGATCCATCGGTCGGTTATTACGTCGCCGTTGTAGAGCGCCAGCAAATAGTCGCGCGTCAATTCTAGGTTCAAAAAGAGGGCGGAGATCATCACCGCAGAGACTAATACATCAACTCCCAGTATTATAACGTATATCATGCCAAATCGTATACGCCGCCCAAGCGTGAGCAACGTTATTGTCACGGCCATTGACAGGACCGAAAAGATCATGGCTGGAACAAGGAACCCCATAAGAAAAAACCGCTCGTAGCCGAACAGGGAGACGTTGAGTGGGTCACGGAACGGTATAAATAGATACGGTAATAGCGCTACTAAGGTAAGCAGGGCAGAATATGCCGCGACGTTGATATAAAACCGGACTGTATTTGGTTTGGCTTGGAAAAGGGTTGACAGCAGCGAAAGCGCCACGTCCCGATGGATCGTTGAAAAGTTCCAAAGATTTACACTATCGATCTTAGTTGATAGCTTCAATACTTTTTCGTCAAGGGAATCCTGCGAATCCTTTGGGACAAGGTAGATGCAGAAGCCGGAAAGCGTGGCGAGTACCATTAATAGTGCAAAAATATTGTTAACAATCACGGAATTACTCGGTGTTCATTGTCAGGTCTGACATCGTATAACGCAACCTTTACGCGCTCATTAACACAGACCCGACTTCGTTTTGCACGAGGGAAATGCTGTTTCTGCCGGTCTGTTGGACTTCCCGATCCAGCAGGATGCCCCCCACTACGCCACAACCCTCTCCGCCTCATCCCCCTCGAACACCCGCCAGCTATTGCGCCCATCCCCCTTGGCCGCATAAAGCGCCCGATCCGCCGCCTCCAGCAACCGTTCATAGTCGGCGCTGGAGCGCACTGCGCCGCAGGCGGCACCGATGCTGACGGTGACGTGGCGGTTGCGGTCTTTCGTGTGGTCGTGGCCGATGCCGAGCTGGCGCACGGCGCGGCGCAGGCTTTCGGCAACGTTAGCTGCATCATCAGCGTCGCTGCCGGTCAGGATCGCCAGAAATTCCTCGCCGCCATGGCGGGCGAAATGCGCCTCGATCGGCAGGGCCCGGCGCATGGCGCGCGCCACACGTTTCAGGCAGTCGTCGCCGGCGCCATGGCCATAGGCGTCGTTATAGGCCTTGAAGTTGTCGATATCGGCAACCAGCAGCACGACGCGTTCGGCCTCGTTTTGCGCTTCTGTCGTCAGCCGCAACAGCTCCATCTCGGTGCCGCGCCGGTTCGACAGGCGGGTGAGCGGATCGGTGACGGACAGCCGGGCGAGGTCCTTGTTCTGGCGCGAGAGTTCGCGCTTCAGCACCTCGTTTTCCTGCTGCTGCTGGTAGCTCGCCATCGCCTCGGCTTCCAACTGGTAACAGACGAGCAGCGTCATCGCCACCGTCGGCAGGTAGACGGAAAGATGCTGCACGGCATAAAGCGGATTGGCACCTTCGAGAAACCAGATGACCGAATAGGTGAGACAGAAGCCGAAGATGCTGGCCTGCAGGCTCGGCCGGAAGGGCGAGGCAGCCGCGATGGTGATCGCCATCTGGAAGGTGCAGGCGGCATAATAATAGCCGAGCACGGCCGGGTTGCGGCTCGACAAGACGATGATCGACCAGAAGATCTGCGCGACCAGCGCGACCATGATTGCGGCCGCCTCCTTGTGCGCCACCGGATGATCGCCGCTGATGTAGTAGAGCAGGCCGCCGGACATCGGCACCATGATGCCGAAGCGCAAGATCGCCGACAGCGTGGTGACATCGCGCAACACCCACAGGTCGAACAGGAAGCAGCAGAGATAAAAGCCGAGAACGCTGACCACCGCCGCTTGCAGCATGCGGTTGCGCAAGGCGGCTCGGGATTCGAGAAATGCCGTATACTGATCCGCGGTCATGCGGGGTCTGGCAGGAAGTCCGAGCCATCTCTTCATGGATGTCCAATCACCGTATAAAAAACGTCACGTCGAAATCGAGCGCAACCTACCGGCGACCCCCTTAATTTGGGGTGAAGGACCTGTGCCATCTCGGGATACAGGGCATTTTCGCGCAGGCCATGGTAAACAGACCCTTTCCAGGAGGCTGGCCTTTGCTCCTCTGTCCGCAGCCGGTGTGCCGCTTCGACACGTCCTGCGCGCAGGAGAGGGGCGAGCCCTCGGTTCTGGCGGGCACCACCGGCCGAATCAGGCGTGTCGGTGTCGCATCCGGACAGAACGAAGCGACCATCCGGCAAAACCTGCGATTGTCTTAATTCTGCGTCGAACCGGTCGTCTCGGGCGCAAGCGTGACCTGCGCGCTCGGCCCTGATGGCAGGGTCAGCGCCGGTGCGGATCTCAGCCGCTGGCCAATGTCGCGGATCAACCGCGTCGATTGCCCCGACAGCGACCGGGGTCGCACCATCGGCGGCAGCGCGTCGGTATCGGCAGCACTTGCGACTTCAGGCTTCGCTTCCTTTTCCGGCATTGGCGCATCGACGCCGATGATCGGCTTCAGGTCGATGCCCTGATGGGCGTAATCCATCAGCTTCTTGAAGGTCATCGCCGGCAGCGAGCCGCCGGTCATGTTGTTGGTCGAGGTATAGTCGTCGTTTCCGAACCAGACGGCGGCGGTATAATTGCCGGTGTAACCAACGAACCAGGCATCGCGATAGGCCTGGGTCGTGCCGGTCTTGCCGGCGGTCAGGATCCCGTCGACCGCCGCGCGCCGCGCCGTGCCGATATAGGGGATCTTGGTCATCATCTGGTTCATGTAGGCGGCGGCCTGTTCCGTCAGGATCCGCTCCGGTGGTGGCGTATCGCGCTCGAAATCATAGAGCACATCGCCATTGTAGTTCATGATCTGCGCCACGCCGTGGCGCCTGGAGGCATAACCGCCGGCCGGCAGCACGGCATAGGCCGTTGCCTGGTCCATCACGGTCACTTCCGAGGTGCCGAGCGGGATGGTCACGTCCTTGCGAAGCGGCGTCTCGACGCCCATCGCCTTTGCCGTCTGCATGATCGCGTCGATGCCGAGCTTTTCCTTGGCAAGGCGCACCGGAATGGTGTTGATCGATTTCGCCAGCGCCGTTTCCATGGTAATCCGGCCGGCATAGCTGCGACCATAGTTCTGCGGGCTCCAATTGCCCCATGCGATCGGCCCGTCGGTCACGACGGTCTGCGGCGTATAGCCGTTCTCCATGGCCAGCGCATAGGTATACATCTTGAACGACGAGCCGGGCTGGCGCAGCGCCCGCGTTGCGCGGTTGAACTGGCTCTCGCCGTAATCGCGCCCGCCGACCATGGCGCGCACGGCCCCGCCGTTTTCGATCATCGCCAGCGCGCCCTGCTTGACGTTGTAGCTCTCGCCATACTCGCGCAGCGATGCCGCCACCGCCTCGTCGGCCGCCTGCTGCAGGCCAAGATCGATCGTGGTGCGCACGACAAGCGTGTGATCCTTGAAGCGGGCGGCGATCCGCTGCACTTCCTCAAACGCCCAGTCGAGGAAGAAATCAGGCGCTTCCTTCTCGTCGCGGTCGATGACGGAGGCCGGGTTGCGCCGGGCGGCGACCACCTGGCCCTCGGTCATCAGGCCGCTCTGCACCATGTTGGTCAAAACGTCATTGGCCCGCGCACGCGCTGCCGGCAGGTTGACATGCGGCGCATATTTCGCCGGCGCCTTGAACAGGCCCGCGAGCATGGCGGCTTCCGCCAGAGTCACCTCGGTGATGTTCTTGCCGAAATAGAATTGCGAGGCTGCCGCCGCGCCAAACGTACCGCCGCCCATATAGGCGCGGTCGAGATAGAGCGACAGGATCTCCTTCTTGGAGAGGTTCGCCTCGAGCCAGAGCGCGAGATAAGCTTCCTTGATCTTGCGCTCGATCGAGCGCTCATTGGTGAGGAAGAGGTTCTTCGCCAGCTGCTGCGTCAGCGTCGAGCCGCCCTGCACGACCGAGCCCGCCTTGGCGTTTTCGGTCATGGCGCGGGTAAGGCCGAAGAAATCGATGCCGAAATGCTCGAAGAAGCGCCTGTCTTCCGTCGCCAGAACCGCCTTCACCAGATGGTCCGGCAACTCGTCGACCGGCACCGAATTCTCGTGGATGATGCCGCGATGGCCAATCGTATTGCCGTAGCGGTCGAGAAAGGTGACGGCGAAATTGTCGTGGTTGCGCCAGTCCTTCTTGGTTTCCTCGAAGGCGGGCTGGGCGAGCGCCAAAAGCACGACCGTGCCGGCGGTGCCGAGCGTCATGGCTTCTCCGGCAAGCTCGAAGCCGAACTTCTTCCAGCCCCGCACGCGGAAACGGCGGAAGAAGATGGTGATCTCCTCCCAGGCTTCCGTCAGATCATAGCCGGCATTCCACAGGGTGGAATCAAGCCAGCTGTCGATCTTCAGGAAGACATGCCGCTTCAGCCGAGGCGTCTTCTGCGGCCGGGCTTGGCGATCGGGTCCGGATCCGGCCGGATTGCCGGCGGATCCAGGGTTTTCAGGCATGTTGTTCGGCTCGTCGTCTCCGGACACCTTGGGCTTTCCCGATGCATGCGGGCGCAGCAATGCCGGCCCGAAACCTGATCTGTGACTTGACGCGACCGTCATGAGGCCTAAAGGACAGGGCAGGCCCCGGGCGATGGTCGATCTTATCTGAGTGATGGTCGATTTGCCGCCAAAGAACAAGTACAATCACGGCCAAACGCTAGGGCACGCCGACCGATCGGTGGTGTTTTCCGAAAAGCGTGGCACGGCCGACACCGCGCCCGACCCTGCCGGGATGCGACAGGCCACCCGGCCGCAACACGAACGAAGAGCCGGACGGACTGGCCCCTGGATGAAGCATGCGTGACGATCCCTTCTGGAAGACCAAGACGCTCGCCGAGATGGACAATGCGGAATGGGAAAGCCTGTGCGACGGCTGTGGCCTCTGTTGTCTCAACAAGCTGGAGGACTGGGAAACCGGCGAGATCGCCTTCACCTCGGTCGCCTGCAAGCTGCTCGACGGCGACACCTGTCGCTGCAAGGATTATGAAAACCGTCAGGATACCGTGCCTGATTGCATCCAGCTGACGCTGGAGGGCCTGCGCGAGATCCAGTGGCTTCCCCCCACCTGCGGCTACCGCCTCGTCGATGAAGGCCGTGACCTCTACTGGTGGCACCCGCTGGTCTCAGGCGATCCCCGCACGGTGCACGAGGCCGGCGTCTCCGCCAAGGGCCGCACGATTTCCGAAGAAGGCCTCGATGTCGAGGATCTCGAGGATTACGTGGTCGACTGGCCGATGCGGCTGGGCGAGGGGCGGGGCTAAGTCCTTCGACCGGACACGCTGCCCGGATCAGGCCAAAACGCAGTGATCCGGTGCCTTGTCAAACGCAGTGATTCCCTTGCCCTGCAAGGCGGCCAGCCGCAGCCGCGTCGTGGCTGCGGCCGATCAGGGTTCAGGCAGACTGCGCCTGCATCAGGATGCCCTGGATTTCGTAGAGATTGGCCTGCCATTTGTCGGCCCAGTCGCGGGCTTCGTCGAAGCTGGTCTTGGCGTCGTCAAGGGCTGCCTCGTAGACGGCCTCGGCGTCGAAATCCGGGCTCCAGCGGGCAGCGAATTCGCCGATCGTCGGCGAGGTCTCGCTGTTGAACGTCTCGACGTCTAGGTCAGGATAGGCCTCCGCCAGCCGCTCCGTCACCTGTGCTGTCAGGTAGTCGGCCAGCAGGTCGCCGCTGAGGCCCGATGCCTCTGCGTCTTCCGAAAGACCGGCCAGCAATTCCTCGCTCCCATTCGATGTCACCAGCGTGCCATCCTCGCGGATATAGGCGAGCAGCACCCCATCCTGCGAGAAGGTCGAGGCGATCTGGGCACTGTTGGCGGGGTTCATCGCCTCGACCTCGGCCAGGCGATCCCACGCATTCGTCACCGTCGTCTGGCCGTGCTCGTTGGTCTGCAGCATGGTTTCCAGCCATGTGTCGAGATCGACAAAGGCCTTCTGGATCTGCTCGGCGGAAATCTCGATGGCGGTGAGCGTTTCCACCGACCCGTCGGCCAAGGTCATCGTCGCCTGTGCCGGCTGCTCGGGACGCTCCTTCCAGGCTTCAACGGCGGCGGCCTTCTTGCTGTCATAGATGGCCTGCAATTGGCTGCGGATGGCGGGGTCGGTCAATGAAGAGGTGCTTAAAGCCATGATTGAGTCTCCTTCTGGTTGTGTTTTCACCAGAGAAGGCTGATGCGAGGCTTACGGTGCTTGCAACCAAGGGATTGTGTATCCCGGGCCGAGGGCGTGTGTGCTGATCGCAAGACGAAACGTCGGCACCCTCCCGGGCACACCGGCGCAGGATCACATCGGCAGCGGCTCGCCGACCTCAACCGCATGTCCGTCCGGATCATAGAATCGAAACACAAGCTGGCCCCAGGGCTGTCGCTCGATCGGATGGATCAGCTCGACCTGCGGCGCGATCCGGGCGAAATCCGCATCGAGAGTGTCCGTTTCGAAATAGAGCAGCAGGTTTCGACAGCCATAGGTGGCTGGCTGTGCTCCGGTCCCCTTCCACACCGTCTGCGTCAGGCTCGTCCCCTCATGCAGGGCAAAGCCTCCTTCAAAAAGGACGAAATTTCCATGATCGGCCCGGATCTCAAGCTGCATCACGTCCCGGTAGAAGGCACGGGCGCGAGCGATGTCGCGGACGAAGGGGATGGGGTTTATGAAGCGCATGGTACGGCCCCGATTGCTTGACTATCAACGGCGACGCGATCCTTGCGATTTCACCGCACGCACCCTGAAACCGGGCTGGAAGCGCCACCGTCTAGATCCGCCAGCCCCTCGTCCAGTAAAACGTCCAACCACACATCCTCACGGTCTGCCTGCCGCGTCAACAGCGCCTGCCTCGCACACTCCTCGGCAAAGCCGGGCTGGCTCGCTGGGGACTGCACGTAGCCATGCCCATCCTTGTTTTCTGCCGGAATAGCATCGGTGCGATTGTCCTTCATCTCTCCCTCATGCCGCAGCCGTGACGCGCATCTCGACCGTCAACCCAGCCGCGACCGCCATGGTCACCAGTCCATCGAGGGTGAAGAGATCGATTTTGCCGCGCTTCAGATCCGAGATCCTCGGTTGCGTGACGCCGAGCCGTCGTGCAGCCTCGGGCTGGGTCCAGCCTTCCGCGACGATGTGTTGCTCAAGCGTCCGCTGTCAATCGACCCTAGTCTTTCGCCAACTTGTAGGCGGAGTAGGTGAAGACCAAGCCCAATGTGCCGTCGATCCAACGGCGTGCGCGACTGTACATCGAGACCATTTTGGGCGTCGAGAAAACGATTGCGATCAGCGAGTAGAAAACGATGGAAAATCCGATTGTGCCCGCAAGAACCGCAAATATCGTCCACACCGGGGCGCCCGGTTCGATAGCCAGAGAAATGATCGCAACCCAGGTCAGAACGGCTTTCGGATTGGCCAGATTCAACAGGCATCCACGGATAAACATGTCGAATGGCTTGTATTCCATTGCTCCGGTGCGTTCAACGGCGAGGTCATAGCTCGAAAGTGCCGAGCTGAATGCCTGCCAGGCGAGGTAGAGCAGATAGAGGCATCCGAAAATACGGATGATGTCGAGGATGCCTGCATAGGCGACCAGCAGGGTGGAGAGGCCGAGGAATGCAAGAACGCCCCAAACCAGCGCACTGAGTGCGATGCCGAGTCCGAGCGCAATACCAGCATTTCGTCCCGATTCCATGGCCGTTCCCATGGTTGCCAGCATGGCTGGTCCGGGACTGACCGCCGAGACGATGTAGGTCGTGTAGGCGAGCAGGATGCCGGGCCAATAGGAGTGGATCGAACTCATATGTCTGCCTCTGAAATATTGAAGATGAAAGATAGCTCGATTTTGTTGCAGACCCGGCTGTTTGTGTCCAGCGGCCGCGCCAATCTTCAGCCCGACGCGGATAGAGCGCCACGCCCACTCATCCGCATCACTCCACCTTCTGCACCGACCACAGCGTCTTCACGTCGCTCCCAACAGGGGCAAGGCCGAGGCCTGCACCGGAGCCGGGGCCGAAACCGGCCGCAGGGGGCGCATTCGACAGCGCAAAGGCAGCTTCGCGGGCAAAGTCGAAGGCCAGTTTGTTGAGCCGGGGGGAGGCGCCGTATTCGGGCGCCTTGGGGCCGCTGCTGGCCACCGTGATCGAGCCGTCATCGGTCTTGGTGATCGGCGGGACCTCCTGCAACGGCTGGCCGGTCTGCACGTCGTATATGCGAAGCCCCGCCACCAGCTGCGGATAGTCCGGCCGCTTGACCCCGTCGATCGTGACTTCGGCTCCGGTCAGTTGCTGCAGGCTGAGCCGGCTGCGGATGAAGACGGAATAGACGATGACTTCGGCGCGGGCCGGGCGCGTACCCTTGAACAGCGGGGTTAACTGGTCGCGCACATGCGGGGTGATATGGGCGGATATCGCCTTTTGCATCGCCTCCTGCTTGGCCGACTGGTTGGTCAGCCCCAGCTTCGTGCCGAGCCCATCAAGCGTCGAAGACGACACCGAGCGATTGATGTCACCCTCCAGATCCGACACCAAGAGCGGCTGGTTGAGCCGCGAATAATCGACGGTGATCTCGGCGAGCGAAAACTGTTTGAGAACGCTCTGGATCTGCGGCGCGGGTGGCGCCTGGCAGGCTGCGAGCAGGGATAACATGGCGGCCGCCAGCGCGAGGCGGAGCTTTCCGAACGCTGTACACCAGGACAACGAAGCACGCATCAAGGACATGGGCACTCTCCGTCTCGATGTCTTGGGCATGGCGCGAAGACCGCAACCGCAGGGTTTTCAGGAGCGAAAGCTACGATGAAAACTGCCCACTGTCTCGGCAGGGCATGGGCGAAGCGACCGGTTAACCACAATATTGCGGATTGCTTAAGGAGGGTGATGACGGAGCACTCACCGCCACCCCCCCTCAAGGGGGGAGGTCGCCGCGAAGCGGCGGGTGGGGGTGACCGGGCCATGAGTTCGGCGTGATTTGTGATGGCAGGCGTCCTGCCCATCACCCCACCCCGGAGCTTTGCTCCGACCCTCCCCCTCAAGGGGAGGGTCGGAGGTCGCCCAATAACGGTTCCCCCCAATAAATCGTCACCCCACCCCTTGACCCTCCCATGATGGGAAGGTCCATGTAGGGTGGCGGAGGTGACCGCTCATGAACATGCAGTCCCGGCCCGATGGGGCCAAGAATAGAGTTGAACCGATCCTGCTGCCCGTCGAGGGCATGACCTGTGCATCCTGTGTGCGGCGGGTGGAAAAGGCCGTGGCATCCGTTCCCGGGGTCGCGGACAGTTCGGTGAATTTTGCCACCGAGACGCTGTCGGTGACGCCGGGGCCGGGCTTTTCGGCCGAGGCCCTGCTCGCGGCGATCGACAAGGCCGGTTATGAGGCAAAGGCCGAGACGCTGGTGCTGGAGGTCGAGGACATGACCTGCGCCTCCTGCGTTTCGCGTGTGGAAAAGGCGTTGAAATCCGTCGCCGCGGTGCAGACGGCAAGCGTCAATCTCGCGACCGGCGAGGCTGTGGTCAAGGTGCTTGGCGGGGTCTCGGCATTGCCGGCGCTGACCGCAGCCGTGGCCAAAATGGGTTATGCTGTCAGGCTGTCCGATGCGACCGAGGTGTCGGCCGGAACCGGTGGCACGGGTGCTGACGGCGGCGCATCTGTCGCCGCCGACGCGGGCTTGGCCGGTTCTGCGGCACCCGCTGCCGGACATTCCGCCTCCGCGGCCGTCGATGGCCGCGAGATCAGGCGCGAGAAGGAAATATCGGGGCTAAAGCGTGATTTCCTGATCGCTTTCACGCTCACCTTGCCGCTCTTCGTCGTGGAAATGGGCGCGCATCTCTATCCGCCGCTGCATCATGTTCTGATGGATGTTTTCCCTGGCAACAGCCTGTATCTGCTGCAGTTTGCGCTGGCGACGGCGGTGCTGGCAGGTCCTGGCCGCCGTTTCTATCTGAAGGGCATACCGGCACTCCTCAGGCTCGCGCCCGACATGAACGCGCTGGTCGCGATCGGCACGGGTGCGGCCTATCTCTATTCTATCGTGACGACCTTTGTGCCCGGCCTGCTGCCGGTGGAGGCCCGGCATGTCTACTTTGAGGCAGCCACCGTCATCGTCTCGCTGATCCTGCTCGGGCGGTTGCTGGAAGCCCGCGCCAAGGGGCGCACGGGGGCCGCGATCCGCAAGCTGGCGGGGCTGCAGGCGAAGACCGCGCGGGTCGAGCGCGATGGCGCAACGCGCGATGTGCCGCTCTCCGAGGTCAGGCTCGGCGATGTCGTGGTGGTGCGTCCGGGCGAGCGGATTCCGGTCGATGGACGGGTGATCGATGGGGCAAGCGCCGTCGACGAGGCGATGATCTCGGGCGAGCCGATCCCGGTCGAAAAGGGGGAGGGCGCCGCCGTCATCGGCGGCACGGTCAACGGCTCCGGCTCCTTCCGCTTCGAGGCGACCGGCGTCGGCGCCGACATGATGCTGTCGCGCATCATCCGCATGGTGCAGGAGGCGCAAGGCGCGAAACTGCCGATCCAGAAACTGGTTGATGAGGTCACGGCGTGGTTCGTGCCTGCTGTCATCGGCATTGCCGTCGTCACCTTCCTGATCTGGCTGCTCCTCGGCCCGGAGCCTGCCTATACCCATGGGCTTGTGGCGGCCGTGGCCGTGCTGATCATCGCCTGCCCCTGCGCCATGGGCCTGGCCACCCCGACCTCGATCATGGTCGGGACGGGCCGCGCCGCCGAACTCGGCGTGCTCTTCCGCAAGGGCGAGGCGCTGCAGAGCCTGAGCCAGATCGACTGGTTGGTGATGGACAAGACCGGCACGATCACCGCCGGCAAGCCCGAGGTGACGGAGATTGTCACGGCAGAGGGTTTTGACGAGGCCGAGGTGTTGAGGCTGACCGCGAGCCTTGAGGCACGCTCGGAACATCCGCTGGCGGATGCCATTGTTCGGGCGGCAGAAGTGCGGGGCATGGCGCTCTCCGCCGTCGAGAATGTTGAGGCGGTGGCTGGCTTCGGTGTCACCGGAATGGTCGAGGGTCGGCGGGTGGCAGCTGGGGCTGACAGGTTCATGGTGACGTTGGGGGTGATGCCACACGGTCTCTCCGAAAGTTCCCTCCCCAACCCCTCCCCACAAGGGGGAGGGGCTAAGGCTGCCGACCTCCGATCCGCCATGCTTGCCTTGGCCGATGAAGGCGCAAGCCCGCTTTATGTGGCGATTGATGGCAAGCTGGCGGCAGCGATTGCGGTCGCCGATCCGATCAAGGCAACGAGTGCTGAGGCGATTGCGGCGCTGAAGGCCCGCGGGCTGAAGTTGATGATGGTGACCGGCGACAACCGGCGCACGGCAGAGGCGGTGGCGAGACGAGCCGGCATAGACGCAGTCGTGGCTGAGGTGTTGCCCGAGGGAAAAGTCAGCGCGATCAAGGAATTGCAGGCGAAAGGTGATCGCGTGGCCTTTGTCGGCGACGGCATCAATGACGCGCCGGCTCTGGCCACGGCCGATGCCGGGATCGCGATTGGCACCGGCACGGATGTGGCGATCGAAAGCGCCGATGTGGTGCTTGTTGGCGGCGACCTCTTAGGCGCGCTGCATGCAATCGAGCTGTCGGACCGGGTGATGGGCAATATCCGCCAGAACCTGTTCTGGGCCTTCGGCTACAATGTGGCGCTGATCCCGGTTGCGGCCGGGTTGCTCTATCCGCTGTTCGGCGTGACGTTCTCGCCCATGCTGGGGGCGGCGGCGATGGGGTTGTCGAGCGTGTTCGTGCTGACGAATGCGTTGAGGCTTAGGACGGCGAAGGTGACCGCGTCCGTCTCCCCCCTTGCGGGGGAGAACGCAAAATCGAGGGCTTAGCCCGATCGGGGCTAAACCTCAGATTTTGCAAGAGGGGGGCTCGGTGAGGTGAGTGCCAACAGAACTGTGCCCCTCTCCAGGAAAATCTGAAGTTTAGGCGGCTTGCGCTCGCCTAAACCTTCGATTTTCCGTCCTCCGCCGCATGGGGGGAGGTATCGCGGCCTCTCCCACAAGGGGGAGAGGGAACGACAGGAGAACAACATGACGATGACTATCGGCGAAGCCTCTCATGCATCCGGAGTCTCGGCCAAGATGATCCGCTATTACGAGGAGATCGGGCTGATCTCGCCGGCAGCGCGGACCTCCGCGAACTATCGGGTTTACGATAGCGACAGCGTCAACCGGCTGCGCTTCGTGCGCAGGTCGCGCAAGCTTGGCTTCTCGCTGGAAGAGACCGAGCGGCTGTTGAAGCTGTGGGACGACAAGGCGCGGGCGAGCGCCGAGGTGAAGGCCATGGCGCTCACCCATGTCGAGGAGCTGGACCAGAAGATCGCCGAAATGCAGGCGATGCGCGACACGCTTGCCCATCTGGCCGAGCGCTGTCAGGGCAATGACCGGCCGAACTGCCCGATCCTGGCCGATCTCGAGGGCCGACCGCTGCGGCAAAAGACCGCCGGGAAGACGGATAACGAAGGGTGCTGTGGGGATTGACCTTGCCCCGGTGGGAAGGCTGACAATGCAAAGGACAAGGGCGCAAACGCCCCGGAAGAAGGAAGGAAACACCATGACCGGACAGACGGTTTTCAGGATCGAGGACATGACCTGCGGCCATTGCGAAAAGACCGTGGTGAAGGCGCTGGCGGAGGTGCTGCCGGGCAGGGCCGTCAGCATCGATCTCGCCGCCCGCAAGGCCGTCGTCGACGGCGATGCGGTGCTGGCCGAACAGGCGATCCGCGAGGCGGGTTATACGCCGGTGCGGGAGGGTTGAGTAAGGAGTGGGGCGAATAGCGAATAGCGAATAGAGGGGAGTAGATGGTTTTGATGTCGCTGCATTAACCGCGAAAAAGGCGTTGATGGGCTCATCTCCCCGGCGCATTTCATTCGCTATTCGCTATTCGCTATTCGCTATTCGCTATTCGCTATTCGCTATTCGCTATTCGCTATTCGCCACAGGCACTGAACCTGCCTCGCGCCCGCCTCACAAAACGCAGGCTACTGAAAATAGGGCGAACTAATTTAGTAGATTGTTTGTATGTTTGGCGCATCATTCCTGCGGGTCGCGCGGTGCGCCCGCCAGACGGGCCAGGGCCGGCCGATAGCAGGAATGACGATGCGGGGTGTGGGACGGGCAAACGGGCGGCTGGACTGGCTGTTGCGGATGCCACCCGAGATCGAGCGGGCCTATGAGCGGGATTTCGGTGCGGGACGGGTGCGGCATCTGCGCCACGCGATCATCGTCGGCCTGATCGTCTACAACATCTACAACCTCACCAGCCTCTATCTGATGGCCGACATCCAGCCCTTCACAGTGATGATGCGGCTCTTTGTGCTGGTGCCGGGTTCGCTGGCGATCTTCTATCTCGTGCCGCGCCTGCCGCCGGCCTTTCGCGAGCTGATCCTGCTGCAGGGCATGTTCGTTGCGAGCCTCCTGCCGCTCTATCTGCTCTACATATCCCAGTCGCCCTATGCGAGTTATACGCTGGGCGAGCTGCCGCTGGTGCTGCTCTTCGGCAACATGTTGCTGGTGCTGCGTTTTCGCCTCGCTTTGATCTTCACTTTCGGCACCTGCATCGCGGCGCTCTGGGTCATCCACAACAAGCCGGGGCTCGATCCGAACCTGATCTTTCCCCTGACCGTGCAGGCGATTACCGGCCTGTTCTTCACGCTCTACGGCAACTGGCATTTCGAGCGTCAGCGCTGCCTCTCCTATGTCGCGCAATATGACGCGCAGAACCGGGCCGACCGGGCCGAGCGGATCGGCAACCAGCTGCGCGACCTGACCCGAACCGATGCGCTGACCGGCATTCCGAACCGACGGCATCTGGAAGAGGTGCTGGCCGGCTGGCGCGGGCGCCATGATGCCATGCTGCTGCTGATGGTCGATGTCGACCACTTCAAGGCCTATAATGACAGGCTCGGCCATGTCGTCGGCGACGCGGCCCTGCGTCGGATTGCGGTCACACTTCAGGCTTTCGCCGAGCGCTACGACGGCTTTGCCGCACGTTATGGCGGCGAGGAATTCACGCTGGTTTTTCCGGTGGATGCCCAGACCGGCGGCGCGTTTCTCGCTGACCGGCTGGTGCGTAGTGTCCGCGACCTCGCGATCCCCCATCCGGCCCGCCCGGACGCGCTGTCCTTCGTCACCGTCTCGGCCGGTTATGCCGGCGCCGGCAAGGCGGACACGGGCGAGCCATGCGATCTGGTGGCGCGGGCGGACGAGGCGCTGTATCAGGCGAAGAGTGCGGGACGGAATAGGTCTAAGGCGGGGTGAGGAGGTGCCTCATCTCCCCCCTTGCGGGGGAGAAAGCGAAATCGAGGAATTGGCCCGATCAGGGCCAAACCTCAGATTTCGCAAGAGGGGGGCTCGGTCAGGCTCTTACCCATGGAACTGTGCCCCTCTCCAGGAAAATCTGAAGTTTAGGCGGCTTGCGCGCGCCTAAGCCTTCGATTTTCCGTCCTCCCCCGCAAGGGGGGAGGTGGCGGCCGCGCAAAATAGGAAAATAATCCTTGACACCGTGACGGTCATTCGGTAGGTTTGTTACATGATCGGAGAGCTGTGGCGATGAGGCCTTAAGCGATCCGGAGTGACTGAATGAAGGGTCCGCGCGAGCGGGCCTTATACATTGAAGGCCGGAGCATCGGTTATGATGCTCCGGCCTCGTTTGTCATTGGGGTGATCGCAACACCGCAATGGCGCAGTGCGAAGCGGTTGGGCTCGTGGGCCCTGAACTCTCGTTC
>JAESGN010000139.1_pt1 | contig 172128 bp, 185 predicted proteins | sample 9269731 | NCBI WGS metagenome assembly JAESGN01 (sample SAMN15720683, study PRJNA650826) | algae metagenome | isolation source: Mojavia pulchra JT2-VF2 and co-occurring heterotrophs from desert soil | place: USA: Cadiz Valley, Joshua Tree National Park, CA | collected 1998-06-08
CGCCAGCCCGTGACACGCGCCGCGCTCTCCGAGGCGCTCGGCCGCGAGGTCTCGCGCGACGTGCTGGCGAGGCTCAAGCGCATCGGCCTGATCGGCGGCGGTCCCCGCGTCGCCCAGGCTGGCGCACCGCTCACCTACGTGACGACGCGGAGGTTCCTCTCGGTGTTCGGGCTCGCGACGCTGCGTGATCTGCCGGAGATCGAAGGGATGATGAAGTTGAATGACGAACAGCCGACGCCGAGGGATGAATGGCTGCCCGGCGATCCGCTGGAGGCGTTGCTTACAGAGGAGGTCGGCGGAGTGACTATGGCGGTCGACGAGCCCGCGGACGATTGAATTCCGCATAATTGCTTTGGCGATACCTGACCGCTCATGGCAAGCGCCGACCATTTTAAAGTCGAGACCGCCCGCGTTAGCATGCCCGGCTGGTCATCGGGAGCGCTGGCAAGCGGTGATCCGACCGCTTTGTCGCCAATTCTTGATATGATCGACCAATGCCCGGAGTTTCGGCGCGATGTTTTTTCTTTGAGGGTAGTAGAGATAGAACCCCGGAAACGGCGGCAGGTATTCGTCCAGCAGCGATACGAGTTCGCCGGCTTCGATGTGTTGCCGGAATGTCTCCTCCATCGCGAACGTGACGCCCGCGCCGCACAGCGCCGACCGGATCATGAAGCGCAGGTCGTTGGTCGTGATCTGCGGATTCACGGCGATGTCGAACGGAACGCCGTCCCCCACGAACTCCCAGCGATAGGGGGCAACGTCGGGGGCAGGACGCCAGCCGATGCAGCGATGGTCGACGAGATCGCGGGGATGAATCGGCTTGCCGCGGGCCGCCAGATAGGCGGGTGAAGCGACCACAACCTCACGCTGGTCGCCGGTCAGCGGAACGGCGATCATGTCCTGCTCGATGACCTCGCCGAGCCTAATTCCGGCGTCGAAGCCGGCGGCGACGATGTCAGACTCGGCGTCGGTGACCGTAACGTCAATCGTGACGCTCGGATAGGCCTCGGCGAAGGCGGCGACCAAGGGGCCTGACAGGAATTGTTCGGCGATCGACGTGACGGCGATCCGCAGCAGGCCGCGCGGCGCCTCCTCGGCGGCGGCATGCTCCAAGGCCGCGGAGATGTCCGTGACCGAAGCCGACAGCGCATCGCGCAGCTTGAGGCCGGCCTCGGTGAGCCGGACAGCCCTGGTGGTGCGCGAGACGAGCTGGACGCCGAGCGCGTCCTCCAGCCGGCGCACGCCCTGGCTGACCGCCGAGCGCGTCACGCCCAGTCTTTCCGAGGCGGCGCGGAAATTCTCCGCTTCGGCCACGGCAAGGAACAACGGGAGCAGGTTGAGGTCGAGCTTCATTGTCCAGCAGCACTAACCACTTCGTCGTTCAAAGGCCAGCTACCCCCATCGATCGGTCGATCCGATACTCGGCTCCAATCAAGACATGGAGACCGACATGGACAAGGTCGTGCTGATCACCGGCGCCTCGAGCGGCATCGGTGAAGGAATAGCCAGGACGCTCGGCGCAGCGGGAGCCAAGCTCTTTCTGGGAGCGCGCCGCATCGAGCGGCTTGAAGCGATCGCCGCCGAGATCCGCGACGCAGGCGGCAGCGCCGAGGCACTTCATCTCGACGTCACGAACCGCAACTCGATGCAGGCTTTCGCGGAAGCCGCCCTGAAGACCTGGGGCCGGATCGATGTACTCGTGAACAATGCCGGCATCATGCCGCTGTCGCCCCTGTCCGCCGGCAAGCACGATGAATGGGAGCGGATGGTCGACGTCAACATCAAGGGCGTGCTCTGGGGGATCGGGGCGGTGCTGCCGACGATGGAGCGGCAGAACGAGGGCCAGATCATCAACATCGCCTCGATCGGTGCCCTGTCGGTTGTCCCGACCGCGGCGGTCTATTCCGCAACGAAGTTCGCCGTGAGGGCAATCTCGGATGGCTTGCGTCAGGAAAGCAGCGCCATCCGCGTCACCTGCGTCAATCCGGGCGTGGTGGAGAGCGAACTGGCGGACAGCATCACCCATGACGGGACCAAGGCCGTGATCAAGGACTACAGGTCCATCGCTTTGCAGCCCGCCGACATCGCACGCGTGATCCTTCAGGTGATCGAGGCACCGCCCGGCGTCGACACAACCGAGATCACGATCCGTCCCACGGCGTCGGCAAACTGATCGTCGACGATGCCTGACCGTGCTCAGGCCTCCCTGGAATCATCCATCGTCCTTTCCAAGTGACCAACAACAGGAGCGGTCCAATGTCCTCATGCATGCAACCCCTCAGGAGGTTTCGCTTCGCGTTTGCGCTCGTTATCACGTTGTCATGCCTCGCGCCTCTGGCGTCGGCTCACGCACAAACAACTCCCGCAGCCAGCGACAGGACAGCACGCAATGGCGCGATCGTGCGTGCCGCGTTCGACGACTGGGCCAATGGCGGAAACGTCTTCAGGGTTCTGGCGCCCGACATCACATGGACCATCGCCGGGTCTGGCCCGGTGGCGGGCACCTACCACGGCATCGATGACTTCACGGAGCGTGCATCACGCCCTCTCGTCAGTCGTCTCGCCGCGCCGCTCAGGCCGGTCGTCCACAATATCTGGGCGGTCGACGACACGGTGTTCATCCGCTTCGACGCTTCGTCCACGACGACGGCGGGCCATCCCTACAACAATCAGTTCGTCTGGATCTTCCGCATGCGGGACGGTCTGGTGGTGGAGGCGGAGGCGTTCCTCGACCTCATCGCTTATCAGGCGGTGATCGACAACAACGCGCCTCGACAAAGATGACGACACGCACCTCCGGACGCCTTGGTTGCGCAGTGTCGAACGTCATCAAGACGGCTGCAGCAAGATCGAACAACGAGGAGGCCAGACATGAAAGCTGCCTGCATATCCCTTTTCGCCGCTGCCCTGCTCGGGCAGACCCTTCATGCCCAGCAGACCAATAGAACCCAGGAGACCAATGGAACGATGAACCATCCTTATGTTGGCCTTTGGGCGACAAGCGACGGCCGCATCCGTCACGAATTGCTCCCGAACGGCCGTTATGTCGAAGCCCGCGGCGCGCGTGAGCGTGCCTATCAGGGACGATACGAGGTCACCGGCAATCACATCGACTACTGGGACGATACGGGTTTCACCGCCGACGGAACCTTCATCGACGGCGTCCTGCATCACGCGGGAATGGTTCTCCATCGTCGACAAGGAGCAGCGGCGAGATGAACGATCAACTGGCAACGCGGATCGAGTGCGCACGCCGCATGCTTGCGCGCATCGACTGCGAAGTCGGGCAGGCTGTCATCGATGCGCTCGCCGACATCGCGCCTGCCGTCGCGGCCTGTCTCCTCAAGCAAGCGTTCGGCGATATCATGTTCCGTCCGGCGCTGTCCTCGCGTGAGCGCGAGGTCGTCACGTTGGATGCCGCCACGAACGGGTCGAGGTGAGCATTGCGGTGAACCTGCGCCCCGTTTCATTTGCCGCAAGGCAGTTCAGCGATTGGGCTCCTCAGCCCTTGTGCCGGAAGAACTCGATGACCGCGCGCAGGGCAGGCGGCATCTGCCGGCGGCTCGGGCAATGCAGATAGAAGCCGGGGATCGGCTCGCTCCACTCCTCCAGGACCCGCACGAGATGGCCTGCGGCGATGTCCAGCGTGATCCCGGGGTGCTGTCGCATGAACTCGCCGAGGCGTGGCGCGAAGACGAACTCTGCTGCCAGCTACGGCATGCTCACCCTGACTGTGCCCGAGGGCCGGTCGCGGAAGGCCTGCATTCTCACGACGGCCGCGGCGATCTCCGCAAAGGTCGGCGCCAGCTTCGGTCGGCGCGACGCTGCGCGTCGTGCGGTTGAGGAGCCTGACGCCAAGCCCTTCGCCTTCGATGAACTGCTGGCACGGATCGAGGCCTTGGGGCGGCGGTCCTGGATCAGGCTGATGCGGGCATCCTCAAGGTCGGCGACCTCACCCTTGATCGCGGTGGCCGCGCCATCGTTCTGACGGCGCGCGAACTGGCGTTGCTCGAACTGATGATGTCGGCCCCCGGCAGGGTCTTCAGCCGCGAGCGCATTCTCTCAAATGTCTGGGGCGTGGACGAAGACCCGCTGACAAACGTGGTGGATGTCTACATCCGCCGCCTGCGCACGAAGATCGACTGTGACGGCAACGCGGCCTTGATCGAGACCGTGCGCGGGCTGGGCTATCGCATCACGGATGGGCAAGGACGAGGCTGAACGGAAAATGGCATCGGACGACGGCCGGTTCAATTCAGGGCTCTTGCCCAGGCGACGCTGTCGGTGATCTGGTGAACGCTTGTGAAGCATTTGCCATCAAAACCCCAGAAATGGGCGAAGGCCGCTCGAAACGGCTCACCCGTCGCCCTGACCGAGCCAAGGTGGAAGCCGCGCGCGATCAGGACATCGTCACCATCGTGAAGCGTCTTAATCTGCGGCGCCATGTCGAACAATGCGTCGACCGCGCCCCAGCCCTCGACCAACATTGTGTCCAGGCCTTGATAGGTCCGGCCGAGGCAACCAGCGCCATGATCACGGCAACGCCGCGTGAAGCTGCTGGAGGAGGCAGGCATCATCAGCCGCTATGTCGCGGTGGTCGATCAGGCCAAGGTCGGTCTGCCGCTGTCGATGTGCGCCCGCGTCTGGCTCACCGCGCAGGACGCGGACACGATCAACCGGTTCATCGCTGCGATGCGGCTGCTGCCCGAGATCGTCGAGCGTTGCATCATGCTCGGCGAAAGCGACGCGCTGCTGCGGGTCGTGGTGGCGAGCCTCGACGACTATCGCCGCTTCCAAGGCGGCGCATCTCACGCGCAAGAACGGCATCCAGCACGTCAAGACCGATGTGCCGAGCGAGACGGTGAAGCAGAGCCTCGCGCTGCCGCTGCGGTGACGAAAGCGCCGGAGCGTCTAGCCCGGATTGGCCTTGAACCACGCGACGATGGCAGGCATGTCCCGCTCGAAGCCGCCCGGGATGAAGATGTTGAGCAGCCCGCAGCGGCTGGAAGTCTGGTTGCGGAAATCATGGGTCACCCCGGCAGGGATGCGGATGAACGCGCCTTCCGCCAGCGTCCTCCACTCGTCGCCGACCAGCATGCTGACCTCGCCCTTCACGACATAGAAAATCTCGTCGTTCGCCGCATGGCTGTGGGCGCCGACTCCTGCGAAGCCCGGCTCCATCCACCACTCCGAGACGCTGTAACGGCATCCCGTCTCATGCTCGTCAGCCTTGAAGATGGCCGTCATCTTGCCAAGCGCGTAGCGTCGGCCTTCGCCGGACCGCAGGATCAGCACATCGCGCTCCGAGAGTTGGGTCATAGGTTGGCTCTCCCCCTTCGCCTTCTTCAAGGTGCTCTCCAGCCGCACGGCAGAATGCCGATGGCGGCCACCTTCTCGCACGTGGCCGGCCCCCCAACGCCACTCATCTGGCCGCCATCTGCCGCAGCGCCTCTGCGGTCGCCTCATCGGCGGGATAGAAGGCTTCCAGCGCCAGTTCGGCCAGCGTGATGTCGACAGGCGTGCCGAAGATCGTCGTGGTCGAGAAGAAGGAGAGGATGCCTGCAGGCGTGCGCAGCTTCATCGGAACCACCACGCCGGCATAGTCCCGTACCGGCTGCTTTTCATCGGCTGATGACGGCCCCGGCAACGCGACAAGGTCCTGCAGCAGCGTGATCAGTGCAGGGTCCGCCGTCACCTCGATCTGGTGGCGCAGCCTGTCGAGCAGATGCGCGCGCCACTCGCCGAAGTTGACGATATGCGGCGCGAGGCCACCCGGCGACAGGCTGAGACGAAGCACGTTGATGGGGGGCGCCAGAAGGCCCGCATCGCTCGCCATGCCGAGGAACGCCGGTACGGCCGCATTGGCGGCAATGAGCGTCCAATGACGGTCAACGGCGAGCGCCGGAAACGGCTCATGACCCTTGAGCACCAGATCGATGGCCTGCCGTGCAGGCTTGAGCGCCGGATCATCGAGCGAGCGCTCTGGAAAGATCGGTGCGTAGCCCGCCGCCAGCATCATCAGGTTTCGTTCGCGCAAGGGAACGTCGAGGTGGTCTGCCAGCCGGAGCACCATCTCCCGGCTGGGCTGCGAACGCCCGCTCTCGATGAAGCTCAGATGCTTCTGCGAAATCTCCACATCGAGCGCGAAGTCGAGCTGGCTCAGCCGACGATGCTGCCGCCACGCACGGATGTGGTCACCGATGGTGCGGGCCGTGATGGTGCGGAACTGGTTCATGGAGCCATTGATACGGCTCAATGGCGGACGCGCCAATTACCTCCGAGGAAATCGACAGGCCGCGATCTCGGGCGGATGCTGGCTCACGTCAACACGTGATCAAAGGAGACACCCATGTCCAGTTCCTTTCAGCCATCCACCTTCCTGCGCTATGCCCTGATCGGTGATGCCGTCGCCAGCGGCGCGACCGGCCTGCTCCTGACGGCGGGCGCGGGGCTCCTGTCCGGCCTGCTCGGACTGCCGCAGGATTTGCTGTTCCATGCCGGGCTGTTCCTCTTGCCCTATGCTGCCGCAGTCGCGTTCATCGGCACGCGCGAGGCCGCGAGGCGCACGGCCGTCTGGGGCGTCATCCTGCTCAATGGCCTGTGGGTGATCAAGAGCATCGCGCTTCTGCTCACCGGCTGGGTCTCGCCGACCACGCTCGGCACGGCTTTCGTCGTCGCGCAGGCTGTTGTCGTGCTGGGCTTCGCGGAAGCGCAGTACATCGCCTTGCGCAGGACGCCGCGCGCTTCTGCAGCGACTGCCTGAACCTGCGCTGCACCATGGGCCGACGACACATCTCGGGGGATTGAACGTATCTCCATCCTGGGGCATGCGCTGGATCCCACCGAGGTGTTCGAACGATGCACATCCTTCTGACAGGGTCTTCCGGCTGGCTCGGCCGCTTCCTCGCCCCCGCCTTGAGGCGGGCGGGCCATGAGGTGACCGGGCTTGATGTGGCAGCGGGGCCCGATACCCAGATCATCGGCTCGGTTGCGGAGCGGGCCACCGTGGACCGCGCTTTCGAGCAAGGCATCGAGGGGGTCATCCATGCCGGCGCGCTGCACAAGCCGGACATCGCCCGCTATCGGGCGCAGGCCTTCGTCGATGTGAACGTGACGGGCACGCTGAACCTGCTGGAAGCGGCCAGGGCAGCGGGACATGACCGCTTCGTCTTCACCTCCACCACCTCCCTGATGATCAGCCAGTCCGTGAGGGACGAGGCGGGTGGGGCCGCGATCTGGCTCGACGAGCGGAGCGGACTGCTCGCCCCGCGCAACATCTACGGCGTGACCAAACTGGCTGCGGAAGGCCTATGCCGCCTCCATTCAACCGAAGGCAACATGGCGTGCATTGTCTTGCGGACGGCGCGCTTCTTCCCCGAGGACGACGACACGCACGCCATGCCGTCGGGCGAGAACCTCAAGGCCAACGAGTTCCTCAACCGGCGGCTGACGGTGGAAGACGCCGCGGACGCGCATATCGCCGCTCTGGAGCAGGCACCGGCACTCGGCTTCGAGACGTTCATCGTCTCCGCGCCGACGCCCTTTGGCCGCGCGGATGCTGCGGACCTCAAGCGGAATGCACCTGCCGTGATCGCGCGCCATTTCCCGGACGCTGCAAGGCTCTACGCGGATCGCGGCTGGGTGCTGCCGGCAAGCATCGGCAGGGTCTACGATGCCAGCCATGCGCAGCGGCGGCTTGGCTTTCGCTGCCGCACAGGGTTCACGGAAGTTCTGGACGCCATGCGCCATGGCCGCGAACTGCCCTTCGCGCACGACCCGTCCTACGTGTCTCCGAAAGAGCGGTCGACGGGTTGATCCCGCAGTCCCAAGAGCGCGAGGCCGGCATGCTCGCGCCGCTGGGTGCGGACGATCTGCGCCAGCTCGAGGCCCTGCTCGCCAAGCTTGTCCACCGCACGGACGGATGGGCCGCGCCATGCCAGGTGGCCGCAGCGAGCGACAGGCGATACGGTCGCCATGACTGCCTGAAGCTGCGTCAGCCGGGCTCGACGTTCGAAAAGACCTCATCTTTCCCGCTCTTGACGAGGAAAGACGGCAAGGTCAGCGGCGCCTTGCGCTCCGGCGGCAGTGGCGACTTGAAGGGCCGGTCACCACGGCGGCGCTGGAAATCAGCCTTTGCGCTCTGCCGCAGGGCGGCGTCGGTCATCAGGTCGAACCCTGCGCCGGCCATCATGCGCGCGGTGTTGAGCGAGCCCTTGTCGCCGATCGACATGCCGCCGCACGCCGTCACCGGCCAGGTGTGCAGCCCGATGTTGAGCGGCAAGGTCGGCCAGGCGAACACGCCCGCGGGCGTCTGGTGGCTGATGTCGCCGATATCGGTCGAACCGCCGGCGGAGGCGTTGCTGATGAAGGGCAGCGGCCTCGTCGCCATGCCGTCTTCCTTCACCTTCATCTCGCGCTGGCAGGCCCTGGCGAAGTCCTGCTCGGCCGCCGTCCATTCCAGCGGCACGGCTTCGATATGGCGATAGAGCAGCCGCGCCAACGGTTCATTCGGCATCAGGTCATACATGCCGAAGAACAGGTCGAATTCAGCTTTGGTCTGGGTCATCATCGCCGCGCCGTCGGCGATCTGCCTGATCCAGTCGGTCATGCCTTCAACCTTGGCGCGGTCGAGATCGCGGATCGTGATCCAGATCTGCGCGATGTCCGGCACCACGTTGGGCGCGACGCCGGCCTGCTCGTAGATATAGTGGACGCGGGCAGTGGGCAGGATGTGCTCCCGCATGTACTGGATGCCGCTGCCGAAAAGCTCGGCAGCCTTGATCGCGCTGCGCCCGTCCCACGGGCTGTTGCCGGCATGGGCCGTCGCGCCGCGAAAGATGATCTTGGCGTTGTTGGTGGCATTCATCCGCACCGTGCCCGCGCCCGCGAATGGCGCTGGATGGAAGGCCAGCACCGCGTCGCAGTCCGCGAACATGTTGGCGCGCGCCATGTAGACCTTGGCCCCTTCGGTCTCTTCCGCCGCGCAGCCATAGATGCGGACGGTTCCCGCCGTGCGCTGCGCTTCCATCATGCGCTTGAGCGCGATGGCAGCGCCGGTGCAGCCGGCCCCGATCATGTTGTGGCCGCAGCCATGGCCGACTTCGGCGCCGGTCGGACCCGGCGTCCGGCGTGGTTCGGCGGCGTTGCCGAGGCCGGGCAGCGCGTCATATTCCGGCAGATAGCCGATGATCGGGCCGCCCGTTCCCTGGCTCCATTCGGCCGTGAAGGCGGTCGGCACGCCGGCAGTGCCGCGACTGGTGATGCGAAAGCCCGCTGCCTCGATCTCGCGGATGTGGATCTGGTGAGATTTGACCTCGGCCAGCGAAAGTTCAGGCGTGGCCCAGACCTCGCGGCTGATGCGAAGAATGGCTGCGCTGGCGTCATCCACGGCCCGCGAGGCCAGGGCTGCCGAAGCTGGCGGCCCCGCTGCCGCCGCCGATGTGCCCTGCGCCTGCGCGAAGGTCACGTTTGAGGCGGCGGCTGCGAGCGCGCCGCCAGCGCCCATGACCGAGAGCACCGATCTGCGATCAACCCCCACCGATGTTGTCTTTGCCATCCGGGTTTGTCCTTTCCTTGGTGCGGTTTCTGAAGATTAGAGCATGCCGCGAAAAAGGAGCAACGGCTTTTCCCAGAGGACGAATTCCAGGTTGTTGTTATCGACCACGTTGTCCGAACTTCGACCATTCCGTCAAAAACTGGCGTGGTCCAGGCGGTCTGGCGCATAAAGCATGCCATTGCGAGCAAGATCGCGAAAGTTCGGCCAAATGCGCCCGATGCTTCATGCCATCCACGACATCGGCAGCGGCAGAGGCTGGTCGCATCGGGCAGATCGAACAGAGCAACATCAGCGACTACGACATGCTGCGCATGGGCGAAGCACCCGAGGTCGGCGTCCGGATCATGGCATCAAACGCGGCGCCCTCCGGCGCGGGCGAGATCGGCGTGCCGATGACGGGCGCGGCGGTTGCGAACGCTGTGTCCGCGCTGACTGGAAAGCGGCTGCGCGACATGCCGTTCACGCTGGAATGCGTCAGGGCCCTGCTCGCGACGTGATGCGGGCCTGTGCTGTGACGGGAAGAGTTTGCAGGGAGAGAGCCAACGACGTGCGAATATCTGGCGATCGAGCGCTCCAATAACCGGTTGTAACACGCAATCGGATTTGTGATGCTGTCGCCATAAAAGGAGCGCTGCCATGCCCATGTTCGTGACGATCGGATACGGCGACCGGGGTGGGTATGACCGGACGCCGGTCGCCATCCGCAACGCAGCGCACGCCGCTGATCACGCTCTCCTGAGCAGCGGCGCCCTGATGGGCATCGCCGGCACTCCCGTGCAGGTGCGGAACTCGCAAGCCGCCGGCGTCGACACGGTGACCGGCGCGTTCATGTCATCCCCGCTGCCTGTTGCGGGCTTTGCCATCTTCGAAGCCGCAAGTCTCGCTGAGGCCATCGCGATGGCCGCGAAAGCGCCCTGCGCGGTCGCGCACGGGGTCGTCGAGGTCTGGCCGCTGGCATGATCGCATCGACCAGCTTGATGCGAAGACAGCAACCATGCCGGACCTGGCTTCCGGCAAATCGAGGTTGCCAATGCCGCTGACCCACGGCGCCCATCCCTTCTCTTCCTGCTGCCAGAAGGTGCTGATCGTGCTTCACGAGAAGGCGACGCCGCACGAACTGACGCTGATGTTCTTGGAGCATCCGCAGACCGGCGCGAAGTTCGCTCGGTTATGGCCGATCCCGCACACGGCGCTGCCGCGCGATGGCGATAAGTCTGCCGTCGGATCGAGCGGAAAGTCGGTCATGCAAGGACCTCTTCGGGGCTTGCGCCTGTGAAAGTCCGATAAAGCGCGGGATCGGTGGCGCCCTCGGTGTTGAACAGCAGGATGCGGGAGGTTGCCCCCAGACCGAGTGCATCGCGCGCGGCCGGATCGGCGAGGCAGGCGACGAGGCCCGCGAGGCCCGCGCCGCCGCTTTCGCCGGCGACGATGGCGGGATCGCCCGGCAGTTTCCGCGCAAGCCGGCGCATGGCGTCAATGGCAGCCTCGTCCGGCAGCGTGACGAAGCCGACCGCAAGATGGGCGAGGATTTCCCAGGCGATGGGCGATGGCTCATGGCATTCGAGCATCCCCATGATCGTCGCTTCATCATGGGGCGCATGCGTCAGGCGGCCAGCCTTCGCGCTGGCGAACAGGCAGGCGGCGCGCTCCGGCTCGACCACGATGATCTTCGGGGCGGCTTGGCCATGGACCGCCGCTGCATGGGCGGCGACCGCAGCCGCCACGCCGCCGACGCCTGCCTGAATGAAGATATGCGTGGGCGGCGCATCAAGCGCATCGAACGCCTCGCCCGCCATCACCGTGTAGCCCTGCATGACGGTGAGCGGGATCTCCTCATAGCCATCCCAGGAGGTGTCGGACACGACTGTCCAGCCGTTCGCATCGGCCTGCCGCGCCGCTTCGACAACCGAGGCGTCGTAACCGCCATCGACCCGCACAATCCGCGCGCCGAAGGCCGCAATCGCCGCCACGCGCTCGGCGCTGACCCCGCCATGCACGAAGATCACGCAAGGCGCGCCGACGAGCCGCGCCCCTGCCGCCACCGAGCGGCCATGGTTGCCATCGGTCGCGCAGGCAACGGTCATGTTGGAGGCGATGTCACGGACACTGCTCGACATCAGATCGCGCGGATGGACAGGGCGGCCCAACGCCTCGCTTGCGCGCTCCAGCACGAGCCGCATCACGGCATAGGCTCCGCCGAGTGCCTTGAAGCTCTTGAGGCCGAGCCGCTGGCCCTCATCCTTCACCGCGATCTCGCCAACGCCCAGCGATGCCGCCAGGCCAGGCAGCCTGCAGAGCGGCGTCGGCTTGTGGGCCGGGCAGAGCGACAGCAGGTCATCGGCGCGCTTTCGCCCGTCACGCCCCAAGGCGGTGAGCAGATGCGGCCGAGGCGGCGTGACGCGAGATGTGTCATGGATGAGGAACAAGGGCTTCGCTTCCGGTTGATGTGGCGGAACATTAGCCCAAGTCATGCGGGAAAAATGCGCGAAGTTTGCACTCAGAACGGGCTATCGTTGCATGGAACCTCCAATGCACGGGAACACTCGATGCTCGACGCCTTCGACCGCAGGATCCTCGCCATCCTGCAGACAGACGCGCGCACGCCGCAGCGCGAGATCGCCGATGCGGTGGCGCTGTCATCGTCAGCCGTGAACCGCCGCATCGCCGCGATGGAGGAGAGCGGCATCATCACGCGATGGGCGGTGGCGGTAGACCCCGCCAAGGTCGGCCGCCCGATCACCATCATCGTGGAGGTGAGCGTCGAGAGCGAGCGGCTCGATCACCTCGATGCCGTGCGGAGACGCTTCGTCGACTGTCCCGCCGTCGCCCAGGTCTATTACGTCACAGGCGATGTCGATTTCGTGCTGGTCCTCTCGGTGGCCGACATGGCGGAATACGAGGCGCTGACGCGGCAATTGTTCTTCGCCGAGGGCAACGTGAAGCGCTTCCGCACGCTTGTCGTCATGGACCGCGCCAAGACGACGATGGCCGTGCCGGTCTGACGGGTGCGCGATGGGGTCAGCCGGCGCAGTCGCCCGGAGGCCGCTTCAGGTGATGGAACTGTCAAAGCAATCCGCTGCGATAGCGCGCCATCGCATCCGAAAAGATGATCTTGTCGGTTCCGATCACGAAATGACTGACGCCCTTCCTGCGCCATTCCTCCTGCTGGCGGCGCGCCTCGGCCGCATCCGGATTGAAGATCGGCGCAATCACCGGCAGCCGGGCGGCTGAAGCGGCGGCAAGCAGCCTGTCGACGGCGGCCTGCACTTCCGGGTGCCGATAGTCGCCCTCGAATCCAAGCGACACCGACAGATCGAAAGGGCCGATCACCAGCGCGAGCAGGCCGCTTGCGGCGCAGATGGCCTCGCAGTTCGACAATCCTTCCGCCGTCTCGACAAGCGCCATGACGCCGGTTTGCGCCATCTGCCGGCCGACATGGCCGCGCCAGTCGGTGATGAAATGCCCGCCCGCGCGCACGCAGGGGCAGGCGCCGCGCGTGCCGTCCGGCGCGAAGCGGCCCGCCGCGACCATCGCCTGCGCCTGAGCGGCCGTGGCGATGCCGGGGATGACCACTGCCGCCGCACCCGCATCCAGCGCCCGCCCGACGAACACGGCATCCGCCGACGGGGCCCGCACCAGCGGAACCAGCCCGTTTGCGTCACAGGCCCTGAACAGGTTCTCGGCGGTTTCGATGCCGAACGCGCCGTGCTCGCAATCCACGATGATGAAATCGAGACCGGCTGCGCCCAGCATGTCGATCACCTCTGCCGAGGCGATCTGCGACCATGTGCCGAGCGACGATCCTCTGGCGATCAGGTCCTGAAACGAGCGGCGGGCCATGGCTCAACTCCTGTACGTCACGGCCTTGACCGCAGCGACGATGTCGGGCGCCGACGGGATCACCGCCCGCTCCAGCGTGTCGTTGTAGGGCATCGGCACATCGGCCATGCCGATCCGCATGACGGGGGCATCCAGGAAGTCGAACGCCTCTTCCATGATCATGGCGGAAACTTCCGCGCCGAAGCCGAATTTCGTCCAGCCTTCGTGGACGATGACGCAGCGGTTGGTCTTGCGCACCGAGCCGAGGATGGTCTCAGCGTCGAGCGGGCGCAGCGTGCGGGGGTCGATCACCTCGACGTCGATGCCGTCGTCGCGGGCAAGCTGCCGTGCCGCAGCGAGGGCGGGCGCGACCATCGCCATGGTGGCGATCACGGTCACGTCCTTGCCCGGCCGCTTGATGTCAGCCTTGCCGATGGGGATGGCGTAGGGCTCCTCGGGCACCGCGCCCTTGCCCTGCACATAGAGCAGCTTGTGCTCCAGAAACACCACCGGGTTGTCGTCACGGATGGCGGAGGTCAGCAGGCCCTTGGCATCGTAGGGTGTGGACGGGGCCATCACGATGAGGCCGGGCACATGGCAGAACCACGCCTCGAGCGACTGAGAATGCTGCGCGGCGAGCCTTATGCCGCCACCCTGGGGCCCGCGAAAGACGATGGGAACCTTTGGCGCGCCGCCCAGCATCGCGCGGAACTTGGCGGCCTGATTGACGATGGCGTCCATCATCAGCGTCACGAAATCGAAGATCTGGATCTCGACGATGGGACGCAGGCCAGTGATCGCCGCGCCGACGGCGGCGTTGGAGATGATGCCTTCCGAGATCGGCGTGTCGCGCAGGCGCTCCGGCCCATACTTGTCGATCAGGCCCCGTGTGCAGGCGAAGATGCCGCCGATCCTGCCCACGTCCTCGCCGATCACGAAAACCGAGCCATCGCGTGCCATCTCGTGGTCGATCGCCTCGCGGATCGCGTCCGTCATGGAGATGATCCGGGTTGACGACGCTTCGCCGGGTTCGGTCGTGCCCGCCTCGGCGGATGGCGGCGCCATGACCGACATGGTCAGCACCGGCATTCCGGGCTCGGGCGCTAGCTGTGCCGCCACGATGGCCGCCTCGATCTCGGCATTGGCCTCGGCGTGCAGTTCGCCGATGCGCTCGGGGCGGACCTGCCGTTCGATCAGCTTCAGCTCGAGCTGCGCGACGGGATCGAGCTTGCGCTGCTGGAGATCGGCCTCGTCGCTGCGGTATTTCGGCAGGTTGGCGCGCATCGAGTGGTCGCCCCAGCGCCAGGTGATGGCTTCGATGAAACTTGGTCCCTCACCGGCGCGGGCCCGTGCCGTGGCCCGCTCGACCGCGTCGAACACGATCGCGACATCATTGCCGTCGATGGTCTCGCCAGGGATGCCGTAGCCTGCGGCACGCTTCGACAGCAGATCGATGGCGGTTGAATCGGCCATGGCCGTCGACAGGCCAAAACGGTTGTTCTCGCAAAAGAAGATCACCGGCAGCCTCCACAGCGCGGCCAGATTGAAGGCCTCGTGGAAGATGCCCTCATTGGCCGCGCCATCGCCGAAGAAGACGAGGCAGACCTGGTCCGTGCCCCGCATTTGCGCCGACAGCGCCGCCCCCGTGCCGAGCCCGATGCCAGCGCCGACGATGCCGTTCGCGCCGAGGATGCCCTTGTCCAGCGCGGCGATGTGCATCGATCCGCCAAGGCCCTTGCAGTAGCCGCTTTCGCGGCCCATCAGTTCGGCCATCATGCGGGTGGTGTCCGCGCCCTTGGCGATGCAGTGGCCATGGCCGCGATGGTGCGAGACAATCATGTCGTCGTCGCGCAGCGCCGCGCAGGCACCGACCGCGATCGCTTCCTGCCCGACGCAGGAATGGGCCGTGCCTTTGATGATCCCGGCATGGAAGAGTTCGATGGTGCGCTCGTCGAACCGCCGGACCCGCACGAGATCGCGCAGGAACCGTTCGAGCCTGGGCGTGTCGAGCACAGTTCGAGGGCTGACCGGAGCGTTCATGCCGGCTCGCCCTTCACGGCTGTCACCTTCACCTCGCAGACGATGCCGGGCATGGAGAAATTCGAGACCTGGAAGCCGGTCCAGGTCGGATGGACCGGCCCCTTGATCCAGCGATCCTTGACCTGCATGAACAGAGCGAGATCGCCGGGAAAGCTCGTGAACCAGCTTTCCAGTTCAACGATGTCGGCGAAGGTGAAGCCTGCTGCGTCGAGCACCTTCCCGATGTTGCGGAACACCTGCTCGAACTGCGCCTCCTTGTCCGCCACCACGTCGAGGTTCTCGTCGCGGCCGACCTGGCCCGAGACATAAAGTGTGTCGCCGACGAGCACGCCGGGCGCGTAGTGGAAGCGCTCGACGATGTTCTCCATGCCGGGTGGAATGATCATGCGGCGCGCGGTCATCGATGCGTCCTCAATTGAGCGATGGAAGCCATGTCGCGATCTTCGGGAAGGACACGACGAGCGCCAGCCCGATCACCTGCAGCCCGATGAAGGGCCACATGGCGGAGAAGATTTCGTCCAGCGTCATGTCCTTGGGCGCGACGCCCTTGAGATAGAACGCCGCCGGCGCAAACGGCGGGGAGAGATAGGCGACCTGCATGCAGATGTTGAAGAGCACGCCAAACCAGACCAGATCGAAGCCGAAGGCCTTCGCTGCCGGGATGAAGATCGGCATCGTCAGCAGCATGATGCCGATCCAGTCGATGAAGAAGCCGAGGAAAACCCAGACCGCCATCATGATGAGCAGCACCACGAAGGACGAGAACGGCAGGCCGGTCAGAAGCCCCTTGGCGAACTCGATGCCGCCCATGATGGTGTAGACGCCGATCAGCGCATTGGTGCCGAGCACCAGCCACATCACCATTCCGCAGGTCGACATGGTCTGCCATGCCGCATCGCGCACCATGCCGAGACGCAGGCCCCCGCGCAGGAACACCGCCAGCGTCACCGCGACCGCGCCGACGGCTGCGGACTCGGTCACGGAGGCCACGCCGAGGTAGATCGATCCCATGACGGAGAAGGCGATGAGCAGCGGCAGGGCCACGCCTTTGAGCAAAGACAGCTTTTGCCGCAGCGGCATGTTCAGTTGTTCGGCGGGCGGCGGCGGCCCCATCGCCGGGTTGATGGTGCAGCGGACCAGGATGTAGGCGACGTAGATGCTTGCCAGCAGAAGGCCCGGCATCAGGGATGCCAGGAACAGGTCGGCCACATCGGTGCCGGTGGTGATGCCGTAGAACACCAGGATGATCGAGGGCGGGATCATCGTGCCGAGCGAGCCCGAGGCGCAGACCGTGCCGATCGCCAGCCTGCGGTCGTAGCCGAGGCGCAGCAGTTGCGGCAGGGCGACAAGCCCCAGCACGACGATCTCGCCGCCGATCACGCCGACGGTTGCGGCCAGCACGACGCCGACGCCCGTCGTCACGATGGCGAGGCCGCCACGCACCCGGCCCGCCCAGACGTTCAGCGCATTGTAGAGATCGGTCGCCAGCCCGGATTTTTCCAGAACCACGGCCATGGAGATGAAGAACGGCACCGAAACGAGCGTGTAGCTGTCCAGAAACGTGAAGGTGCGGCTGCCGATCAGGAACAGGCTCTGCGGTCCGTAGAGCATCAGGCACAGCGCCACGGCAATCGCGCCGGTGGTGAAGGCCAGCGGCACGCCGATGACCAGCAGGCCGACCATGATCGCCACGATCAGAAGCGACCATGTCGCGATGTCGAGCCCGAGCAGCATGGATCAGGATGTCCGCTGAAGCGTATTCTTGCGTGCGATGTGGAGCGCGAGATGGCTGACGACCACGGCAAGGAACAGCCCCGTGCCGATCACGAGCGCGGCCTTGCCGATCGAGGGCAAGGGCCAGTTGGGCGGGCCCGGCGTGTTCTCGGGAGCCCACGCACCATCGAAGCCGAATTTCCAGATCGCGGCCCTGGCATCGAGCCAGACCGCGTAAAGCAGGCCGCCAAGATAGAAGATGCCGGTCAGCAGCGCGACCAGTTCGACCCACCAGCGCCTCGCGGGGGACAACTGATCCGGCACGAAGGTGATGCGGATATGCTCGCCCCTGACCATGCACCAGGCCCCGCCGAGCGCGAAGCCGATCTGGCACAGCGTCGTCGTCAGGGGCAGCACCCACGATGACGGCGCAGCGAAGCCGTAGCGCATGATCACTTCATATGCGGTCAGCATGATTGCGGCAATGAACAGCCAGGAGAACATCTGGCCGAAACGGATCGCGAGGCGGTCAATGAGAGGCATGCCGGGATCGCTCCTCACCCGTCATTGCGCGGAGCGAAACGACGAAGCAATCCAGACGCCGACCAACGTCGCAAGGCTGGATCGCTTCGATTCGCCGCCACCGACGTCGTCCGCATCACCCGATCTTCTTCTGGAAGGCGCGATGGCTGTCGACGATCTTCTTCGCCATCGGGCCGCGCGCGGCGAGCGTGTCCTGAACCTCGCCGGTGAAGACCCTGAGCTTGCCGATCTCGTCCTTCGACCAGGTCACGATCTCGACGCCCTCGGTCCGCATCTTCGCGAGCGCGGCATCGTCATCGGCCTTGATCTGGCTTTTCAGCAGCGTGCTCATGGCCCGGATCTCGGCGGTGACGAGTGCCTTGATGTCCGCCGGAAGCGCCTCCCACTTCGCCTTGTTGAAGCAGATTTCGGTCGACGGCATCGAATGGGCCGCGTTCACCGAGAACCTGGCGGCCTTGTAGAGGCCCACCTCGTGGTTCTGTCCGGGGCTGGCCCAGTCGGTCGCATCGAGGACACCGGACTGCAGCGCGTTGAACACCTCGCCGCCCGGCAGGTTGACGACCGCCGCTCCGGCCCGGCCGAAATATTCCGAGACGAAGCCCGGCGGGACGCGGATCTTCAGGCCCTTGAGGTCGGCCACCCCGTTCAGCGCCTTGCGCGACGGGATATGCTCCGACGGCCAGAACACGTTCGCGACATAGACCATGTTGGCCGAGGCATAGAGTTCGCGGCCGAGATCCTCGCCGCCTCCCTCCAGCCACCAGCGGTCGCGGGCCTCGACGGTGTCATAGGATGCGCCGGTGTCGCCGAAAACGGTGAAGCCCGGATCGCGCGCCGCGAAGAAGGACGAGGACGAGTAATGTCCGTCGAGGATGCCTGCGCCGATGGCGTTGATGGTTTCACCCGGAGCGACCGCACCGCCCGCAGGCAGGGCCTGGATCGCCAGCCGGCCGCCGGACTTCTCGCGGATGCTGGCAGCCCATGCCTCGAAGGCGCGGTGGGTCGGCGACGCGGCCGCCAGAAAGCCCTGCATGCGCAGGGCGAAGCTCTGTGCCCGCGAGGGCGTGATGGCAAAGGGCGCGGCGATGCTGCCCGCCATGGCGGCGGCGCCGAGTTTCAGGACGTGGCGGCGGGTGGTCATTGTGTGTCCTCCGTTGAACAAGGTGTCACGCGGCTCGTCCGGCCGCTTCTGGTTGAGGTGTGTCCATGCCCAGGATGGTCTTCGCCTCGTCGGGCGTCGCGACCTCGCGCCCGAGATCGCGCGCCATCCGGGCAATGCGCGCGACAAGTTCCGCGTTCGTCGGCTGGCCGATCTCGCGATAGGCGTAGTCTCCGAGGCCGATCGAGATGTGCCCGCCGAGCTGGATGATGGCGCCGGCAAGGCCGAGCAGGTTTCCGCCGAAATTGACGACGGTCCATTCGGTGCGCCTGTCCGCCGGCAGAAAGTCGAGGTGGGCCTGCAGGCCCCTCAGCGTGCCGGGATGACCGCCGAGCCAGGTGTTGTCGGTCAGGCAGAAGCAGATGTAGGCCGGCTCGTCGATCAGCCCCATGTCCATGAAGGCCTCGATGTAGCGGGTGAAGCCGATGTTCCACGACACGAGATACGGTTTGAGCCCGGCTTTGCGGATGTTGCGCGTGAAGTAGTTCAGCGTTTCCGTCGAGTTCTTGTAGATCAGGTTCGTCGTCTCGAAGCGCCGGGCCTGCTCGTTGTAGCGGTCGACATTGACCGAACCCATGTCGGCAGGCGCGAAATGCGGCCCGGTCTCCGGATCCCGCGCCATGTCGAGAATATGCGCCAGCCGCCGTTCCGGACCGTCGTCCAGCGTGACATAGCCAAGCGTCGGGTGGACCAGGATGTCGCACGACGAGCGGATGCGCCGCACTGTCTCGGCATAGCTCGCAACATCATGTTCCGGCGCGCCGTCCGGTTTGCGGGCATGGAAGTGCAGGATCGCGGCCCCTGCCTCGCGGCAGGCGACGGCGTCGCGTGCGATTTCCTCGGGCGTGTAGGGCACGTTGGGGTTGCCCTGTTCGCGCAGCATGAATTCGTTCACACGCGCTTCGATCACCAGTTTCCGCACGGTCCTGCCCCTGGATGGCTGCCGCTTTCGGGTTCGGGCAGCCTTGAATTTGACGTCAGCTTGAATAGCATAGATATAAGGGTCAATAGGCATATGCCATTTTGGATTCGAGCCGGATGCCGGACACAAGCACCACGACATCGCCACGCCTTGAAGCGCTCATCGAGAACGTCCCGGGCAATGTCTACCGCAGGGTGCGCAGGCCCGATGGCAGCTATTACTTCGCCTACCTCTCAAGCGGCCTGTTCCGCTATTTCGGCATTGACCATGAGCGCTTGCTTGGCGAAAGCGCCTTGCGCTTCGACTGGATTCACCCCGACGACAAGGACAGGTTCACGTCCGATCTGGCGTTGAGTGCGGCGACCCTCGGCATGCTCGACCACCGCATCCGGGTCGTGGGCCAGGACGGCCGGGTGCACTGGGCGCGCGGCATCGCCAGGCCCGAACGGCTGGCCGACGGCACCGTGATCTGGGACGGCATCGTCATCGACGTCACCCGTGAGGTGGAAGCCGAAGCCGCTCTCCGCATCACCAAGGACGACGCCGAACGCGCCCATCGACAAACCACCGAGATCGTGACGGCCGTTGCCGCACGGTTGCGGCAGCCGATCGCGGAACTGGAATCCCTGCTGTCGGCCGTTGGCCACTCCGCTGCCGTCGGCGATGCGGTTCGCACCTGCCTTACGGCAACTCTCGAAGCGCTTCAATGTGTCTCCGATGGATCAAACGGGGCCACGAAATCTTCTGACCGTGACGCCAATCAGACGCGCCGCATCGAAGCGCTGGGCGCCGCGGCGCTGACAGCCCGTCAACGCGAGGTCATGGCGCTCATGGCGCAAGGCCGCAGGAACAAGGAGATCGCTCAGCGTCTTGGCATTGCTCCGGGCACGGTAAGGTTGCACGTCGCCGCTGTCCTGAAGGCCTTCAAAGCCAAGACGCGTAAGGATATCGCCCAGGCATGAGCCTCCGCCCTGACCGCAGCGGGATTTCCGCCTTCACGGAAGTCAAACGCCTTCCCGGTTCGTGCGTGTGGCGACTAGAAACGTCCGGGACCAAATGGCGCGGGGTCCGCAAACGGCGCAGTCCCCGTCATCATCTCCGCCAACAGCCGGCCCGTGGCAGGCCCGAGCGTAAAGCCGTGATGGGCATGGCCGAAGGAAAACCACAGCCCCTGATGGCGCGGCGCCCTGCCGATGATCGGCTTCATGTCAGGCAGGCAGGGCCGCGCGCCGCGCCAGGGCTCGGCATCACGTTGCGGTCCGAGGGGGAAGAACTGCCGCGCGACGCTTTCGGCCCGCTTAAGTTGGGTCAGATCGCTCGGCGCATCGCGCTCCGCCAGTTCGACGCCGGTGGTCAGCCGAACCCCCTGGCTCATCGGCGCAAGCACGAAGCCAGCCTCTGAATCGCAGACCGGCACGCTGAGCTTGTGATTGCCGACGACATCATAATGCATGTGGTAGCCCCGCTTGCAGGCGAGCGGGAAGCGATACCCGAAGCGCGCATAGACATCTGCCGACCACGGCCCGAGCGCGATCACGGCTTCGCGCGCGCGGCGTTGGACAGACCCGTCATCGATGCTCCAGCAACCGGCATCGTGCGCAAGCGTCATCGCATCCGCCTTGATCACGGAGCCGCCGCGCTCGGCGAACAACTTCGCATAGGCCCGCGTCACCGCACCCGGGTCACTTGATGTCACCGGATCACGCCAGTGGATGGCGCCGGCGAGGTTGGTGAGGCCCGGTTCGCGCTCCTTCAGGGTCGTTTCATCCAGAACATCATAGGCAAGGCCATGCGCGGACAAGCCGGCCGCCGCCCTGGCCGCCTTCTGCCATGCGGTGCGTGTGGGATAGATGTCCATCCAGCCGCCGCTGTGCATCAGAGCGCGGGCTCCTGCCGGGCCGATCAGCGCTTCATGCTCCCGGACGCTGGCCTCGATCAGGGGCAGCATGTCGCGGGCAGCCTGATCCAGTTGTCGAGGCCCCGAATGCCACCAGTAACGCGCGAGCCAGGGAAGCAATGTCGGCAGGTGCGATGGCGCATAGCGGACCGCGCTCGAACGGTTCGCCGCATAGCCCAGCAGGGTCAGCCAATTGCGCGGCATGGCATAGGGGATGACCGATGCGCGTTCGATCAGCCCGGCGTTGCCATGGCTGGTCTCGCCCCCCGGATCGCTCTTGTCGACCAACAGGACAGATCGGCCGCGGGCCTGCAGGTGAAGAGCGATGCAGACGCCGATGATGCCTGCACCGAGGACCATGACATCGCTGCCATTTGCCTTTTCCGTGTTGCCGAAACCCACAATTCCTGCCTCTGTTCCGCGCGTGTCACTACTGCGAGAGTGCGAATTCCGCAAACCTCAGCAGAGGGCATGCGAGCCAGAAATGCAAGAAAACAAAATAATGTTGACACAATGACAGAAAACTTTCTGAATGTGAGGGCGGGCACCTGATCATGATGTCAACCCTCCGCCAGAGATTGCAGGCATGCTTGCTGAACGGCTCCAAGGCCGACAAGGTGATCGCGAGCTACATGCTCGCCGAACCTGCGGGCATTCCGTTCGAGACGGCCGCGACGCTCGCCGCCAAGGTGGCTGTCAGCGAGCCGACAGTCGGGCGTTTCTGCCGCTCGCTCGGCTACAAGAGCTTCCGCGATCTCAAGCAGCAGCTCAGGCAGGATCTGGGCGACAAGCCCTGGCTGATAAGCGACCGCCTGCAGGACTTTCAACAGCGCAGCCTCAATGGCGGCGACCAGTTGGCGCGCGCGCTGGAGCTGGAGATCGCGGGGCTCGTTGCGCTCTACGAACTGGCCCAGTCGGATGGCTGGAAGCGTGCGGTGACACGCCTCGCAACAGTGCCGTCGATCTACGTGGCTGGCTTCCAGACAGAGCGCGGCATCGCACAGTATCTGGTCAATCAACTGCACTATCTGCGAAGCGGCGTGACGCTCGTCGACACGGCAGGCGGCAATTTCTCCGATGTGCTGCTGGGCGACCCAGCCAGATCCAGCCTCGTGATCTTCGAGGCGCGGCGCTATTCGCGCCTCGCCAAGGTGCTGGCGCAGGAAGCGAAGGCGGCTGGCGTTCAGACGATTCTCATCACCGACGCGTTCTGCGACTGGGGCAGGGGACTGGTCGACGAGATGTTCGTGGTCTCGACCGAGTTCAACCTGTTCTGGGAGTCATCCGCCCAGATGGCGAGCCTCGTCAGCCTGCTGGTCAATGCCATCTTCATCGAGCTTGGGCCGGAGGTCGAGGTGCGCATGAACACGATTGCCGCGCTGCACGGGCGCATCACCGGCAATGTCGGGGACAAATCCGGCCCCATCGGCTAGATCATCCCGCATTGAGATGGAAGCCGTCTCAATGCGGAAAGATGATCGATTATAATAGTTTAGAGCATTTCGGACTCACAAGGCCGGCACCCACTTTTGTGCGAAATGCTCTGAGGCAGGCCATTGCTGCCCCGGCGCTGACGCATCCGTCCAACCCCATCAGGAGAACATCATGAAGACCTTCCTCAAGGCGGCCCTTTGCGGGGCCAGCCTCTGCACTGTCATGTCCACGGGCGTGCTGGCACAGAACGCCACCTTCGTGCTCGGCTCACGCGAGGTTGGCGCGCCAAGCTACAACCCGATCAAGGCAACACGGCTCAACGCCGCCAACACCTTCATCTACGACCGCATGGTCATCCAAGACGCCGACCAGAGCTTCCATGGCCAGTTGGCGACCTCGTGGGAATCCGCGCCTGACGGCATGAGCTGGACCTTCAAACTGAGGCCCAACGTCAAGTTCCACGACGGCGAGCCCTTCAATGCACAGACGATCGCGTGGTGGGTGCCCAAGTTCAAGGGCACCGAAAACGCCTTCATGACCGACGCCATCGACAAGGTGGAGGCGATCGACGATCTGACGGTCAAGTTCGTGATGAAGAACCCCGACCCGAACATGCTGTTCAACATGGCCTCGACCTTCATGGGCGTGCCGTCACCCAAGGCTTTCGATGCTCTGGGCGACAAGTATGGCGTGACCGGCGCTGTCGGCACCGGCCCGTTCAAGCTCGAGAGCTTCACCGTCGGCCAGCAGACTGTGCTGACCCGCAACGACGCCTACAACTCCGCCTCGGCCCTGTCGGTCAACAAGGGCCCTGCCAAGATCAAGCAGCTCACCATCCGCGAGATTCCGGAAGACTCAACCGCCTTCCTCGAACTGCGCACCGGTGGCGTCGACATGCTGATGAGCGTGCCGACCGACTTCCTGCCGCGCCTGTCCGCCGAGCGCGGCACCAAGGTCGTGACCCTGCCCGGCACGGAAGTCTATTACATGCCGATGAACACCTCGGTGGAGCCGTTCACCGACATCAAGGTGCGCGAGGCTGTCGCCTTCGCCGTCAACCAGAAGGAAATTCTCGACAGCCTGTTCGGCGGCGTCGGCGCGGTGGCCAACACGTTCCTGATCTCGGGCCTCGCTGAATCGAAGGTCGATCCGAAGCTGATGATCTCCTATGATCCCGCACGTTCGCGCAAGGTGCTCGACGATGCAGGCTGGGTGATGGGCAGCGATGGCGTCAGGGCCAAGGCCGGCGCCAAGCTGCAGATCAAGCTCTGGACCCAGAACGGAACCGAGTTCAAGCGCATCACCGAGGTGGTGCAGGCCCAACTGAAAGCCGTCGGCATCGGCGCGGACATCACCATCTTCGATGCCGCCACGATCACCGCCCAATACCGCAAGAAGACAGAGCACCAACTGGCGGTCCGGGTCTATTCCTGGGCCAATGCCGACATCCTCGACTGGTTCCATGCGGGCAAGCGGCTGGGCCACCCCAACCACGCGATGTGGAACGATCCGAAGTCGGAGGCGCTGAACGAGAAGGCGATGAAGGCCTCGCGCACCTGGGATGAGCGGGTCGTCAACTTCCGCGCCTATCACGAGCACCTGCTGTCGAGCTTCGTTTTCGCGCCGATCTACCAGCCAGTGCAGAACTTCGCCTATGCGGAGAGCCGCATCACGCTGCCTGCCAGCATCCGCGGCACCCGCCTGCAGGGCCAGACGATTGTCGACATCGACATGAAGTAGTGAGGAGAAAGAACACCGGGCGAGCCCATGAACGCGAACGACAGGAGCGCTGAATGATCATGTTCCTCGTCAAGCGCGTGCTGTTGCTCATCCCGGTGTTCCTCGCCGTGTCGCTGATCATCTTCATGATCGTGCGCTTCGTCCCCGGCGATCCGATCGACAACCTGATCCAGATCGGATCGACCGAGGAACAGAAGGCGGCGCTGATCGCGTCCTACGGGCTCGATAAGCCGCTGCCGGTGCAATACGGCATCTGGTTTCTCAAGATGCTGCAGGGCGACCTTGGCGAGGCGATGATCCTGCGCCGCCCGGTGGCCGACCTGATTGCCCAGAACCTGCCGCACAGCCTGATCCTCGGCTCGCTGGCGCTGCTGTTCTCCACCCTTGTCGGCGTCGCCGCCGGCGCGCTCGCCGCGATATGGAAGGATAGCTGGCTTGACCGCGCGGTGATGACCATCATCCTGCTCGGCTCCACGGTGCCAAGCTTCTGGCTTGGGCTCCTGATGATCCTGCTGTTCGCGGTGCAGCTTGGCTGGTTCCCGGTGTCGGGCGCACGCAGCTGGAGCGCGCTGGTCCTGCCGGTGCTCACCATCGGCATCGGCGGGGTCGCGCTTGTCGCCCGCGTCACACGCGCCGCGATGATCGAGATCGCGCGCAAGGATTTCGTGATGATGCTGCATGCCAAGGGTGTGCAGCCCACTGAAATCCAGCTCAAACACGTCCTGCGCCATGCGCTGCTGCCCGTCGTCACCATCCTGAGCCTGCGCATCGGCTGGATCCTCGGCGGCGCCGTCACCATCGAATACGTCTTCGCGCGCCCCGGCCTCGGCTCGCTGCTGATCACCTCGCTGAACCAGCGCGATTATCCTGTGGTGCAGGGCTGCCTCCTGATGCTCGCCATCGCGGTCATCCTCGGCACGCTTCTCGGCGACATCCTGCAGGCCTCGATGGACCCACGACTGCGCGAAGGGCTCAACTGATGAACAAGGATGCTGCCCTGATGCGCCTGCTGCGCACCCCGCGTGGCGCCATCTCCGCCGCTGTCCTCGCGATCATTGTGCTGGCCGCCGTGCTGGCGCCCGTGATCGCGCCCTATGGCTACGCCATCCAGAACCTGCGCATGGCCAACATGGAGCCGAGCGCGGCGCACTGGATGGGCACCGACGAATTCGGGCGCGACCTGCTCTCGCGCATCATCCATGGCGCTCGCACCTCGATCATGGTCGGCGTCACTTCGATCACCATCTCAATGGTCTGCGGCATGGCGCTTGGGGCTGCAGCCGGCTATTTCGGCGGGGCCTTCGACCGCGCGGTGACAGTCGTGGTCGATCTGAGCTGGTCCTTCCCCGAAATCCTGCTGGCCCTGATCCTGATCGCGATCCTTGGCCCCGGCCTTGCCTCGACGATGATCGCCATCTCGGTTGCGTATCTGGCGCAATTCACCCGGCTGACGCGGGCACAGGTGATGGCGCTGAAATCGGAAACCTATGTCGAAGCGACCATCGCCATGGGCGCGGGCTCCGGCCACGTGCTGTTCCGCCACCTGCTGCCGAATGCCATCACCCCGGTGATCGTGGCCGGCATGCTGGCGACGGGCGACGCCATCATTCTCGAAGCGACGCTCGGCTTCTTCGGCCTTGGCGCGCAGCCGCCGACGCCAAGCTGGGGCGCGATGATGAGTTCGGGCACGGCGCAGATCTTCATCGCGCCATGGATCATCATCTTCCCCGGCCTCGCCATCGCCATCACTGTCATCGCCATCAACCTGTTCGGTGATGCGCTGATCGATGCGCTCGACATCCGCAAGCGCCTGCGGGAGAACTGAGATGGCGCTGCTCACCGTCTCCGACATCACCGTCTCGATCGGCAGGCTGACCCCGCTCGACCGCATCGCCTTCTCGATCGACCCCGGCGAGATTGTCGGCGTGGTCGGCGAGAGCGGCTCCGGCAAATCCCTCACAGCCATGGCGGTGATGGGTCTCCTGCCGCTGATCGGCGGCAGGATCGCCAAAGGTGCGGTCCACTTTGCCGACCTTGACCTGACAAAGCTGCCCGAAGCGCAATACCGCGCCTTGCGCGGTCGCCGCATCGCGCTGATCAGCCAGAACCCGATGACCTCGCTCGATCCGGTGCGCCGCGTTGGTGAGCAGATCGATCAGGTCTCGATCATGCATCTGGGGCTTGGCGAGGCGGCCGCGCGCGCCCGAAGCGTCGAGATGATGCAGCAATTGCGCATCCCCGAGGCGGAGGTGGTCCACGGCAATTATCCGCACCAGCTTTCGGGCGGCATGAAGCAGCGCATCGTGATCGCCATGGCGCTGGTGGCCAACCCCGAACTCATCATCGCGGACGAGCCCACCACCGCGCTCGATGTCACAATCCAGGCGCAGATCATCCAGATCATGACCGAGATGGCGCGCGCGAAGAACGTGGCGCTGATGTTGATCACGCATGACATGGGCGTGGTCGCGCAGGCCTGCGACCGCGTGGTGGTGCTGTATGCAGGCCGCGTCGCCGAGATGAACACCGTCGATGCGATCTTCGCCAACCCGAAGCATCCCTACACAAAAAGCCTGATCGGCTGCATCCCCATCGACGGGCTGCCGCCCGGCGGGCTCAAGGGCATCCAGGGCAACGTGCCGGGTGTGCTCAATTATCCCGCAGGTTGCCGCTTTCACCCGCGTTGTGCGCGCGCGGTCGCACGGTGCGGCCAGGACGTGCCGCTGCTGCAGGCCTCGGGCGCAGGCACGGTCGCCTGCCATCTGGCGGAGGTCGGGGCATGACAACGCCGCTTGTCGCCATGCACGGCCTTGGCCGCGAGTTTGTCAGCGCCAAAGGCATGTTCGGCCCGCGCCGCGCCATGCGCGCTGTCGATGATGTCACGCTCGACATTCCGGCCGGCAAGGTCACAGGGGTGGTGGGCGAGTCAGGCTGCGGCAAGTCCACGCTGGCGCGGCTGGCCCTGCGCCTGATCGAGGCGAGTTCCGGCTCGGTCAGCTTCGACGGCGCTGAACTCGGCAAGCTCGGTCCTGCCGAGATGCGCCAGCTTCGGCAGCGCATGCAGATGGTGTTTCAGGACCCATATTCCTCGCTCGATCCGCGCTACACCATCGCCGATTGCCTGCTGGAGCCGTTCGCCATTCAGGGCCTGATGCCTTCAGGCGCAGCACGGGCGGAGCGCGTGGCCGAGCTGCTCGACATGGTCGGCCTTGCTCGCAGCGCCGCCAGCAACTATCCGCACCAGCTTTCAGGCGGCCAGAAGCAGCGCGTCGGCATCGCCCGCGCGCTGGCGCTGAAGCCGCAGTTCGTGGTGCTCGATGAGCCGACGGCCTCGCTCGATGTCTCGATTCAGGCGCAGATCATCGAGTTGCTGGAACACTTCCAGGACCAGTTCGGCCTGACCTACCTGTTCATCTCGCATGATCTCAGCCTCGTGCGCTATTTTTGCGACCAGATCGTGGTGATGTATCTCGGGCGCATCGTCGAGGTGATGGAGACGCCGGATGCGAGACCACGGCACCCGTATTCCCGCGCGCTGTTGGACTCGACCTTCGCGCCAGACCCGGCCAGACGCCGCGTCGTGCAACCGCTTGTGGGCGAAATCCCGAGCCCGTTCGCGCTGCCGGCCGGCTGCGCCTTTGCGGCCAGATGCTCCAATGTCAGTGACCTGTGCCGAAAGGAACGCCCTGTTCTCGCCGTCACCGATGCGGGCGGGCGGGTTGCCTGCCATCACCCAAACCCTTGAGCCAATCCAGAGCGACCATGTCCTTCACGATCCTGACGGCCGAAATCTCCCACGAGAGCAACACGTTCAGCATCAGGCCAGCCGATCTGGCTGCCTTCGAGATGCGCGGCATCCTGCATGGTGACGCTGCCATCGCGGCGCGGGGCGACGCCAACACCCCTCTTGCCGGCTTTCTGGATGTAGCCCGCCCGGCAGGGTGGCGCGTCATCCATGCCGTCAGCGCCTCCGCCGCGCCGTCAGGGCCAGTGACGCGCGAAGCCTTCGAGCATCTCATCGGCGCGCTCACCGAAGCAGCCCGCCTCAACGCGAACGATCTTCACGGCATCGCGCTTGGCCTGCACGGGGCCATGGTGACCGACTTCTCGGAAGACGGCGAAGGCGAAATCCTGGCCCGTCTCCGCGCTATCGTCGGGCCAGGGATGCCGATCGCCATCACGCTTGATCCGCATGCCAACGTCACCGCGCGGATGGCGGCGCTGGCCGACATCTTCGTTGCCTACAAGACCTATCCCCATGTCGACATGCGCGACTGCGGACGGCAGGCGGCGCAAATCCTCAAGCGCACGATGGCTGGCGAGATCAGGCCTGTCACGATCCGCGCGACGCGCCCGATGCTCGAAGAGGTCAACGGCGGCAGGACCGATATCGGCCCGATGATCGCCCGCATCGCCAGGGCCCGCGCTTACGAGCAGGACAAGGATGTGTTTGCCGTCAGCGTCAATGGCGGCTTCGGCAATGCCGACATCGCAGAGGTTGGCCCGACGGTGCTGGTGACGGGACAGGGCGACCTGGGGCCCCACCGCGCCTTCGCCGAAGCGATGATGGATGACATCTGGGACCGGCGGCACGAGCCGATCAACAGCTATCTTTCCGTTGAGGTTGCGGCCGCAGAAGCCAAAGGTTTCGATGCCAGCAATGGCCCATTGGTGATTGCGGACTATGCCGACAATCCGGGCGGCGGCGGTTATGGTGATGGCACCAACCTTGTCGCGGCCCTGCTCGCGGCAGACGTGACCGACGCCTGCTTCGGGCCGATGGTCGATCCGGAGAGGGCGTCGAGCCTTCAGGGACAAGCCATCGGCAGCACGGTTTCCATGCGGCTTGGCGGCAAGGCCGACGCCGGTGTTGGCGGTGGGCCGCTCGCGCTGTCCGGCACGCTGCTTCATCTGAGCGATGGACGCTACATTGGCGACGGCCCGATGATGGGCGGGCTGAAGGGCGAGTGGGGTCCGACCGCCGTGCTGCGCGTGGAGGGAATCGACATCCTGATCGTCTCGTTCCCGCAGCAGATGCTCGACCTGCAGCAGTTCCGCGCCTTCGGCATCGATCCTGCGACGAAACGCGTGGTGGCGCTGAAATCCATGCAGCACTTCCGCGCGGCTTTCGAGCCGATCGCAGGCAAGGTCATCGTCTGCGACAGCGGCGCGCTGTGCACGCCGGACTTGAGAAAACTGACCTACACGAAGGTGCGCCGCCCGATGTTTCCACTCGATGGATTGTGAATAGTCATCATTTGCCGTCTTGAGGCAGCACACTCGATTGACTGGTCTCGAGAGCCTGCAGATGACTGCCGTTGAACAAACGTCTGACCGTTGCGGGTGCCTGGTAAGGCGGTTTCAGGCGTGAAAGTGATCTGGTGATGGCTGTTGTCCAGCGTGGTGCGCAAACGGAATCTGACGCGCAAGTGAGCCGCAGCGTTTTCTGGTGCATGTCGACGCTGCGGCGACCGGCTCATTGCGCGGGCGTCAGCGAAAAACCTTCATCGATCCAGCCGGTGACCCCGCCGATCAGCATCTTCACCGGCAGGCCAAGCCTTGCGAGGCGGATGGCGCCCTTGTTGGCGCCATTGCAGTGCGGCCCGGCGCAATAGACGATGAAGGTCTTGCCGGCGGGGTATTCCGCCATGCGGGTCGCGGTCATCTTGCCGTGCGGCAGGTTGAGAGCGCCGGGAATGTGGCCGGAGGCAAACATGGCCGGAGAGCGCACGTCGATCACGATGAAGTCCTGCTCGGCCAGCTTCAGCGCTTCATGCGTGTCCCAGCAGTCGGCCTCGAACTGAAGCATCGCCTCGAAATGCGCGAGGGCGATGTGCGAGGGTGCGGCGGGCACTTCGGTGACATGGGTCGGCATGGTGATCTCCTGAACTGGCTGGGGTGCCTCGGAGGACCATGACGAAAGCGCGCACAAGACTGCAGTGGCGAAAATGACAATGTCTGGTATCTATTCGCCAAACTGGAGTTGTGATGTCAGCGCCTGCTCACCCGCAGCTTATCGTGGCGCTCGCCTATGATGGGCTCTGCACCTTCGAGTTCGGCATTGTCGTCGAGGTCTTTGCGTTGCCGCGGCCAGAGTTCGATTTCCCCTGGTATGCATTCCAGATCGCCGGCGCGGACACGCCGATCCGGGCGCTGGGCGGTTTCCGCGTCGAGGTTGATGACGGGCTTGAACTTCTCGGCAAGGCCGACACCATCATCATTCCGGGCTGGCGTGATCGGGATGAAAGGCCGCCCGAAGCCATGCTGGACGCTGTCCGCGCCGCTCATGAACGCGGCGTGCGGCTGGTCGCGATCTGCTCGGGCGTGTTCGTGCTCGCCGCCGCTGGCCTGCTGGATGGACGCCGTGTCACAACCCACTGGCGGCATGCGCCAGTGCTGAAGGCCGCTTACCCAGCGGTCGAACTCGTCGATGATGTGCTCTACGTCGAGGATAGTGGCATCATCACCTCGGCGGGAAGCAGTGCCGGGATCGACGCCTGCCTTCACCTGGTCCGCTCGGACTACGGCTCAAAGGTTGCCAACATCGTTGCGCGACGGATGGTGATGCCGCCGCACAGGGATGGCGGACAGGCGCAATACATCGATGCACCGATCCAGGCCCGACCGGGCAAATCCATCGCCGCCGTCCTCGACTGGGCACGCGAAAGATTGGCAGAGCCCATCGAGATCGGCCAGATGGCACAGCATGCGGGCCTGAGCGAACGCACCTTCCTGCGCCGCTTCCGCGAAGGCACAGGCAGCACGCCGCTGAAATGGCTCAGGCGCGAGCGCATCACTCTGGCCATGAAACTGCTGGAGGAACCGGAGAAATCAGTGGACGACGTTTCGACTCATTGCGGCTTTGAGTCGCCAGAAAGCTTCCGCAAGGCCTTCCACGAGATCGCGGGTGTCTCGCCCACCGCTTATCGGCGACGCTTCAGACAGGTTGCCTGATCAGTGATGACCCGTCCTGCTGGCGCTGTGGCAGAACTATCGGAAGCCGGAATGGGTTGCATGCCGGGCCGCACCTCATCGATTCGGCGATCGAGGAGACGCCGCGGTTCTCCCTACCGGTCGCAACCTCGACGTTCCGTGATTCCCGCAAGGACATGGAGATCGCGGGCGCGTGTCATGTCGTCGGCTCGATCAAGACGCGATACCCCCGGAGGCGGGCCAGCGGAGCCAAGGCTGCGAACAGCCATTTCTGCAGTCCGACCGGAAGCTTGGCCAAGTAAAGATGGTCCCGGTAGAAATTGAGCGTCGCGACAACCAGAAGAGGATTGGGGTCACCCTGCTTCGAATACCATTGCGGATGCCGTTCCGTCGTCGTCGCGAAATTCGCGAAGAACCTGATGAAGTTCTGCGCCGGCTGAAACTCGACCGTCGCTCTCGTCTCGCCGTCATGGGCGTTGACGAAGAAATGCGGCGCACCCTTCGGCACGGTTACGCTCTGGCCAGGACCGGCAATCTGCTCCTGTCCATCGATCACGACCTTCAGCGCGCCATGGCGCACCGTGAAGGTCTCCGCCGCAAGCGGATGCACATGCGCCAGCGCATTGCCGCCGCCCGATCCGCCGGCAGCGAGGATCACGTCGAAGCGGCAGGCGTCTGCGTCGGCATCGCCCTCCGTGAACACGAAGGTTTCGCCGTTGAAGTGGTTGTGGATGGTCAGGCCGGGCTCGATCATGGCTGCAGTCCCGCGAAATCGCCGCGCGCCAGCGCGGCGGCATGCTGGACGGTCACGCCATGCACCAGCGGATCGGCATGACGGTGCGCCAATCTCCATTCGCCGTTCTCCCGGCGGAAGACAAGCGTCACACGCAGTGGCCAGTGCTGCGCCGGCAGGCCGCCGACCTCGACCAATTGACGCTCGATTGTCACAAGCACCGCGACATCGCCGGAACTGATGGATTGGACCACCTCCTGCTGGAAGTCGCCATTCCTGAAGAAGCCGCCAAGCCTCGCCAGATGCTCCGGCGAGGGATCGAAACCGTGCACGATCTTGCCGCCGAAAGGCTGCATCAGGGTAAAGTCGCCGGTGTGCCCGACGATCGACGCGTATGTCGCCGCATCGCCTTTCATCAAGGCCGCGTAAGCGCGGGCCATGCGGCTCGCGAGATCGGCAGTGCTTTCGCCAGCCTCGGCGCGTTGCGCCATGGCCGCCATGGCAGTGGCGCCGACAAGCGTTTCACGTCTGTTCATTTCGACACTCCAATGTTTGACGGCGGGGACATGGTCCCTTGCTCGTCTTGAAGCCAGCGATATGAATTCACGATCATGCTGAAGCTGGTTCAGCGGACTCGCTCTGGCGCTTCCCAGTTCTCTGGTCCGTCAGCGTCAGTTCGGTCTCACTGCGTGGGCCGAAGCAGCGCGTGACAGCTCCGAACAGCCAGGCGATGCCCGCATCGGCCATGGCGGCCCTGGAGGCGACAATTCGCACGGGATCGAAGCGCCACGGAAACGGGACCGGCGCCATCTCGAGGCCGAAGCGCGCCGCATGGCGCAGGACAAGGTGCCGCGGCAGGGTGGCGACGAGATCGGTCTCGGCGAGCTGCGCCAGCGCCATCATGAAGTTCGGAACCGTCAGCACGACGCGACGCAACAGGCCCCGCTCGGCCAGTCTCTCGTCGACGACCCCATGCGCGTCGCCGATCACGGACACAAGCATGTGGCGCATGGCAAGGTAGGCTTCGAGGCTCGGATCGCGCGCCAGAGCGTGGCCCCTGCGCACGGCAATGACGAAATCCTCCTCGAACAGCAGATGTTCGACGAAGCGCGGCGTCACGGGCCCGATCGGCAGAACGAGAAGATCGAGCCGCTGCGCGTCCAGTTCGGCCAGCACGGAGTTCCAGGCTGTGCTGGTCGGCTTGCCGTGATGCTGCGGCATCAGGTGCAGGATGCGGATGTCGATTCCCGGCGCTTCGCGCGCCAGACCTTCCAGAAGAGGCGTCGTGAAGATCGTCGAAAGCCCATCGGGTGCCCCGATGCTGAAGCGCCGCTCCGCGGTTTTCGGATCGAAAGGGCCACTGCCCGAGATCACATTGTCGATGCGGGCCAGGATGTCGGCAATGGGCGCGGCCAGCGCCAGCGCGCGGTCGGTTGGCTTCACCCCAGTGGGCATCTTCAGAAAGAGGGGATCCTGCAACAGCCGCCGCAGGCGGCTGAGCCCATGGCTGACGGCCGACGGCGTGAGGTTCAGCTTATCGGCCGCGCGCGCCACATGGCGCTCCTCCAGCACCGTGTTGAACAGCACGAGAAGATTGAGATCGATGCGCAGAAGCTGAGCCGCGTTCAGCATGGTGCTGAAGGCATATCGCTGGCTTCATGACAGAAATAAGGCCATTGCCATTCCCAAGCGAACAGACCGTCCGATGGCGCGCGCCTTCTTGTCATGGAGCGACATCAGGCAGTCCTTGAAACTCTACGCATCTGGCCTTTGCCCTGGCGCATACCGGATGCGCTTGGCACTGGCTGAAAAGAACCTGCCATCATCCTTGAACATTTCGACGAAGCCTTTCCACAGCATCCCCTGATGCCCGCCAAACCGGCGACACGGAGTCGCGCTCGTCCTGATGGCTGGCACGCCACGCGCAAGGCATGGACCGGCCTGCTCGGGCCGCTCATCATTGTCGGCGGCATCCTGACGGGCGTGTTCACCGCGACGGAGGCCGGCGTCATCGCATGCCTTTACGCGCTGGTGATCGGGTTCTTCGTCAACCGCGAGATCATGCTCGCGGACATGAAGGACATCCTGGTCGACGGCGCGATGATGACCGCGCTGGTTTCCTGCATCATCGCAGTGTCCGGCCCGATCGGATGGGTGCTCGCCTATCTGCAGTTCGACGCTCTTGCGGTCAACTTCGTCACGTCGCTGTCACAAAGCCCCACGATGATCCTGTTCGGCATGGCGGCGGTGATGATCGTGCTTGGCACCTTCGTCGACTCGTTGATCGTCCTGCTCGTCTTCGCGCCCTTCGCGATCAAGATCTGCCAATCCTACGGCCTCGACGTCTACCAGGTCGGCATCGTGATGGTGATGTGAAACCAGATCGGTGCTGTCTCGCCGCCGACGGCTCCGCTGCTCGTTGTCACGACCAGCATCGCCAAGACGCCGATCGACCAGACCAACCGTCACGTCTGGTGGTTCCTGCTCGCCGAGATCCCTGTCATGGTCGCCATCATCCTGTTCCCGCAACTCGCCTCGGGAATCCCCCGTTATTTCCTCGGGTGAATGCGGAAGGCTTGGGCATCAGGAGGCGAACGCACGATGAAGTTGCTGCTCACGCACACGCCGCGCATGCGGCGCAACTACTTCGGCGACAAGCCGCTGGCTGCCTTGCGTGAACTGGCGGACGTGTGTCTGCACGAGGGCGATGCTCCGTTGTCGCCGCAGGAGATGATCGGTCCGGGGCAGGATGCGGACGTCATCCTGAGCGACCGCATGACACCGGGACCGGCCGAGATCTTCGCGGCCCTGCCGGCGCTCAAGGCCTTCCTTCGATGCGCTGGTGACGTGCGCGAGCCCGACCTTCGCCGACTCCGTGGCCAAGCTCGCGATCGGCTTCATCGTCGACCTGGCGCGCGGCGTCTCGCGCGCGACCATGTCCTACAGGGATGGCGCGGCCCCGCCGATCGTCATGGGGCGGCAACTCGCGGGCTCGACCATCGGGATCATCGGCTATGGCGTGATCGGCCGGCGGCTGGCTTAGATCGCGCAGGCGTTGCGCATGCGCGTTCTTGCCGCCGATCCCTATGCCGCAGTCACACCGGGAGGCGGAGTGGACATGGTTCCGCTGGAGCGGCTCCTTGTGACGTCGGACCACATCGTCTGCCTTGCAACGGCAACGGCGGAAACCTCGAACATGATGAACGCCGCGGCCTTCGCCCGCATGCGGCCGGACAGCGTGTTCATCAATCTGTCGCGCGGCGAACTGGTGGACGACGCCGCGCTCGATGTCGGCCGCGCGCCTGACCAGATGCCGGCGCCCGAACTCGCAAGGCTCCCGAACGTCATTGCCACACCGAATGTCGGCGGACGGACGCCGCAGCCGATCGAAGCGCAGGCCTTCGACACCGTGAACCAGATGCGTGCGCTCGTGGCGGGCGCCGTCCCACAAGGAGCGGTCAATGCTGAGCAGTGGACGCGGCGGCTTGCGGTGGCGGGAGCGCGGTCGGCACGCTGACGGCTCACGCGGGTTTGCGCCCTCAGGCAGTCGCTGTTCATCGGTTTGCCCGAAGCCAGACATTGCCGCTGCGGTGACCCTGTCAGGCGGCACGCCTCGTCTCGAACGCCATGTTGGGCCGGTTGCCGGCGATGTCTTCAAGATCGGGTCGGGCCACACAGGCGATCTCGCCATCATGCCAGGCGGATACGGGGACGAACCTGGCTGACAGGCCACTCGTTTCGGGGAACCATGCCCCTCCGATTGCTCTGCCATCGCGATCTCGAACAATGAGACCAACCTCGATGCTTGCAGGGTCCATGACCCGGCCAAAGTCGATCGTCAGCGGCTCGGTCGTGTCGACTTCTGGCGACGTCAGCCGCCAGGACGCCGTGTCGATGGCGGACCGGACCGCTGGCCCGATCATCATCGGCAGCAGAACAGGACCATCGCCGCCATCGATCTCGACCATGTAGGCGCCGCCCGCCTTGACTGCCGGTCCTTCCGCCATTTGCGCCGCCAGCCCCGACTTGATCCGGCCGGGATGCAGGATCAGCGTCAGGCGCAAGCCATCCGCGCTCCAGAGCCCGCCCGGCAGATCGAGAAACGCATGGGCGATCTCCGCATGCGCTGCATCGAGAAGCCGCGCTGAGGCGACCGCCAGCTCCACGTCAGGCGGCGTCTCGAACAGGATGTGCAGGCGCAGGAGATTGGCGGGCACGACGCTCCCGCTTGGCATCAAGTGAATGCCGCCTGTGGCTTGAGCATGCGTAGTCATGGCTTGATCTCCAGCGCCTTGCGTTCGGTCGCCCGCCGCTCACTTCACGAGCGCGGCATGGCCTTCGTCAGTCTTCATCATGCGATGGAACGGCCGGATGTAGTCCTGCTGGAACGTGTCATTCGCCGGATAGTCGTAGCCCGGCATGTCGTACTCGTTGATGAAGTCGCTCAGGCGGAAAAACGCGCCCTTGCGCAGCGAGGCAAGCTGGAGTTGTCCCGTCTCCGCGTCGCGGCGCAGGGCCAGCAGGAATTGCGGTCCCTGGTCGAGCACGCGGCTGACATTCGCGATCGGCATGGGCAGCGATTTGACCCCTGCATGCTGCTGGAAGGGCGCCTTGACCGGTTGCGACAACCCGTCAGCCTTGGTCGCGGCGACGATGTCCTCCAGCCGGATCAGGTCGGCCGCCTTGGCCGAGTTCGCGACCAGCACCCAGTTCGAGGTCTGGCCCTGGTGGCGGATCGCGAAGGGCACGACATCCAGCGGCGTGTTGCCGAAGCCAAGCTCAGCGATGGTCTTGCCACGCACCTTCGCGCCGTCCGTCAGCTCCTTCATCGGCACCGTGACAAGCGGCGTGCAGGTATAGGCCGCGAGCAGCGTCGGCTCGCCCTCGATATCGAGGATGGTGAATGCCCGCACGGGCGCCCGCGTCTCGATCTGGTTGTGCACGGCATGGTACATCTCGACCTGCGCCGTCGCCACCGCGCCCGTGAAGGGATAGGCGACGCGCCGCAGCGTCGACGCGAAGGTCGCGCCCGTCAGCCCCGCGACGATGAGTTCGTTGCCGAACGGCTTGATGTCGGTGACGGTCAGGCCGCGCGAGGGCTGCCTGTTCCAGATCGTAGCATCGCCGGGTGCGTCGGCCAACGGCTGGCTGGCGGCGACGGCGGCATCCACATCAAGCCGCGTGACAGTCCCATCGGTCCCGACCAGCGCGATGGCCACCGGGGCGTCAGCGGTGCGGCCAAGCGCCAGCGCCAGGATCGCGGTCTGGCTGCGACCATGGACCGTGGCGGATGTGACGCGGATGATGGCTTCATCGACATTGCAGGCGGCGGCAAGGCGCGTCGTCAGGTCGAGCACGTTGAACGAGGCTTCCTTCGCTTCAGGCAGCGCTGGCAGGTTGAGGGCATGCAGCGCGCCCATGCGCCAGTCCGCGACGACAAGGCGGCCATCAGGCGCCAGCGTCATCGCGCTGACCGAGCCGACCTTGGACGGCGTCTTGGTTTGGGCTTTCGCCTCGACCGCAAGCGTTGTGGCCGCGACGGCGACGGATGCGCCGGTGAGGAAGGTTCTGCGGTTGGTGGACATGATGAAGGTTCCTCTCGGTTGTGTGGGTTTGCTGGTGATGGATTCACCGACCGCTGAGCGTGCCGGCGCGTGAGGCGGCGGCGGTGCGGTCGATGAGCAACAGCACGACATCGCTGGTGGTTGTCGCGGTGATGGACGCCGTGCCGTGGTCGACGAGGGCGACGGCGTCGTGGCTCTTCATGGGGTGGCCATCTTGGCCCTTGCTCTGAAGGCCGATCTCGCCGTCGAACACATAGAGCCATCCATCGAAGCCGGGTCTGGCGGGCAGCGCGAGCGTGCGCCCAGCCTCCAGCCGCACGTCATGCAGCAGCGCCTGCTGGCGCACGATGCCGGTTGCGCCTGAACCTGCCGGCCCGGCGAGCAGCCGCCACGCATTCGGGCTGCTGGTCTCAGCCAGATCGTGGAATTGCACGCCGGGCGTCATGCCAGCCTCTGAAGGCCGGATGAAGATCTGCAGCATGTGCACATTGCCCGGCCCCGGCACGGTCTCCTCATGGCTGAAGCCGCTGCCGGCGTTCATCACCATCAGGCGGTTGGGGCGGACCTCCTCGGTCACGCCGGTGGAGTCCTGATGAACCATTACGCCCTGGCGCAGATAGCTCACGATCTCGTCGTCGCGGTGCTCGTGCATGGCGACCTTGAGGCCCGGCGACAGGTTGGCCCGATCGATCAGGCCAAGCCCACCGAAGCCACCGTCGGCCGCGTTGCCGAGCATCGCGCCGGGGTGCATGCGGCGGATCTGGAACGGCCCGCTGGCGCGCTGCATGTGGGTCGATGGATCAAGGGGCAGGATCATGGCGGCCTCGTTTTGGTCAGCGGTGAGATCGTTCAGATGAAGCCGCGCGCAAAGCGCTCGGCGGACATCACGAGTTGCGTGACGGTCTCGCGCTCGGCCGCATCGCGCGGCGCATAGATCAGAATCGTCTGCGCCGAGACCGAGGGCATGCCCGCCATCGGGTGCGGAATGCCCCAGCCCGCCTTGACGGCGGCCGCGTGCGCAGCGGGCGGCAGCACCATGTGCAGGCTGCCATCGGGCAGCGGGTGCAGATGGGCGAACTCGGTCGACAGCAGAAAAGCCTCATCCGGCCCCTTTGCGTCTTCTGGCGCAAGGAACAGCCCAATCGTGCCGGGCGGGGCGCGCAGGGACGGTGCCTTGATCACGCCGGGCCAGTTGGCGATCACCGCGCGAAACGCGTCATACGCGCCCCGGTCCGGGATCTGGTTGGTCTGCTGCTGCGGATTGTGCCGCGTGGTCTGCGGCGCAGGGCCTGCCCGGTCGGGCATTGGCGCATCGATCGCCAGATTGGTGTTCATGGGATGCTCCTCGTGAGGGGGTGCCCGTCAGGCACGTTGCTCGTTGCGCCTGGCGCGCGTCGATCACTTGCCGGACAGCTGGCGTTGCATGGAAAGGAAGTCCTCGACATGCCATGTCTCGATGATCTTCCCGTCCTTGATGCGGTGAATGTCCATGGCCGTGAAGGTGACGGCGCGCCCCGTGGCCGGCTGGCCAAACAATGGCGCCGTGTTCGTGCCGGTCACGCGCGAGCGCACCGCAACGACATCATCGTTCGCGATGACCTCGACCTGCTCCACCTTCAGATCGGGCACACCGGCCCGGAACGCGCCGATCACCATCTCGTAGCCGCCGAGTTCGTTCGGCTTCGACGGCAGCGGCGGCGTCGCTTTCCAGGCTGGGCCGACGGTCTTGCGCCAGGCGTCGGACGGGCCGCCGTTGATCAGGCTGTAGAAGCTTCGCGCGACAGCGATCTGCTGCGTAGCCTTTTCAGGGCTGAGAGGCTCGGCGATGCCGGGCGCTGCTCCAAGGCCGATGCTCGTGACGGCAAGCGCCAGACCGACGCTGCGCAGTGAAAACAAGGGATGACGAGGCATTGCAGGCTCCATGTCACGGACGTCGGAATGACGGGTTGCGTCCGGATGCTGTGAAGATAAAACTTCGTTGCGAAACGATAAGGTGCTTTTCTGGCATTGCGACGTTCGAAGAATGGAACAATGATATGGCGGATCTGAACGGCATGGCGCTCTTCGTGGCTGTGGTGGATGCAGGCAGCCTCTCTGCTGCCGCGCGTCAGCTTGGCTTGCCGAAGTCCACCGTCTCGCGGCGGCTCACCCAGCTTGAAAGCGCGCTGAAGACGCCGCTGCTGCACCGCTCGACGCGGTCTCTTGCGCTGACCGACATCGGGCGTGCCTATGTCGAGCGGGCAAGGCCGCTGGTGCGGGAGGCCGCCGCCATCGAGGATGAGCTTCTGGCCCGGACCTCGCGGCCATCGGGCCTTGTGCGCGTCAGCGCCACGACAGGCTTCGGCCAGATGGTTCTGGGGCCGGTGCTCTGCAGTTTCATGCACATCGAGCCCGATGTGCGGTTCGAACTGAACCTCACCGATGCCCGCGTGAACCTGCTGCAGCAGAATGTCGACATCGCCATCCGCATGGGCACATTGGATGATGCTGACCTCATGTCGCGCAAGATCGCCAGCGTGACGCGGCTGCTCTGCGCCTCGCCCGCTTATCTCGCGACGCGCGGCACCCCTGTGGCGCCGACGGATCTCAGCACCCATGACTGCATCGTCACTTCGTCAAAGCTTGACCAATGGGTATTTTCCGACGGAACCGAAATACGCGTCCCGTGGCGGCTCGCCGCTGGCAACATCGCGTTGGCCCGGGATGCGGCAATTGGCGGGCACGGCATCGCGCTCCTGCCGCGTTTCCTGATTGCAGATGATCTTGCCAGCAGGAAACTGGTGCACGTCCTGCCGGATCACCCCCTGCCCAAGGCCGAAGCGACCGCGCTCTATCCCCGCGACCGCGTGCCCTCCATCGCCACCAGGCTGCTGCTCGACCACATGGTGTCGCAACTGTCAGGACAGGCGCTATGAGCACACTGGACATCGGGCAATGCGCGCCTCAACGCTCCTGCCCGACCGACGTGCCGTCGACCTGCGACAATTCGGCGGCGATGGCGCAGGTCGGCGTGTCGGGGCCGCCAAGATGGCTCGTCATCTGGTTGAACCGCGCATGACGACTCGGCAGATGGGCAAGCCGGGCTCGAGGCCGATGCCTGCAGCAAGGGGCGCTGCGCCCGTGCCGAACGCCGCGAACCATCTGACTGTGGCGGGGCTGGCGCAGCAGCCCAAGCAGGGCGCAAACCGCTGGTTTGCGGGCTCGCGATCAGGCATTGCCGGGACCCCAGGCCCGCACATCGCCGTAGGCCTCGGGGAAGCCGACGAGATCGTGATGAACCATCCCGCGAACGGTGATCACGCGGTCACGGTGGCTGCCGTCGGCATTGAACTCGTGCATCAGATATCCGACCATCTTCGCGCCGTAGCCCGGCTGCCAGGGATCGCTGATCACGAATGATGCGGCGGGCGCCCAGATGTGGCGGGTGCCGCCGATCGTCGTGTCGCGGTATTGATGGAGGTGGCCGCACAGGACCAGAGCCGGCGTGACATCGCGCAGTTCACAGAGCAGGCGGGCGCGAGGCTTGGCTGTCATGAACCGGTTGCTTTGGAGTTGCTCGTCATAGGCCAGATCAGCCAGCGGCTTGTGCAGGAAGATGCCGAGCGAGCGCCCGCCAAGCGTCGCTGCCGCTTCGCGGATCAATGTTTCCTGCGCCGCTTCGCCGGGCAGGTCGAGCCCCAGCGTCAGGGCATTGAGGCCGAGCAGCCGCCAGCCCGGCAGATCGATGCTCCAGCAATCAGGTCCGATGATGCGGCGATAGCGCTCAAGCCTGGCTGCATCGACCGGCTGGCGGCGGGCCACATCGAGATGATCGCCGACATCGTGATTGCCGGGCAGGAGATGGCATTCGAGCCCCAGCGCCTTGTGGGCATGGGCCGCCTCGATCAGGTCATCCTCGGCATCGGCGCCATCGAGCGCCAGATCACCGGTGTTGATCACCATATCGGGTTTCGCATGCCGCAGGTGCTCCGCCACCAGATCGAAGTTCTGGCGGAAGTAGGGTTTCGTCGGAGACAGGTGGGTGTCTGAAATCTGGGCGATGCGAACTGTCATGATGGACTCGTGGGGTCGGAGGAATGGAACAGGGCGCCCGGCGTGAACCGGACGCCCTGTGCCGGTTCGAGGTCTGGTCAGCCCTGACGAGGGATCAGGCGGCGCACCTCGGTCGCCATGTCGGCCAGCACGGCTTCCGGTGTTGCCTTCTGTTCGGCGACGCGGGCGAGATTGTCGACCATGACCTGCGTGACGCGGACAGAATTCTGGCCGGGGAAGGCGTACCATGGCACCATCAGGTGAACCTGTTTTGTGGCGGCCTGGAACAGCGGGTTGGCCTTGTAGAAGTCGGCCAGATAGCTTGGATCGTCGATGGCGAGCTGGTTGCAGGGCACGTATCCGGTGTTCTTCACCATCAGCGTGGTGCCTTCGGCGGAGGTCGCGAACTTGACGAACTTCCAGGCGGCCTCGAGCTTGCGCGGGTCCCTGGTGGTGATCATGGCGCCTGCGCCGCCCGTGGGCAGTCGGCCCTTCACCGGGTCGATCACCGGCATGATGGTGGTCTGCAATTCGAAGTTCGAGCCGACGGAAGCCGCGATCGAGCGCACCTGCGCCGTGGTGCGGAACATCATGCCGAGTTTGCCGGCCGCGAAGGCCTGAAGGTCAGCGGTGCCGGCATAGTTCGGCATGCCGCCCTGCTTCACCATCCGGTCGAGCAACTGAAGCGCGGCAAGGCCCTCCGGACCATTGAAGGCGACATCCGTCTCGGCTTCGTTGAGCATGCGGCCGCCATGTCCATAGAGCAACGACGAGAACATCCAGTCATCGCCCGGCCAGCGGAAGAACATGCCGTCGGCGCCGTCACCGGTTGCGCGGATCCTGGCGGAGTGGGCGATCACCTCGTCCCATGTCGTCGGGAATTTCGCCGGATCGAGACCGGCGCGCTTGAACAGGTTGACGTTGTAATAGCTGATAGGGTTCGAGGTCGCGAAAGGCAGGCCGCACTGCACCCTGGCGTGGAAGCCAAGACCACGGATGGCAGGCGAATAGCCAAGCTTGGCGAGGTCGCCCTCCTGCGCCAGCAGCGGTGCGAGATCGACGGCAATGCCGCGCTCGGCGAACATGCGCAGGCGGTTCAGCCCCTGGAACGAGACCTCCGGCATGGAGTTGGTGGCGGCGTTGCGCAGCAGCAGTTGCGCGCCATCCTCATAGGTCGGGGTCGGGTTGACGTAGGTCGCCTTGACCTCGGGATGCTTCCTGACGAACGCCTCCATCACGGCGTCCTGAGCCTCCTTGAAGATGGCGGGCATCGAGTAATGCACCTGGATGTCGGCGGCTTGCGCCCGCACCACCGCAGGCATCATCACCGATGCCGTGGCGCCGCCCATCAGCGTTAGGGCGTGACGGCGAGAGATCGGCAGGTCTTTCGTCATGGGTCTGCTCCTTTTTCAAATTGCTTGCAGGGTTGAACCGGTCTCAGCCCTTGAGCCCGGTCATGGTGATGCCCTCGATGAAACGTCGTTGGGCGAAGAGGAATGCCAGCACGAGCGGCGCGGTCACCAACATGGCGGCGGCCATCAGCGCGCCGTAGTCCTCGCCAGCTTCGACAGAGCGGAAGGCGAGGATGCCCATGGCGGGGGTGTAGAGATCGCCCTTCTGGATCACGATCAGCGGCCAGAACAGGTCGTTCCAGTGCGCCACGACCGAGAAGATCGCGAAGGCTGTGGCGGCGGGCCACGCGTTCGGCACGATCACCCGCCAGACAATGGAGAACTCGCCCATGCCATCGATGCGCGCGGCATTGATCAGGTCATCGGGGATGGCGCGAAAGAACTGCCGGAACAGGAAGATCGCGAACACCGAACAGGTGAACGGCGCAATCAGCGCTGTGTAGCTGTTGAGCAGGCCAAGCTGGTGAATGCCGAGATAGAGCGGCAGCGCCGTGGTCTGGTAAGGCACCAGCAGGCCCAGCATGACGAAGCCGAAGACAAGCTCGCGGCCACGGAAAGTCAGCTTCGCCAGCGCGTAGGCAGCCGGAACCGCAAACAGGATCTGGAAGAACAGGATGCCGAAGCAGACGATCAGGCCGTTGATCAGGTAGGCGGCGATCGGGATCGTGCGCAGCACCTTGCCGTAGTTCTCGATGATCGCGAACTTGCCCGGCAGCAGCGACAGCGAGGCCGAGAACACCTCGTCCTGCGGCTTCATCGACACGGAGATCATCCAGATGTAGGGCGCGAGCACGACGGCGGCGGCGAGGAACAGGATCGCGAGACGAGGCAGATCGGCCATGAACGAGCGCTGCTCCATCACATCACCCGTAGTGCACGCGCCGGTCGATCATCCTGGTCTGGATCAGCATCAGACCAAGCACGATGACCAGAAACACCAGCGTGATCGCTGCCGAGTAGCCGAACCTGAAGTAGTGGAAGCCTTCCTGGTGGATCGTGCGCAGCAGCACTTCGGAGGCGTTGTTCGGCCCGCCTTGCGTCAGCGTCTGCACCGTGTCGAACACCCTGATCGAACGGGTCATGGTGATGATGATGACGAACAGCAGCGTCGGACCCAGCATGGGCCAGGTCACCAGCCAGAACTTCGACCAGCCGGAACGCGCGCCATCGATCTCGGACGCGGCATAGAGTTCGCGCGGAATGGCGGTGAGGCCAGCCAGGAACAGCACGAGATTGAAGCCGACATTTTCCCAGACGCCGATGAAGCCAAGCGAGATGATCACCCAGTCGGATGAGCCCAGCCAGTTCGGCGTGCCGGCGCCGGCCATCCGCAGAAGCGCATTGACCGGCCCGATGCTGGGATGAAGCAGATACTGCCAGGCTGCCGCCATGGCCACGGTCAGCGACACCACCGGCAGGAAGAACACGGCCCGGTAGAACGCTCGGCCACGGGCGCCGGCCTCGATCAGCACCGCAAGCAGAAGTGCGATGCCGATCGAGAGCGGAGCCACGAGCAGGCAGTAGACGACCGTGTTCCGGATCGAGGCGAGGAACGTCCTGTCGCCCAGCATGTCGGCAAAGTTGGCAAGGCCGATCCAGCGGAACGAGCGTGCGCCGAACTCGTAGTCGGTGAAGGCCAGCGCCATGACGGCAAGCAACGGAAGCAGGATCATCAGGAGGTAGGCGAGGATGGCAGGCAAGGTGAGCAGCCAGGCGACGGCCGCATCACTGCGCATGGCCGTTGCCGCGCGGGGCGCGTGCCTGCTGGCAAAGTCAGGTTGAAGCACCGCATCAGCCATGGACAAGGCTCCGCACCAGAGGCTGGGTTGCGATGCGGGCGCGGTCTGCCCCAAACACCATCGCCTTGCCCGGTTCAGGGGCGAAGCGGACGGTTTCACCGACATGAACACTCTTGCGACGATCAGGCGGCATGCGGCTGATGAGGCTCTCGCGCGTCAGGGTGGCGCGGGCGTGAACCAGCAGGCTCTCGCCCAGGAACTCGAGGTGTTCGATGCGGGCCTCGATGCCGTCGGCTCCTGGCGCGATATCCTCCGGGCGCAGGGCCAGGGTCATCGGCCCGCGATGGCGCGTGCCAAGCTGGATCGTCAGGCCCGCCGCGCGCACGAGCCCATCATCGCCAGCTTCGGCGGCAAACGTGTTGATGGCGGGCGAGCCGATGAAGCTCGCAACCCTCAGATCCTGCGGATTGGTGTAGACCTCTTCCGGCGCGCCGACCTGAAGGATCTGCCCGTCCATCATCACCGCGACCCTGTCGGACATGGTCATGGCTTCGGACTGGTCATGCGTGACGTAGACCGTGGAGGCGCCCACGCGGCGATGCAGCGCAACGATTTCGGCGCGTGTCGACACCCGCAAGGCCGCGTCAAGATTGGACAAGGGCTCGTCCATCAGGAAGGCCCTTGGCTGGCGCACGATGGCGCGCCCGAGCGCGACGCGCTGGCGCTGGCCGCCCGAGAGTTGCGCAGGCTTGCGCTCGAGCAATTTGCCGATGCCAAGCATGTCAGCCGTCTTGACGACATCCGCGCTGATGCCGGCCTTGATCTGGCGGGTCGCTGGCAGAAGATCGCCGATGAACGGGATGCGCTGCGCTGCGCTCAGCCTGCGCATCATCAGCGGCACGCCGATGTTCCTGGCGACGGTGAGATGCGGATAGAGCGCATAATTCTGGAACACCATCGCCACATCGCGGTCTGCCGCGCGCAACGCGGTGACGTCACGATCCGCGATCCGGACCGTGCCGGAAGACACGGCCTCCAGCCCGGCGATGATGCGCATCAGGGTTGTCTTGCCGCAGCCGGATGGCCCGACAAGCGAAAGAAATTCACCCGGTGCGATGGCAAGCGACACGCCGCGCAAGACAGGTGTGGCGCCAAACGCCTTGCACACGTCGAGAACTTCGATGCCGGACATTCGCGGTTTTCCACACAGCTTCATGATCTGTGCGCCGCGTGTCGTCCTGTTTCACGACAACTGGTTGACGGTTGTGTTTAACTTCGATGACCCTGGCCATGCCGGGCTTGTTATCCACTGTGATCAGGGGTGCAGGCGTGATCAGCGAAACACCAGAACGCCATCCGCAATCAGGCTCCGCCCCATCACGGCCCGTGACCCGTGCGAACCCAACAACAGCCTCACCTCCGCGCGCTCCTGGGGCGCGGTCCGCCGCCTGGCTGAGCGTCGCCAGCTTTCGACATCACCGATCTGAATCAATCCAGCCGGTTCGATTCCACAATTGCGTTGGACGGTCACGACGCCGCGCGGGACACTGCTGCGATGAAAACGGCAAGCTTAAAACATCCTCCTGGTGACGCCACCGCTGATGGCATTGCAGATGCAATGCGCACCAGACACGACCCCATCGTGCTGCGGCGCCTGGAACCCGCCCGCAACATGGCGCGCTGGTACACGCTCTCGCTGGAAGTCACGCTGTTCGACGACTGGTCGTGCACGCGGCGCTATGGCCGCATCGGGCAGCGGGGCGGGCGTGTGATGATCGGACTGTTCGAAGACCGCCGCTCCGCAGAGGCCGAGCTTCAGGCCATCCTGCGCGCCAAGCAGGCAAGGGGCTACGAGATCACCGGATGATGCCCTTGGGCCGGAGCGGCGCCACGGCGCGCGGCCTGAACTTGCAAGCGCCGCATGCGTTGTCCCGATGCGCTTCCGCTATGCACCCGCCCGTTGAAGCCAGTTCTCGATCAGATGACGATAGTCCGCGATTTCGGCTGCAAGCTTCGGATGGCTGGCCATGGCCTTGAACAAGGTTTCCAGCCTTGGCGCTGGGCTTGATGACAGGGCGAGTGGTCCGGCGAGAGCTTTCAGCCAGACCAGACTTGCCACCAGGCCGCAATCCGCCATGCCGGGAACCGGGCCAGTGGCATAGGGGCCCGGCTCATTCAGGCCCTGTGCGAGCAAAAACAGTTTGGCGGCGATCATGACATCGGCTGAGGCGATGACGTCATGGTCGCGCTTGTCCGGCGCGATGTGCGGAAACAGGCGGCGCACTGCCGGCTCAAGTTGCAGATCATTCCATCGTGACAGCATCCGCATTCCGGCCCGCTCTTGCAGGTTCGCCGGAAACAGCGGATCGCCAAGGCCGAGGTCCTCCAGATACTCGATGATGCTGTCGGTCTCGCACAGCATCAGATCATCGTCGATCAGCGCCGGAATCGTGCCCGCAGGATTGATCAACCTGTACGCCGGGGAACGATAGCTGCCGCCGGGTGGCTCGCGCAGATCGAGGTCAAGACCTTTCAGCTTCAACGCCAGTCGCAGCTTGAAGCTGTAGAGCGAAATCGGCAGTTGAAAGACATGCATGGTCCGGCACTCGCAAGGTTCGACTTTGTCAGCCCGTCAGGATAGCTTTCCTCGCCCCGTGAAGGATAGATCGATCAGATGCGTCTTGAACTGATGACCTCACCCGCCGTCGAGGCCTACCTGTCGGAAAAGCCGGGCATCGTCATCCCGGTCGGCGCCACCGAACAGCATGGGCCGGACGCGCTGATCGGCACCGACCACCTGTGCTCGGAGGTCATCGCGCGGCGTTTCGGGGCAGAGCATGGCGTGATTGTTGCGCCCACGCTGGCCTACGGCATGTCGCAGTTTCACCTCGGCTTTGCCGGCACCATCACCTTGAGGCCATCGACGCTGGCCGCGATGGTGCAGGATGTCGTCGCCTCGCTGGCGGCCACCGGGTTCACGCGGATTTACCTGCTCAACGGCCATGGCGGCAATCTCGCCCCCATGCGTTGCGGCATTCAGGAATTCTACGCAGCGCGCTCGCTTGCGGGATCGCGTGAGCCGTCGACCGTGCATTGCCGGCTCAAGAGCTGGTGGGAGATGCCGAGCGCCAATGCCCTGCGACTGGCGCTCTACGGCGACAAGGAAGGCTATCATGCCACGCCGTCGGAGGTCGCGATCACCATGGCCACCCATCCTGGGGCCATTTCGGCGTTTGAATGCGCCGAACCCGCACGACATGAGAACGATGTGTTTCTGCATGCCGGCGACAACTACTACGACGCTGCCGACTTCAGGCGCCGGTTTGCCGATGGCCGTGTGATCTCGCACTCGGCCCTGGCCACGCGTGAGGCTGGCGAAGACCTGATCAGGCTGGCTGTTGCCAATCTGGCCGCCGACTTCGCGCTGTTCTGCAACGCGACTTGAAGCGCCTTCAATGCCCCTTGTCAGCTGAGCCCATGTGCCGTTCCAGCTTGCGCACCAGCCATGAGACGACGGTGATCAGGGCGAGATATTCGAGAACCAGCAGCGTGTAGATCTCGAGGGGCCGATACTCGACCAGCGTCAGTTCGTTGGCCCGGCGCGTCAACTCCTGATAGCCGACCACGGAAATCAGCGACGACATCTTCAACACGTAGACGAACTGGTTGCCGAGCGCCGGCAGGATGCGGCGGATCGCCTGCGGCAGCACGACCAGGCGCATGACTTGCCATGGCGTCAGGCCGATGCTGCGCCCCGCCTCCCATTGCCCAGCCGGGATGGACTGGATGCCGGCCCGGAAGATTTCCGCTTCGAAGGCTGAATCCGACAGGGCCAGCGAGATCACCCCCGCAGCAAACACGCCGAACTGGATGCCTGCCACCACGGGCAGCCCGTAGTAGACCCAGAGCAGCAGCACCAGCAGCGGAATCGAACGAAACACCTCGACATAGAGCCGGTTGAAGGCGCGGAAAGCCCGCCGCTTCGACAGGGCAGCGAGCGCCACCAGCATGCCGATGACGACGGCGATGGCGATCGACACGAGCGAGATCGACAGAGTGGCCCACACGCCCGAGGTCAGGAACAACAGGTTGTTCTGGCCACGGGCATCGATGGGCGAGACCACGTGCCAGCCCCAGGTGTAGGTGGAGTTGCCGCACCCGGCCAGGCCAAGGCCAAGCGCCAGCAGCAGACCCAGCCTGACGTGCAATCCCGCAGATGACATGGCGCTGGCTTCAGCTCGCCGGCAGCCACTTCTTCTCCAGCATGTCGAAGAAGCCTTCGCTTTTCTTCAAGGCCACCCAGGTGTTGACGTAGTTCAGCCATGTCGCGTCATCCTGCGCCACGACATAGGCGAACGGCCGCTTGTTGCGCATCTCCGAGCCTTGCACGTTGACGGCCAGTTGATCGAAGCGCTTGATCAGCGTCGAGGCTTCCACGTTGCTGGTGATGGTCACGTCGGCACGGCCCGCCAGCACCTCCTGAAACCCGGTCGCCGGGGTCTGCACGGCCTGGATGGTTGCCTTCGGGAAATGCGCCTTGGCCTGATCGTGGAACACGGTGCCCATGCTGACCGCGACCTTCACGCCTGCGTCGTTGATGGCTTCCCAGGTCTTGAACCTGGCCGCATTGGCTTTCAGCGAGAGCGGCACGGTGCCAGCCTCGATGTAGGGCGCGCTGAACGATGCCGTGCGGGCCCGGCCCATGCTGACCGATGCGCCCGAAAAGATATCGTAGCGATTGGCGGCAATGCCGGCCACCAGCGTGGCCCATTCGGTCGGGACCCATTCGATCTTGGCGCCGAGATCGGCTGCAAACTGCGTCATCGCCTCGATATCGAAGCCCTGATACTCGTTGCTGCCCGGATTGCGGAACGACATCGGGTTGAAGTCCCCGGTCGTGCCGATGCGGATCGTGCCGCGCTTCAGGATTTCGGCAAGGCGGGACGGACCGGCAGGCGCCGACTGTGCCTGGGCCGAGGTCCTGGCGACAGCCATGACGGTGCCGGCAAGAAGCAGTGACTTGGCAAGATCGCGGCGTTTCATCTAAGTGTCTCCTGGTCGTGAGGGTTGAAGGGTACTGGAGGAAGAGCGGCAAACAAAGGTGGCGTGACGAAAGGCTCCTGGCAGAGGGATAAGATCGTCCGGTCCAGCCGTGCGCAAGTCAATCGTCTGGCTGGTGATGATCCGGGTCTGCGGTTGCGCATCAACGCCGCTCCGCCTGCACGGAGAGGAAGCGCAGGCGCGGCGTCAGCACGGCCTGGATTCCGTAGCGAAGCTCCGCATCGAGGCACAGCGAGTCCCCTTCGCCAAGTTCGATCAGCGTAGTGCCGTAGCGATAGAGCGCCGCGCCCTCGATCACGTAGACAAACAGGCAGCCATGCCCGGTGTAGGTTGGCGGCGAGGTGGTTTCGGTGCGCTCGATCGTGACCATCAGAGCCTCGAACTGCAGATCGAGGCGACGATGAAAGCCAAGCATCGCGAAGTCATGGGAATGCTGCCCCATCAACCGCCTCGATTTCAGCCCCTCCCCGCGCCGCACGTGGGTAAAGTCGGCAACCGTCGAGCCGGTGTCCCGAAACAGGCTGACCATCGGCACTTCCAGCGCGATGGAAAGCCCTTCCAGCATGCTGAGCGAGGGCGACACCTGCCCGCTCTCGATGCGCGAGATCATGGCGGCGGAAACCCCTGCCCTGCTGGCCAGATCGCGCGCGGTGAGCTGCTTCAGCTCCCGAAGTTCGCGAATGGTTCGGCCAACCAGGGCGTTGATGCTGGACGTGGCGCGGGCTGCGCCGGGGGCCGCTTCCTGCTGCTCTGGCTGGTCCGCGCTCACCATGTTGCCTGTCCGATGCCGATCTGTGCGGAGGGCTGTTCGAACAATCTCGCGACCGCAGGGTGGCGTGTCAGGATGGCGTCGGCGCCCGGCACCGAGGCAAGGTCGATGCGGCCGTCCTTCCACACCGTCGCCCCGTCAACCTCGATGGTCGGATCAATCACGTTCCAGCAGATTTCGCCGGGCGCATAGTCGCCGCAGGTGTGAAAATGCAGCAGGCGCGGATTGCCGAAGGCCGACCCGCTCCAGCGCTCGTAGTTTACGGCAGCGGGCGAGGCATAGGCGCAGCCTGGATGGATGCCGGCATGCCAGGAGTGCACCACATCGCCGTCAATGCCGAAACGCTCCGCCACATGGCGGTAATGTGCCCGCGCCCGCGCGACCTCATCGGCAGGCCCGTCCCAGTTCCGGATTCGCCCACCGGCAATTTCGGCGAACAGGACCGAATTCAGCTCCATGCCGTAAGGCTCGTAGTAGCGCGAGCCCGTTCCCACCAGAAGATGGGCCACGGCGACACGGCCATTGAAACGCACCGCTTCAAGGGGCGCGAACACCGAAACCGGATGACGCTTGATTGACACGTCGACCTTGGCATCCTCGCTTTCGGCAGATGGAGCGGGGACCGAGCCGCGAAAATCGGTGCCAAGCGCGCAGGTCACACGGATGTCGCGGGCTCCGGCGAAGAGGCGGTTGAAGGCAGTCTTCAGATCGGCGAAGGCTTCGCAAGGCGCAGACCCGAAGGGCGAGGCCAGCGCATCGAGATCGAGGATGTAGCTGACGACGGGCTTTGTGCCGGCTGGCATGTCACGAAACCTGAGTTGATCGCCAAGCCGGGCCAGAAACAGCGTGTGGTCAGAGCCCCCGACCTCCGCGGCGAGGTCCGGTGAAAGCGTCTCGACGTCGGCGCTGAATGGCACCTGCCGGGTCTTCACGATCAGCCCCAGGTCACGGGCGTGATCGGCAATCATCTCGGCCAGCCCTTCGCCGAAATAGCCCAGAACCGGATCTTCCCTGAGGATCAGCAGCGTCTCCCCCCGCTTCGCCCCGGCGCAGCCGTGGAGAAGATTGAGTGCCCCGTCCCGCAAGAGATCCCTGTCCGGCATGAGCGGCCCGCTTGCCAATTTCGCGTTTGACGTCAGAGGCTACACATGCACAATTTTACTGTCGATCAAATTATCTACGCTGGCGCAATTTTGGGCGGACGTGCCTGCTTCTTGTGCCACCGATGCGGATCGTCGTGACGCATGGCAAGAGCACCATGGCAGACGGTGCGCGGCGATGATGTGGTCGACGGGTGAGATCAGGAGCGTCTGGAATGTATCTGAAGAATTGCTGGTATGTGGCCGGCTGGTCCCATGAGGTGGCGCAGGGCTTGAAGCCAGTCCGCCTGCTCGGCGAGGACATCGTGATGTACCGCACGCGCGGAGGCGAGATCGCCGCGCTGGAGGATGCCTGCCCGCACCGCAAGCTGCCGCTCTCGAAAGGCACGCTTCTGGACGACCGGGTCGTGTGCGGCTACCACGGCCTGACCTTCGACCAGCGCGGCGCCTGCGTGGCGGCGCCGACACAAGGCCGCATTCCGACGGGGGCAACCGTGCGGCGCTATCCGGCAGCCGAACGCTACGGCTTTGTCTGGATCTGGATGGGCGCGGCGGACAAGGCCGACGAGGCACTGATCATCGACATCCCCAACTATGACAATCCGGGCTGGGGCCGCACCAGGGGCGGCGACATGACGATTGCCTGCAACTACCTCTACATCGTCGACAACCTGCTCGATCCATCCCATGTGGCATGGGTGCACCTGACCTCGTTTGCCGGCGCCAAGACCGACGATACTCCGCTGTCGATCGATGTCGAGAGTGACGGTGTCGTGGTCTGGCGCTGGATGATGAACACCGAGGCCCCGCCCTACTACGCCAAGCTTCTGCAGTTCGCCGGCCATGTCGACCGCAAGCAGCACTATGAGTGCGTTCTGCCGTCGACCGGCATCAACAAGTCGATCTTCTCGCCTGCTGGCCACGGCGGGCCGTCGAGGCCGCTGCACGAGAAGACCTATGTCAACATCTCGTATAATTTCATGACACCCATCGACGAGAACAACAGCCACTATTTCTGGTTTCAGCACCGCAACACCGATCCGGATAATCAGGAGGTTTCCGAAGGCATGAATGCCGGTGCGCTGGCGGCCTTCATCGAGGACCGCGATGTGCTGGTGGCCGTCCACAACGGCATGGCCAACAAGAAGACCCGCCATCTTGATCTGGCGCTCGATGCCGGAGCATTGCGCTTCCGCAAGTTGCTGAGCACCCGCATCGCCAGCGAAGACGGGGCTTCTTGAAGTGAGCGGCGAGGCACAACGTTGGCACGGCTACCGGATCGCGCGCCGCGTGGCCGAGAGCGACAACGTGGTTTCGCTGCATCTGGTGTCCGAGAACGGCATGCCGCTGCCTGCTTTCGAGGCCGGACAGTTCCTGACCTTCCGGCTCAAGGACAGCAACGGCAAGCCGGCGCCGCGCAACTACAGCATCTCGTCCGACCCTGCCGAGCGGACCCATCTGCGCATCAGCGTCAAGCGCGAGCTTCAACCCGCTTGCCGCCCCGAACTGCCACCGGGGTTTGGCTCGGCATTCATGCACGATCACGCAGCGGAAGGCACGGTTCTGGAAGCCTCGGCGCCGAAGGGTCAGTTCCGCATCGATGAAACCTCGACCCGTCCGGTTCTGCTGCTGGCCGGCGGAATCGGCATCACGCCGCTCCTGGCCATGGCCCACGCGCTGTCGCGCCAGCCGCATCGCCCGGTCTGGCTGGTGCATGCGTCAGAAAACGGGGAGGTTCAGCCCTTCTCGGGCGAGGTCCGGCGTCTGGTCGAACGCGCGCCCCATATCCGCTGCCTGACCTGTCTTGAGCGACCGACACCGCGTGATCTGGCAGACTCTCGCCATGCCGTCGCGGGCCGGATCACGGAGCAAGTGCTCACAGCCAACCTGCCGATCGGCAACTATGACGCCTACCTGTGCGGGCCGCCCGGCTTCATGCAGGCCATGTTCGATCTTCTGGTGGGCTTGGGTGTGCGCGAAAGCCAGATCCACTACGAGTTCTTCGGCCCAGTCAGCAAACTCGTCGCCAGCGCGCCGCAGCAGGCTCCCGCCGATGTCGTCGTGCAACCGGCTGACGCTCCCGGACAAACGCAACCCAGCGCCTCTGCGGGCGACATCGTGGTGACCTTCGCCGCCAGCGGCACGAGCCATGTCTGGGATGGCAGCCACCGCACCTTGCTCGACTTTGCCGAAGCGCATGGCCTGTCGCCGGCGTTCTCGTGCCGGAACGGGATTTGCAACACCTGCCTGTGCGAACTGGATGGCAAGGTGCGTTATGTCGACGAACCGCTCGAGGAGCCCGGCGCTGGACAAGTCCTGCTCTGCTGCAGCGTGCCCGAGGGCTCGCTCAGGCTGGGCGTCTAGCGCCGTGGCGGTCATGTCCGGCAGTCGCAAGGCGGGCAGTTGACATGCAGGCGGCAGGCGCAACTCCAGATCATGACGCGGCCACATCGGGAACATCCGGCTGGTCTGTCCGCGACCGGCGCAAGGCTGCTGCCCGGCGGGCGCTGTGGCTCGATCTTGCCTCATTCGCGCTCTTCGTGGGGGTGCTTGGCTGGCTCATCATGCGTGGCGCCGCCGGCATGGGCTACAACTGGCAATGGTTCAGGGTTCAGCGCTACCTGTGGCGCGTCATCGACGGCGAGGTGATCTGGGGCCCCCTGATGAAGGGGCTGTTCGTCACGATCCAGATTTCCGCCGCAGCGATGGCGATCGCGCTCGCCATTGGTCTTGCAACCGCGCTTCTGCGCCTGTCGCCAAGCCTCGTCGGGAGGGGCGCCGCCCGGGTCTACCTCGAGATCATCCGCAATACGCCGCTGCTGGTGCAGGTGCTGGTGTTCTATTTCATCATCGCCCAGATCCTCGGCATCAACCGTTTCTGGGCCGGGGTGCTGTGCCTCGCATTCTATGAAGGCGCCTTCGCGGCGGAAATCATCCGGGGCGGCATCGTGGCCGTCAGGCGCGGGCAATGGGAGGCTGCGCGCGCGCTCGGCCTGAAGCCCTTCGACATGTACCGCGATGTGATCCTGCCGCAGGCGGTGCCGCTGATGCTGCCGCCGCTGGCAGGGGTCCTCGTCAATCTGGTCAAGCACTCGGCCATCGTCAGCGTGATTGCGGTGTTTGATCTGACCACGGAAGGGCGGACCATCGTGGCCGATACCTTCATGGCGTTTGAAATCTGGCTCACCGTGGCTGGACTGTATCTCGTGCTGACGCTGTCTTTATCGCTTCTGGTGCTGGGGCTGGAGCGAAGGTTTGGCTATTCCCGGCGCGCCTGACTGGCGCAAGGCTTGCTAACTCGACCGACGATGACACATCACACCAAGGGGAGATCGACATGACCATCCTGAAAAAACTGAAGACGTCACTTGCCGGATTGCTGGTCGCTGGTGCGGTGGCTGCATCGCTTGCCGCGGCGCCGGCATCGGCCCAGACCGCCGCGCCTGCCAATCTGGTCGACACGATCAAGCGGCGCGGCAAGCTGATCGTCGGCATGGCGAGCTTCGTGCCATGGGCCATGCGCGACACCAAGAATGACTGGATCGGCTTCGAGATCGATGTCGCCAAGAAGCTGGCCGCTGACCTTGAAGTGGAACTCGAACTGGTTCCGACCGCCTGGGACGGCATCGTGCCCGCCCTGCTGGCGAGCCGCTTCGACACCATCATCGGCGGGCTCAGCATCACCACGCCGCGCGCGATCCAGGTGAATTTCACCGTGCCCTATTCGCAATCGGGCACCGGCGTTGCCGCCTCGAAGCAGTTGGCCGCCAACCTGAAGTGGCCGGAGGGCTACAATGCAGCCAACGTCACGTTCGCCTGTCGGCGCGGGACTGTTGCCTGCAAGTATATCGAGACCACTTTTCCGAAGGCCACGCTGCGCCAGTTCGATGACACGGCGGTGGTCTATCAGGAGGTCGTCAATGGCAATGCGCATGCCGCCATGACCAGTGAGCCGGCCCCGACCTTCGCGGTGATCCAGAATCCCGAGCGTCTGTTCAAGCCGACCGATGGCTTCCTGACCACGAGCGTCGAAGGTTTTGCGGTGCGCAAGGGTGATCCTGACGCGCTGGCCTTCTTCAACGCCTGGATCACCGCGAACCGGGAGAGCGGCTGGCTCAAGGAACGCCGCGACTACTGGTTCCGCACCCGTGACTGGGCCGCGCAGGTCAAGCAGTAAGCGCCGTTCGCGTTGCCTTGATGAACGCGCTGCCGCCATCTGAGCCGGCATCCCGTCCTCCACCAGCCAGGCGCAATGCCCTGCGCTTTGGCTGGCTGGACGCGGTGCTGCTTGCCTTGCTCGCGGCTGCGCTCGGCTATTTTGTCTGGCGCACGCAGGCCGTGCTCTATTACCGCTGGGATTGGAGCACGGTCTGGCCGTGGATCGTCAGGGTTGACCCCCGAACCGGCTCGTGGGCGCCGAACGCCATCCTGCTGGGCCTTGCCACCACGCTGAGACTGGCCGTGTGGGGGCTGTTGCTGGCCTCGATCATCGGTGCGGTGATGGGGCTGGCGCGCACCAGCACACGGCTGCTGCCGCGCCTGATCAGCACGAGCTATGTCATGCTGATCCGCAACATTCCGCCGATCGTGTTCGTGTTTGTCTTCGTGTTCTTCATCACCAGCCAGATCCTGCCGGCCCTTGGCATCGCGGACAGGGTCGGGCGCTGGCCGCCAGCCGTGCTGTGGTGGGTGTCGCTGGCCTTCGGGCCGCCTGCCCGCATCGAGAATTTCCTCGTCGGGCTGATCTGTCTTTCGGTGTTCACTGGCGCCTATGTCACCGAGATCGTGCGGGCGGGAATTGAATCGGTGCCGCGTTCGCAGGTCGAGGCGGCGCAGAGCCTCGGCCTGTCACGCTTGTCCGTGTTGCGCGACGTGGTCTTTCCGCAAGCCCTGCGCAACGTGCTGCCGCCGCTCTCGGGCCAGTTCATCCAGATGATCAAGGATTCGTCGCTGGTGTCGCTGGTTTCGGTGCAGGAATTGACGTTCGTCGCACAGGACATCCAGATCTCGACGCAGCGTGTGTTCGAGGTGCTGCTGTTCGTGGGCGGCATCTATTTCGTGATCTGCTGGAGCCTGTCGCTCATCTTCGGCAGGCTTGAGCGGCAGGCGCTGAGTGCGAGGGGTTGACCGATGGCCGAACCGGTTTCGCCTCCCCTGCCGCCATTGCCCTGCAGCATCGATCTGGACGGCCCGGGCAAGCGCATCGGCTTTCTGAGGCTGTCATGGTCCGACAATGCCCATGCCTATGGCGTGGTCCCCGTGCCCATCGCAGTGGTGCGCGGCGGCGATGGCCCGACGGCGTTGGTCACGGCTGGTGTGCATGGCGACGAATATGAGGGCCTCGCCATCGCGCGCCGCCTGATCGCTGAGCTGAAGCCCGCGGATGTGCCGGGCCGGATCATCATCATGCCCGGCGTCAACTGGCCAGCGGTGGAGGCGCGCTCGCGCATATCGCTCATCGATCTGCAGAACATGAACCGGGCTTTTCCCGGCGACGCCTCATCGGGTCCGACCGCGATGATCGCCGACTTCATCAGCCGCGTGCTGCTGCCGCAGACGGCTGTGGCCATCGATCTTCATTCCGGCGGCGCCAAGTCCGTCTTCACCCCGTGCGGCTATGTCTACGGCATGGGAAGCCGCGATTTCCGCGCGGCCAAGCTGGCTGCTGCGCATGCCTTTGGCGCGCCGGTCACGGCCGTCGTCAAGGCCACCTCCTCGCGTGGCTCGCTTTCGGCGGCCTGCGAAAGCCACGGCGTGGTGATGGTCGCGACCGAGCTTGGCGGTGCGGCGCTGCTTGACCGCAAGGCCCTCGCCATCGGCCATGCAGGCACGCTCAACCTCCTGCGCCACGGCGGCATTCTGGCGGGTGAGGCGAAGCCGACCCGCACGGCTCTTCACCACACCGCGTCGGCGGACGCGTTCGTGATGGCGCCCATCGATGGCCTGTTCGAAGCCGCCGCCAGTCTTGATGATCACGTGGCTGCGGGTGATCTGGCGGGCCAGATCTGGCCGATGGATGATCTGTCGCGTGCGCCGGTCGAGGTGCGCTTCACCGTGGGCGGCCGCGTGCTGTGCACCCGCACCATGCCGATGGTCAGGCGTGGCGATTATCTCGTTCATACCGGCATCGCCATCAGCGACGACGACTTTCTGGGGGAATGAGGATGCCTGATCAACCCATGATCAGCCTGAGAGGCGTCAACAAGTGGTTTGGCAGCTTCCATGTGCTGAAGGACATCGATCTGGCCATCGAAGCTGGCGAGCGGGTCGTGGTGTGCGGGCCGTCCGGTTCGGGCAAATCGACCCTGATCCGCTGCATCAACCGGCTGGAGGAGCATGACGAGGGCGAAATCATCGTTGACGGCATCACGCTCGACGAGGACATGGCCAACGTCGCCGCGATCCGCCGCGAGGTCGGCATGGTGTTCCAGCAGTTCAACCTGTTTCCGCATCTGAGCGTGCTCGACAACTGCGTGCTGGCGCAGGTCAGGTCGCGCGGGACGCCGCGCAGGCAGGCATCCGAGCGGGCCATGCGCTACCTTGAGCGGGTGCGCATTCCCGAGCAGGCCGCCAAGTTTCCGGCCCAGCTTTCCGGCGGCCAGCAGCAGCGCGTTGCCATCGCGCGGTCGCTGTGCATGGAGCCGAAAGTGATGCTGTTCGACGAGCCGACATCGGCGCTCGATCCGGAAATGATCAAGGAGGTGCTGGACGTGATGAGCGATCTGGCAAACTCGGGCATGACAATGATCTGCGTGACCCACGAGATGGGGTTTGCGCGGAAAGTGGCGGACCGCATGGTGTTCATGGACCATGGCCGGATCGTCGAGACCGCGCCCCCGTCCGAGTTCTTCGCCGCCCCGAAATCGGAACGGACTAGGCTGTTTCTCAGCCAGATCCTGTCGCATTGACCGGACGGGCGGCCCTCGACACAGGAACGTCGGCTTCGAGGAGATTTCTCCAACAGGCTCGGGCGGGCCTTCGCCTTTGCCAGCCTCCCATCGGTCGAGACCGGGGGGGACGGGAGTCATCTGAGATTTTGCAGCGCCTCCAGCACGCGGCTGGCCGTGCCGTGCGAAACCAGCGCCTTGTCGGCGTCGCTCAGCCGGGATGCCTCGATGGTCGCACGCACCTGATCGGGCGTGAAGATCGGGTAATCCGTGCCCATCATCACCCGGTCCGCGCCGAACACCTCGACCGCCAGTTCCAGTGCGCGCGGACCGAGGGACGCGCAGTCATAGACCATGCCGCGCAGGCTCCGGCGATCAAATGGCAGGTGAGGCGGGCGCGACAGGGCGACCGCCTCGAGCCGTTCGAGGATGAACGGCAAGGTGCCGCCGAGATTGACAAGCTGGAAGGTGATGCGCGGATAGGCGTCGCTGAGCCCGCCCGCGATCACCGTCATCGCCATCTGCGCCAGCGAGGCCTGAAGGTTGAGAACCGACGCACGCATGACGCTGCTGTCGCTGTAAGGCGCCGGCGGCTCTTCTCCGGGCATCAGGCCCGGATGGATCATCAGCAGCGCGCCCTCGCGGTTGGCGGCTTCGAAGACAGGCTTGAGGGCTGAAACAGCCTCAAGCGACAGGAAATGGTTGCCCGGCAGGATCGCCCCCGGCAGCCTGAGATCCCGCCGCACGCGGGTCATTTCGGCAGCCGCCATGCCAGCATCGGCCAGCGGCAGGCCAGCCAGTCCGGCAAAGCGCCCGCCGGAGGTCGCGCACAGGTGCGCCAGATGATCATTGTAACGGAAGATGGCCGGCGCAATCTCGGCCACCGGCATGACATCGATCCCGAGCGCGCCCGGAAAAGTCATCAGTTGCGTGCTGATCGCATTGGCATCCATGTAGGCCAGCCGGGCCTTGATGTCGGTGTAGCCGTCCGACATCTCGGTGGACGCCGTCATGGCATTGAGCATGAGCTTGCCCTGCCCGTTGCGGGTCACGTTCGGGCGTGCCGAGCGCCGCATCAGGTCGTCAACCAGCCCGCCGTAGTAGTGCGAGTGCATGTCGATGGCGGTCATCGCTCGGTACTCCAGACGCTCAGGGCTGCCAGGACGCGGGAGGGCGAGCCATCGTTGCGGCCTTCTGAGTCGAGGCTCCACCCGCTGCAACGTCGAGCCAATCCTCGACATAGCCGGCGAAGGACCGCTCGACGACGACGAGGAAGGTCTTGGCCTGCACCGGTTCCCTGATCAGGATGACGGTTGTGCCCCAGAGCTCCGTGCCGGCACCGAAACCGGGCGGAAAGACCTCCGCCGCCAGATCGAGCGGCGCGCCTTGCCGCAGCACATCCTCGGAACCTGCACCCGTCAGCCGGAATGTCACCAGCATGTCGGAGACCAGGGCATAATCAGCCTCGGCTTCATGGTCGAAGGCTGCCGAAAGGCGCTGATCTAGCCCGGCCTCCGCTGAAGCCGGGGCCAGCACGATGACGCGCCTCGGGCCGAGGCGGAGGCAGCGCACGGCTTCAGCATCGCCCGTCAAATGGTGCAGTTGCGCCGGCAGCGACAGGCCAGCCCGCGCAAATGCTTCATCAAGCGCCGCAGCGTTGCCGCGCGCCTCGAACATGGCCTGCATCGGCATCCGTTCGAAATTGCAGTCGTACCTTCGCGCGCTCATGACTTCACCCGCGCGCGGTCTGCATCGTGGAACACGGGCGCCACCACGGTCATGGGAATGATCTCGTCGCGCACGCGGGCATGCACCGTTTCGCCCATCCGGTTGCGGCCATCCTGCAGCAAGCCGAGTGCAATCGAGCGGCCAAGCGCCACGCTCATCACGCAAGCGGACACAAAGCCCTCCTGATCGGTCTTCTCGCCCCTTGCAGTCAGCGGGGCTGCTTCCGGCACGAGCTTGGCCGGATCGTCGGGCAGGAAGCCGACAAGCTCGAAGCGCACCGGATCGGCTTTGCGCCTGAGTTCCATCGAGCGCTTGCCAAGGAAATCCGGCTTCGTGCGGGAAATCAGCGCGCCCAGCCCGAGATCGTGTGCGTCGGAGGCGCCATCGACCTCATGCCCGGTGGAGATGTAGCCCGCCTCGACGCGCAGGATGTGGTTGGCCTCCGAGCCCACCGGCGTGATGCCGAACGGCTGGCCGGCGGCCAGCACACGGCTCCACAGCTCTGGCCCATGACGCGCAGGCGTGTTCAATTCGAAACTGGCCTCCCCGGTCCAGCTGACCCGGAACAATCTGACCGGGATGCCATCGAGCCGGCCTTCCGCCATCCCCATGAAGGGCAGTGCGGCGCGGCTGGCATCGAAGTCGGGTTGCAGCGCCATCAGCACGTCGCGGGCCTTGGGGCCGCACAGCGTGATGTTGCACCATTGCGAGGTGACCGGAATGATGCTGACCCTGAGATCGGGCCGGTGCACTTTCAGGATCTGCTCGATATGCAGGAAAACCCGGTCGGCGGCGCCCGTCGAGGAATGCAGCAGCCAGCGGTCCTGATCGAGGCGGAAGGTGACGCCGTCATCTAGGATGAGCCCGTCATCGCTCATCATCACGCCATACTTGCCACGCCGTGGCGCAAGTTTGCTGAAATCGCTGATGTAGAGCAGGTCGAGGAGCGCCGCCACGTCCGGCCCCTTGAGCTGGAACTTGCCGAGCGGCGTGCCGTCATAGACGCCGACGCCGTCGCGCACCGCCCGTGCTTCGCGGCTGGCCGCCTCGCGCCAGCTTTCGTCGGGTTTCGGATAACATCCCGGACGCTGCCAGCGCAGGCCTGCCTCATTCATCACCGCACCTTGCGCCACATGCCAATCGGTCAGCGGGGTATGACGCCATGGATAGAGCCGGGCCTGCTGCCTTGCGCCGGCGATGGCCCCGAACTCGACAGGCACGAAAGGCGGACGGAATGTCGTGGTCCCGACGCTTTCGGTGTTCGCGCCTGTCAGCGCTGCCATGATGCCGATGACGTTGACATTGCCGGACTTGCCCTGGTCAACGCCCATCCCGGCTGTGGTGTAGCGCTTGGCGAGTTCGACCGAGTCGAAGCCCTCGCGCATCGCAAGCCCAAGGTCGCTGACGGTGACATCGCCGGACAGATCGACGAACACCTTGTCCCCCCGCTTGCGCGGCTCGACGAACCACAGCGGCTGGACGCTGCGCGCCACGCAGGGCTCGATCAGGTCCGGCCGTTGCATCGATGCGGCTGTCCGGCCCAGCGCGTTGAGGCTTGCGACGGCGGCGGCGGCTCCATCCATCGCGCACAGCGCCGGATCAAATTCGGCACGCGCGGCACCAGCCAGCCGGAAATTGCCATCGCCATGCGCGGCAACAAAGGTGGCAAGGTCATCATGCCAGACTGAGCGGGCTGCCCGCGTCTGGGAGGCCAGATGAAAGGCCGGGTTCCAGCCGCCTGACACCGCGACCAAATCGCAGGCAAGGCGCTCGACCCGCCCGGATTCATGGATGATGTCGACCGCTTCGACCCGGGCGCGGCCATGGGCCTTGGCAACCATGGCGCCGGGCACGACCGGAACCTGATGCGCCATCATCAGGCCAAGCTGTTCGGCAGGCGGCGCAGGCCGGGCATCGATGACGGTGACGGATGCGCCGGCGGCGGCGAGATCACGCGCGGCGGCATAGCCGGAACAGTTGTTGGTGAAAACGATCGCCCGTTCGCCGGCGCGCACGCCGTAGCGCCTGAGCCAGGTGCGGGCCGCTGACGCCAGCATGATGCCGGGCCGGTCATTGTCGGCGAAGGGGATGGGCCGCTCGAACGCGCCGGCGGCCACGATCATCCGCGCTGCGCGGATTTTCCAGTTGCGGAAATCAAGGCCGGGCGCACCCGCCGGGTTGCGTTCGATCACCGAGACGAAGCCATCCTCGTGATGGCCCCAGACCGTGGCGTTCTGCAGGTGCCGCACATTCGGCAAGGTCGCCAGTTCGGCTGCGACCGCGCCGAGCCAGTTGCCAGGATCACCGCCATCGCTGAGCAGCCTGCCGCCGGGCGCGGCCCCGTCATCGACGAGCATCACACGGACGCCTGCGCGGCCCGCCACCAGCGCAGCGCCAAGGCCAGCCGGGCCCGCACCCACGATCAACACCTCGCAATCGCCATACCGGCTTTCGCTGACCGGTTGCCAGGCATCCGCACCCGGCACCCGGCCAAGCCCTGCCGCCCCGCGGATGAAGGGCTCGAACAGGCGCCAGGTCGGCCACATGAAGGTCTTGTAGTAAAATCCCGCAGGCAGAAGCCGGGAGAACAGTTGCGCCACGCTGCCGAGATCATGGCGCGCATTCGGCCAGGTGCTGACGCTTCTGTAGGCCGCGCCATCCTCGATCGCCGTCACCGTGGCAAGCTGGTTGGTGGCAGGCCTCGGGTTCAGCCGCTCGACCATGCAGCCCGCATCGTCATGGCCAGCGCCCGACAGGCCGCGTGGCCGGTGCAGCTTGAAGCTGCGCCCGACGATCATCACGTCATTGGCCAGAAGGGCGGAGGCCAGCGTGTCGCCGGCAAAACCCGTCAGGGCGAGGCCATCGAAACTGAACGAGATGGGACGGGTGCGGTCAATCTGGCCGCCCGCGGCTAGTCGCGACGCTGTCATGGCGCACCGCTCGCGGCATCGAATGGCATGGCATGGGTGACGGTGTCGCGCCTGATCACGATAATTTCGCCGCAACTGCGCATGTGCCACCAACGCTCCTGATGCAGGCCGCGAATGTTGGCGCGCGAACTGACATAGGCGGACCATTCCGCCTCACTGAGGGCTGAGGGATCACGCGGCCTTTGCTGCACAGCTTCGCCGAGATTGAGAAACTCGCCTTCGGGGCGCGGCCCGCAATGGGGGCAGGAGATCAGCAGCATGGCCCTCGCCCTTTCAACGTTGCGCCACGGTGCCTGCTTCGAGCAGGAACCGGAGGCCGGAGAAGCGGTCGAGACCGAAGGCTTCAGCCAGCGTGTGGGGCTGGCCAGTCGCGATCAGATGGGCATAGGTCAGGCCGCCGACAGGGATGGACTTGAAGCCGCCATACCAGCCCGTGCTGACATGCAGGCCCTCGATCGAGGTCTGCGAGATGATCGGGCTGGCATCATACGCGAACTCGATGGCGCCGCCCCACTGGCGCAGCATGCGCAGCGACTTGAAGCGCGGAAACAGTTCGATCAACGAGGCCACGACATCTTCGAAGGTCGCCATGTGGCAGCCTTGCCGATAGGACGGAAGCGGATCGGTGCCGCCACCGATGACCAGCTCCCCCTTGTCCGACTGCATCACATAAAGGCCGACATCCGGGCAGTTGACGATCACGTCGATGATCGGCTTCACCGGCTCGGAGACGAAGGCCTGCAGATTGCGCGTGGTGATCGGCAAGGTCAGCCCGGCGCGGGCAATGACATGGCTGGTATTGCCGGCGGTCGCCAGCGCCACCTTGCCAGCCCGCACATGGCCGCGATTGGTCTCGACGCCCGTGATTCCGCCGCCGGCGCCGAAGCTGAAGCCCGTGACCTCGGTGTGCTGGTGGATTTCGACGCCGCGTGCGTCGGCAGCCCGCGCGTAGGACCACGCCACGGCATCATGCCGGGCCATGGCCGCCGCCGGGTGCAGCATGCCGCCAAGCGGCGGCAGGCGCACGGCGGACAGGTCCCCCATTGCGGGGATGCGCCGCTTGAGGTCATCAACGGTGATCAACTGGTAGTCCGGCCCGTGCAGCGCCATGGCCAGTGAGCGCCGCCTCAAGTCGCGCATCTTGGACGATGTCTGGATCAGATCGATCATGCTGCGCTGGCTGAACAGGATATTGTAGTTCAATTCACGCGAGAGCTGCTCGTAGAGCTTCACCGAAACATCATGGAAGCGGATGCTGGAATCACGCAGAAAATTCGAGCGGATGGTGTGGGTGTTGCGCGCCGTGTTGCCGCCGCCAAGCCAACCCTTCTCGATCACCGCAACGTTGGCGACACCGTGTTCCTTCGCCAGATGGTAGGCTGTCGACAGGCCATGCCCGCCCGCGCCGACAATGACCACATCGTAGCCAGCTTTCAGCGGCGGGCTGCGCCATGCCCGCTGCCAGCCCTCATGCTGGTTGAGCGCGTTCCGTGCCAGACTGAAAAAGGAATAGCGCTGCATGCACCCGACCTGCCAGAATGGTCATAATATCAATGCATCGAGTTTTGCCAAGTTCATCATCGATATTATATCACGTCAATTTCTGCGGACGCGCATGGCCATCACGCACAGACAACTGGAAGCCTTCGACGCTCTCATGTCCGCGGGCGTCATGACGCGTGCTGCAGCCAGGCTCGGTGTGTCCCAGCCTGCGATCAGCCGGATGATTGCGGACCTTGAGGAGAGTTTCGGGTTCACCCTGTTCGTGCGCTCCTCGCGCAGCATGGTCCCAACGCAGCGCGCACGGACACTTCATCTTGAGGTTCAGCGCAGCTTTCTGGGGATCGGTCATATCGAGGCCATCGCCGTGGGCCTGAAGGAGCGCGGCGAAGGGCAACTGCGGCTGGGCGTGGTTCCGAGCTTGTTGCCGGTTGTCAGTTCGGCCCTGATCGCACCGTTCGCAGCGTCCCACCCGGCGGCGTCGATCTCGATCGAGGTCGTGGCCACGCTCAACGCACTGGATTGGGCCTCGTTCCGCCAGACCGATCTTGGCATCACGCATGAACCCATGACAAGCGCTGGCCTGACAATGACATCGATCGGGCGCACGCAGGCCGTGTGTGTCGTGCCGGCCGGACACCGCCTGACGCGGCTTGACCGAACGGTTTGCCCCAGCGACCTGCTGGCCGACCCTTTCATCTCCTACAAGCCGGACTCGAGCTTCCGCGCCGACATCGACCGGATATTTGCCGCCGAAGGTCTTTTGCGTGACTTGCGCTTCGAGGCCCGCACCAGCGCTGCCGTGTGCGAACTGGTGGCCGCATTGGGCGCTGTGGCGATCGTGCCGTCGCCCGGCCCCCATCTGGCGGCTGACGAACGCCTCGCGACGCTCGCCTTCAGCCCGCGTCTCACTGCAGACGTGGTTCTGGTCCAACCGGCAGGCGGCGCGTCCTCGCCATTGGCACGCTCCTTCATGGCCTTTGCATGCGACCAGCATGTCGATTTTGGCGCGGGCACGGCGGCACCAGATAAACACGCAAGAACGAACTCACGCGCCTGAACTGGAACGTGCCAGAAAGGGCGGCGGCTGCCACGTAGCGGTTGTCGTCGGTGTCATGACGGGTGTCTCGATGTGGGTTTCGGACCCTATTCCAGGCGCAACCCTGCCACGAATTCCTCGACCGGCCTGCTTGTTGTCGCTGAGGATCAGGCTGCAGAGCGGCGTCACGGTTTCTTCGATCAACGGCTCGGCGATGACACCACCGGCGCGGTCTGTCCACGCCGCTACCGACACCTCGCGGCAAGGTTATCCTTCGCTGCTCAGTTCAGCTTCCCGGAGATGCCGCTGCTGACAGACGCGTCATTATCCTTGATCAAAAAAACTGGAAAACCGCTGCCATGGGCGCAGTGCGGCCTGTTTGTGAAAGCCCAGCGCCGCACGGCGTGGGAAACACGGTTCCATCGAATGATGGAGGACCACGATGGTGAATGCGGCCTGGATGATCCTGGCTTTGATCCATCTCGCGCCGGCGGCGGTGCTGGGGCGGCCCGATCTGATCCCCTCGCCTTACGGCGTTCAGGCCAGTGGCGACGTTGGCGTGCTTCTTGTCCATCGCGGCGCGCTGTTCCTGGCCGTTGCCGCCGTGTGCCTTTACGCCGCATCGGAATCTGGCGGCAGGCCTGCATCACCAGGCACAAACCATGCCCGAGACATCCTGCCGTCATCCGTCGCATGATGCGGCGCGCGTCCGGTCAACCAGATCGCAAATGCGATCCCGCGCGGAGGCGATCTCGGGCATGGCCAGCTCCGCCTTCCAATGCGCTCGACAAGCGAACACGTCAGTCCGGGATGCGGGCGATGACCTTGATCTCGAAATCGAAGCCCGCGAGCCAGTTCACGCCGACTGCCGTCCAGTTCGGGTATGGCCGCCCAGTGAAGGTCCGGCCTTTGACCTTCATGATCGTCTCGAACTGCTTCTCGGGATCGGTGTGGAACGTCGTCACGTCCACGATGTCGTCGAAGGTGCAGCCGGCGGCGTCCAGCACGGCCTTGAGGTTCGCGAAGGCCTGCTCGACCTGCCGCTCGAAATCCGGCTCAGGGGAGCCGTCCTCGCGGCTGCCGACCTGCCCGGAGACAAACAGGAGATCACCGGAGCGGATCGCGGCGGAGTAGCCATGCTTCTCGTAGAGGACATGGCGGGCGGCTGGGAAGATTGCTTCGCGCTTGGACATGATCATTTCCTTCTTGATGATTGTGCAGGCGCACTCAGGCGCGGGTGCCCGAGAGGCTCGAGCCGATCCATTGCGCTGTCTCCGTGACGTCGGCGGCGGCAAGTTCATGACCGGCGGCAAGTTCGCGGCGATCGACGTGCGCGCCACGGGCCATGAGGGGCTCCGCCAGCGTGGGCACATCGCGGGCGAAGGGGTCGTCGCGCCCCTCGAGCAGCAGCACGCTCGTCTGCGAGAGGTCCGCAGCCGGCGGAGCCTCAAGCGCCTGGATGCCGCGCAGCAGCACGGCGCGCCGCACCACGCCCGGATGAAGCTGGATGACCGAGGCCAGAAGATTCGCGCCGTTCGAATAGCCGAGGAAGACAAGCCTGTCCGGGTCGAGCCCGTACGCGGCCACGGCCCCTCTGGCGAAGGCCGAGAACGCTTCGGCTTCGCTGCGGATGTCGGCCTGATCGAAGGTCCGGGCATCAAGGCGGCGGAACCAGCGATTGCGACCTTCCTCGGTCGCCCGGCCACGGACGCCGAGCAGCGCCGCGTGCGGCGCGATCCGGCGGGCGATCGGCATCAGGTCGGCCTCGTTGCCGCCTGTACCATGCAGCAGCACCAGCGTCGTGCCGTCGGGCTTCTCCGGCCGGTTGAAGCGATGGATGAAGGGCAGGTCCCGGGCGGGAAACCGCTCTTCTCCGGGAAGTGAGAATTGCGGGAGCATCGCCCTCAGATCATCCGCGCGCGCGGCATCGTGCGGCGGCAGGAACAGGGTCCGGCCAAGATCGCCCGGCGCCTCGTCGATGGTCATGCCCGGCCCGTCGGTCGCGTACTCCATGAGGATGCCGGCGGGATCGCGCGCATAGAGCGACAGGAAGTATTTCCGGTCATGAACCTCGGTCGGCCCGTGGTCCTTCAGCGACAACCGCATGGACCGGAGCGCGTCCGCGTCCGGCGCGCGAAAGGCGACGTGATCGGGCACGCCGGCGCCCGGAACGGACGGCACGAAGCCCGACACTTCCCGGACATCGACGACATCGGTTTCCGAAACCATGCGCAGCGTTGCGCCAGCCCGCTGCCCGCCCTGGTAGCCGAAGCGCTCGAGGAAAGCTGCGGTCTGTGCTGCCTCGTCGGTCAGAAGCGTGACGCCCCGCAGCCGGGTTGGCGCGTTCGCAAGCAGCTCCGGTGTCGCCAAGTTGACGCTCGCCATGTCGATGCCGACCAGCTTCACGATCAGCCCGTCGGGGTCCTTCAGCCTGAGGACCGGCTCCCCGAACTCGCGGGATGGTCCTTCGGGCGGGATGCCGGCGGCGATGGCCCTCGTGAGCCAATCGCCAATGGCGTCTGACGGCACCGCAAGCGCCACTTCCGAGACCTGGCCGATGCCGGTGCGGCCACGGCCAGCCGCCTCCCAGACGAGGAACGTCAGCAGCGAGCCGGGGCTGCCAAGGCCATCTCCATAGATGAGATGCAGTTGCTCGGCGTCCGCGTAGCCACCGGTCCGCTTCACAAGCTTCAGGCCAAGGAAGCCGACGTAGAAGTCGACATTGGCCTGAACGTTCGCGGCGATGCCCGTGACGTGGTGTATGCCGGTGGTCATGCTGGCGAGGCCTTTCGAGCATTCTCAAGCGAAGTGGATACCGGCTCGCGTGACGAAAATGCACAGCATCCATCGCGTGGATCAGTCGCCGGCCTCGCGCTGCAACACCTTCTGCACCGCCGGGTCGGCGGCCATCCTGTCATGCAGCGCCTGCACATTCGGATACTGCGCGAGGCCACCCGGCAGAAGCTTCGACGCCCACCGGATCATCGGGAAGGCATAGGCGTCGATCACCGAGCGCCCGCCATCAAGGACATGCTCCCGACCCTCGAGGTGACGATTCAGGTGGTCGAACTGCTTGGCGATCAGTTTATGTCCGGCCTCGACGACAGCTTGCTTCGCCTCTTCACCCTCCGCGGTCGTGTAGCGCTGCGCCATGAACGCCGGCCAGAACGAGGCGTGGACATCCGAGGTGAGAAAGGCCGACCAGCGGTGCGTCTCTGCCTTGGCGCGGAGGCTGTCGCCGCCGCCAAGCCTTGCTTCGGGGTGCTTGCCGGCGAGGTAGTCGAGGATCGCGCCGGCCTGCGTCAGAAGCCAGCCGTCATCCTCGCGCAGCGTCGGCACCGCGCCTGCGGGGTTCACCGCGAGCAGATCCTTCGAGCCATACTGAACCTTGACGGCTTCGTACGGCTGGCCGATCCATTCGAGTGCGATGTGGGGCGCCAGCGAACAGGCGCCGGGCGCAAAGTAGAGAGTGGGCATCGATCCTCCTCATCTCGTGTTCAATGACCTACTGATCACGCAGGGTTGTGACGGAAACGAAAGCAGCCGCCATTTGTTCGCGGCATGCTTTCAGGCGCGTCGTGATGTCCATCCAGCTAGCGGACAGCCATCGCCGCAGCTAGCCCGGCGATCCGCTCAACGGTGTCGCAAGAAGTGGAACTCCCGGCAGCGCTCAGGATCGGCGGCTAGCGCTGGATGCCTGCAAGCTGCAGATCTTGCTTGAGGCATTCGATCAGCATCTCGGTGAGAACCCGAACCTTGCGCGAGGGATGCTGACCTGGCGGACGGATGACATAGGCGCCCGCCGAAGGCACCGGATAGCGCGTCATGATCGGAACAAGCGCGCCGGACGCCAGATGATCCTTGATGACGCAATCAGGCAGCCACGCCATTCCCAACCCAGCAGCGGCGGCGGCGGCCAGAGCGATGGCGCTATCGGCTGTGAACCGTCCTTGGGGGTTGACCGCAATGATCCTGTCACCCTCCAAGAACCGCCAGGTGTCGTTGGCCTGCATCACCGCCTGATGGCCAGTGATCTCACCGGGATTTTCCGGGGCGCCATGTGTCTTGATGTAGTCGGGACTTGCGACCAGCTTGCCATCGATCACGCCAACGCGCTTTGCGATCAGGCTTGAGTCCTGCAGATAGCCGACCCTGATCGCGCAATCGAACCCTTCTGCGATCAGATCGACAAAGCGGTCACTGTACGAACTGTGGATGTGAAGTCTCGGGTGGCGCTTTGCCATCTGGGCCAGCACAGGCGCGAAATGTGTGGGACCGAATGTCAGCGGCATGGCAACGCGCAGGCGGCCGCGCAGGTCGCCGGTCGGTTGCATTGTTTCTCTTGCCGCGTCGATCTCCGCGCTCACCCTCGCCGCATGATCCCGAAACGTGACACCGGCTTCCGTCAGGGCCGCGCCGCGGGTGTTCCGTGAGAGAAGCTGCACGCTCAGTGCCGCCTCGAGCCTGAAGAGCCGCCGGCTGACGATCGACTTCGAGACCCCAAGCCGGCGTGCGGCCGCCGAAACGCCCCCGGCATCGGCGACCTCCACGAATGTCTGCAGATCTTCGATGTCCATCAAGGCGTTCCTCATCTTGCGACACAGCTGGCCGAAAAAGTGGCCTACCGTATCACAAGCGGGGATGAGATTGGTTGTGAACCAACCTCGAACGCAACAGCACTGGAAACGGTCATGACCTCACGCAACGGCCTCGCATCGCTTCTTCGTCCCGAGGACTCGGTCCTCGTCCTCATCGATCATCAGCCCTACCAGCTCGCGAACCTGAACAGCCACGAACCGCAGATGGTGATCAACAACACTGCAGGTCTGGCGAAGGCCGCCAAGGCCTTCGGCGTTCCCACGATCCTGACCACGGTGATTGCCGAGCGCGGCGGTTTCCTCTTTCCCCAGATCACCGATGTGTTCCCCGGCCAGGACGTGATCGACCGGACGTTCATCAACACCTGGGAGGACCGACAGGTGGTGGATGCAGTCAAGGCGACAGGCCGCAAGCAGTTGATCTTCGCCGGCCTGTGGACCGAGGTCTGCGTCGCGATGCCGACGATCCAGGCTCTCGGCGAAGGCTGGGATGTGACGGTGATCACCGATGCTTCAGGCGGCGTTTCGGCTGAAGCGCATGAGGTCGCCATCCAGCGCATGGCGGCGGCCGGGGCGAACATGATGACCTGGATGGCGCTGGCTGCCGAATGGCAGCGCGACTGGGCCCGAATGGAGACCGCCGTCAAGCTGACCGAGGTTCTGGCGCAGCACGGCGGCGGCAGCGGGATCGCCTACCTGTGGGAGCAGCAATTGCTCAACACGCCGAAGGCGAAGATCGCGGCGTGATCCCGCAACGGGGACGACGAGAATCCTGCAGATGCGTCGCGGTAGCCGACCGCTGATCAGGTCTCGTCATCCCCCATCTACCCACCGAAACCCGCGTCACGGAGGCACCAGTGAACTACGAACAGATCATGCAGGCCAACCTTGAGCGGGTATTCGGGGAGCGTGATGCCGCGCGGCGCATTGCGGCGATCCGTGAGCTTTACGTCGAGGATGCCGAGCTTCATGAGCCGCAGCGATCTGCGCGAGGGCATGACGGTATCTCACAAGCCGTGACGGACCTGCTGTCGCACCTTCCGGCGGATTTCACCTTCACGGCAATCAGGCCGGCGCTGGGCCACAACGGTTTCGGCCGGTTGCAGTGGCGCGCAGGATCGCCGGGAGGCCCGGTTGCCGTGACCGGCACGGATGTCGCGCATCTCGAGCGCGGGCTCATTCGAACACTGCATGTTTTCCTTGATCAACCGGGCACCTGATCGATGACGATATCTCCCAGGAAGCAAGCCGTGCCCCGCACGCCATCCCCCGGATGCTGACCGGCTTCGTTGTCCTCGACTTCGGGGCGTGCGTGGTCTGGCCTGCCCTGACCGCAACATGAGCTTGCTCGATGCCGGCAGCCCCTCCGTTCCAAACAGGATGAACGTCGGCGATCAACTCAGGCGCGCCCGCCGCCAACCCAAAGGAGCCCGCAAGATGTCTATCGATCTTTTCCCCACGGGCCTGGAAATGGACGTGTCCTACACAGACTTTACTGTCAGCATCACGCTCCTGTCAGCCGAGCGTTTGACGTTTCAGATCAGGCAAGGTCCGTTCGCTCGGACAGAGACCGTCGAGATCAAGGTCACTCCGCTTGGCAACAGCATCTTCGCCGTCAGTTGGCGGGAGAGCGACGGCGCGACTGTGACGAATGTTCAGGACTATGATCGGGGTGTGGTCCATTCGTGGGCCACCCTGCCCGATGGCCGATTTCTGCGAATGAGCGGCACGATGACCATCACCCGGCCTGCCAATCGCAGTGCCGATGATCGACCCCACCGCAACAGGGCGCTGGTGCTGGAAGCGATGACGTCGCTGTTCCAGCGCCACGATGCTTCTGCAGTCGAGCGCCTCTATGCTCATGACTACATCCAGCACAATCCGAACATCCCCCAGGGCCGCGACGCTCTGCAGGGGCTTGTGGAAAACCTGTCGCCCTCCGTCCACTACGAGCCGGGCCTGATCATTGCCGAAGGCGACCTCGTCGCCATTCATGGCCGCATCCGCGGCTGGGCGGACGAGCCGCAGATCGCGGTCGATGTCTTCCGGGTCGAGGCCGGCAGGTTGGCCGAGCACTGGGACGTCCTGCAGACCGAGGCGTCAACTGCGGCAGGCGTCGCCGGCCTCTCGATGTTCAATCCGGAGGAAGGTCTCACCCGCGCCATGCCGACACCCTAGATAGACACGTCGAGGTGGTAACCCGATGCCAGACCCCATCATCCCGACCTCGCTGCCTCCCGCGAGCCCCAGGTTCCCTCCGAGGCTGTGAATGCCGCGGGGGTTTCCACGCACAATGTCCTCAAGGAGAACACCCATGGGCTATGTAACGACCGACGACAAGGTACAGTTATTCTACAAGGACTGGGGTCCCCGCGACGCCCAGCCGATTGTGTTCCACCACGGCTGGCCGCTCAGCTCCGACGACTGGGACGCGCAGATGCTCTTCTTCCTGTCGAAAGGCTATCGCGTCGTGGCCCATGACCGTCGCGGCCACGGACGCTCGGAGCAGGTCGCTGACGGTCACGACATCGACCATTACGCGGCCGACGCCTTCGCCGTGGCCAAGGCGCTGGATCTCCGCAACGCCGTCCACATCGGCCATTCCACTGGCGGCGGCGAAGTCGCGCGTTACGTGGCGCGGCACGGCGAACCTGCCGGCCGGGTGGCGAAGGCCGTTCTCGTCGCGGCCATTCCGCCGCTGATGCTGAAGACCGCTGACAACCCTGAAGGCACCCCGATGGAGGTGTTCGACGGTTTCCGGACGGCGCTCGCCGGCAACCGCGCCCAGTTCTTCCGTGACGTCCCGTCGGGTCCCTTCTACGGCTTCAATCGCAAGGGCGCGACGGTCCACGAAGGCGTGATCCAGAACTGGTGGCGGCAGGGCATGATGGGCAGCGCCAAGGCGCACTACGACGGCATAAGGGCCTTCTCCGAAACCGACCAGACCGGGGACCTCAAGGCGATCACCGTGCCGACGCTGGTGCTGCACGGCGAGGACGACCAGGTGGTTCCGATCGCCGCCTCGGCCTCCAAGGCGGTCAAGCTGCTGCCGAACGGCACGCTCAAGACCTATCCCGGCTTCTCCCACGGCATGCTGACGGTGAACGCCGATGTGCTGAACGTCGACCTGCTGGCATTCATCCGCGCCTGACGGATGATCAAAAGGGTGATGTGGCCCGGGTAACCGGGCCACGCGATCATCGGTCGATGACCAGCCCTGCCGCCTTCCGGAACCTCTCTTCGGAGGACTGCTATTCCATGTCCGGTTCGCCCAACGCAGCCCGCGCGCAGCTTGCCGATTTGCCCGCCGCAGATTTGCCCGCAATCGTCTCCATCGCGCCGATCGCCCTGTCGTCACCGGGGCGGGGCATTGACCTGCAGTTACGTGTTTCCGCGCCGCCCGCAGTTCTGGCGTTTCCGCGAGACCGACCTTGTGGCCGTTCTCGACGGGCTCGATCACATCGAGCACCAGGCACCGATGATCCGGGGGCGGCTCGATCGCTCCCGCATCGCGGTCGCCGGTCATTCATGGGGCGGGCAGACCGCCAGCACCTTGCTCGGCGCCACCCATCCCGATCCCGATGACGGATCGGTGGTCGACAGGAAGGATGCCCGCATCAAGCCGTCCTCTGGCGGCGGATCGACATGGAAGGCCTGGATGCTTGCCGCTTCGAGCGACGCGACAACCGATATGTGATCGCGGGCACTTCGATTGGTCGCTTCGCGGCAGGTCCGGCAAAGCTCGACGACCTCGTGATCTGCGATGCCGACTGGCAAACCCTGTCGGCGGAGGTGCGAGGATGGGTCGGAGCTGATGTCGCCGTTCTTTTGGTGCAGATACCTGGCGCAAAGGTCTGGTTGATGGGGGAAGGATCGGGACCGGCGTGGCGTTGATCGAACGGCAAATTTGCGCCGCCATTGCGCAGTTGGTCATCTTTGGCCCGATTTCGGACATTCGGCTTTCAACCACTGGCGCCACGACACCCACAATGCAGTCGTGCCGATCCCTCCGCATCTCATCTCAGTCATAAACCAGAGTCCCTTCAGTGATCCTCGCCGGTGGCCCCAACGACGATCACGTCGAAGGGGGCACCGGGTGTGGCGACCTTGTGCACAAGCTGCATCTTCGCAGCGTCAATCACATGCACCAACGACTTCGCCGGATCGGTGACGACGACGCGGTCCCCGCTGGCTGACAAGCGCGGGCGGGGAACGGCTGAGCCGCCTTCCATGGAATAGGCGTCTGTCACGCCCATCGACGTCTCGATCTTGCCTGTCAGGGCGTTGATCTTGTGGAGCTTGCCGTCTTCGGTGATGACATAGCCAAAGTCGCCATTCACTGCATCGCGAGCGAAGTGCATGCGCCTGGCTGGCAACTGCACGAAGGTGAAATCCTTTGCGACGGGATCAATCACAACCATGCCGTCCGGCCCAAAATCACCGAGGAACGACTTGACGCTCGCCCCGCCCGCCATGTTGCGCACCATGCGACCGGTCGGCAGCGTTGCCGGGTAAGCGACCTTTTCGAAGCTGCCGCCGGTTCTGGTCATACGCAGCAGCAGCACGCCATCGGCACAACCAAACGCCGAGGTCGCGCCGGACCGTGCCTCGCCATGCATTCGGGGGCAGTCAGCGGATTGAGCCACAGTCTTGCTGGCCTTGTCGAGCAGAGCCAGACCGACGGGAAGTTCCTTTGCATCCACTGGATGCGGCGTGCTGACGGCAATAAACTCGCCAACAGGAGCGGCCAGTCCGTGATGCGGGGCCGAGGTCGTGATCAGGGCTGGCTTGGTCTTGCCGGGTTTCAGCAAGGCTGCCTCCGCCTGAAGCACAGCGCGGCCATCACCATCGAAGAACACGGCGACCCGGCCGCCTTCAATGTTGATGTGAGATGGCTTTGGCCCAAGCACCGAAGCGGACGTCATGCGCGGCGGCTTCGCGCTGACATCGGCATGGTCGCCGTGGCTGGTGACAGATATGCCTGTTTCGATCACATCGACGCGGTTCTGCGCGCCTTGGCTGGCGTAGATCATGCTGCCGTTCTGGTTGGCTTTAAGTCGCGCGGGCCCTTCGACGCCGTAATGCGCGATGGTCTTGCCCGTCACCGCGTCAATCACCGTGATCTTGCCGTTGGCATGATCAGCGACGAAGGCGCGGTAGGCAACCGTGTCGGCAGCCATCGCGGTTGTCGCCGTGAGCGCCAATGTGGCGAAAACAGTCAGGTGGGCACATTTCAGCGACATCGTTGGCAACCTCCGGGCGGAGCCTCCTGGCCCCTTGCATTGTGTTATATTGTAACATATCAAGCGTTACAACATAACATTTCGCCGTCCCGAGGAGCTCCCTTCATGAGCCGAGATGCACCTGCCGTTGCAGCGTCCGACCTGTGCTTCGACCGCCGCCTGCCGGTGGCCGTGCTGTCGGGTTTTTTGGGCGCTGGCAAGACAACGCTGCTCAACCATGTGCTGAACAACCGCGAGGGCAAGCGCGTCGCGGTGATCGTCAACGACATGAGCGAGGTCAACATCGACGCGGATCTTGTGCGCGAAAACGGCGGGCTGTCACAGACTGAGGAAAAGCTCGTCGAGATGAGCAATGGCTGCATCTGCTGCACGCTGCGCGATGATTTGCTGGTCGAGGTGCGCCGCCTCGCCGCCGAAAAGAAGTTCGACTATTTGTTGATTGAAGGCACTGGCATCGCCGAGCCCTTACCAATCGCGGCCACGTTCTCGTTCCGCGACGAGGATGATGCCAGCCTCGACGATGTGGCGCGGCTCGACACCATGGTGACGGTGGTCGACGCGGTAAACCTGCTCAGCGACTATGACAGCCTCGACTTTCTCAAGGACCGCGGCGAGACGGCAGGCGAGCAGGATCACCGCACCATGGTCGACTTGCTTGTCGAGCAGATCGAGTTTGCCGACGTGGTGGTGATCAACAAGGCCAGCGATGTCACGCTCGAACAACTGGCGAAGGTGCGCATCGTGGTGCGTGGCCTCAACGCGGATGCTCGCATCATTGAGACCGATAACAGCCGCGTGGCGCTCGATGCGGTGCTCAACACGCGCCTGTTCAACGAGGAGCGCGCGCAGGAGCACCCGCTCTGGCACAAGGAACTGTTCGGCTTCCGTGACCACGTGCCGGAAACAGAGGAATACGGCATCCGCTCGTTCGTCTATCGCGCCCGGCGGCCCTTCCATCCGGCCAAGCTGCATGCCGTGCTGGATCGTTCTTTTCCGAATGTCATCCGCGCCAAAGGGCATTTCTGGCTGGCGACGCGACCCAGTTGGGTGGGCGAACTGTCGATTGCCGGCAAGATCGGACGCACCGAAGGCCTTGGCCGCTGGTGGGCCGCGATCCCCAAGGAGCGCTGGCCGGCCTCGCCCGAGTTCCAATCCCTGATGCGCAAGCATTGGACGCCAAGCTGGGGCGATCGCCGACAGGAACTGGTCTTCATCGGCGGGCCGGACATGAACGAGGCCGACATCCGCGCCAGCCTTGATGAATGCCTCATCGGCTCGGTCACCACCGGCATGTCCAGGGCGCAGCTTGAATTGCCGGACCCGTTCCCCGTCTGGGGGCAGGAGAAAGCCGCATGAGGGCTACTGTCGACCACGGCAACCGGGATTCCGCCTCGAACCGCTGCGTCCTTTCGGTTTGCTTCCGTTGCAAGCCGGAGGGCTGGCAAGGCGGGGCAGATGAACAGCGTCCGGGTGCCGAACTTGCCGATGCGATCGAGGCCGAAGCTTTGTGTCGCGATCTTGATCTCGCTGCATTGCGGGATGTGCGCTGCATGAGCCAATGCAAGCGGCCTTGCGTCATAGCCTTCTCGCACCCGGAGAAGTTCACCTACCTGTTTGGCGATCTGGAAGCCGCGCGCGATGCTGCTGCAATCCTCGACGCGTTCCAACTCTATGCGGACCGACCCGACGGCTTCATGGAACGCTTCGAGCGTCCGGACGTGATGCGGGCCGGTATCCTTGGACGCATTCCACCCCTGAACCTTGACACGCGTCAGGTTGAGGACCGACCTCGCGCAGTGGCGCATCCATAAATCTGTCAAACCGCGCCATCAGTGAAATCGCTGCAGATGAGGTGGTCAGGTTGAGATCACTTACTGCCTTAGGCACGCGCGCTTCCATCTTCAGGGGACCAGCTCCGCGGGGAAACGCGAGCGATTATGCCATTGCGCAATGCCTCGGGACGTTCCTTCCAGTGCACGAAACCATGTTCGGATGAGGCACACGCCTTCGGCCATCAGATGGCCCGAGGCATTCCTTGTGCCGAACTTCCACCGCGTGCGTTCGAGAATGTCCTACCAGCTGCGGAAGAGCGTCCTTCGCCTTGATGATCGTTGAACACGAAAGACAGAGGGCTCAGTACCATCAGAGCTGCGCGCCTTTGGCGGGCCATGCTGCCATTTCTCCATCTGCAATCGTCAACTCCCGAAAACCAGGATGGCATGGGCTTCATTGTGCGCTAAGGCGGCATCTCCTCCATACGCTGATGAGCGGAGCTTCATGATGAAAGGGCCGAACCTTGCCGAACTGGAAGCGTTTGCGGCGGTGGCCGAGGCACGCAGCTTCCGGAAGGCGACCACCGGGCGCGGCGTGTCCGCATCTGCCCTCAGCCAGACCATGCGCAATCTGGAAGAGCGGCTGGGCGTGCGCCTGCTGAACCGGACCACGCGCAGCGTTGCGCCAACCGAGGCTGGCGAGGCGCTGCTCCGTCGCATCCGCCCGGCTTTTGCGCAGGTGTCGGAGGCGGTCGAGGCGGTGAACAGCTTTCGCCGGAAACCGACCGGAACCGTGCGGATCAACGCACCCGCGCCGGCGATCGAGTTCGTGCTGGCCCCGATGGTGAAGCCCTTCCTCGACGCCTATCCGGATGTGGCGCTGGAACTGATCAGCGATGCCGCCAAGATCGACATCATCGACAGTGGCTTCGACGCGGGCGTGCGCTTCGGCGAGGAACTGGCACTCGACATGATCGCGGTCCCGCTCGGCCCCAGCCTGCGCTACATCGTCGTCGGCTCGTCGGACTATCTCGCGCCGCACGGCACGCCTGACGAGCCGGACGGGCTGCTTGACCATGTCTGCCTGCGCCAGCGCTTTCCCGGCGGGAAAATCTTCTCCTGGGCTTTCGAGAAGGATGGCCGCATTGTCACCATCATGCCCGAAGGACGGCTGACCGTGAACAACGCGCACCACCTCGTGCGCGCGGCCAGCGAAGGGCTTGGTCTGGCGCGGGTGCTGGAAGACCATGCCGCACCGCTATTGGCAGAACAGCGCCTGGTGCAGGTGCTGGCTGACTGGTGCCCGACCATTCCGAGCTGGTATCTCTACTATCCCAGCCGCCGCCAGATGCCGCTGGCGATGCGGGCCTTTCTCGATATCGTCGCGGAGCAACGGAAGCGCGGCGCAGACGGTGACCTGCGCAGTATCTGAACGGCGAGGCCTCGCAGCCTATCGGCGTTTGCCGGGTATGGCGGACACGGTTTCAGCCAAGGCTTTGCCAATGCTGGCGATGGCCGCGTTGCGCCTGTCCATCGATGCGGTGGCGCCGGTGATGTAGACCACGGCGATCAGCGGCGCGCGTCCGGTCGGCCAGATCACGGCGACGATGCCGCGCGTGCCATGTCCGCCGGCCCCGGTCCGGTCGCCGACGCGCCAGTCGTGAGGCAGCCCGGCCCTGAGCAGCGGGCCGCCAACCTCATTGGCGACCAGCCATTGGGTGAGTTGCGCGCGCGATGCCACCGAGAGCGCATCGCCGAGCACGAGCCGCCGCAAGGTCGCGGCCATGGCCGCCGGCGAGGTCGTGTCGCGCGGATCGCCGGGCGCGCCCTCGTTCAGCGCGGTCTCGCGCCGGTCAAGCCGCGTCGTGCGGTCGCCAAGGGAGCGCGCGAACCGCGTCACCGCCTCCGGGCCACTGAGAGCATCGAGCACCTTGTTGGCCGCCGTGTTGTCGCTGGTGCGCATCGTCGCGTCGCACAGCGCGTCAAGGCTCATCGTCGTTCCCACCCGGCTTTGCGTCACCGGCGCGTGCGTCACGAGATCGCTTCGCCTGATCTCGACCTGGCGGCCGACATTCTCCTGCCCGGCATCCGCGCGGGCGAGCAGCGCCCCGCAGGCGAGAACCTTGAACGTGCTGGCCATGGGAAAGCGCTCATCGGCCCGATGCGACCAGATCTCGCCGCTGCCGGTGTCGTGGATGGCAAGGCCGACACGGGCGCCAAGCTCGGCCTCGATCTGGCGCGCAGTTGCTGTGATCCTTTCGCCGGAGGCGTGCGATAGACAGGGGCTCACAAAGGCGAAAAGCAGGATGATCGCGGCGAAGTTCTTTGTCATGGGCCGGGCTTTCCCTGGTGTGCTGAATGATGATCTGCGGAGGGCGGCGAGGGTCCTCACGCCAGGGTCCTCACGCAAAGGGCCACACGTCTGCATTGAGTATGACGAACGTGTGGCCAGGTTTGGCCCGGCGAGATCAGTACGCGAAGGGCCGATCCGCCGCCGCGATCAGGGCCTCGAGCTGTCGTTCGTCGATCACTGTCGAGGAATTGTGCTCGCGCACGATTTTCCACTGCGCATCCGACAAGCGCCATGTCAGCGAAGATCGTGTGCGGATCGCCGTGATCTTGCCATCGGGCGCTTCCAGTCTTGCGGTGAACTCCAGTGTCGAGGAGGCGAGATCGCCGCTCACGAGCGTGCTGGGCGCGTCGACGACGGCGTGTTTCGCCGATTTCAGGCTGGTGAATGGCCCCGTCCAGAACCCGCCATACTGGTCCGCGCTGCGGGCGACGCGGCGCTGCGGCTCGAAATCGTCGTAGAGCATCAGGTCGCGGGCGCCAAGTTCGTAGAACCGGCCGAGCTTGCTCCGGAAATCGAAGGGGCCGTCACCCTCCTTCTTTTCCCAGCCGACCAGGATCCACTCCCGGTGCAGGGCTGAAACTGCCTGCGTGACATCCCGCGCCGGAGCGGTTTGCTGTGCGACGGCGGTGCTTGCCGCCATCAAAAGTCCGGCGCTGCACAACGCAAGCGACTTCAAGAACATGGACATGTGCCTCTCCTGTTGTTGGACGGTCGATGGGTTGATGCGCCGGATCGCGGCGCGGAACTGTCAGCGGCGGCGAAACAGGATCATGCCGCCGTGGTGCAATTCGTTCTCGTTGACGAACACGCCGTCCGCGGTGAAGCCGGCATCGTCCCAGTATTCGATCCGGTTTCCGGTCACTTCGTAGCGGCCGAGGTAGGCACCCTCGCGGGTGCCCCGCGCCTCGTCGTAGCGACCGTTCGGCAGGAGTTGATGCCGGATCCGGTTGTCGCTGGTCACCCACATGCCGACATAAGGATGCTGCGCCACGGCGTCCGTCTGGTTGTTCATGCTCGTGGTCGTCCCTTGCGCACTTGGTGCCTGACAGGTGTTGGCAACCGCTTTTGCCGGCGGGCCTGCGATGCTGGCGCCGAGCGCCGCTGAGACAGCCAACGACGCCAGCGCATTCAGGAATGGTCTGTTCATCCGAACCTCCTTGTCAGGCCCCGGCACTTGCCGAGGCGAGAGTTGCGCCCCCTGTGTCGTTAGATTTAACGATAAGATCGCATCGGATAAGCCACTCAATCATCACTGCCGTGGTTAGCGGAAATGACCAATCCTCTGGATCTGAACCTCGTGCACAGCTTCATCGCGGTTGCCGAGACCCTGAGCTTCAAGGGCGCAGCGCAACGCCTGGGGGTCACAAGGCCGGCAATAAGCCAGGCCATCAGGCGGCTTGAAGATCAGGTCGGCGTGGCCCTCGTCATCAGGACGACGCGCAGCGTCAGGCTGACCGAGGCGGGCTTGCAACTGCATCGTCAGGTCGGACCAGCCGTGACAGATGTCGCTGCAGCGCTCGAGCAGGTCGGGGAATGGCAGGGTCGCGCCAGCGGAACCTTGCGGTTGGCCGTATCCTCGATCGCGGAGGGCTTCCTGTCGGGTCCGTTGCTCAAGTCCTTTCTGAGCGCGCATCCTGGCGTCTCACTGGATGTCATGGTCACCGACGAGGAGTTCGACATCGTGGCTAGCGGCTTCGACGCCGGCGTGCGTCTGGGCGAAGTGATCGAGCAGGACATGATTGCCGTCCCGGTCTCGTCGGAGCAACGGCAACTGATCGTTGCCTCGCCGGGATATGTTGCGACGCATGGCGCGCCGCTTCATCCCCGCGATCTGCCCCGTCATGCGTGCATCGGCTGGAGGCCACAGCCAGATGTCGCGCCATACCGCTGGGAGTTCACGGAAGGCGGCCAGGATTTCGACGTCGACGTCCGGCCCCGCATGACGACCAACGACATGTCGCTGATGCTGCGGATGGCGCTGGCGGATGTTCCACCATAACGCGCCCTGCTGGCGTCAATTGCGGCTTGCGGGCAGTCCGGTCGAACAGCAGGACGTCCTGCACGTCTTCCAGCGTGCGAATGCTCTGGCTGATGGCCGATTGGACACGATCAAGCTGACGCCCCGCGGCGGAAAAGCTGCCGGCATCAGCAATCGCCACGAGAACACGCAGCTGGTCCAGCGTGAGACTTCCGATCAAGACCCATCTCCAATCATCATTGGAAGTATCATCGATTGAACGCTCGCAGAGATGAGACCGTCGTCTGGCTAGCAGACATGGTCGCATCGTCAGCGTCAGGTCCGGTTCGGGATGCGGGCGATCACCTTGATCTCGAAATCGAACCCGCCGAGCCAATTGACGCCAACCGCTGTCCAGTTTGGATATGGTGCGTCCGGGAAAGTTTCCGCCTTGATGGTCATCACCAAAGCGAACTGCTTTTCGGGATCGGTGTGGAAGGTCGTCACGTCGACGATGTCGTCGAACCCGCATCCTCCCGCTTTCAAGGTGGCTTCGAGGTTGGCGAAGGCAAGGCGGACCTGCGCCTCGAAGTCTGGTTCGGGCGAACCGTCGCTGCGACTGCCGACCTGTCCGGAGACGAACAGGAGATCACCGGATCTAATGGCGGCGGAATAGGTCTGGGTTGTGTAAAGGTCATGTCGGCCCGCGGGGAAAACGGCTTCACGTCGTGCCATGTAAATCTCCTGATTTGAGAGTTTTGAGAGTGTTGTCGATGAACCGATGCCCATCGCGTAGTCCAATTGGTGAGGCCAAAACTCGTCAGGAAGCCGCCTCACGCTTGAAGAAGTCATGCAGAACGAAGTGCGCCGGAGAAGCAACCGCGACGAGTTCCCATCCTTCCGTTCCGAGCTTTGCGAGTTCGACGAAGTCTAGTTTTCGCTCGATTGCGAGATATACCCGTTTCATGGTCATTCTCCGCTTGGGCTTGGGGTTCAGGCAGCCGCGCACGCTATCGCCTTGACGTATCCCTGAGCTTGTTTCTGCAAGAACCATCACCGGTAAGGTCGGCAAGTCATACACGACGTGGACGATCACACGTTCCGGCCTGACTGGAAGCGGCCTACGATGCGTGGGGCACTTGACCGACATCGCCAATGAGATCGGGTCCGATTGGTCGCCAGTCCAGCCTCTCCTGCGTCTTCAGGTTCGATGCGGACAGGTCTTTGCCCACGAACGTGTCCAGCCAGCCAAAGTGCTCCGCCGCCTCGTGCGCCGGCACCGAGACAGTCGGCACGTCGAGACGCCGGCCGATCGCATCGGCAATCCGACGGAACGGTATTTGGCCCTCGGCCGTCGCATGGTATCGCGCACCGGGCTGCGCCTTCTCCAGAGCGAGACGGTAGAGCCGCACGGTGTCGCTGATGTGCGCCGCCGACCACGCGTTCGCGCCCTCGTCGACATAGGCCGAGCGGCCGAGCTTGCGCGCGAGTTCGATTACGTGCGTCACCAGACCTTGCCGTTGCGCGTCGTGGATCTGGGAAAGCCGGACGACCGAAACATTGACGCCGAGACCTGCCAGCGCCAGACCGGCGAGCTCGGATGCGACACGCGGATTGGGATGCTCGGGATGGAAATGATCTTCGTCGGCCGGAACGCCAGGACCGGCTGCTCCCATGGCAGTGGCCGAGGTGATGATCAACGGGCGGTTTGAGCCCACCAGGCCCGACCCCAGGGCCTCGATCGCGCGCCGATCCTTCTGGCAGTTGGCGATGTAGTTCGCGAAGTCGTGGTCGAAGGCCGTGTGGATCACGCCATCGCAGGCGGCCGCGCCGCGCCGGAGGCATTCCGTGTCCTCGATGTCGCCGGCACACGGCTCCGCCCCTGCGGAGCGCAGCGCTTGAGCGCCGGCATCTGATCGACACAGCCCAAGAACCTGATGTCCGGCGGAGACGAGTTCCGGCACCAGCTTCGAGCCGATGAATCCGGTCGCCCCGGTGAGAAAGACGCGCATTGGCTGATCTCCTTGATTGCGTTGGAGGACGGCATGCGCCAAAATTACATCATGCTAAAGACGTGAGATTATCCTATTATGATACCTAACAGCATTGAAGTGGCGCCACGGTCAGCCAACCCTCTCGGCGACTACCTCCGGAATCGTCGCACACGCCTTGATCCTGCGGCGTTCGGGTTCGCAGGACGTAGGCGCACACCGGGTCTGCGGCGCGAGGAGGTCGCCCAGCGCGCCAACATCAGCCCAACCTGGTACACTTGGCTGGAGCAAGGACGCGGTGGCGCGCCGTCGGCGGATGTGCTGAACAGGATCGCCAAGGGCCTGATGCTGACTGAGCCCGAGCGCGAGCATCTGTTCATGCTCGGCCTGGGCCGACCGCCGGAGGTGCGTTACCTGCCGTCGGAGGGCGTGACCCTGCGCCTCCAGCGCCTGCTCGATGCGCTGGAGGTCAGCCCTGCCATCGTCAAGACGGCGACATGGGATGTAGTGGCCTGGAACAAGGCCGCCGCAGCGGTCCTGACTGACTATGGCAAGCTCCCGCCTGGCGAGCGCAATATCCTGAGACTGATCTTCTGCGACCCGGCTGCGCGGTCGAAGCAGGTCGACTGGAGTGGGATGGCGCGGTTCATCGTCGGCGCCTTTCGCGCGGACGCAGCGCGTGCGGGGGCTGTGTCGGCCGTGGCTGAAATCGTAACCGAACTGAGCGCCCGGAGCGCCGAGTTTGCAGCGCTCTGGCAAGACAACGAGGTGCGGGTGCACGGCGAAGGCACCAAACGCCTCGATCATCCGAAGCTGGGACGGATCGAGATGGAGTATTCCAGCTTCGCCGTCGATGGCCGTCCTGATTTAGGGATGATCGTCTACAACCCCGCGACGCAAGCCGACACGCAGCGCATTCGAAGCTTGCTCGGCGCTTGACATTCAGCCTGCCAAACCAAGGCCGAGCATGGCACAACGGCCAAGTGACGAAGCGGGCCGATCACTATGGGCCGAGTCACGTTCGTACATTGTGAATGTCTTTCGTCGCTGAAGCAGCAGCAGCGTCGATTTCGGACTGAATTGTCGTGATGAAGCCGTCCATGGTCATCTCACCCAAATCGACCGCTTTGGCGCCGCCACCCGACACCATGGTCACATCGGTATGGTTTATGCCCCGTGGCCCGAGCCGGTTCGTGAGTTTGGCCTGCGCACATGGATCAGGCAATGTCCGCCATGGCGCATTCAGCGGCGCTGCGAGAGCGGCGCGTCGGTCCAAGTCCACCCCCTCCCGCTGCATCGACCCTTTTGTTCACTTGCCTTCATGTATCTGGGCCATCATCTCCCGAACGCGCGGCGCAGGTGATCCTCGCTTTGCCGGCGCAGTTCCTGCAGCGCGGCGTCGCGCTGCTTCGTCTCTTCCAGCAACGCCTTCTGCGCATCGACGCGTTTCTGGCGTTCCGCAGTAGCGAGGGCACGCGCCTGACGCGCCGCGTCCTGTCCATCCAGCCGCCAGAGCCCGGCGAGATTGGCCATCGCGATCACGATCCCGCTCGCAAGGATGGCTGTCTGCGCAATCTGGAAACCGGACAGGTTCGTTCGACCGACACCGACCGCCGAGGGCTGAGCGCTGCCACCGGGCAGGGCGGCGACTGTCGCGTCTCCTGACGGGTTCCGCACGGAATTCCCGCGGGCGCTCCCATGGCCAGTCTGCTCGTGAAAAGCGCGCCACCGGGCCTCCACCGCCTGGCGCATCTCACTGGGTTCCACCGAGGCGAGATAATGATGCAGCGCGACCTGGACCTGTTCGCCATGCGGTATGAACGTGGCTTTCCAGCCAGGGCCGCGCCGGAAGAATGAGCTGACATGGATATGCGCGTCGTAGAAGGCCTTCGACACCGTGACGACAGTCACGTCGTGAAACATCGACATCCTGTATAAAAGGTGGCCGCTCTGGAACAGGGAGACGGGATTGAATTGCCGGCTGGCGATCGTGATGGACTCGACGGCCCTGATCTCGCTCCACGGTATGAGGAATGTCCTGTTCGATGGCACGCGATAGAGGATGCCGGCAGGAGACAGGGCGTAGATCGGTTTGCCACTCCGGCTCAGCGTCCACAGCGCGTAGGCCAGGACGGCGACACCTGTCAGCAGGCACACCGGGATCATGATCAGCCCGTCCAAACCCATCGGCTTGTCGGCGGCATCGGCCAGGACGAGCAGGCTCAGGCCGATCAGGATCAGCAGAAGGCCGGTGGGAAGCAGCCCGCCGATGGCGCCGGTGGTGCGGAACTCCAGGATCGTGTCGATGTCTCTGAGGTCGCGTCTGCCATCATCGTCCACGGGCTGGCTCCCGGTTGAGGCACGGTGGGGGTGACCTTAGGCCATGTTCAGATTCTGCGCCACATCCACGGAACAGGCCGCAAAGCAACATGGCAAGGCCTGATATGTCAGCTCCGCGTCCGTTTCGCCCGCCCGATGAAGGCTGCAATTCCCGCGAGCAGCAGCGCGGCGACGCCGAACACGCCACCAAAGATCATCATCAGCATCGGCAGGATGTCGTCGCCAGCGATCAGGAGCTGGAGCGCGAAACCCGCGCCGGCGAAAAGCAAGCAGACCGGCCCGGCGATCAGGCCGAAGCGCATGCGGCTGGAATAGAAATCCCGATTCGCCGCGATCGTGCCGGTTTCCGGCCGCCGGTAGTGTTCCAGCACCTTCAGCACCTCCGGATCATCGGCGCGGGGGATCGGAAAGCGCAGCGCGCCGGGGGTGCGCCTCACGGCGATGGCGGTCGCGCCGCTCACGGTTGTCGCGGTCGTCGCGAACTCGATCGACAGCGGTGAGTGGGCGAGGATATGAACGCCCCGGAAGGTGTAAAAGCCGGCCTTGCTCAGGGTGAAATAGGCGTCGTGCGCCACGACACCGTCCTTGCCGAAGATGATCTCGACACCGTCCGATGGCGGCCTGCGCGGGGCGGTCCAATCGTTGATGTATTCCAAACCCCGAAGGCTGCGGTTCCGGTCCTCAGCCACGAAGGTCCCGATCTCCCCAGTGGTGAGCCGCCAGCGGCCGACCACGCCCTCGCCGCGGCGCAAAGCGGTGACGATGCGGACGGCCCACCAGATGTTCAGCGCCATCAGAGGACCGAGGATCGCGGGAAGCAGCGCGATGCCGATCATCGCGGCGGTGCGCGTCGTCTCCTTGCCGGTGCCGGCCATCTCGGCCGCGCCCCACGCGACGGATAGCCACGACAGGACTGACACCGCCAGCGTGATCCGCAGGGCGACGCGGGGTTTCGGGATGCCTGCGCTGAGCATCGCCGCAGCCCTACCACGGGCAGGCGCGACGCAGGGTCTCGAACGCCCTCGTCATGCGGAGCAGGTCCTCCGCTTCGATCTTCTCATCGACCTCGTCGAGGCAGTGCTCGCCATAGACGAGCTCAGGCCGCCGTTCCATGATCATGCTGCGCGAGCAATAGAACGCCTTGGCCCGCAGGATCAGTCGCGCCCCGTCGCGAGGCGCGGTGGCACGGCGCTTCGAGGCTTGGTCCAGCTTGCGCAGGTCGATGGTCGCGGCATAGGCCGTCGTCACAGCGTCGGTTCCGTCAGGCCGCGGCATCAGGGATTCTGCAAAGAAGACGTCGAAAAGGCAGGGTGCGGCGCGGCTCGCCGAAATGCTGAGGATCGTCTGTTGTGGCCCGCCTGCGGTGCGATTGCCGCGATAGGCCACGCTGCCGTCGCCCAGGGTCTTCGGCATGGCCACTGTCGATGGCGAGAAAAGCAGATGCGCAACCGCCTCGGCCGTGGTCAGGGACGTGGTTGGCGCGGTCTGCGCGGTCGCTGTGCCGTGGCCGAAGATGGCGAACGCGAGCGCCAGCACTGTGATGGCGCGGTGACGTGGCTTCATCAGCGTCTCCTGTTGGATTGACTGCGAACGTTACGTCAAGCTAGCCCGCGAAAAGGCCAGTGCCAAGTGCGGGCCTGCGATCCTTTGCTTCCAGGACATCTACGTCAGTCAGTCTCACTGACTGGCCAGTCTTGACGATGGAGGCCTGATCCGCGTGGTCTTGCCGGCACCGCTTGAAGCCAGCGCCATGGGCCACAAGCTGAGGGAGGACGTTGGTTCGGAATCCTGTTTCACGCGGACCTGCAGCAAGGCGCATCTGGCGAAGAACCCGCAGCAGATGACCCTGTCGATGCGCGTCGCCCTCCGGCGCGAGAAGATACCCGCCAGCGTCGGCGTCGATGGCCGATGCGGCCCTTGCGAAATCACGGGCCAGGGACCCGCGTTTCGCGGAGATGGTCCGGTTGATGGTGACGCCCTAGGCTCAGGACCTATTAATCACCGAGCGAATGTGCGTCAGAGTCCCTTTCGGGGAGGTTCTGATGAGTGGTTTGTTTCTGCTGAGCGAGAGCCAAATGGCTCGGATCACACCATTTTTCCCATTGGCGCATGTCGTGCCGCGTGTCGATGACCGGCGCGTCGTGAGCGGCATCGTCTACGTGATCAAGCATGGCTTGCAGTGGAAGGATGCGCCAAAGGACTATGGTCCGCACAAGACGCTGTGCAACCGCTTCATCCGTTGGAGCTGCATGGGGGTGTTCGACCGCATCTTCGCCGGGCTTGCTGGCAAAGGGCCGAAGCCCGAGCGCATCATGATCGACGCCACCCACCTGAAGGCCCATCGGATAGCGGCGAGCCTTCTAAAAAAGGGGATGTTCCCCGTCGTATCGGGCGCACAAAAGGTGGCTTGAACTCCAAGCTTCATGCTGTCTGCGATGGTGAGGGGCGGCCCCTGGTCATGCTGCTCAGCGAGGGCCAGATGAGCCAATATAAGGGCGCAGCGCTGATGATCGACGCCCTTCCGCCTGCAAACGCCATGTTGGCCGACCGTGGCAATGACGCGGGTTGGTTCAGGAGCGCGCTGCTTGTACGCGGAATTACGCCCTGCATCCCCTCAAAGGCGAACCGGAAAGAGCCAATCCCGCATGACAAGGCGCTCTGCAAACAGCGGCACAGGATCGAGAACATGTTCGGCAAGCTCAAGGACTGGCGGCGCATCCACACCCGCTACGACCGATGCGCCCACACCTTCTTCTCAGCTATCTGCATCGCAGCTGCTGTCGTATTCTCGTTGTGATCAATGAGTCCCGAGCCTAGTATGCCGGATCATGGCGATCAAAGACACGCCGAGTGGCTTCGGCTCGCTTGCCTTTCCGGTATGCCACTTGATCTCTGATCGTCTCGGCCATGGAGCAGCGCCTTTGCAAGCGCGGGAGAACCACTCCTTGATCGATCATTTCAGGCTCTCGAGTTGTTCTGTTGCGTGTTTGCGCGGCAGGTCGAAATAGCCGGGTTCTCCTGTGAAACGTGAAGCCGTCACTGCTGGGGCTTGAACCGACCGCTCGGGCAAAGACCGCGGCAAGTCCGCTGACATTGGACTGGCCGAGCCAATGGATTTTGGGAGTTGAACAACGGCAGAGATTGAGCCCGAAGCAGACAATTGGATCCGAATGCAGCACGAGGGCGTGAATTCCTGACCGATTGTCCGTCATCATCCCATCCGCCCTGCGGGGCTTCGATCAAAGGCTGTCTTGCAAGTCCGTACATTCCTACGATCGGCGTACGGTCCCCATGCTTTTTGACAGCGCCATTGCCAGACTTGCTCGCCTGAGGCTATGGAGAAGGAATTACACAGGGGTGCTCCGTAACGCCGGGGCTGAGACGTGAGGCGCGATGCCTTGGAACCCTCAAGCTGATCTGGGTAATGCCAGCGGAGCGAGGCGGATCATGTTTTCAGGCGCACAGGTGTCGCTGTATCCGATGACCGGCGATTTCGTGTCGGTCATCCTCACGGCCATCAAGGCTCTCGACCCCTACAGGCAAAGTTTCCGCATCGAAACGGATGATGTTTCGACCTTGATCGTGGGGCCGCCGGAACAGCTTTTCCCGGCCATGCGCGATCTTTTCGTAGCGGCTTCGGTGACAAGGGTGCATTGCGTGCTGTCTGCGGCTGTGTCGCGCGGGTGCCCCGGCGAGCCAGATGACCCGATCTGCACACCCATCAATGACACAAGGCATGGCGAGCCACTTGGGGCACGAATTGCCCATGCGCGTGCTGCGGTGGCGGCAGCGCAACAAACCGGCCAGATTGTCGCCGCACAGTTTTCGCTCTATCCGCTCGGCGACGGGCACCACATGGACGAAATCTACGGTTGCATCGCCTTTCTGAAGGCTTCGGGCGTCTTCGAGAAATCAAAGAACTTCTGCACGAAGCTGCGCGGCGACGCAGGCCCGGTTTTCGAGACACTGAGCGAGGCGTTCCTGCGCTTCGGCGCGCCGGAAGGCCATGTCGCGCTGGATATGACCATCTCGGCCAATAGCCCATCAAAGATTTGACCGGCTCGATCTGAAGCTCGGCTTCGCATTCGTCCGCGCGCCGCACCATCGCTTTTTCCCAATCAACTCGAAGGCCCCCTCCCATGACAGGCTCCCAGGCGTGGACCCAGCGTGAAATCCTGATCGTGGCCGTGCTCGGCGCGGTCTTCAGCGTGCTCTACCTCGGCTGGGTGCAGGTCTGGCTGCTGCTGCAGCCCCTTTTCGGGCCTGTCACCATGGATGTTGTCATGGGGTTCTGGTTTGTCGTCTCCATCATTGCAGCTGCGATCATTCGCAAGCCCGGCGCAGCGCTGGCGTCGGAGATGCTGGCGGCTGGCATCCAGATCCTGCTTGGCAGTCCGGCTGGCCTCATTCTGCTGCTCACCGGCTTCGTGCAGGGAGCCGGCGCTGAGGCCGTTTTCGCCGCTGCAAAATGGCGACGGTACTCGCTGCCCGTGCTCGTGGCGGCCGGTATCGGCGCGGCGGTCTTCTCGTTCATCTACACCTGGTTCCGCTTCAACTACAGCGCGCTGGCACCGGGGCTGCTGCTGACGATGTTCACCTTGCGCTGCCTGAGCGGTGCCCTGCTCGCCGGCGTGCTGGGACATCTCGTGGTCGAAGCGCTCTACAAATCTGGTGTGCTGTCCGGCCTCAGGATCGATCAGGACCGGCGCACAGCACGTCATGCCTGATGCGGGCCCCGAAGACTGCGCCGCTGCCACGAGGCAGCCCGCCGCGTCGTGGCGCGGCGTCTGCGTGCGCTATCCATTTGCCACGCGTGACGCTGTAGGGCCGGTCGATCTTGACCTGCGCAGGGGGGAGCGGCTTCTGCTGCTCGGCGCATCAGGCTCCGGCAAGTCGACCTTGCTTGACACACTCACGGGGCTCATTCCCCAGAGCATTCCGGCCACCGTGACGGGTGAGGTCACCATCGCAGGTGAGGGAGTGGCCACCCGCACACCGGCCGGCTGGTCCGCCTCCGTCGCGCGCTATTTTCAGGATGCCGACCAGACGCTGTGCGGCATGCGCGTTGAGGACGAGATCGGCTTCGCGCTCGAAAATCGTGGTGTTGCGGAGGCCGCGATCCGCGACGGCGTGACCGAGGCTATGCGCCGCCTGGGACTGCCCGATGCGTGGCGCGAGCGTCGGACGACCACTCTTTCGGGGGGAGAAAGACAGCTTGTGGCGCTGGCTGCCACATTGGCTCAAGGAGCGGACGTGGTCGTTGTCGACGAACCGACCTCACATCTTGCACCGCAGGCTGCAGCGCGCTTGCATGAACTCCTGACCCATTCCGGCTATGGGCGAAGTGTGTTGATCGTGGACCATCGGCTGGATGGGCTGATCGATGTCGTGGACAGGGCTGCCATCCTTGACAGTGACGGCCAAATCCTCGCGGAAGGTGAGCCGAGCGAGCTTTTTCGTCGGTACGGCGATGAACTCGATCGGCTCGGGATCTGGCGGCCGCTGGGCAGCCGTCTTGACGCCGCGCTGTCTTCGGAGGGGCTCGCATCACGCAATCCGCCAAAGTCCGTCGCAGACATTGTAGTCCATCTCGATACCCTGCCGACCCCGGCTCGATTTGCAGCCAGATCCGTGATGTCGCGGCTTCTGGCGTCGACCGTTGCCAGAACTGAACATCGTGCCTCTGCCGCTTCCACCGTGGTCGCGCGACTGACAGAGGCGGATTGCGCGCCGTTTCAAGGCCCTGTGGTGCTGAGGGGCGTGTCGCTCGACATCCGCACCGGTGAGATTGTCGGCTTGCTGGGCGCCAATGGCGCGGGCAAGTCCACCCTTGGGCTAAGCCTTGCCGGCCTGCTGCGGCTCAAGCGGGGACGCCGCGAGGGCGAACCCGGCGGCGTTGCATTCCAGAACCCGGAAAATCAACTCATTGCTGGCTCCGCCGCCGAGGAAATTGCCTTGGCGCTGGACCGCTCCATCCCGCTTGATCGCAGGCTGACCATTGCTGAGGGCGAACTGGCAAAATGGGGGCTTGGCGACCTCGGTGAATGTCATCCATTCGAGCTGTCACAGGGCCAGAAGCGTCTGCTGGCACTCGCAGCACTCACGGCGGGTCCGCGCTGGCCGCTGCTCGTGCTTGATGAGCCGATGGCTGGGCTCGATGCACGCGGGTCCGCTGTGCTGGCCGACCACGTCAGGAGGCTGGCGAGCGATGGCCGCGCGGTTGCTCTGATCACCCATGACATGGATCTGGCCATGACGTTTTGCACGCGCTGCGTCGTGTTGGGCGAAGGTGTCATCATAGCTGACGGCACGCCGGACAATATCCTCAGTGACAATGCGCTGATGGCGCGCGCAGGGCTTGCGCCACCTGCCCTGGCGCCATTGTTGCGCTGGCTCGAACGGGGCGGCTGATGTTGCGGGCGCTTCATCCCTTGCCGAAGCTTATCGTCTGCATGATCTGGCTGATCGCCGCCATCGTGGTGTTCGATGTGTATTTCCAGCTCGCGACCATCGCTTTGGCCTCGGCGGCGCTCGTGTTCCTGAACCGCACCTCTCCGCTGATCGTGCTGGCGCTGATGGTTCCATTCGCACTGTTTGGGTTTGGTTTTCTCACCACAAATGTCGTGTTCAGGCACAATGGCGACTTCGCACAGAATTTGGCGCGCGAGGCGCTTTTCGTGTCAGACGGCTTTTCGGCAGGGCTGGTACTTTTCCTGCGTGCCATCGCCTGCGGGATGGTTTCATCGCTGTTCACGCTCTCGACCGATCCCGGCCATCTGGTGAAGTCGCTAATGCGCAACTGGAGGCTGTCGCCGCGGATCGGCTATGCGCTGTTCTCGGCGCTGAACCTCGTACCTGACCTCATGAACGAGGCACAGCAGGCAAGGCTGGCGCGTGCGATGAAGCGCGGCAAAACCCCATCCCGCTTCGTCGGCCCGATCGAGATGTTCTCTCTGATCCTGCCCCTGCTTGTCTATGCCATCCGCCGGGCCACCCGCGCCGCGATCGCCATGGAAGCGCGCGGCCTGAGTGCTGGCGAGCGTACCATCACCAGGGCGCCGGTGTTGCGTCCCGCAGACGCCGTGTTCGCAACGGCGGCACTCGCACTGCTCGCGCTCACATTCGCGCTCACAAGATCTGTGATGTTCTATTGAAGGCAAATGCTACGGATACTGGAGATAAAAGAGGCTGCCCCATCTTCTTTGTCGCGACAGCGGGCTCCAAATCCTGTGACATCTGCCGAACATGCTTCAGCTTGCTGCTGACTTTGGCTTGGGTCTTAACTCCGGGCTGAAATCGCAGCGATATGCCCTCACACCTGTGGCGGCGATGATCATGCTCGCCGGCATCTTTTATGGCTCGCAATATGGCGGCTCGACCACGGCGATCCTCATCAATGTGCCGGGCGAGGCGGCCTCCGTCGTCACTGCGCTCGACGGGTACGCCATGGCGCGGCAGTGCCGGGCCGGGGCGGCGCTCGCCATCGCCGCCATTTCCTCCTTTGTGGCCGGCACCTTTGCGACCGTCGTCATCATCCTGTTCGCGCCGGCGCTGGCACGGTTCGGGCTCGCTTTCGGGCCGGCGGAATACTTCGCGCTCATGGTGCTGGGGCTGGTGGCGGCCGTGGTGCTGTCGGGCGCAGACCTTGCCCGTTCGATGGTGATGGCGCTGGCCGGCATCCTGCTCGGTCTTGTCGGCATCGACGTCAACAGCGGCGCCCCGCGCTACACATTCGACGTCGCCGCGCTGAATGACGGGCTTGGCTTCGTGCCCATCGCGGTCGGCTTGTTCGGCATCGCGGAAGTGCTGCGCAATCTGGAGAAGCCCGAGGCAAGAGAGGCGTTTGCGCGCAAGGTCGAGGGGCTGATGCCGACCCGCGCGGACCTTAAGGCCGCCGCCGCACCGATGGCGCGCGGCACTGTCATCGGCTCGGTGCTGGGCGTGGTGCCCGGCGGCGGGGTGTTGCTGTCGTCCTTCGCCGCATATTTCCTCGAGAAGCGCATCAGCCGGACGCCAGAGCGTTTCGGCAAGGGCGCGATCGAAGGCGTGGCTGCACCAGAAGCCGCCAACAACGCCGGCGCACAGACAAGCTTCATCCCGATGCTGACACTCGGCATCCCATCCAATGCCGTCATGGCGGTGATGATCGGAGCCCTGACGATCCATGGCATCCAGCCGGGTCCACGCATCATGACCCGGCAGGCCGAAGTGTTCTGGCGGTTGATCGCGTCGATGTGGGTCGGGAACCTCATGCTGCTGACCGTCAACCTGCCCATGGTGGGCTTGTGGGTAAAGCTGTTGGGGACACCATACCGCCTGCTGTTCCCCTGCATCGTCGCCTTCTGCTGCATCGGCGTCTACGCGGTGAACTATCTGCTGATCGAGCTACGGATCGCCATCGGGTTCGGGCTTGTCGGCTATCTGCTGATGAAGGTCTGCTTCCAGCCAGCGCCGCTGGCGCTGGGCCTTGTCCTAGGGCAGTCACTGGAGGAAAACTTCCGGCGTGCGCTTCTGCTGAGCCGGGGCGATCCGGTCATCTTCGTCGAGAGCGCGATCTCCATCGTCCTCCTCGGCCTTGCGCTGCTGATGATGCTGATGAGCCTGCTGCCATCGCTCGGCGGTCGCCGCGAAAAGGTATTCGCGGAAGACTGAGCGGCCGGTGAACGCAAAGGAAAAGACGCGCCATATGTCAGCGTGTTCTCGCAGTTCTCTCCTTCGATCGGGTTCTGAAAAGCAAGCCAAACAGCATGATCTGTTCTCGTTGAAATAACCTCCTTGGAAAGATACCGTTGTGATCGGATAGGCGGGATCAGCCTGCCATCCCAACAACAACGGATGGAGGAACAGAACATGCTTACCCGCCGCTTCTGGCTTGGCCTCGCTTTGGCCAGCCTCACCGCAACACCTCTTGCCTCCCGCATGCCGCAGAACCGCACAGCCGCAGTGGACGCGGCCGTGAGCCAGTTGGTCGACGGCAATTCGACGCCGGGCGTCGTCGTGCTGATCCTTCAGGACGGCCAGCCGATCTATCAGCGCGCTCACGGCCTGCGCGAGGCTGGCGGCGCGCCGATCGCCATGACGGACATGTTCCGCCTTGCCTCCATGACGAAGGTCGTGACCTCCACCGCTGCTCTGATGCTGGTCGACCAGCGCCGGCTCAACCTCGACGACCCGGTGTCGCGCCACCTGCCGGAGTTCGCCAACCTGCGCGTGCGCCAGGCCGATGGAAGCCTGGCCGCAACCGAGCGTGCGCCCACCATCCGCGACCTGATGAACCACACGGCGGGCTTCTCGTACTCCTTCATGAATGCGCCCGGTGTCGTCGCTGCCTATCGTGATGCCGGCGTGACGGATGGCCTGGCGACCAGTCTGTCGTCCGAGGAAGCGGCGCGCCGCCTGGCTGCGGCGCCGTTGCGCCATCAGCCCGGCCGCGAGTTCCACTACTCTCTCGCGACCGACGTGCTCGGCTGGGTGATCGAACGCGTGTCGGGTCAGCGGCTTGGCGATTTCATCGCCGAGCGCATCGCCCGCCCGCTCAACCTTACGGCATTCGCGTTCCGCCTGCCCGCGTCGGAGGCCCCGCGCTTCGTGCCGGTGAACCGACCGGCGGAGCCTCGCCTCGCGCTGGGTCTGGGCGTGGCGCCGCTGCGCGCCGCGCAGGATGTCGCCTTCCCGGCCACCGGCGGCAGCGCGCTTCTCGATCCCAATCGTCCCTTCGGCTCCGGCTACGATTCAGGCGGCGGCGGCATGGTCGGCAACATCACAGACTACGCCCGCTTCCTGAACATGCTGGCGCGTGGAGGCGAAATCGACGGGGTGCGCATCCTGCAGCCCGAGACAGTCAAGCTCATGGCCGAGAACCAGACCGGTTCGATGGCCACCCTCAGGGGCCCAGGCTGGGGCCATAGCCTCGGTGCCGGGGTGCTGCTCGACCCTGCCGCAGCCCGCACCCGCCTGCCCGCGGGCTCATGGGGGTGGGGCGGCATCTATGGCACGCAGTTCTGGATCGACCCGGTCAATCGGAAGGTTGGCGTGGTCATGACGCAGACCGCCGTGCTGGGTTCAGGGCCGATCGCCAACGCGGTGCGCGAGGCCGCCTACACCGAGTGAGGGAGTACTGAACCACCAACACACTTCAAATCGCTGCTGGCGCATGGCCTGCTCATCGAGACGTGCCATGCGCCAAGCCGCAGTGATCATGACTGCTTCGCCGCCCCCGTCCCGCTGGTCCACCAGCGCCGCACTGTTGCGCAAGTTCGGCGCTGAATTTCGAGAATGAGCGCAGGAGGGTTGTGAAGGGGGAGGATCGGGACCCGCGCTACGCTATGGGCGACTGGATATATCGCAGAGCAATTTGGCAGGCGCCGCGCTCGACGCTGGACGAAGCCGTGGCCGCGACAAGGCTGCCGCCCTGCTCTCAGTCGCCGGCATGCTTCTCTGCGCCGTCGTCGCCTTCCGCTTCCTGCGGAAGGTCACGCCAGCCGGACACTGACCGTCCATCGTGGCGCGCTCACAGCCAGACCAGACCCTGCCTTCTCCGACGGAAAGGAGCAACCATGGCGCCATCGACCACGACCATTCGAACGATAACGGCCGACGAGCTGTCAGTGATGGATCAACTTCTCGATCTCTTCGCGGAGGCGTTCGAAGATCCGGTGGCCTATCGCAGCGCACGTCCCGGCGACGACTATCTTCGCCGCTTGCTTGGCTCCGAGACGTTCATCGCGCTTGCGGCGATCAGGGACGGCACGGTCGTCGGCGGACTTGCGGCCTACGAGCTGCGGAAGTTCGAACAGGAGCGCACGGAGATCTACATCTACGATCTCGCCGTAGCGGGAGAGCATCGACGCATGGGGATCGCCACTGCGCTGATCCGCAGGGCGCGCATATCGGGCTCGTGGGCAAGCGCACATGAGGAGCCGACGCCATGAGATTCGCCTCGCCTGAAGACTGCATAGCGGCGGCGCCGCCGCGCTCGAGGCCGCTGCTGGAAGCCATCCAGGCGAAGGTCGAGGATGTGCTGCCCTCGGCCACCCGCTGCATCAGCTACAACATGCCGGCCTTCCGGGACGGGCGGGTGTTCTTCTACTTCGCAGCCTTCAAACGGCACATCGGCGTCTACCCGCCCGTCACGAAGGATGTGGAACTGATTGCAGAGCTTGAGCCCTTTCGCGGGTCGAAGGGCAATCTTTCGTTTCCGCTCGACCAGCCGCTGCCCCTCGACCTCATCGGCAGGGTCGCGCTGGCGCTGCACTGCGAGTACGCCACCGGTTGAGCGGAATGGAAATGGGGGCAGGATCGGGACCGGCGCACCGGAATTCGAACGGCAAGGTTGCGCCCGTTTTGCGGGAACTGATCATTCCCGGCCTGATGCGGACATTGATCGTCTGCTGGAGCAATGACATCGACAAGGCCCATTTCCTACGATCGCCGAAGGTGACGCGGATTGCGAGTTGGGTTTCTTGATCCCTTCGAAGAGCCAGTCAGCATCCTAGCTAGCATGCATCGGCGAGATGAAGCAGCAATGTCCGAGGCTCACGCGGCGTTGGGAGCCAAGCCGGGCCAGTTGTCCAGGAATGATTGTGCAGCGGCTTCACTGCGAAGAGTTCATCAGGACAACGCGCTGGCGGCTCGAAATCAAGCTTATGCGCATTTCTGAGCTTCGTTTGCCGTCAACCCGGCGCCCACGTGAATTCTCGACCAATGCTTCCATCATGGCCAAGGAGCGTGAGGCTCAAGGCGAAGTCGCCCTGACACACCGAAATGCGCTCGAAACGATCGAGGAGCTTCGCCGCAGGCTCTGGGTCAGGCACATGGATTTGGCAATGGCCGAGCATCGCCAGATGCGGCATCTGACGGTCTCCGATCAAACCGTCCGCTCGGTCAATCGGCCTGCTGCCCCCCGGCGTGCGAAAGACGAATGGCAAGGATGGATCAAGGCTGGCGCGAGCAACCGGAATTGCGGCGCCCGGCGGCAGAAACGGTGCTGCATAGGGCACACAATCAAGATCGCATGCGCCGCGCCATGACACGCCAATCGGACAGCCTTGACCGCGTGCACGAGCTGACAGCGTTATTCGCTCAGTTTCTTCCGCGGCAGGCGCCCCATCCGCCCAGATCAGTTCAAGAAACATGTCATCGAGGCAGGCGCAGAGGTTACGGGTGCCCTGGCCGTGGTGCGCACGGGCATAGTTCACGCGAAGTCCAGCCTCCGACATCAAGGCGCGCGCACGGGCCTCATTGGGGACGAACAAGAAAATGTGGTCGAGTTCTGGCATCCTTCGCTAACGCGATGTCGGCATGATGCGGCGAACGCGGGCGGAAAACGCCCTGATGTCTTCGCGCGGGTACGACAAGCCGACGCGTTCTGTTGACGCCGGGCGCTTTGCCAGCGAAAGCCCCTCACGCCATTCGGTCGCTGGCCGAATGGGCCTGGGTTGAAAATCGCCGCCGCAATTGGGGCAGACGTTTTCCAATTCGTGCTCCACGCATTTGGCGCAGAACGTGCACTCGTACGTGCAAATCCTGGCGTCCGTGCAGTGAGGCGGCAGGTCGCGATCGCACCATTCGCAGTTGGGTCTCAACGACAACGCCATGGCCGTCTCCCTCGGGATTGTTGATGCGCATTTGAATGAAGCTAGATAGCTTTGGCGGAAATGACAGATTCAAGACGATTGTCGCCAAATGTGACCCGCACGATCGATGTGCTGGCTTATCCCGGTGTCCAGCTTCTGGACGTTGCCGGACCATTGCAGGTTTTTGCCTCTGCAAACACATTTGCGGCAGCGAAGGGACACCCGCCGCCGTACGTTCCTCGGGTCATTGCACTTCACAGCCCCATCGCCACGTCTTCAGGGTTGGAATTGATTGCGCAGCCGTTGCCAGCGCCAAGCCAGCCCGTCGATACGTTGATCGTGCCCGGTGGCGAAGGTGTCGACGTTGCGTTGGCAGATACGGAGCTTGTCCAATGGATCAGAGCAAGGGCCGGTGCGGCGCGCAGAACCGTCTCGGTCTGCACCGGTGCTTTCGTGCTGGCGCAAGCGGGCCTGCTCGACGGCCGCACCGCAACCACCCACTGGGCGCGATGCTCCGAACTGGCAGCGCGTTTTCCCGCCATCAATGTCCAGGCCAAGCCCATCTTTGTGCATGATGGTGCGGTCTGGAGTTCAGCTGGCGTCACGGCGGGCATCGATCTGTGTCTTGCCTTGGTTGAAGAGGATATGGCGCGTGAGATTGCGCTGGAGATCGCGCGCGACCTCGTGATGTTTCTCAAACGTCCCGGTGATCAGGCGCAGTACAGTGCGACACTGGCGTTGCAACGGCCCCGCCGGTTTGATGCGCTGCATGCTTGGGTGCTGGACAACTTGCGCGGCGACCTGACTGTGGCGAGCCTTGCTGCCCGCTGCGGCATGAGCGAGCGCAGCTTCATCAGGCACTACAGCCTGGAACAGGGCGTCACGCCTGCCCGTGCCGTCGAACGCATGCGCATCGAAACAGCGAAGCGAATGCTCGCCGAAACCGACGCCCCCTTGAAGTTGATCGCGATGCAGTCTGGTTTCGAGAGCGAAGACGTCTTCCGCCGATGCTTCATGCGCTCACTGTCGATTTCACCACGCGACTACAGACGAAACTGGCAAGCAAATATGCAAGACGTGAGCGGATGAGCATACCCACACGGCGCCTCCGCCCTATGGCAGAAAGTGTTCACAAGCGCCGGATGCGGTCCAGATGGCGGACTGTTGCGTTCAATTCGGGGAAGAAGCAATCTTGATTGACCATCGCGGTGGTTGGTTGCACTGACGCTTGATCACGGATTGGATGTGCAGGACGACATGATGCTGATCGAGACGGATGGCAGGGGCCTGCCCATCAGCACCAGTTCGGCTGAAGCCGCCGCACATTACCGCGAAGGCATCGACCTTCTGCTGTCGGCCTGGCCGGGCGCGGCAGAGGCGCTGGAGGCGGCGATTGCGGCTGATCCCAGCTTCGCGCTCGCCCATGCCGCCCGAGCGCGACTGCATGCGATCCGCGCCGAGCCGGTGGAGGCTCGGCGGCGTATCGCCGATGCCGAGCGCCTTGTCGCCATCAAAGGCACCGAGCGCGAGCGCAGCCACGTCGCGACGCTGGCTTTCGCAATCGGCGGGCAAAGCGCGAAGGCGCTGGAAAGCGCGGTCCGGCATCTTGAAGCCTGGCCGCGCGACATCGTGATCTTTTCGCTGCCGATGGGCGCCTTCGGGCTTCTGGCCTTCTCCGGCATGGCCAACCATGATCAGGCGCGCGTCGATCTGTGCGAGCGCCACGCCCCTCATTTCGGCGAAGATGACTGGTGGTTCCTGTCCTATCGGGGCTGGTCGCAAGCCGAGAACGGCGCGGCGGGCTTCGGCCGGGCGCTGGCGGAGCGAGGCCTTGCGCTCCGGCGCGCCAATGCGAACGCGGTGCATGCCGTGTCGCATGCGATGTACGAGCAGGGCGCGACCGACGATGCGGAAGCGCTCATCGCGGGCTGGCTGCCATCTTATGACCGCAGCGGCGTCCTGCACGGGCACATCTGCTGGCATGCAGCGCTGGCGGCGCTGGAGCGCGACGACGCCGCGGGAGCGCTCCAAATCTATGAGCGGCATGTGCAGCCCTCCGCGTCGCTCGGCATGCCGATCAACGTCATGACCGATGCCGTCTCGCTGCTGTGGCGCGTCAACGCCTATGGCCATGAGGTTCCGGCGGCTCTCTGGCAGCCGGTGGCCGAGCATGCCAGGGCCGCATTTGCCAAGCCGGGCCTCACTTTTGCCGACGCCCATCTGGGCCTGCTAGACGCGACAACCGGCAACGGAGCGGCCGCGAAGGAACGGATCGCCGCGCTGACGGCAATGGTCGAGGCTGGCACTCTCGCCGCTGGCCCCGTGGTGCCGGCGATCTGCCGGGCGGCCCTCGCCTTTGCCGACGAGGACCATGCGCGTTGCGCCGCGATCCTCGAGCCGGTGGCCGCCGAAGTCGCCCGCATTGGCGGCAGTGGCGCGCAGCGCGAGATCATCCAGGATATGCTCGTGCTGGCGCTGATGCGAAGCGGCGCGACCGCGAAAGCGGTCAACTTACTTGATCAAAGGCTTCACCATCGGCCGTCTCCACGTGACAGCCGATGGAGGAGAGCCTTGTCGGGCTAAGGCGACGCTGCCCGATGAGGCGCGCGCAATCCTTTCGCAGCCTTTCGGGTTCACCCATTCGACTTGAGTTGCGCTTGCACGATGTTGCGAAGAATGGCTTTGTCCCCAAGGCTCCGTGCCACAATCAACCCGCCTTCCAGTGTAGCGATCAGCGCCTCAGGTGAGAAATCCGGGCGCTTCGGGCCGGTGGACTTCTTCAGGAACGTGATCAGGCCGCGAAAGAAGTCGGCGGTCGCCTGAGCGACGGCAGGCGGCAAGGCATCGTGCTCGGCACCAAAGAGGCCGCAAAGACACATCTTGTCCTCGTTGATGAGCGCACGCTCGAAGAGGCTGCAGACCCTCTGGACAGCTTCAGAAGACGTCACGCTCGCGGGGTCTCCGAGGTCGCTGTAGGCACGCTCGGCGTAACGGCTGACGAGTGCTTCAGCCAGACTGGCCTTCGTGGGGAAGTGGTAGTGGATGCTGGCGCTCTTGATGCCGACATCGTCCGCCAACTCGCGAAAGCTGAACCCGTTATACCCGCCCGCCCGCGCCCGGCGCTCGGCGGCCTCAAGAATCCGTTCCCGCATCGTTTAAGTCCTGCTTTCTACCACTTGATAGATAGGCTCTTGCCTCGGGGCAAGCAGCGCGGTAGACCGTAAATCTATCTAGTGATAGATAGATAAGGAGACAATGATGAAGAACGATACGCTCGCCCTGATCGTCGGCGGCTCATCCGGCATAGGGCTCGCCACCGCAAGGTTGCTGGCTGAACACAAAACCCGTCTGGCGATTGCAGGTCGGGATCAGGAGAAGCTGGACACGGCGCGAAAGCATCTTCTTGAAGCTGGCGCTCCATCAGTCGACGTCTATTCCGTCGACCTTTACGACAAGTCGTCAGTCGCCGCCTTCATGCGCAGCATCGACACCGAGACCCGCTCAATCAGCAAGCTGGTGAACGCAGCCGGCTGCTTCTTCCCGAAGCCGTTCATGGAGCACACGCTCGAAGACTATGACCGCTATCTCGATATCAATCGCTCCACCTTCGCCATCACGCAGGCTGTCGCGCGCAACATGATCCGCAATGGCGGCGGCGCTGTCGTCAACATCGGATCGATGTGGGCGAGGCAGGCGATCAAGGCCACGCCTTCATCGGCCTATTCCATGGCCAAGGCCGGCCTTCATGCCATGACGCAGCATCTCGCCATGGAGCTGGCGGATCACAAGATTCGCGTCAATGCTGTGTCGCCGGCTGTGGTCATCACGCCGATCTACGGGGCTTTCATCGAGCCCGCCAAGATCGAGTCGACGCTGGTCGATGGCTTCAGCGCGTTTCACCCGATCGGGCGCGTGGGACGTGCGGCGGATGTTGCGAACCACATCGACTTCCTGCTGTCCGATGCCGCGGGCTGGACGACCGGCGCCGTCCACGACGTCGATGGCGGCGTGATGGCAGGCCGAAACTGAGCAAGGCGGGCGGAGGAAGAGGAAGGCCTTTTTCTTCGCCCTAGTTTTGGCGTTGAGCCAAGAGCCGCGTCGCTGCAGCCTCGGCCGCCTCCAGCGCGCCTTCGAGGTAACCTCCGAAATCCCTGGCCATTTCTGTGGAAGCGAAGTCGAGCCGGTCATCCCAAAGGTGATCGAACAGCGATGGTCGACCATAGCGGGGATGATCGCGCGCAGGGGCTTCGTCGGCTTGGGTCGCCGTGAAGCCTTCCACCGCCCAATCCTGCAACAGGACCTCTTTCGGGCTGCTGGCTGCTGGCCCGAAGAGTTGCGTCAATTGCGCGATGGCCGCCGGCACAATGTCACCGGAACGCCGTTTGCGCTCGGCCGGAGACCATCCCACGAAACCGAACAGTGCCCCTGAACCGCCATCAGTCCCTGAGGCGTCATGGATCTCACCAAGAGGCCCCCTTCGACTGATCGCGTCGCCTGAAAGACCCTGGCTGCGCCAGAAAGGCGCCTCATAGACTGCAACGAGTTTTGCCTGGCCGGCCATCCATGTCGGCGTGTGCAGAAGGTGTCGACGCACACCATCAGGAAGCGCTGGAGAGAAATCCATGGTGCCCAGGACGACGCGCGGCGGCACGGCCAAGACAACTTGACGGGCATGCACCGACGTTGTTTGGCCGCTCAGACCCAGCACGACCTGATCGTCGTCCAGCGAGACCTTCGCGACTGCCGTCCCAAGCAGAAGACGCTCACGCCGAATGCTGTCCGACAGGCCTTGAACAAGCCGCGCCATGCCGCCCGCAAGACGCAACGAGCCGCCCATCGAAGCGAAGCCCGCGCCGCGATGCATCTGACCCGAGGCATCTTCGGCAATGATCGCGCCGTCGTCATGCTGCCAGAATGGGCTGAGCCCGAAGCGCTCGACCAACTGCGCAATTCTTGGTTGGCCTTGCCAGTACCACGACGGACCGAGATCGACATGGGAAGCCGCCGCCTGCCGCGTCAGGATGCGGCCTCCGATCCTCTCGCGTGCCTCCAGAAGCAGACAGTCGACGCCTTCGCGCTCCAGCCGATCAGCAAGCGCCAAACCTGCCAGACCAGCTCCGACGATCGCGATATTCGTCTTCATGAAATGAATGGCCTGCTTTTCCAAGATGTCCAATAACCGAACGCAAGCCCCCATAGCCCGCCATAAACGTCCATTCACCGATGTGAACTGCTTGCTTGGACGCTCGACTCTGTCAGGCGATCACTTGGCAGCCACTGTGGATTTCAGGGGTATTTGATCAGCAGATGGTCTTCGTCACGCTGATGCCGCGGCGAGGGCCCGCATGACGAGAGGGTCGGCACGCACTGCTTCCAGCACGTCATCTTGCAAGGGCCCGTCGCCAACGGCGCGGGCGATGACAACGGCGCCGACGAGGCTCGACAGCAATCTGAGCGCGTCTTCGCGCGAAGGCGATGAGTTCGGTGCAGACGGTGAAGCGTGGTCCAGCGCGCCTGTGAGTTTTGCAACCATCAGTTCCGCGCCAGCCGAGAACGTTGAACCAACCTCCGCGCCTGCATGTGGAGCTTCAGACCCGGCAGCGGCCATCGGGCAGCCCCGTGCGGGGTGCGCGACATGCCCGGCCGAAAGATAGTCGGCAACATAGGTGGCAAGCTTGGCGGCGGGAGGCGGCACCAAGCCATCGCCTGTCTGCGTGGCGCTCAGGCGTTCCGAAACTTCACCGAAGGCGTGTGCCATGGCCTCGGCGACCAACGCCTCCTTTGACGGAAAATGCCGGTAGAACCCGCCATGGGTCATGCCTGAGGCCACCATGACATCGGCGACGCCGACGCCCGCAAGGCCATGCGCCCGGAAAAGGCGTGAAGCCGTATCGACGATGGTGCGGCGGCTTTCGGCGGTCGCTTCCCGGCTGCGGCGCATTGTCAGCCCTCCTGAAATCGCTTGACGAAATAGCGTATCACAATCATCTAAACAAATAGATGATGATTGTCAGCTTTTTTCTCATGCGAGGCCTGACCATGAACAAACGGATCGCCATTCTGGCGCTGGCCAGCTTCGCCATGGGCACCGAGGCCTTTGTCTACGCGGGGCATCTTGAGGCGCTCGCTGCTGATCTCGGTCAATCGGTGGCGGCTGCGGGACAGTTGGCCACCGCCTTCGCCATCACCTGCGCTGTGACCGCGCCTCTGATTGCCGGGGCCGTCGCCCACATGCCGCGCCGCGCGGCGTTGATCGCCGGGCTGTGCCTCATCGGCGCGCTCAATCTGCTTGCGGCGCTCGCGCCATCGCTGCCGGTTCTGATCGGCCTGCGCATCGCCTGCGGCCTCGCGGCGGGGCTTGTCGGGCCGATTGCCTCGCTGGCCGCCGCCGAGCTTGCGCCGCCCGAGCAGCGCGGCAAGGCGATGGGCATCGTGCTGGCGGGCATGACGCTCGCCTTCGTGCTCGGCATTCCGGTCGGCAGCGTCATCGGTGATTTCGCTGGCTGGCGCGGCACCTTCGTCTATGCCGGGTTGATCGCTTTCGCAGCGGCGCTGGCGATCCGCCTCGTCCTGCCTTCCATGCCCGGCGGCGCGCGCACCAGCTTCGCCAGTTTCAGCGCCGCGTTCGAACCCGCTGTGGCCCGCCCGCTGGCACTGACGCTGATCGGCTTCGCCGCCACCTTCACCACCATCGCCTATATCGGCCCTGTCGTGACCGCCATCAGCGGCCTCACCGGCTCAGGCATCGGGGCGATGCAGGCCTTGATCGGTGCTGGCAGCATCATCGGCATCGTCATCGGCATCAGATCGGCGGACAGCGCCAGGGCCGGCCGTGTGCTGGTGCAGAGCTTCCTTGTCTCGGCCTTTGCCTTGAGCCTCTATTCGGTGTTGCTGCACGGCACGCCAGTCGATGCCGCAGCGCCGCTGGTGTCCGCTCCGCGCGGTCTGGCAATACTGGCGCTGTCGCTTGGCATGATTGCGGGAGCCGCCGCCCTGTTTGCCCGCACGCCCATCATCCAGAGAATGATCGTTGCGGCCTCGCCGGTTGATGCAAGGCCGGTGGTTTTCGCGCTCAACGGCTCCATGGTCTTCCTCGGCCAAGGACTTGGCGCGGCCCTGGGCGGATTGGCAATCGCCACCGGCGGCATCGGAGCGCTCGGCTATGCTGCCGCAGCCACCGCGCTGGTGGGCGCAGGCCTGGCATTCGCCATGGCAGCCCCCACCCAAAGCTCCCCTGTCGAAGCAAAGGAGGTCAGCTGATGTCAGACCCGGTCGATCATGTTCAGGCTGGCGCCAGGCCAAGGCCCATCAGGCGTCTGAAGCGCAGATGGATTGCCGGCGCCTTGCTGGCAGCGCCAATTCTGGTGGCAGCGGGCCTTTGGATCGGCTTGCCCCAGACGCGCCCCATGTTGAGCGCCGCCGCATCACAGGGCGTCGCGCTGGGTGGTGGCGCAATCAAGAGTGCGGCCAGCCGCTTTGCTGGTGATGCCGCTGCCGCAAAGCCCGATGCCGTGCGCGGTGTGCGCGTCATGACCGTCAAGCTGGCCGAGCAACGCAGCGAGAAGCGCTTCACCGGCGTCGTCGCCGCTCGCTATGAAACACAGGTCGGCTTTCGCGTTGCCGGCAAGATCGCTGCCCGGCAGGTCGAGGTCGGGCAATCGGTCAGGCGCGGCGACACGCTGATGACGCTCGACGCTGCCGATTATCAGGCCGCGCTGCGGGCGGCAGACGCCAATCAGGCATCAGCGCTGGCGCAGAAGGTCCAGGCCGATGCCGAACTTCTCCGCCAGCGGCAACTGCTGGGTCAGGGCTGGACGACGCGCGCAACTTTTGACCGTATCGTGGCGTCGGCCAGCAGCGCGGCTGAACAGGTCAAGGCCGCGTCCGAGCAGGTCGAACTTGCACGCAACACGCTGTCCTACGCCACGCTGACCGCGCCGGAGGATGGAATTGTCACGGCAATCCGGGCCGAAGCCGGGCAAGTCGTGGGCCAAGGCCAGGCCGTCCTGACCATCGTCCGCAACGGCGAGCGCGAAGCGGTGATCGCCATCCCCGAGGGCCAGATCGGCGATCTTGCGTCGTGGTCTGCCCGAGCTTCATTCTGGTCAAGAGGCGAAGCGTCCGGCTCTGCCATCCTGCGCGAGGTGTCGCCGCAGGCAGACCCGGCCAGCCGCACGCATGCGGCCCGCTTCACACTACCCGGCGATGCTGCCAAGGCCGATCTCGGCGCGACCGTGACGCTGACCTTAACGCGGATCACCGGCGAGCCGGCCGCGACGCTTCCCTCAAGCGCCGTGTTTTTCCAGAACAGCAAACCCATTGTCTGGCGCGCAACGCCTAGCGGTGACCGGCTGGAGGCGTTGCCCGTGTCGGTTGTGAGGCTCGGGGCGGAGCGGACGGTTGTCGCTGGCATCTCCGACGGCGACCGCATCGTCACGCTCGGCGTCCACCGCCTCGATGCGGGATCACGGGTCCGCATTGTCGAGGATGTCAGCCTTGCCGGTGCGCAGCGATGAGCGGGATCAACCTTTCCGCATGGGCGGTGAAGAACCGCGCCGTCGTGCTGTTTTTGATGTTGCTGTCGCTGGCAGCGGGCACATTCTCCTATCTCAATCTGGGCCGGGCTGAAGACCCGAGCTTCACCATCAAGACCATGGTGATCACCGCGATCTGGCCCGGCGCCAGCGCCGAGGAGATGCAGCGTCAGGTCGCAGACCCGATCGAGACGCGCATCCGCACGCTGCCACGGCTGGACTGGGTGCAGAGCTACACCCGCCAGAACGTGGCTGTGGTGCAGATCAACCTCAGGGACGATACGCCTTCGAAGGAGGTGGCGGCCCTTTGGTACGAAGTCCGCAAGAAAATCGGCGATATCCGCAACACCCTGCCGCAGGCCCTGCGCGGGCCGTTCTTCAACGATGAATATGCCGATGTCTACGCCTCGGTGCTGATGGTGACAGCGCCGGAACTCAGCAATGCCGAACTGCTGCCCTATGCGGAACGGCTGCGCCAGCGGCTGCTGGACATCCGCGACATCGACAAGGTCGAGATCATCGGCGAGCGGCCGCGCCGCATCTTCGTCGATCTGTCCTACGCGCGGCTGGCGACGCTCGGCATCCCGGTCAGCACGATCGCGCAGAGCCTGCAGACGCAGAATGATTTGACCCCATCCGGCGAGGTCAACACGCCGACAGAGCGCATCGCCGTGCGCGTTGGCGGTGCTTTCCAGAACGAGACGACCATCGCCAACACGCCGATCATCGCGGGTGGGCGCACCTTCAGGCTTGGCGACATCGCCACCGTGTCGCGCGGCTTCGAAGACCCGGCGACGTTCATGGCGCGCTTCAATGGCGAGGATGCGCTTGGCCTTGCCGTGCGCATGCGGGCCGGGGCTGATGGCCTCGCGCTCGGCGGCGAGATTGACCGGGCGCTGGCGGACGTCCGCGCGACGCTGCCCGTCGGCGTCGATATCCACCAGGCCAACAATCAGGCCGAGGTGATCGGGCAGGCGGTTGACGAGTTCCTGCTCAAGTTCGTCGTCGCCATCGCGGTCGTGCTCTTCGTCAGCTTCCTCGCGCTCGGCTTCTCGGCTGGCATCATCGTGGCGCTGTCCGTGCCGCTGACGCTCGGCGTCACCTTCGTCGTGATGGAGGCCGCTGGCATGCAGTTCCAGCGCATCACGCTCGGCTCGCTGATCCTGGCGCTGGGGCTGCTGGTCGATGACGCCATCATCGCCATCGAGATGATGCTGGTGAAGATGGAGGAGGGCATGGACCGCATCAGCGCCGCGACCTTCGCCTGGAACTCCGCCGCCTTCCCGATGCTGACCGGCACACTCGTCACCATCGCGGGCTTCATGCCAGTCGGCTTTGCGGCTTCCACAGCGGGCGAGTACGCAGGCGGCATTTTCTGGGTGCTGCTGATCGCGCTCCTGGTGTCGTGGATCGTCGCGGTCGTGTTCACGCCCTATCTCGGCGTCAAGCTGCTGCCCAAGGGGCTTGAGCAGCGCCATGCCGCGCGCGGCCACCACGACCCTTACGACACGCCCTTCTTCCACCGCTTCCGGCGGCTGATCGGGCTTCTGCTGCGCTGGCGCTGGGCCGTCATCGGCCTCACGCTTCTCAGCTTCGGGCTGGCGGGGCTGGCCTTCACCAGGGTGCCCAAGCAATTCTTCCCGCAGAGCGAGCGCAACGAGTTGCTGGTCGAGCTGCGCGGCGCTGAAGGCACCAGCTTCGCCGCCTCGCGTGCCGAAGTCCGGAAGGTCGAGGCCTTGCTGGCGGCTCGCCCCGAAGTCGCGTCGTTCTCGACCTATATCGGCCAGGGCGCGCCGCGCTTCTACCTCGCGCTCAACCCCGCGCTGCCCAACGAGAACTTCGCGCTGCTGGTCATCATGACCAAAGGCAATGCCGAGCGCGAGGCGCTGCGGGCGGACCTGATCAGGCAATTCGCCAAAGAGGAAGGCCTAGTGCGCGGCCGAGTGCTCAGGCTCGATTTCGGCCCGCCCACCGGCCATGTGGTGCAGTTCCGCGTGCAGGGGCCGGAACCCGACAAGGTACGCGCCATCGCCGCTGAGGTGCACGATGTGATGCGCCGCCACCCGGAGACCCGCGATGTCGAATTGCAATGGGGCGAGCAGGCCAAGGCGGTGAGGTTTGTGCTGGATCAAGACCGGGCGCGGCTCCTCGGCGTCTCGTCTCAGGAGGTGGCGCTATCGCTGCAGACGCTGCTGTCAGGCGCAACGATGACGCAACTGCGCGAGGATAACCGCCTCGTTGACGTGGTGCTGCGCGCCACCCCTGACGAGCGCATCGCCGTTGACCGGCTGTCCGACATCGTGATCGGCACACGCAACGGCGGCGCTGTTCCGCTGTCCCAGATCGCGCGGCAGGAGATCGTGGCGGAAGAGCCCATCCTGTGGCGGCGCAACGGCAACGTGGTGCTTTCGGTCCGTGCCGACGTGATCGACGGGGTGCAGGGGCCCGATGTGACAAACGCCATCTGGCCGCAGCTGCGATCGATCCGCGATGCGCTGCCCGCTGGCTACCGCGTGGTGATCGGCGGAGCCATCGAGGAAAGCGCCAAGGCCAATGCGGCCCTGTTCAAGGTCTTCCCCATCATGTTCCTGATCATGCTGCTGCTGATCATGCTGCAGGTGAAGAGCTTCGGCACGATGGTCCTGGTGTTCCTGACTTTCCCGCTCGGCTTCATCGGCGCGAGTTTCGCGCTCTATCTCACCGGCAAGCCCTTCGGCTTCGTGGCGCTTCTCGGCATCCTCGCGCTCGGCGGCATCATCGTGCGCAACACGCTGATCCTCGCCGACCAGATCAGCACCGATCAGGCCAGCGGCATGAGCTTGCGCCAGGCCATCATCGAGACAACCGTGCGCCGGGCCCGGCCCGTGGTGCTGACCGCGCTTGCTGCCGTGCTGGCCTTCCTGCCGCTGACGCTGACCAGCTTCTGGGGTCCGATGGCCATCGTGCTGATCAGCGGAACACTCGTCGGCACGGTGCTGACGCTGTTCTTCCTGCCAGCGCTCTATGCGGCGTGGTTCAGGGTCAGCAACAGCGAGCCTGAATCGAGCGGACGATCCCTGTCCACGTCGCCAAATGACAACGAGCTAACCCAGACAGCGATGCAGATGGCGGCGGAGTAGCCAAAACAGGCAGGTTCGCGATCACCGCGACGCCGGGGGCAGCCAAACCAGAACCAACTTGTCGAAATGCATAGCCCGAAGGTGGTCGTTCTCAAGCAAGATGTTCGTTCAGAATATCCCACACCGGCTTCATCGTCTGGCAACGGGTGCGGAGAACCGTAAGCAGCCCGTCGCCGTTGCTGCGCCACTCCTGCCCGAGCGGCGCATCCAAAACGAGGCTGCGGCGCTTGAGCAGTTCTGCGTGGGCATGATCGGCATCATAGGGCGCAGGCACACGTTTCAACGCTGGCTCACCCCAGTGGGAAAAACCAACGCCCGCTTCGTCAAGCGCATCCTGCAACTCGTCGCCAGAACTGTCCACCAGTCTGCGGTAACGCGCGAGCGCGTCGCCTTTCATGAATGGGCAACCCATATTGATGGTGAGGCGCTGCGGCGAGCATTCGAAGAACCAGCCCGGCGCGGTCTCCGAAGCACCTTGCAGTTGCCAATAAAGGTGCAGATGCGGGTTGTATGGTCGCTTGTCCTTCGAGAACCTCACATCGCGGTAGACGCGGTGGAGCTTGCCGGCATGCGCGCGGCCGGTGAGCACTGACAGCTGCTCGGCCATCTCGTCACGCAGAAACTCCGCGGGTTTCTGGATGGCGGCCTTGTAGCGGTCTTTGCGGGGTTCGAACCACTCTTTCGTGTTGTTGCTGTCCAGCTCCGTGAAAAACGCGATGGCGTCATCGACCATCGCCGTAAACCCGTCCATCTTAGCCACCGTGCCTCTCCATTGTCCTGTTGATCGTTGCGCTTGTGCCCTGCGCTTCGCGTCCGAAAAGTCCCTGCGCTTCGGTTCCGGCAGCCTGCGCCAGACTCTTGCGCCCCAAGTCGGTCAATTCGTAATGCCGAGGAGCCCAGCCGCCCGTTCGCGCGGGGTCGAGCGCGTCGAGAGGGGTGTCAATAGCCCGGCGCCAGCCCCGCTTGAGGCAGCGGCCCAGGGGGTCTTCGATGATGACGCGCGACCCATGGGCAAGGCCCTGCAGCAGGACGATTTCTTCGGATCTCGGTTGCCTTGCGGGCTGGCGGCGTGAACTCAGCGCCATATTCATTCTGCGGCCAGGCTGATGGGGCGCTGTGCTGCGCCAAGGGTTAAAGCCTCATCATCGGACGACTTTGCCACAGGCGCCGGTTTGGCGTGCAGCCGCTTCCTGAACGCCAGTGCATAGAGCGCAGGCAGGAACAGGATGGTGAGGATCGTAGCCACCAGCAGCCCGCCCCCGATGGTGATGGCCATGGGGCCCCAGAAGGCGGATGCCGCGATGGGGATCATGGCCAGCACCGCGGCCAGCGCGGTCAGGACCACAGGCCGCGCCCGGCGGACGGTGGCTTCCACGATGGCGTCGCCCAGCATGGCGCCGGCCTCCACATCCTGCTCGATCTGGTCGACCAGCACGATGGTGTTGCGCATGATCATGCCCGCCAGCGCGATCAGGCCCAAGAGCGCAACGAAGCCGAAGGGTGCGCCAGTCAGCGTCAGTGCCCATGCCGCCCCGATGATGCCGAGCGGCGCGGTCGAAAACACCAGCGCAAGGCGGGACAGCGATTGCACCTGCATCATGATCAGGAACAACATGGCCGCTATCATCAGCGGCATCATGGCGTTGATGGCGGCGTTGCCCTTTTCGCTCTCCTCGATGGAGCCGGCGGTTTCGATGCGGGTTCCTGCCGGCAGGGTTGCCAGCAATTCATCCAGCTTCGGGCGGATGGCAGCGCTGATCTCGGCTGGCTGCACACCGTCGCGGGCATCAGCGCGGACGGCAATGAACACCTCGCGGTTGCGCCGCCAGATGATGGCATCCTCATGGGTGGTCTCGATGCGGGCGAGTTGCGTGATCGGCACGGGGATGCCAGCCCGTGAGGTCAGCGCCAGATCCCCGATCCGGCCAAGATCGCTGCGCGACCCGGCAACGGCGCGGGCAATCACCTCGATGCGCTCCGTGCCGTCCCGAACCGTGGTGACAGGAAGGCCGGACAGGAAGGTCTGCAAGGTGTTGGCCACATCCTGCGGGTTGAAGCCGAGCGCGCGGGCTCGCTCCTCATCAATCGAGACCTTGAGCGAAGGCGTCAGTTCATTCCATGCCAGCTGCGCCTCGCGCGTGTCGGGGTTCGCGCGCATGATGTCGCGCACCTGCTCAGCCACCCGGCGCGTCTCGGCCAAGGTCGGTGCAAAAACCCGGAACTGCACGGGAAAACCAACCGGCGGGCCGAAGAAGAAGCGGTCGACCCTGGCGCGCGCCTCGTTCAGGGCGCCATCGGCAACGGCCTTTTCGAGCCGTGCCTTGATTCGTTCTCGCGACGCCACGTCTGGCGAGGTGATGACGATCTCGGCGTAGGCGGCGTTGGGCTGCGCCGGGCTCAGGCTCAGCTGGAAGCGCGGGGAGCCAGCGCCGATATAGGTCGTATAGCTGGCCACATCGACGTCCTTGGCGAGCAATCCTTCGGCCTTGCGCGCGGTGGCGGATGTGGCGCTGATCGCTGTCCCTTCCGGCATGCGGATCTGCAAGAACAGTTCCGTGCGTTCCGACAACGGAAAGAACTGCTGCGGCACCTTGGTGAACAGCACCACGGAGCCAGCGAACGTCACAAGCGTCGCCAGCACCACCATAAGCCTGAAGCGCACGCAAAACCTGACAACGCCGCGCAGCATGCGGTAGCCGCGCCCCTGATACATCCCGCCATGGCCGTGGCCCGCTTTCGTCGGCAGCAGCTTCACCCCAAGGTAGGGCACGAAGATCACGGCCGCAAACCACGACACGACAAGCGCAATGGCGACGACCCAGAAGATCGCGCCGGTGAACTCGGCCGTGGCGGAATTGGCAAAGCCCACGGGGATGAACCCCGCCGCCATGATCAGCGTGCCGGTGAGCATGGGGAACGCTGTCGAAGTCCAGGCGAAGGCCGCTGCCCGCAGCCTGTCCCAGCCTGCTTCCATCTTCACGATCATCATCTCGATGGCGATGATGGCGTCATCGACCAGCAGCCCCAGCGCGATGATGAGCGCACCCAGCGAGATGCGGTGCAGATCAATGCCCATCATGAGCATGATGATGAACGTGGCTGCCAGCACCAGCGGCACCGACAGCGCCACCACGATGCCGGAACGCCAGCCCAGCGCCAGGAAGCTGACCGCCAGCACGATGGCGAGAGCTTCCAGAAACACCTTCTCGAACTCCCAGATAGCCGTGTCGACCACCTTGGGCTGATCGGCGATTTTCTCCAGCGTGAAGCCGACGGGCAGGTCGCGCTCGAAAGCGGCGACGGCCTCATCCACAGCCTTGCCGAGGGTGATGATGTTGCCGCCCTTCTGCATCACAAGGCCGATGCCGATGGCTTCATCGCCGCGCTGGCGCACAAGAAAGCGCGCCGGGTCTTCATAGCCGCGCATGATCGCGGCTATGTCACCAAGCCGGAAGGTGCGCCCGCCAGCCTCGATGGCGGTTTCGGCCACGGCCCGCTCGCCGCCAAGCGCGCCCGAGACCCGCAAGGCCACGCGGCTCGACGCCGTATCCACCGCGCCCGCCGCGGTGACAGCGTTCTGGCGCGCAAGCCCATCGAGCAATGCCTGCACCGGCACGCCAAGCGCAGCCAGCCGCTGGGGGCTGAATTCCACAAAGATGCGCTCGTCCTGCGCGCCATGGATGTTGACCTTGACCACGTTGGGGACGCGCAAGAGTACGCGCTTCAGCGCCTCCGCCACGCGCTTCTTTTCGGCCAGCGAGCCTCCATCGGCGGTCAGCATGAACAGAATCGAGTCGGTATCGCCGAACTCATCGTTGACCGACACGCCCAGAACACCCGCCGGAAGCTGCGGGCGCACATCATCGACCTTCTTGCGGGCGAGATAAAGCAGCTCGGGCACACGCCTGGGCGGGGCATTGTCCTTGAAGTTAGCCTCCATCGCCACGAAACCGGGTGTCGAATAGCTCTGCACATGGCTGAAGAAGGGCAATTCCTGCAGCTTCTTTTCGATCCGGTCGGCCACCTGCTCGGTCATTTCCTGGGCGGTCGCGCCTGGCCAGGCAGCCGTCACAACCACCGTCTTGATCGTGAAATCCGGGTCTTCCGAGCGGCCCAATTGCAGGAAGGCCGCCACGCCCCCGGTCATCAGCCCGATGATCATGAATAGGATGAAGGCCGGGTGCCGGACTGCCCAGCTCGACAGGTTGAAGCTCTTCATCAGCAGGTCCTCAATAGGCAAAGGCGTCGACGATGCGCACGGGCAAGGCCGGATCAAGCTTGTGCACGCCCACGCGCACGATCCTGTCGCCAGCCTTCAGCCCGTCGCTGACATACACGTCGGCGCCATTGCCGCGCGCGATGCGGATGGGCCGCGCCGCCACCTTCGCCCCTGCCTCGTCCACCACCCAGACGGACGGACCGGCGCCATTGTTGCGCACGGCGGACAGGGGGATGCGCGCCAGAGGCTCTGGCCGCTGCTCGGCTAGCGTTAAAGTGGCGCTCATGCCAAGGCTGACCGTCTCAGGCAGATCCGACAGCGAGAACCGCGCGAGATAGGTTCGCGTGGCCGGGTCGGCGGTGGGAGACAACTCGCGCAAGCGCGCGTTGTGCTGCCGCTCCGGCGCAGACCACAGCGTGACGCTGGCGCTGCTGCGCTGGGCCTTGTCCAGCAGCAGCTCCGGAAAGGCGACCTCGGCCTCCATCTCGGCGGTGCGCGCCACACGGAACGCCATCTGGCCAGCGGCCAGAACCGAGCCGGGCTCTATGCTGACGGCAGTGACAATGCCCGCCGCGTCGGCCTTCAGCGTCGCATATTCAAGATTGTTGCTGGCCAATTCGACCGATTGTCTGGCGCGTTCGGAGCGCCCACGCGCTTCATCGGCAGCCGCTCTCGCACGATCCACGTTGGCCTCGGGCGAAAAGCCGCGCCGCTGCAGGTCAAGCGTGCGGCGTAACTCCGCTTCGGCCTGGACCTGTGAGCCAGACGCTGCGCGTGCCTCGGCCTCGGCCTGACGCAACTGCAAGGTGAGATCGGCATCATCGAGCTGCGCCAATGACTGGCCCGCTTGCACGCGCTGACCATTTTCGACGAGGCGGCGTACCACCTTTCCCGGAATACGAAATCCAAGATCGCTCTCCACGCGCGGGCGAACAATGGCAGCAAAGGTGCGTTCAATGAGTGCAGGTTCAAGCACGACCGTTGTGATCAGAACCGGCCGCGGCGGCTCCGGTTTCGCGGCCTGTGTCTGCGTGTCATTGCAGGCCGCAAGCAGTGCCATGGCTGGAATGGCAGGAACCAGTTTCCACAATTGCATTGCCATGGCGTCTTCCCTTAAGGCTGTTGCGCGGGCCGCCAGCTCCTGGTGGCTTGAATTGGCGCAAAGACACATCTACTTACCGAACGGTCGGTAGATAGATCACGGATCGCGAATGTCAAATCCCACAGCCAAAAAAAATGGATCGGCGGATGCGACGGGAGCCTCGCGCCTCGATCAGATCGTGCGCGAGGCGGCGTTTCTGTTCCGGGACAAGGGCTTTTCGGGAACATCCATGAGCGATGTTGCGCGCCACGTCGGCGTGTCCAAGCCCGCGCTGTATCATCACTTCGCCAGCAAGGAAGACCTGTTCGTAGCGGTCGCCACGCGTGAGCCTCAGCAAGCAGCAGACCAGATGATGGCCATTGCCGATGACGCTGCGCTGACAGCTTCTGAAAAGCTGCGCCTGTTCCTGGATCTGGCTTACGAGAACATGATCCTGTCGATCGCGGGGCAGATGATGCACACCATTGCCGAAACGTCGGCGCAGTTCCCGGATATTGCCCGCCGCTTCCGGGATGGGTTCATCGCAGGCCAGACCGATGCGCTGACCAAGATCATCGATGATGGCGTTGCGTCCGGTGCCTTCAGGGAGGCGAACAAGGGCATCATATGTGAGTTGACCTTCGGGCCGCCCATGATGCTGAGCCTGACGCGCGCGATGTATGGCCAACTGGATGACAGTCAGAAGATCGACCTTGAAGACGCCAAGCGCCATCACTTTGAAGCGCTGATGCGTGTGCTTGGTTGACCACTTTCGGAGCCAGCTTCGGATGATCCCCACAGACCGCTTTGAAAAGATTGAGATTGCCAGCCGTGCCGAGTTGCGGGGCTGGCTCAACCTCAATCACGGCCGCGACGCAAGCGTCTGGCTGGTCAGGTTCACGAAGAATGTGCCGGACAAGCATGTCGACCGGCTGACGCTGCTTGATGAACTGATCTGCTTTGGCTGGATCGATGGGCTTGCCCGCAAGCTTGACGAGACGCGCACCATGCAACTCATCTCACCGCGCGAGCAGCAGGCTTGGGCGCAGAGCTACAAGGACCGCGCGGTGCGGCTTGAAGCCGAGGGGCTTATGATGCCGCCCGGACGAGCGGCCATCGCGCGCTCCAGACAGTTGGGTCTTTGGGACACCTACGCTGCCGTCGATGCGCTCGACATCCCGGATGACCTGAAGGCCGCGCTGGCGGGCCAGCCCTCAGCAGACGCATTCTTCTTGAACGCCGCACCATCTTACCGGCGCAACGTTCTGCGCTGGATCTTCCAGGCCAAGACGCAAGTCACCCGCGACAAGCGCATTGCCACCACGGTCGGCGCATCGGCGGCAGGGCCGAAAATTCCGCAGATGTGAGGTTGAACGACGATAAGCCGAGCTCGACGATGGCATCCTCCGGATTTTTTATGAAGCCAACGCAGCGGCGGAGGGGCGTGCCGTCGAGATCGTAGGTTGCGGCGCGGACGACGTATGGCAAGCCCATCCAAGCCAAGCCCTTGAGCACGCCCCTGACGCTGGCCATGGCGAAGCATAGATGGCCGAAACCGGGGTGAGGCTACAGCTCAGCCCTGCGTCCAGGAGTCTGTGCGATGCACCAGTTTGCTGAGCAGGTGATCGAACTGCTGCTGCTCGAAGGAGCTTAGGGGCGAAAGCATGCTGGCCTGCCGTGCGACGAAGCGTGGCATGAAGGCGTCAAGCATAGCCCGGCCTGCGATTGTCAGATCGAGCTGCGCCTGGCGCGGGTCCTGTGGCGCAGCGACGCGCGTGATCAACCCGCGTGCCACCAGCTTGTGAACGGCGCGGCTGAGGCTGTTCTTGGGGCGCCCCGTCATGTTGCTGATGTCCTGCGCGGTCAGGCTGCCGCAGTGGGCGAGGCACACCATGACGATGACATCGGGCCGGGTCAGGCCCTCTTCGGCTTCGAGCGCGCGATAGATCGGGCCTGAATAGAAATTCGCCAGATAGCTGACGCGGTAGCCAATCCTGATGGCGGTTTCATCGAGCATGACGCGAGCTGGATCGGCAGCCGTCAATTCGGAGCGCACCGCAGTGCTGGTCTTGGCAGCGGACATGTCGAAACGAGCCTTTCAATCAACAGTGCGAAGACTACAAAAAAGACGGTTCCATGTCGAACTCTCATCTGCTAGCGTTCCACTTGGAACCCTGATCCAAGGCCGTGGACAGGGCGGTGCCACCCAAGGCCATGCTGGAGGAAACCATGATCAACCGTCGCCATGCGCTGGCCGCCGCTGCCTGCGCCGTGATTGCCGTGCCTGCCGCTGCCCAGGCTCAGAACCGCGAAATCCGCGTGCTGTCCGGCTTCGACACAAACTTCGTCTTCACCCGCGAGATCGCCAAGCCGTTCATGGAGAACGTGACCAGGGCTTCGAACGGGCAGATCACCTTCCGCTTCAACGGCCCCGAGACCGTGCCGGTGTTCGAGCAACTCCAGCCGACGTCGGCGGGGGCGTTCGAACTTCTGTTCACGCACCCGGCCTATCATTCCGGCACGACCACAGTTGGCCTCGCCACCGACGCGGTCGACGCTGATCCGGTGAAGCGACGCGACAGCGGCGTCTGGGCCTTCGTCGATGCGCATTACGGCAAGTCCGGCCTCAAGCTGATCGCCATGGCGCCGACCGGCTCGAAGGGCTTCCAGTTCGTGCTGAAGCGGCCCATCAGCGGCGAGCCGAGCCTGGGCGGCATGAAGATCCGCGGCACGGTCTCGTATCACCCCATGATCAAGGCCATGGGCGGAGCGCCTGTCGTCATGGGCGGCGGCGATGTCTATTCGGCGCTGGAACGTGGCGTCATCGATGGGGCGGCCTGGGGTCTGACTGGCGTTGCCGACTTCAAGTGGAATGAAGTGGCGAAGTTCGTGGCCCGGCCGGTCTTCGGTCAGGTCAGCCTGCTGATCATGATGAACAAGCGCGCGTTTGATGCCTTGCCAGCGGCGCAGCAGCAGATCCTGCTCGATGAGGGCCGCAAGCTCGAACTCGCCAGCGTGGCACGGTTCGATGTTCTTGCCGCCGAAGAACTCAAGCTCCTCAAGGACAAGGGCATGCAGGAAACCCAGTTTCCGGCAGCCGATGCCGCGCGGCTCGAAAAGCTCTGGAATGACGGCGTCTGGGAGGTCGCGACCGCACGCAACGAAGACGCCAAGGCCTTGAGGGCGCTGGCATCCGACAAGGGCATGACGCGCTGATGCGGTTGTTGCGGGCGCAACGGTGATGGCGATCTTCGCAACAAGCCTGCTGCGCCTGTCAAAGGCCAGCTTTGCGCTGGCCTGCGTGGCGCTGGTCGTCATCCTCGGCTCCTACATCATCGAGGTCGTGGCGCGCTATGGGCTCGGCAAGCCCACCGTTTGGTCGGCGGACCTCGTCAATTATGCGCTCTGCGCGGCGATCTTCCTCGCGATGCCAGAGATCACGCGCAGCGCGGGCCATGTGGCGATCACGTCGCTGATCGAGAAGTTGTCCGCGCAGAAGCAGGCCTCGCTGGCACGTGGGTTGTCCTTCTGCGGCGCGCTGCTGTGCGCGCTGACAGCGTGGATCGCCGGGGTTGCCGCTCTCTCGCAGATGGAAGGTGGCATCGAGACAGTGGCGGCCTTCGCCATCCCGAAATGGTGGCTGACCGCGCTGGTGGCTTACGGCTTCGGGCTCAGCGCGCTCCACTTTGTTACCCTTACGTTCCGGGCCACGCGCACCGGCGTCGAGATCTGAGGCTGTCATGGATTGGGCATTGAACCTCACCATCGGCCTTGGACTGCTGATGCTGGTGCTGATGGCCGGCATGCCGATCTTCCTTGGCTTCCTCGCACTCAACCTCGCAGGCGTGTTGCTGTTCTTTGGGCCGTCAGGCTTCGGGTTGTTTGTCAACAGCGTGGTCGACACCTCAACCTCGGGCTCGCTGACCACGATCCCGCTGTTCATCCTGATGGGCGAGATCCTGTTCCGCTCCGGCGCCGTCGACGTGCTGTTCGACAGCGTCGACCGCATGATCGGCAAGGTGCGGGGACGGCTTTATCTCCTCGTTGTTTCGCTCTCGACGCTGTTCGGGGCGCTCTCGGGTTCGGCCGTCGCCGTGGTGGCCATGCTCGGGCGCCCGCTGCTGCCGCAGATGATCGGGCGCGGCTATGACAAAAGGCTTTCAGCTGCGCTGATCCAGGGCGGGGCCAGCCTCGCGCCGATCATCCCGCCAAGCCTTCTCGCAGTGATCAATGGCTCCATGGCCGACGTTTCGATCTCCAGCCTGCTGCTCGCCGGCATCGTGCCGGGCCTGCTGCTGGCAGGCATGATGATTGCCTGGGTGTTCGTTGAGGTCTGGCGCAAGCCATCGCTCGCGCCGGACGATGCCGATGGTCGCGAGCCGCTGAGCTGGCGCGAGCTTGGGGTGTGCATCGCCCGCATGCTGCCCTTCGGCATCGTCATCTTCTCGGTCATGGGTTTGATGCTGATGGGGATCGCCACGCCGTCCGAGGCCGCCGCTACTGGCTGCGTAGGCGCGATGGTCACAGCCGCCATCTACCGCAAGCTCTCACTTGAGATGCTGAAACAGGCACTGATCTCCAGCGTGTCCGTCAGCGCCATGATCCTGATCATCGTGGCGACATCCGTGCTGTTCGGCCAGTTGCTGGCTTTCACCGGCGCCACGCGCGACCTGGTGTCATGGGCGGCAGGTCTCAACCTGCATCCCATGGTGATGTTCCTGCTTTTGATGCTGGTGCCCTTCATCCTGTGCATGTTCATCGACCAGATTGCCTTCATGCTGGTCGCGATCCCGATCTACGTGCCGCTGGTCAAGGCGCTCGGCTTCGATCCGATCTGGTTCTGGACGCTGTTCTCGATCAACCTGACCATCGGCAGCCTGACACCGCCGTTTGGCTACACGATGTTCGCGCTGAGAGCTGCCGCGCCGCAGCACATCACCTTGCAGGAGGTGTTCTCTGCCTCATGGCCGGTGACCTGGCTGTTCCTGTTCGGCATGGCAATCATGACCGTCTTCCCCGGCATCATCACCTGGCTGCCGATGCTGCTCAAATGAATCTGGCTGAAATGAACCTGCGATCACCCACGCCCCGCCCTGCCGACCTCATCGCCAGGCAGCACCGTGTGCCGAGCCGGAGCGCGGACTGGCTGACCCTGGCGCTGCACGAAAAGCACCGCGCCGACATCACGCCAGCCACTGCCGCCGGTGTGGTGCTGTTCGTTCATGGCGCGACGCTGTCGTCAGTGCTCCATGATATCCCTGTGCCGGGGCGCTCGTGGGTGGAGGACCTTGCCCATGCTGGCTTCATCGTCTTCGCGCTTGATGTGCGTGGCTATGGCGGCTCAACACGGCCAACCTCCTTCGCAAGCCCGCCGGATGGCAACCCGCCCTTCGCCCGGGCGGCCGAAGTCATCCACGACATCGACGATGCAGTGGATCTCATTCGTGCGTGCACGGGAATGGCCCATGTCAATCTGATCGGCGGATCGTGGGGCTCGGTCACCTCTGGGCTCTATGCCGCGACCATCGGTGCGGCAAAGATCGGCAAGCTCGTGCTCTACGCGCCGCTGTTCGGCAGGCGCAATCAGGGCTGGCTGGACTGGATCGAAGACCCCGCAACGCCCGGCTGTTTGCATCCAGACATCGGCGCCTACCGGCTGGTCACGGTCAAGGCCAATCATGCCCGCTGGCTGGCGGAACTGGAAGCCGCGGGCGACACCAGCCTGCTGGAGCCCACAACGTTCGACGCGTTGATGCGCGCCTTCCTTGCCACCGATCCGACCGCAGGCGCGCGCACGCCGCAATCCGTGCGCGTGCCCAACGGGACGTTGGCTGATCTGCTGGAGGTTTTCACCGCACGCCCGCTCTTCCGGCCCGAAGACATCACGTGCCCCGCCCTTTTGATCCGCGGCGCCAATGACCCCACCTCGACCGCGGCCGATGCAGAACTGCTGCTGTCATGCCTCGGCTCCCGCGACAAATCCCTCGCGACCGTGTCTCCCGGCACGCACTTCGTGTCGGCCGAGGTCAATGCGCCGGAGGTTTATGCCCACGCGCGCCGGTTCCTGCTTGCCAAGCCGCAGTCTTGAGCGGGCACCAGCATGTCTTTGCTGCCGATGGGCGCAGCCCGATGAGCCATGTTCGCGGTACCAGCAATCCCGTTCGGCCAGCGCCCGAAGCCCTTTGCGCCGTGATCGCCGAACTGACACTCACATTCGGCAACCGATGCGTCACCTCGCAGGCCGTGCGAGAGCAGCACGCCAAGACCATGACCTGGACCGAGAACCAGCCCCCTGACGCCGTGGTCTATCCGATGACCACCGATGACGCGGGCATTCGGAACCAGCCCTTATCGTTGTCACATGATGCGACGCCTCGAACGGGCACGAGCATGTCTCCATCGTGGCCAAAGCATCGCCGATGCAGCGCATGGGTGTGGCTTCGCAGACCAGAGCCACCTGACCCGGCAGTTCAGAGACGCTTATGGGATCACGCCGGGCCAGTGGCTGGCCATGACCGCAGACGACAATGCCGGAACAGGCTGAATTGCGCCTTCTCAGGAGACTTTCAGGAGTTCAAAGGGCCTCAAACCTGAAAGCAGGCATTCCCGGTTCACTCCGCCTTTGTCAGGCCATAATTCCACTCTCGGGAGCCAAGGACATCGAGCCGCACGGCAACATTTCCTGTCCGTTTTGGATGTCGCGTGTCCGTGATGGAGCTTTGGTCAACGTCTGGCTCAGGTTTGACGCGGGTTGCGTGAAAAAATCGTCGCCGACACATTCCCAGCGTTGGCGACGGCTTTCACAGATTTTTCTCCGATGTGACCTTGCTTGCCATGCAGTTGCTTGACGGCGCCTCCCGCACGCGCATGCTGGCTTCATGTCCGTCGACACCTTCCTGTTTTCGATCAACTCGCTCGCTGCCGGAGGCGAGGCAAGAAACAGTGGCGCCATTCCCATCGCATTGATCGATCGCATTTTTAGCTCGCGCATCGACCGGCGCACATCGATGGGCGACACTCGCTTCTGGCGGTTGAGCTACCCGGTCGATCCCGCCTTCATTGACGGCGTGCCGGTATTCTGCGGCACGGAGTTGATCTTTTCAGACGAGAACGACGATGGTCTGACCGATTGCATAACCTTCAGAGGCATCTGCGGCGACATGGAGTTTTACGCGGGTCTGTTCGAACTCATGCGGCAGACCCCCACGTTCTACCTTGATACGGCCGGCGCGCGTCCCGTCATCGTTCAGCCTGCGATGGCTGACGCGCTGCCTCAGGGCCTGATCGATGCCCAGGGCCCACATGTGCTGATCCGCTCGCCGGAGGATTTCTGCGCAATTCCGGAAGCTGTGCCTGCGCCGCGTCCACAGCGTCCACCGCGCATCGAGGAGGCCTACAGCTACGCCCGCAGCCTGCAGACGCGGATGCAAGGACGGCATCGCTTCCATAATCTGCTGCGAAATTACCGCGCGCGTGCCGAAGCGGCCGTGACGGCTGATGCCGCTGTCCTGCGCGTCCATATCGACATGCTCGACGCGGCCATCAGCGCAAGCTGGCCCACCGATGACGCGCACTGGATGGCGCGGGTGACGACAGCTGTAAAAAGGCGCATCGCGCTCGATTGTGTGCCCGAAAGCCCGGCATCAAGCTGTGGCGATCTGGCCATCGACCGGGTGCGAGCCGACATCGCGCGCCAACTCCGCGAATTGGCGCGGGGCGAAGCCGCCATCATCGCTGAAGTGGCCAGGCTTCGAGCCGCCGGGGCGGTGCAGATCGACGGGCTCGATGCGGGCGGATTGGCGAAGGTGATGCGCCGCATCGGCGACCATCTGCTGTGGCGACTGCCAGAGGGTGCATCTGAACTCGGGCACGACTTGTACCTCACGCTTGGGGATTCCATGCTCGACATTTCCACCATCGAAAGGCCGCAGGTCGGCGTCGGCTCCCTGCACGACGATATCGCGGAACTGGGCAAGCTCTTGACTGACGAGGAAAGGCTGGTCTCGCCTCTCGATCTCGAGCGGCTCGCCCATGTTCTGCTCGCGATGTCGGCGCGGATATAGCCGGACATCCATCACAAAGGTCGGATACCCCTCATCGATGACACAAAAGCGCACCGACCATCGCGGCAAAGCGATAGAGATCGATGTTCCAGAACTGTTGCGCATCCGCGCGCAAACGCTGGACGCGCTGCGTGCGTTGGATGGCGTCGCCTGGGCGGCGGCGTCGGGTGAACTGCATCTTCAGCACAATGAAATGCCCAACTGGGTGACGCTGCGCGATGACGACAATCTCGCGGCAGCGCATCGCGTCTTCGCTGCAGTTTTTGCGTCGCATTTTGCGGCGATGGGTCGCATCAACGCGACGGTCGCCTATTCGCGCGGCCGCGCCCAACTTGCGTTTCTCGAAACCAACGATGAGATCGAGGCAGCCGCACGCGATGGTTTGAGGGCCACATGAAAAAGCTGAACCGTCGCGAACTCGGCACCATGATGGCGGTTTCTGCGGGTATTGCTGCTTTGCCGACCGACACCCACGCCACCATCAAAGGACGCCGCACGACGTCCATGCCGAGCAGGACGGCGCCCATGTTCAAGGATGAAGCTGACGCGCGCGCCGTCATCAAGCGCTACTGCATCGATGAATCGGACGAGCCCATCAAGCGGGCCGATATCGACATGCTGATGAAGAAACTGCGCCCTCAACTGTTCATCGAGCCACGTGGGAACCAGATCAAACCGGACATGCGCAGCCACTTCGGCGGGGTGCCAGATGGCCCACCCGGCATGACCTGGCCGGTGCGGACGGCAGAATCTGTTGCAGCCCAGGCGGCATATCTGAGCAAGACCTTCGGCAATCGCGTCACGTTCGGGAGTTATCTCACCCGCGACGTGCCCTTTGAATTCGTGGCGCAGATCGACTGCACGGAGGCGGCACTCCATCCGCTGCACTCCGTCGGGCTACCATCGACGGGACGCCTGCTGTTTTTCTGGGATGACATCGTGGGAACCTATGCGGGCGGCGCGCATGCCTGCCGGGTGATCCATGACCAGACGCAGCCGCACGAGCTTGTCGCGGCAAGCATACCCAAGGAATTCGATGACCTCGAACGCGCATGGCGGACAGCGAATAGCGCTGATGCCAAGGCCCAGTTCGAAGGGATGTTGAAGGCGCTGCCGGACTCGAGCAGATTGATGCGAGAGGCAGGCTTGGATGAAGCGTCCATTGCCGCAGCCGAGAAGGCGCTCCGCGACCTCGCCGCCAAGCCGCCGGAAAACGGTCCGAATGCCAGGAAACCTTTCGTCTATCCGCGGCGGCAGATGCAACTGACGCCGATCTGGCAACTGCCGAGCACGCATACGCCCGAATTCATTCTCGACGCCGATCTTGCACGCTTCGGGAAAACGGATGCGGGTCAGGCGTGCCATTCGTTGATGACAAGCCTGGACGATGGCCCTTTCAAGGGCGCCGAACATCGCGACAGCGAGGCGCTCCGCAATCGCGTCCTCGGCACGCCGATCCCCGAGCAGGACGATCCGCGCTTCGAGACACTCGGCAAGCCTGGCGAGAACGCCGAACCATGGTCAGAAGTAAAGCTGCGCCGCGATGCTCAGACGATCTCCAGCTGGCGGTTGCTGCTTCAGCTCTCCATGGCCGATCTCGCGCACGCATCGCGCGAAGGCACTGTCTACTTCATCATCCGAAACGACGCCCTCGCCGCTCGCGAGTTTTCGCACGTCGAGGCCTACTATCAGCAAACGTGAGGCTTCCATGGCCGATCAAAAAATCCAAGCGGCACTTGGGAAGCTCAAGCTCGGTGCATCACGAGACGAACTGGCCCGCGCGATGGGCGACGCCTGGGAGGAGCCGACCGACAAGGGAAATGTCAGCCTGAAACGCTACAAGGAAGGCGCGCTGGGACCGGAATATCTGGTGATGGCGGACATCACGACAGATCACCGGATCGGTCGGCTCGGCTTCTATGGCGTTTTCAGCGAAACCATCGACGTTCTGGGTCTTGCCCTCGGCACCGCTGCCGCGCAGGTGTTTGACAACCTGCCGCCATGTCGGCTGGAGGACACGGGGAGCTCTCCCGAACACGGCCCTGAGGCCTGGCGCTGTGATCTTGGGAATGGAGCCATCGCATTGGCAATGATCCGCAACGACCAGCACGCCGAAATGGAAAGGCTTGGCCCCTTCTGAAACCAGGATGCGGTTGTAAAAATCCTGCCATGGACGCACGGCTATTTGGGAGCCAGCCACCATGACTGATCGCGGGAACCTTGCCGAGCGGTACGGGCCATCGAACCAGCACAGTGTCGCGTCTCCAAACGAACTGACCACAGCTCGCTGTACAGTGTTGCTGACCCACCAGGGCCAGCAAGTTGCAAGCATGAACAGGCAGACAACAGCAGCGATGGACCATTTCAACACGGTGTTGATCCGGCAGTGCTCGTCAGGGATGCGCCTGTTTCCGTCATCATGATCACCTGCGTTGCAGGTTGCATACCTTCGTGCGCGAGCCATCGCGATTGGCTCGCCAGCGGCAGCCTTCATTTGCCGGCTTTCTGTCGTGCAGAATAAATAGGCCCCGCCGCTTGCGGTTGAAGGTTTGCCCCGAGACGTCATTCCCGCCGATGCGGACATTGTTGCCGAAACGCACTTCCGCTGTCGCAAGGTTAGCGCTGGCAAGCAGAGGTCCGGCAACGAACAAGGTCAACAAGATGATGTGGCGAAGCAGGACGGAGCCGGGAACGCGCAACGTCTTCATGCCCAAATTGCCTTCATTCGACTTTAACCGACTCGGTTGTCATCGTAACACCATCAAAAGTAGCTTGACCACTCCGGGATCATAGACGCTCGCTAGGTGTCACCAACTTGCCAGCGGTGTGGAAATGTAATTCCGTGGCGGCTTCTGGTTATCGTGCCGCGCGTGGCGTCGGCTTGATCATCTCTGTCCACTGACGAAACATAGGTAAAATGTCATGCGAAACACCCTCAAGGGGTTGGCAGCGGCAGCTTCCATCGTACTTGTCGTTGGCGCCATGTTGGTCATGTTGACCACGGTGCAGGCCACCACATCTGAGGTGACCATCGAGGTTGGGGGTGATCTGGCAAAGTACGGCGGTGTGGTGACGGTCTATTCGATCAAGGTTACGTCGGAAGAATGGGCCAGCGGCATCGCGCCAAATGTCTTGAAATCAGTCCGTGTTGATCAGCGCTATGCCGAGATCCAGCTGCGCTATCCAGCCAATGAAAGACATGTCTACAGTTTTCGGCCCATTGGCGCCGCCACCCCAGACGCGCGGCAGGTGACGCATGTCCTTTCGATCATCGGCGCCAATGAGAATCCTGAGGGGGCAAAATTGAAAATCGGCTTCAAGGACGCCATCCCCGCGGGCGGCAGGATCATTCGGGTGCCGCCACTGGCCGAGATCGCCGGGGAGGATGAAGCGACACGCACCATGGCGCGCTGGGGCGAAGTTGTTGGCGGAAATGCTGTGCCGCCGGCCGACCCCAGAAGCGCGCGAAACCTCGAAGCGGTTGCCGGAGAAGAAGACGAACGGCCGTTCTATTTCTGCAGCGGTGCGGCGAATGTGCAGGTCTGCACGCTTCCCGCCGAACGCTGGCCGCTGATGGAGATGCGATGGTGGCGAAGCATAGCGGGGTCGCGGCTCGAACGATTGAGGCACCATGCTTTGCGCCGGTGTTATGATGGCCGGAAAGTCGAAAGCTCCCGAAACTGCGAGCCTGTGCCCGGTTCCGACGAGCCTGCGTATCGCGATCCCAGATAGGGTTCGAAGAGAGGGACCGGCCGTTGCAGATAGCAAACCTCACATGAACTTCCAGGAACAGATCAAAGCGCTTCTCCACAAGCACAAGGCGCATCCCGCGTTTCCATTCTTGCATTGGCGGCGGGACGAAGCGGCGTTCTGGGCACTGCGCGCGTTGTACCATGATCTGTTCGTGCTTTCCGCCGATGATATGGCAGCAGCATTCCATGACGTGATGCCGCCGCGGTTTGATCCGCATGGCATGGCATTCGACAAGCGTCTGCACCCCGAGCCGTCGCGCCGTGTCAGCCTGGCGCCAATCACGCGGGGCGGCATGATGTTGATGACAATTCGTGAGGCTGATGAGGGTTACCAGTTGGGGAAAGATGGCATGCATGGCCTGCCGGACCGAAGCTGGCTGAGCCTCAGCGTTGATTTTTCGCCACGGAGGCTCGCGGCTGCGGCGCAAGCCATTCGGCTATATGTCAGCATGCCATTCACCGATCTTCATGCCGAAACAGAACTCGGCCAGCGTTTTGTCGACGAACTCGGACCGGTCTTCGAGAGGCCAGGCCGGCGGCGGGCTGAGTTGTCCGTGCAGGGCGAAACTAAAACCTACAACTACGTGCCGCGCAGGCGCTCGCCCGCAACAACCTGAACCGGCAAATCAGCGCAGGCTGGCAAACCATGTGCCGCCGAAAGGAACCGGCAGGAACCTTTCGTGGAAATCGGCCAGGCCCTTGGCCGGGTCGATATCCGCAAACTGCTCGGGGTAGAGTTGCTTGCCGACATGCTGCATGGCGTAGACATCGCGCAGCGACCAGGCAAGCCCGTGTTCGATGGCGTGGACCATCGCGGTTTTGACGGTCTTGAGACGATCGTAGCCGGGTGGGCGGCATAGGTGGCCAATGTTGCGCGCGTGGTCGCGAGGTCGGTGCCGAAACCGATCCAGATGCCTTTGCTGTAAGCCGGCCAGCCTGATCCGGCGAAAAGGATCACGTCCGGGTCCGCACTCAGAAGCGCTTGGACAGGCAACTGTCCGCCATACTCCGGCACCTTGCCATCGGAGACGTTCAAGGCGCCGATCTTGTCGGCGTCGAACTCACTTCCCATGGTCCCGATATCGGGCAGCGATGCGAGGTTGCGGATCACCGTGGCATATTCGGCACAGGTGGAGGCGCGCCAGTCTTCCCACGGCTCGCGGGCAAATCCGGCAACCTTTTTCCAGCCTTCGACGCCAGCAATGGCCGTGACGTCCTCGTCGTTGTAGCGCGTGGCGATGACGACGCGCTCGACCGGCCAATTGATCTCGACCGAGCGGGACAACACATCGGTGACTGTTCGGGTGCTTGCCTCTGTGGGAGCGGGTGCGCCCGCGCCAATCAGGCATCGCCGATCCAGTTGCATGCTGATCGATGCTTCTCAAAGCAGACCATGCTTTATTCGCCTTCGGGCAAGGCAGGGGCTTGTGCGGCGAGCGCAACACTGATCCGCCACGATTGACATGGAAGGATCCGACTAGACTGATGGGGCGTGTCCATGAACCGACGTTTTGTGCTTCTCGCGGCGCTCTCTGCCATATCGTCCATGGCTTTTGCCCGGCAGCCTCAGGTCCAGTTCGTCGACGGCGACCTCATCTTCCAGAACAGCCGAAGTGCGCAGTCCGCCGCCATTTTCAGCGCCACGGGCAGCCCTTTCACGCATATGGGCATCATTGTAAAGCTGGCCGGTGGCTTGGTGGTGTTGGAGGCCGGTCCGACGGTGCGCGAAGTGCCGCTTGCGAGCTGGATCGCCAGTGGCGCGGATGGTGCCTTCGCCGTTTACCGCATGGATGGGCTTGACGATCATCAGCGCGCGGCCATTGTCGCCGCAGCGCGCAGCTACGCAGGCCGCCCCTATGACCTCTTCTTCGATTTCGCAGGCGAGGCGATCTACTGCAGCGAATTGCCCTATCTGGCGTTCGGCGCTGCAGGCATCTCCATCGGCAAGGTCCAGTCGGTCTCGGAGTTGAACCTCGGCGCTGCCGCCGCACAAGCGCTGATCAAGGAGCGTTGGCGCAAGCATCCGCGCTGCACAGGCCTCGGGCAGCGAGACTGCGTGGCCGCCATCATGGACCAGAAGCTTATCACGCCAGCCAGCATCGCTGCAGATATGCAATTCCATCTGATCCACTCGACTTTCAAATTCGGCAATGCGCAATAAGAACAGTGCAGCCCACCGCGATCGGTCACACCAAAGGAATGGTGGCATTGTCCCAACCTGATACCCGGAAACTGGACGACAGCTTCGATGGACGGGCCGGTTTCGCGCGGTTGCCTGAGGTCGCCAACGAATTCGATTTCGGGCCGCACGTGCCAAAGGCCAGCTTCCCATCAGATTTCGTCAAGGCCTATGCCGCGATTGCCGCGCATGAACCCGTCGATTGGGACGGCGAACGCCTTTACTTTGTCGCGCGTTTCAGCGGCCAAACGCTGGTTGCCATGTACAACGGCTTTTACGCTCCGGCCACGATGCAGAGCCAGAACACCATTCTGAACCAGCCGCCCGCCGACGCTTCCGGTGCGCTGTTGCTGCCGCCGGGCCACTGCATCATTGGTGAGGCGCTTGAGGAGATTTCGGAATGCCGCATTCTGTTGTGCCTTGATCCGTGCTCAGCCGACTACGGCCGCCTTTTCCTGTGGCGGCTGGCCTACCAGCGTTGGAATACCGGCGATAATGCCTCCGGCCTTGCACCGCTATCACAAGGTCTTGACGATTTCTGGAAGCTTCTGACGACGCGAAGTGAAGCCTATGCGGCGACGCTTGGCTCGCCTCATCGCGTGATTGCCTCGCCCAAGCTGGAAGCCGCCGTCGAACACGCTGCGAGGGTGTTTGCACCCTACCGATCACGCGTCAGTTTTTCCGGTCGGTCCGAGCCGAGCGGTATGCCCGAAAACGCAGTGGCCGTGTTGCGATCACTCGCCCACGATCCCGCAGGGACCGTCAGCGGGCAGATTGTCATGGCCTATCAGTGGTCGGCGCATGATGCTGCCGAGCGTCAGGCGCAGGACGATCTGAGGGCTTTGCTGCCGACCCTGTTCAGGCTCGTCGCCGGCAATGATGATGCCGTTGCTGCGGACCTCGCCATGGCCCTTGCCAAGCTGGGCCATGGCGACTGGCAGAACACATGGCCAGAGACTGAGGTGTTTGCCGTCCGGCATTTCGGCATGTGCCTGTTCGAAAGCTGCTTCGAGAACCACGGGCTGGGTCCATGCTGGCAAGGCGAGAACCCGCAAGGCATGCGCACGGCGCTGCATCTGCCGCACTATCTGGCGATGCTGCTGAACGCCGGATTTGGCATGGGCCCGTTCATCACCCGCTGGAACGAGATGCTGGCTTTCGGGGATGTTGGAGCGACCATCCATGCCGCATCGCTGCGCTTCGACGTCCGGCGCGATGCCGCTGGCATACACGTTGATCTGCCGCAATCGCGGCATGGTGACCGGGGCGAATTGACCCGTCTCGCCGAATTTCTGCTCCATGATGCGTCGTTCGCCATGACGCAGCGTTTGAAGCGGGTCGTCACGGACGATGAGCGCACGTTGCTTACGGAGGCGCTGTCAATTGTTGTCTGATCAAACTGATGTCCACCACATCATGAGTCTCTCAGGCCGCGTGTTGGGACGTCTCGCGTCATGAGGCGCGGCGTCTGGACAGCAGGTCTGGCTATGATCGTGTGTTGTGCCGCTCTGTTCGAACTGCGTTTTGGCTATGGCCTTGGGGTCAGCCGTGATCTCTGCCACGCAGCGGGTGGCAGACATGCGACGGTGACAGGCCGATGCGTCTACCGGACATGCTATTGGTTCGGAAACTGCGGCACATGGGCAAACCCGGGCCTGTTTCGTGACAGGCTTTCACGTGGCGACCACATCTCGCATGTCGTGTTCTGGCTGGGTGAGCCGGATCAGGTTGCGGGGGATCGCTATCTTTGGTCGCTCGGCAAAGGCGAAATCAGCGACTTCAGTGTGACGATACGAAACGCCCGGTTGGTGAGCATCGAGCCGTGATGCGTTGTACAACGAAGCGGATTGTCACCCATAACCCGGAAAGACGGAAGGCAGGACAAGCCAATGACCTACAGCATGGATGGCGATCAGCTTCTGTGGAAGGGCTGACGGCTCAATGAGCCGGCGTCATCGCAGAGAACATCGCCAGCGATGGCCAGAACCTGTGGATTTTCGGCGAGCCATCGGATGATTCGAAGCACAGCGAGATCACGCCGGCCTGGTCAAATGGCAGCACTGACCTTGTGCGGACCGACGACGGGCTGCTGCGTGTCGATGCCAAAACGCGTGACGTCACGATCCTGGCAACTGGCGTGGCCTTGCCACCGGCTGATCAGATCGCAACGGCGGCTCTTCAAGCCCTCGCGCGCGCTCTGTTCGGTGTGTTCGAGACCTATCCGCAAATCATCGTCTCAGTCTACGACATGGATGGGGACAATGTGCGGGCAATGCCGCTGGCAGGCTTCACTGTCAGGTTCGACGGGCCGATGCCTGTGCTTGAAGCGAGTGGTATCGAACCCACACGTACTCGGCATCGAACAGCGTCCGGATTTCGACATTCTCGATCTTGCGATCAAGCACCGCGATCGCAATGTCCGTATCTGCGTCCAGAAGCTCCCGCGCCGTCGCATCCTGACCACGCCAGGGCCGGAACGCCACGGTGATGCCCGGTGCGCTCCGCGCGAGACGCTCGACCAGCGGACACGCCAGCAGGGCGGCGGGATCGTCCGCTGTGGTGATGCGGACCACGCGCTCGATCCGGTCCAACGGCATATCCTCCGGATCCAGCAAGGTCTCCACCTCCGCAATGATGGACCGCAACGGTCCGCGCAGCGTCTCCGCCAGCGGCGTGCGGGTCATGCCCCCGCGTCCGCGCTCCAGCAGGCGATCGCGGAAGAGGTCGCGGCATCTCTGAAGGGCGCTCGAGACGGCGGGCTGGGAGAGGTTCAGCCGCTGCGCCGCTCTGCTGACATGCGCTTCATCGAGCAGCGCGTCGAGGACGACAAGAAGGTTCAGGTCAATGCTGCGTAAATTCATCAAACGAATAATATGATATATTTTATATCCATTGGAAGAGTTTTCCAAGCGGAGCCACCCTCGGATCATTCCAAAGCCGAAGGAGGCTCATTTGGCCCAGACTCTCATCCTGCTTTTCCATCCCAACATCGAAAGATCAAAGGCGAATGCGGCCTTGCGAGCCGCTGTCCGGACCGTCCCCAACACGCTGGTGGTGGACATCCAGGCCCGTTACCCCGGCGGGGTCATCGACATGCTCACCGACGGCGAGGCCGAAGCTCGTGCGCTTCTGGAAGCCGACCGGATCGTGCTGCAGTTTCCGATTCAGTGGTATTCGACACCCGCTCTGCTGAAGGCTTGGCAAGATGCGGTGCTGACGCGGATGTACTACATCCATGCCGATACGGAAGGCGACAAGCTGGCCGGCACGCCGCTGATGGTCGCCGCGACGGCGGGCAACACGCCGTCTGCCTACGGTCGCGGCGGTGCCAATCACTTCACCATTGATGAACTCATGGCGCCGCTGAAGGCGACGGCGCGACGCTGTGGCCTGCCATGGCATTCTCCGCACCTGGTCTTCCAGGCCGACAGGCTGGGGCCGCCGGAGTTGGCCGCCGCCACGGATAGTTATGTCCGCGCGCTGAAGGCCTTCATTGCGGCAACACCCGCCCGCAACCGGTCGGCGGCCTGAGCCATGAGGAACCGGTCCTCACACTCCTCTGCTGCTCACTCGCCGTGCGGCGCTGGCGAGCGTTCGAATGGAGGGCCGTTGTGCTGGAGATTCACCATGGGCTGACGACCCAGCAACAGCATGAATTTGTGGGCCAGTGATGGTCGTTGGCAGTGATGGTCGTTGGCAGGAAAGGACCCGGCAACTCATGGCGATATCCATCGTTCGCTTGAATGCGACTTCCGAAAACGAACGGGCCGCGATCGTCGCGCCGCTCGATGAATTCAGCCGGGCGCGCGGCTTTCCGTTTTTGCCGCAGCCATTGGCGCTTGGGCTGCATGATGGTGATGAGCTTGTCGGCGGTTTGATCGGTCAACTGACTTGGAATTGGCTGCATATTCAGATGCTCGGAGTGCCAAAGCAGCTTCGCGGACAGAGCCTCGGCCGCGCGTTAGTGGCGCAGGCGGAGCACGAGGCAGAGACATGCGGCTGTGCGGGCGTTTGGGTCGACACCTTTTCCTTCCAGGCGCCCGGATTTTATGAGCGGCTCGGCTACGTCAGGTTCGGCGAGTTGCCGAACTACCCCGATGCTGAAACCCGCATCTTCTTCCGCAAAATGCTGGACGCTCGCCAGGCGAGCCGCGAACTGTCTGCGGCACGAACCTAGGCCCAAAGACAAACGGGCGCCTCATCGTTTGGCTGCGATTCCTTTCGTCGGTCGAGAAAGCGCGCCAGCAAGGGCCCCGATAGGAAGGCTTCGGCGATGGAGGGTACGGCCAGCCGACGGGAACGTCGTCGACGGCGTCCTGCATCACGCGGGAATGGTTCCCTATCGTCGACAAGGAGGAGCGGCAAAATGAACGATCAACTGGCAACGCGGATCGAGTGCGCACGCCGCATGCTTGCGCGCATCGCAATGCCGCAACTCGATGTCGATGTCAGGGCCACACGAATTGCGGCGTCTCTCGCAAGGGCATCGTCGAGATTGTGATGCAGATGTCGGTCGATGCCGCTTCCCTCTCAGCCCTCTGAGACAGGTCGGAGGATCTCGGCCAAGACCCGCTCGACCTCTGTCAGCGCGGCGCCGACCATTTCAAGGTGGCCAGCCAAGTGGCTGCCGCCATGAATGCCGGTGCGGCGAGCACCTTCCCGCCATTCGCATGACGCGCTCAACCTCGAAGGAAACAAGCTGATCCACCAGATTCGCGAAAAGAGGTTCAATGACCACGGCATTCCATGACGAGATCGCCGCATTCTTCGCAAACTACGTCGACGCCTTTGCCCGTCGCGACGCCAATGCGTTGAGCGAGCATTGGGAGGCCGTCGGACTGTTCCCGTCACCGTCCGGCAACTTCGCGATGCCGAGAGATGCCTTCCGTGCGCACTGCGTCACGCTGATGGACTTCTACGACAGGCAAGGCGTCGTGCAGCCCTTGGGCGAGTTGCTGTCGACGGAAGAGTGGTGCCCGTACGTCGCTCAAGCGCATGGCCGGGACAATCACGCGCGCATCATCGCCATGAGCAGCGCGGTGATGACAGCCCTTCGCAGCCGGGCTATGTCATCCATAGCTGCGCAGTTCTCTGCGCCCGACACGCCCAGCCCCGATTGACCCGCCGAATGACGCTCGACCTCAGCCTGCGATTTGGACGCATCAGCCGGATCGCAACCCAGCGCCCGTTGGCTGATTACTTCACCGGCAGGTTCCTGGCGATGATGGGAGCCTGGATGTTCCGCGTGACGGTGGCGTGGGTGGTCTGGGACCTGACGAGGTCCGCCACCATGGTTGGCCTCACGACAGCGGCGATGCTGGGGCCGCAAGTCCTTCTGGGTCCGATTTCCGGCGCTCTCGCCGACCGGCACGACCGCAAGCGGCTGCTTTCGGTCACGCACATCTTCAATGGCGTCGTCAAATGCGCGGCTGGCCTTGCGCTGGCGCTCGGACTGATCGGCGTGAACGGCCTCATCGTCTTCATTGTCCTCGCGGGCATCACCGGCGCGCTGGCGCAGGCATCCGCCAAGACCATCGTGTCGACCATGGTCGACGAGACCGATCTTGCCAGCGCGATCTCGTTGAACTCGGTGCTGTTCAATCTCGCCGGCTTTCTCGGTCCGGCCTTCGCCGGTCTTGTCATCAAGTTCTCGACTCCGGCCGTCGGTCTCGTGGTCTCCGGCCTGTTCGCGCTGCTGTTTGTCGCGCTGCTCAGGCGCGTGCCGTCGATGCCCCTGCCGGCCCGGCCGAAGTCGGGCTTCATCGCCGACATCGCCGAGGGCTTCCGCTACACGATGCGCGAGCCCTACATCCGCCTTCTGATGGTGCTGCACGTGGCCTCGGCCACGCTGGCGCGTCCTTTCCTCGATTTCATACCGGCGCTGGTCTCGTCGCTTTTCCAGGGCGGACCGGGCTGGGTCGCCGCGACCACGAGCGCTGTCGGCATCGGTTCGGTGTGCGGCGGATTGTGGCTGGCGCAGCGGGACAACAGCGGCGGCATGCTTCCGGTCGTTCTCGGCGCGTTCGTGTCCTTGTCGCTGACGCTGATCGCGGTGGCATGGGCTCCGTCGCTCTATCTCGTGCTGCCGTTGGCATTCCTGGCCGGCGTCGGCATGATCCTGCGGGCGGCATCGCTGCAGACGATCTTCCAGACCGAAGCGGACGAGCCTTTGCGGGGCCGCGTCGTCTCGCTCTACAGCGTCGTGCTGAACACCGGGGCCATCGTCGGCGCGCTTTTCATCGGCCTGATCGGCGACAAGCTCGGCCTGCCCGCCGGCCTTACGATCTCCGTGCTTGGCGCGCTGCTGGTCTGGGCCGTGGTGCAGGGGCCGTTGCGGCGCATGGCGGCGGCGCGCATGGCCGCCCGCCTGGCGGGCCGAACCGCTGGCCAGGCATCCTGACCGAAGCTGATTGAACCATACTAAGGATGACAACATGACCACCGAGAACGGGACTGAGGCACCGACCGGAATGCGCACGATGGGTCGCGGGGGCCCCACGGTCTCCGCCATCGGCATCGGCTGCTGGGCCATCGGCGGCGTCGCCAACAAGCCGGACGGGCAGCATGGCTGGGGCGGCACCGAGGACGGCGAGTCGATCCGCGCCGTCCACGCCGCCCTCGACATGGGCGTGACCTTCCTCGACACGGCCGATGTCTACGGCGCAGGCCATTCCGAAAAGCTCCTTGGCGAGGCGTTGCGGGGCCGGCGCGACGGGCTCTACATCGCCACGAAGTTCTCCAAGATCTTCGACGAAGAGACCCAGACCCGCTACGACGACACCAACATCGCGCCGGACTATATCCGCAGCGCCTGCGAGGCCTCGCTCCGGCGCCTCAAGATCGACTGCATCGATCTTTATCAGTTGCACGAGGCGAGGATCGATCTTGGCCGGCTGCCGGAGGTCGTGGGCGCGCTGGAAGGCCTCGTCGCGGCGGGCAAGATCAGGGCCTATGGCTGGTCGACCGATGACGCCGCCATGGCCCGCGCCATGGGCGCCGAGAAGAACTGCATCGCCATCCAGCAGCGCCTCAACATCATGGAAGGCAGCCACGAAACGTTGAAGGCCTGCGAGGAGATGGGGCTCGCCTCGGTGAACCGCTCGCCGATGGCGCAGGGCATGCTGCTTGGAAAATTTTCGTCGGAAACCGTCTTCGACGAGTTCGACGTGCGTGCGAAGTGGGACATGTCGGGCGCGGGCAAGCAGCGGCAGCTGGCTGCGCTCGCCGCCATCCGCGACATCCTCACCGCCGACGGCCGCAGCCTCGCGCAAGGCGCGCTCGGCTGGCTGCTGGCGCTGAGCCCCGTCACGATCCCGATACCCGGCTTCAAGAACGTCCAGCAGGTCACGGACAATTGCGGCGTTCTGGCCAGGGGGCCGCTCAAGCCGGCCCAAATGGCGGAGATCAAGACCGTTCTGGCGGCGTTGCAGGCGTAGCGTCGGCACGTTCGCCACGCCTGAATCATCAGGCCTGGGCCGTCAATCTTGGGCCATGGCGACGGGATGCGTCGCCAGTCTGCACTTGCGGAATGTCCTGATCTGGACTATAGCTCGTTTCGAGCAGAGAGGTGCGGCATGTCACTCGCCATTGCCCGTCATGAGATCAGCGCCGGGCCGGACCGGATCGATGCGGATGCGTTCTCGGCCGCCAGCCGCAGGCGGCTGAGCGGGCCGGCCTTGCGCACGTTCCTCGCCATCGCCGACCTGTGGGGCCTCACCGAGGCGCAGCGCCTGCTGCTGCTCGGGCTGCCGTCGCGATCAACCTATCACGCATGGGCGCGGGCGGCGCGGGAGCATCGCGAGGTCAGCCTCGATCTTGACGTGCTGATGCGGCTCTCGGCCGTTCTCGGCATTCATCAGGCGCTGCAGGTCCTGCATGAGCGCGAGGCAGAAGGCATCGCCTGGCTGAAGGGCGCGCACCGGGCGCCGGTGTTTGGCGGCCAGTCGCCGCTCGCGGTCATGACAGGAGGCTCGCAGGACGCGATCCTGACGGTGCGGCGCTTTCTGGATGCGGCGCGCGGGGGCCTGTTCGCCGAGCCCAACGCGGTGGATGACGGCTTCGTGCCCTACACCGATCGCGACATCCGCTTCACGTGAAGCTGTCCCGCGCGCCCGCGCCGCAGCCGGCGTTCCGGCTGATCCCGTCGCGGTTTCCGCCGATAGGCCTGTTCGACACCGTCGCCACAGGCTCCGATCTTGCCGCAGTCATGGAACTCGTCGGCTGGACCAACGACCGGCTGGTGGCGCACCGCATCGCCCGGCTGCCCGAGGCCGAGTGGGTCTACGGTCGGCCCAATGCCAGCATCGTGATGGCGGCTTTCCTGCACGTCGCGCCCGGAGGATCGCGCTTCAATGGTCCTGATCTCGGGGCGTGGTATGCCGCCGCCGAGATCAGGACCGCCGCGGCGGAAGTCGCCCATCATCTGCGCCGCGAGGCAGCCGATCGCGGCATTGCCAGCCTCGAGCGAACCTACCGCGCCTACACCTGCCGGCTGGCAGGCGACCATGTCGACATCGTTGGCCGCAAAGGCGTCGATCCGGCCGTGTTCGCGTCCGCCAGCTACGGCGCGTCGCAGGCCTTTGGCGAGAAACTGCGCGGCGACGGCGAGGCCGGCATCCTCTATGGCAGCCTGCGTTTCGCGGGCGGCCTCAATGTCGTCGCCTTCCGCCCCCGTCACATCCTCGATGTCGTGCAGAGCGATCATTTCCGGATCACGGCGAGCGCGGACAGCCGCGCCATCCATGTCGTCAAGCTGGGCGCCGCCCCCGCAGGCTGAAGATGGCCGGAAGGCTGGCGTCATCCAGGCGGTGCGGCGTGCCACGCTTGCGCCATGTCGATGGTGGAGTTTGCGCCGCCAGACAAACGGCGCGGGCAGATGCGCGCCACCTCGAGGATCAGTCATTTGAATGCCGTGTTGCTTCTGTCCGGTTCGGGCTCTGCGCCATGAACCTCGAGCCTGAGATCACGAATTTGGAGCCCGTGGCTCCGCCAGCACCCGACGCGTCGTCGGTCATCAAGCCGCGTTTCGGGCCGGGGACGACCTCGCTCGATCTCGGCGTGATCGGCAACTGCACGCTGGCGGCGCTGGTCGACCGCTCGGCCTCGATCGTCTGGTGCTGCTATCCGCGTCTCGATGCGGACCCCATCTTCTGCAGCCTGATCGGCGGCGACAGGATGGCGCAGGACGGGCCGGGCGGCTCGGGCGTCTTCGCCGTCGAGCTTGAAGGCGGCGCGCCCGCCGAGCAGGCCTACCGGCCCAACACGCCGGTTCTGGTGACGAGGCTTGCAGGCCCGGCCGGCAGCATCAGCGTGACGGACTTCGCGCCGCGCTTCACCCAGTTCGGCCGGATGTACCGGCCCTCGATGTTCGTCAGGATCATTGAGCCGACAGAAGGCAATCCGCGCATCACGATCCGGATCAAGCCGCGGCGCAGCCACGGCGCGGAGCCGGCGCACACGGCGCAGGGCAGCCACCACATCCGCTTCGACCTCGGCGGCGTGGCGGCCCGCGTCACCAGCAACGCATCGGTCGATCTGGTTGCCGCCGAAATCCCGTTCCTGCTGACCCACCCCATCGTCTTCATCTTCGGCAATGACGAGCCGCTGACCCGCGCCCCGACCGAGGTGGCGCGCGAACTGCTCGAGGCCACGGTGAACTACTGGCGTGAGTGGACCCGCGCGCTGTCGATCCCGTTCGAGTGGCAGGAGGTGGTGATCCGCGCGGCGATCACGCTGAAGCTCTGCGCCTATGAGGAAACAGGCGGCATCGTGGCGGCGCTGACCACCTCGATCCCGGAATATGGCGCCGGCGCGCGCAACTGGGATTACCGCTTCTGCTGGCTGCGTGACGCCTTCTTCACCGTGCAGGCGCTGAACCGGCTTGGCGCGACCAAGACGCTGGAAGACTTCATGGGCTACATCAGCAACATCGTCGCAGGCAGCGATGGCGGCTATCTGCAGCCGCTCTACGGCTTGCGCTTCGAGACCGACATCACCGAGACAGAGCAGCCCCTGCTCGGCGGCTACCGCAACCTCGGGCCGGTGCGCTTCGGCAATGCCGCCTACTCGCAGGTGCAGAATGACGCCTATGGCAGCGTCATCCTGGCGCTCGCCCAGTCTTTCTATGACCAGCGCATGCTGACCCCGGGCACCGTCGAGACCTTCCGCGAGCTTGAGCGGCTCGGCCTGCAGGCGGAAGCGCGCTGGAACGTGCCGGATGCCGGCGTCTGGGAATTCCGCACCTGGGCCGCCGTCCACACCCATTCGTCGGTCATGTGCTGGGCCGCCTGCGACCGGCTTTCCGGCATTGCCCGCCAGCTTGACCTCGCGCCCGAGGCCGCGCGCTGGCGCGCCAGCGCCGATCACATCAGGGAAAAGATCCTGCACGCCGCCTGGAACGAGGAGATTCAGTCCTTCGTCTCGACGTTCGGCGGCAAGGACATCGACGCCAGCCTCCTGATGCTGGCCGATGTCGGCATCGTCGACAGCCACGATCCGCGCTTCCTGGCCACCGTCAGCCGTGTGGAATCGGTGCTGAGGATCGGCAACCACGTCAAGCGCTACGCCACCGTCGACGATTTCGGCGAGCCGGAGAGCGCCTTCACTGTCTGCACGCTGTGGTACATCGAGTGCCTGGCGCAGCTTGGCCGCAGCGATGAGGCGCGCGCGCTGTTCGGCGAGGTGCTGGCGGCGCGCAACCACCTCGGCCTGCTGTCCGAAGGGCTGCATCTCGACACCTATGAGATGTGGGGCAATTTCCCCCAGACCTATTCGATGGTTGGCTTGATCCGCTGCGCGCTCAGGCTGTCGAAGCCCTGGGGGCGCTCGTTCTGACGGCGCATTCAGGAAGAACGCCGTGCCCGCGCAGCAGCGAAAGAGCGACAGGCTCCGGTAATTCAACAGACTTTGTTTGTGTATAGAAATTTGGCGGTATCTTCAGACTCCAATACAGGCATGCATATCACGGCCTCTCTGCAGTGAAAGAGACAGGCATCATCGTCTCCTCATGACGAACAGGCGGGTGCGAACGCGGATATGCAGCTAAAACAAGCGACATCCCACGGTTATTCGCAGATCTGATTGTCCAAGCGAGTCTGAGGCTGAGAAATCATCGCAGCTCAAGATCGCTGCACTTGAAAAAATTCTGATGTGAACCACATGCTGGTCAACCCCTGATCCGGGCCCCTCTGGCGTGCGCTGTCCGCGCGAACGCGATGTCGGATCGTTTTCGACATCATCGCCGGCTTTTCGGGATCGCCCTGTGGACTTCGCATTTCTGTTTCATGACTGGCTCGGCAAGCCAGCCTGGATGTGGCTGGCGTTCATGGCCATCGTCGCCACGCTTCTCACTCTCGATCTCGGCGTCCTGCACAAGGAGAACCGAGAAATCGAGGCAAGGGAAAGCCTTCTTCTGTCCGCTGGCTACATCAGCCTTGGCGTGGCTTTCGGCGTCTGGGTCTGGTGGCAGCTCGGACCGCAAAGCGGCCTCGAATACATGACCGGCTTCGCCATCGAGAAGACGCTGGCGATGGACAATGTCTTCGTCATCGCCATGATCTTCAGCTTCTTCGCCATCCCGCGCCTGTATCAGCACCGTGTGCTGTTCTGGGGCATCCTCGGCGTGATCGTGCTGCTGATCTTCATCGCCTGGGGCATGGGCTGGGACAAGTTCCCGCCGGCGTGGGGCCTTGGCATCACGGTCGGCATCCTCGCCAGCGGCATCCTGTTCAGCCTGTGGAAGACCCGCGACGACGCTGACGGCATGTCCGGCCGCTGTTCGCAAACCTGACAACCCTCCAACATTGAAAGGATATTCCCATGATCCAGGACCTCTTCGCATGGCTGCTCGCCACGTTCGTCATCGGCCCCGCACAGGCCGAATTCGCAACCAGTATGGATGCGGCGCAGGCGCCTGCGGCCATCGTCCGGCAAGTGCAGGGCTGCGTCGTCAGCGCCACGCCCGTGCTGGTCGCCCGCGCCACCAGCGACATCTGGTGGGGCGTGACCACGACCATCAGCGTGGCGGCGGGCCTCACCGACGCCAAGGCGGTGCTGGCCGAAACCTCCCCCGCGTGCGCCGAGGCGGTCGTGGCCGTCAGGCCGTTCCTGAACTCTCCAAGGGTCTGACGCCCTCGCGCGCGCTCAGTTTCCGCACGAAAGCCTGGACCCGCGCCGGCGAACATGCTCCAAGGCAAGCCGCGAGGCGTCTTGAGCGTGCCACATGCCCCGGTCATCTGATCGGCGCGAAGATGCCTGAAGAGGGCGTTGGCCGTCAGTTCAGAGGACTTCATGCCATCCATCGTTTCCGTCCGGAATCTCGTCAAGACCTACAAGTCCGGCTTCGAAGCGTTGAAGTCGGTCAACCTGGAGATCGAGGAGGGCGAGATCATCGCGCTGCTCGGACCGAACGGCGCGGGCAAGACGACGCTCATCTCCATCATCTGCGGCATCGTGCAGCCGACGACGGGCAGCGTCAGCGTGGCTGGTCATGACGTCGTCCGCGACTTCCGCAAGGCGCGCGCCCTGATCGGCCTCGTGCCCCAGGAAATCGCGCTGGAGCCGTTCGAGAAGGTCCTCAACGTCGTCAGCTTTTCGCGCGGCCTGTTCGGCAAGCCGCCCGATCCGGCCCACGTCGAGAAGGTGCTGAAGCAACTGTCGCTGTGGGACAAGAAGGACAGCGCCATCATGCCGTTGTCAGGCGGCATGAAGCGGCGGGTGCTGATCGCCAAGGCGCTGGCGCACGAACCGCGCGTGCTGTTTCTGGACGAACCGTCGGCGGGGGTCGACGTCGAGCTGCGCAAGGACATGTGGGCGGTGGTCGCGGAGTTGAAGGCGCGGGGCGTCACGATCATCCTGACCACGCACTACATCGAGGAGGCCGAAGCGATCGCCGACCGGGTGGGGGTGATCAACAAGGGCGAGATCCTGCTGGTCGAGGACAAGGCCGCCCTGATGAAGCGGATGGGCCAGAAGCAGTTGCAGGTCGAACTCGCGAGCCCGCTCGCGGCAGTGCCCGAGGCGCTGGCGAAGTATTCGCTCGAACTTGGGCCGGAAGGCCGCAGCCTCGTCTACAACTACGACACCAGGGGCGAGCGCACCGGGATCATCACCCTGCTGGGGGACCTGCGCGCCGCGGGGCTGCAGATGACCGATCTGTCGACGCAGCAAAGCAGCCTCGAGGACATCTTTGTCGGACTGGTCAGGGAGCGGACATGAACCTTCACGCCGTGAATGTGATCTTCCGCAAGGAAATGATGCGCTTCTTCCGCACCATCGTGGAATCGCTGATCTCTCCCGTCATTTCGACATCGCTTTACTTCGTGGTCTTCGGCGCGGCGATCGGCAGCCGGATCGAGGCGGTCGACGGCGTCAGCTATGGCGCGTTCATCGTGCCCGGGCTCATCATGCTCACCGTGATCACGCAGTCGGTCTCGAACGCCTCGTTCGCGATCAATTTCCCGAAGTTCATCGGCACGATCTACGAACTTCTGTCGGCCCCCGTCAGCGCCGCCGAGATCGTGATCGGCTATGTCGGGGCGGCTGCGGTGAAGTCGATCCTGATCGGGCTCGTGATCCTTGCCACGGCGTTCCTGTTCGTGAACGTGCCCATCGCGCACCCCGTGGCCATGCTGGCGCTGCTGGCCCTGACCAGTTTCAGCTTTTCGCTGTTCGGCTTCATCATCGGCATCTGGGCCAAGGATTTCCAGCAACTGCAGTTGATTCCGCTGCTCGTGCTGACGCCGCTGATCTTTCTGGGCGGGAGCTTTTACAGCATCGAGATGCTGCCGGGCATCTGGCGCACCGTCGCGCTGTTCAATCCGGTGGTTTACCTCATGTCGGTGTTCCGCTGGTCCTTCTTCAACACGGCCGACGTGCCGGTGGGCGTCAGCCTTCTGGCCATCGCGCTGTTCACGGGGCTTTGCATGGGCGCGGTGTGGTGGATCTTCCGCACCGGGTGGCGCATCCGGCAGTGACCGATCACGGGCGGCCGAAGGCGGCGCGCTGAATCGTGAACGCCTGCGGTGTTGGGTTCACCGCTCGCGCGCGATAAACTGATGCATGAATGAAAATCGATCCATATCGCCATCGCAAGCCTTCGAGAGGAGCCCGATTTGACCGTGAACCACTCCAGTCGCCGCGAATTTCTCACCGCCATCGCAGGAGGCGCATTGACGGCGGGGGTGTCCGGCCTTGTCGTGCCGATCGCCCATGCGCAGGGCCTCGCCCCGACGCCGACCATGCGCGGCGGCGCCAACAATTTCATTCCAGGCGCCCCCATCGTCAGCCGCATCGGCGGCGGCGGCTTCTGGATGACGGGCACCGTGCGCCGCGCCGGCGATGGCGCCCCGCTCGCCGGCGTCCGCATCCAAATCTGGGCGCACACGACCGAAGGGCGCGAGGATGAACGGCACAGCCACGGCGCGACGCTGACGGGCCCCGACGGCGTGTTCCGGCTCGAGATGCCGCAGATCGTGCCCACCTTTGGCCAGCCGCACGGCCACCTCGCCTATGAGGGTGGCGCCTTCAAGACGGTTTTTCTCCGTCCCGTGATGGCGAGCGCGCGCAACACGAGCCTGAGCGCCGATTTCGTGCTGCAACCGGCCTGACCTGGGTGCCTCCAGTTCGCGGCATCCTGATCTGGGCCGGCCTGGCGGCAGCCATTGCGGCGCCGGTTGTCGTCGCGGCGGCAAGCCCGCTGCTCGCCTGGCGCGATCCGGTCTACATCGCCTCCGGCTTCGCAGGGATCGCCGCGCTCGCCCTCATCCTGCTGCAACCGTTGCTGGCGGGTGGGCTCCTGCCCGGCCTTCCCGCGCGGCCTGGGCGGCGTGTGCATGCCTGGACCGGGCTCGCGCTGGTGGCCATGGTCGTGGCCCACGTTGGCGGGTTGTGGCTGACAAGCGCGCCGGATGTGATCGACGCGCTGGTTTTCGAATCGCCGACGCCGTTCTCGGTCTGGGGTGTGGCCGCCATGTGGGCCACCTTTGCCGCCGCGGCGCTGGCGGCGCTGCGTTGGCGGTTGCGATTGCGGCCGGCGGTCTGGCGCATCGGCCATTCGGCCCTCGCGGTGGTGATCGTCGTTGGCAGCGTGGTCCATGCGCTGCTGGTCGAGGGCGCCATGGGGACCGTGTCGAAAGCGGCCTTCTGCGCGCTGGTGGCGGTGGTCACGGCCAAGGTTCTGGCTGACCTGCGCGCGTGGACATTGCTGACCCGCGGGCGGCGCAGCGTGAACAGCCGGCAGGACCTGACCTGAGGACCCGAGCCGTGCGGCAGCCCCGGCCTTGTCGAAATCGGCTCCGTCCGAACTTTCCTCTGAAATGCCGGACCCCGTTGCCCTGTGCGCGGCCATCGTCATCCGCTATGGACAACTGCTCGCCGCCATTGCGGCCGTTGGGGAGGACGACGCATGCAGGAAAGCTGGCGCTGGTTCGGGCCGGATGACGTCGCGCCGCTCGCCGCGATCCGTGCGGCGGGTGCAAGTGGCGTCGTCACTTCGCTGCATCAGATCCCCTATGGCGTGGCCTGGAGCGAGGCTGCGATCCGCGAGCGCATCGCGCTGATCGAGGCTGACCCGTCGTTGGGGCTGTCGTGGAATGTGGTCGAGAGCTTGCCGATCCACGAGAGCGTGAAGCTTGGCGAAGGCGATCTGTCAGGCGTGCTCGACAACTACCGTCAGTCGATGACTAACCTCGCAGCCTGCGGCATCCGCACGATCTGCTACAACTTCATGCCGGTGATCGACTGGACCCGCACGGACCTTGGCTGGCGGCTGCCGGGCGGCGCGCGGGCGCTGCGTTTCGACGCCGCCGCCTTCGCCGCGTTCGACTGCTTCATGCTGCGCCGCCCGGGCGCCGAGGCCGACCACCACCCCGATGCGCTGCGCCGGGGCAAGGCGTGGCATGACAACGCGTCTGAGTCCGCACGCGACGACCTGCTCGCGGCCATCATGGCGGGCCTGCCGGGAGCCTTCGACCGCTATGACATCCCCGGCCTGCACCGCATGCTGGACCGCTATCGCGACATCACGGCGGAAGGATTGCACGCCCATCTCGCGGCCTTCCTGCGCGAGGTGATCCCGTTGGCGGAGGAACTTGGCATCCGCTTCGCCATTCACCCCGATGACCCGCCGCGGCCGCTCTTCGGGCTGCCGCGCATCGTCTCGACGGAAGAGGACATCGCCGCCGTGCTGGCAGCCTGCCCCTCCGTTGCCAACGGCCTCACGCTGTGCTCCGGCTCGCTTGGCGCAGGCCCCGCGAACGACCCTGTCGGCATCGCCGCCCGTTTCGCCGGCAGCATCCATTTCGCCCATCTGCGCAATGTCGCGAAGGAGGCCGATGGCTCGTTCACGGAGGCGGACCATCTCGATGGCGACACCGACATGGTGGCGCTGGTCTCCGTCCTGCTGGACGAACAGGAGCGTCGCCGCAATGCGGGCGACAGCGCCTGGCGCATCCCCTTCAGGCCGGATCACGGACACGAATTGCTCGACGACGTCGGCAAAGGCAGCTTCCCGGGCTATTCCGTCATCGGGCGACTGAAGGGTCTGGCTGAACTGCGCGGCGTCATTCGCGCCGTCTCGGCGCTGAGGAGCCCGGTCGCCGACCACAGATAGTGCCTTGCGGGGCAAGGCCGGGTGACTGGTGGCTCAAGCGATCGCCAGCGCAGCGAGCCAGAGGCCAAGGCCGAACACGACATGGCCCACGACGTTGAGCAGGCGGATTCGGCTGGCATCTGGCCGGCGTGATGCGGCGATGCCCGCGCCCATGCCCGGCTGCAGGATGAACCAGCCGCAACCGACCGTGACGATGCCGACGATCAGCGGCAGCGGCAAGGACGGGCTCCTGGCCCAGCCCGCTCCGCCGATGAGGAGGGTAGCCAGTGCGAAAAGCGCCCCGACCGCGTAGTGGAAGGTCCAGCCGATGGCGCGTTCGCTGGCCACCGGCGCGGCCTTGCTGATGTCGTCGTGGACGAAGCGCCCGGCCGGCAGATGGCCGACCCAGCGGCCGACAAGCCCCCAGTTGGGCAATCCCAGCCCGAACAGGCGGTTGAGCAACATGGCCCAGATGTCCAGCAGCGCGGTCGCCGCCACACCCATGACGACGGCGCGAAGGAGGATGTCGGTCAGGCTCATCGGGCGGCTTTCGTACGATTCAGGCGCAGCGCGCGGTCAGCCCGCCGTCGACGGGCAGGCATACGCCGGTGATGTAGTTCGCGTCGTCGCTGGCGAGAAAGACGGCGGCGTTGGCGATGTCCCAGCCCGTGCCCATGCGTCCCATCGGCGTCGCTGCGTTGCGGGCCTCCACCATCTCTTCGGGCGTGGCGTACTGGCCGGCGATCTGCTGGTGGATCAGCGGCGTGTCCATCATGCCCGGCATGATGGCGTTGGCTCGGATGCCGTCGCGCGCATACTGGATGGCGAGGCCGACCGTGAACTGGTTCACCGCGCCCTTGGCGGCATAGTAGCTGGCATAGGGATAGCCGGTGTAGCGGATGGCCGCGACGGACGAGATGTTGGTGATGACGCCCTTCTTCCGCGACAGCATCAGCGGGATCACGAATTTGCAGGCGAGGAACGCGCCCGTCACGTTGATGTCGAGGGCGCGCTGCCATTGCGCCTGCGTTAGGTCCGGCGGGCCGCCCATCGTCGTCTGCCCGACATTGTTGTGCAGGATGTCGATGCGGCCGTGACGCCTCGCGACAGCCGCCACGAGCGCCTCGACCTCAACTCCGTCCGTGACGTCGCAGGCATGCGCCTCGGCCTGGCCGCCCTCGCCTGCGATGATCGATGCGGTCTCCTCGGCGGCGGCGAGCCGCACGTCCACGCAGATCGCGAGCGCGCCTTCGCGGGCGTAGGCCACCGCGCTCGCCTTGCCGTTGCCCCAGCCGGGTCCAACCGAACCGGCGCCAAGGATCAGCGCCACGCGTCCTGCAAGCCTGCCCATCGCCGCCTCCTTACTTGAACATGCCCGGCAGCCAGAGCACCGTCGCCGGCACAAGCGTGATGATGAGCAGAACGGCGACGCTGGCGATCAGGAACGGCGTCAGTTCGCGCGATTCCTCCTCGAGCGTCACGTTGGCGAACTTGGCGCAGATGTAGAGCAGTATGCCGACCGGCGGCGTGATCAGCCCGATGCACAGGTTGAACACCATGACGAGGCCGAAATGCACAAGATCGATGCCGACCGCCTTGACCACCGGCACCAGCACCGGGATCAGGATCAGCAGCGCCGGCAGCGGCTCCATGAAGATGCCGACGATCAGCAGGATGACGTTGATGACCATCAGGACGATGACGGGATCGGACGAGAGCGAGGCGATCCACAAGCCAAGCTGGCGCGGCAGGCCGGACACCGCGAGCAGCCAGCCGAAGCCCGCCGACAGGGCGATGACGAACATCACCAGCGCGGTGTCGATTGCCGTCTGGACCAGGATCGGCCCGATCTGCCTGAGTGTCAGCTCCTTGTAGATGAAAAAGCCGACGAAGGCGGCATAGAGCACGGCGATGGTGGCGCTTTCGGTGACGGTGACGACGCCGCCCACGACGCCTGACAGGATGATGACCGGCATGAGCAGGCCCCACGAGGCCTTCCTGACGTAGGCGGGGATCTCGCGCAGGGGCACCCGCTCCGTCGTCGGATAGTCGCGCTGGACCGAGATGATGTAGGCGGCGATCATCAGGGCGAGGCCGAGCAGGATGCCGGGCACGACGCCGCCAAGAAACAGGTCGATGATGGGCGCCCCTGCCCCGACCGACAGGCCGTAGATCACCAGCGGGATCGACGGCGGAATGATCGGGCCGTTGACGCAGGCCGAGGCCATCAGGGCGGCCGCGAACCCGGCCCCGTAGCCCTGCCGCTTCATGGTCGGGATCAGGACCTTGCCGAGCGCCGACGCATCCGCGGCGGCAGAACCCGACAGGCCGGAAAAGATCATGGCGGCCAGCACCGACGTCAGCGCCAGCCCGCCCTTGAAGCGGCCTACCATCGCCATGGCGAGGCGGACGATCTGGTTGGTCAGGCCGCCGCCGTTCATCAGGTTGCCGGCGAGGATGAAGAACGGGATTGCAAGCAACGCGTAGGATTCGGCGCCGACGAGGGCGCGCTGCGCCAGCAGGGTCATCGGCAGCGTGTCGTGGACGGCGATGGCCGCCACGGTCGCCAGCCCCATGGCGAAGGCGATCGGGACAGCCAGCGCCAGCAACACGAAGAAGACGCCGATGAGGATGCCCGCGATCATCGCCTCAGAACTCGCCCGCTTCGCCCAGTGGCTCGCGCTTCGACGGATCGACGATCTTCTCCACGAAATAGAACATCATCATCAGGCAGGAGACCGGCGCGGATGCGTAGTAGTAAGCCGGCGAGATGTCGAGCGCGCCGGCGGTGTTGCCGAGCACGTCGATCGTCAGCTTGAGGCTGTAGACGAACAGGATCACGATGAACGTCAGGTTCGCGGCCTCGATCACCCATTTCCAGGCTGCGCGCCACTTCTCGTTCAGCATGAACAGGAAGGCGTCGACGCCGATGTGAAGGTTCTGGCGGTAAAGCACGGCCGAGCCGATGAAGATGATCCAGACGAAGATCATCGTCGACACCTGCTCGACCCAGGACAGCGGATCGTGAAGCGCATAGCGCCAGACCACTGCGCAGACGGTGATCAGCACGATGGCCGCGATGCAGGCGCCAAGCAGGAACTTGGCCGCTGCCGTCATGGCGTCGCACAGGCGGACGATGAGATTGGCCATGGTTTTCCCCGATGCAGCGGATGACGGGCCGCCCGCCGGTGATCCGGCAGGCGGCGCGCCGCGTTGTCACGCGATCTGGGCGATCCGGTCGACCCATTTCTTCACGTGCGGGAATTCGCCGTCCATGCCCTTGATCGCGGCGCGGAAGGCATCCTTGTCGACCTCGTTGACGGCGATGCCCTTGGTCTTGATCTTCTCGAACGTGGCCTTGTCGTCGGCGATCACGCGGGCGCGGATGGCATCCTCCATCTCGCGCGAGGCCTTGACGACAGCCGCTTTCAGCTCCGGCGACAGGCGCTGGAAGGCCGCGTCCGCCATGACGATCATGTTGTCCTGCATCATGTGCTCGGTGAGCGCGAGGTTGCGGTTCACATCGAAGATGCCGGAGTTGAAGGACAGCGCCGCCGGGTTTTCCTGTCCGTCGATGACCCCTGCCTTGAGCGCCGCGAAGACGTCCGGCCACGCCATCGGCGTCGGCGATGCGCCAAAGCGCTGGAAGGTCTTGAGCCACATCGCCGTCTCGGGCACGCGCACCTTGAAGCCGCGCATGTCGGCGGGCGTCCTGACGACGCGGTTGGAGGTGAGTTGGCGCGGCATGCGCGGGATCGCCGCGAGCGGGCGGAGCCTGGCGGCCGCCGCCGCGTCGTCGCCATACTCGGTCATCAGGGCCGTCATCACCTTGTCCTTGTGGGCGACGTCCTTGAACATGAAGGGATAGGTCCAGACTTCGGCGGGCTTGTACCAGCCGGCAAGGATCGCCGCGCCGGGCGAAGCCACGTGCACGGCGCCTTGCAGCAGCGCCTCCACATGCTCGCGTTCGCCGCCGAGCGAGCCGGCGTGATGCGCGGTGATGTCGATCTGGCCCTTGGTCAGGTCCTTGACGCGGGCTGCGAAGGTGTCGAGGCCGATGGCGATGAAATCGGTCGGGGCGGCGGCCGAGGCGCCGATCCATTTCAGTTGCTGGGCGCGCAGCACCGCCGGCATGGCGATCAGTCCGGCCGATGCGGCGATGCCGGCCAGTGCGGCACGGCGCGAGAGACTTGTGCGCGAGAGACTTGTGGTTGTCATGGTCGTCCTCCCTGTTGGGTCGGCAGTTGCGCCCGCCGCCCTTGTTGCCGACCCTCGCCCGGTCTTGCGCCGGCTTGGGGCCTGTTCGATCGCATTTGCCTTCAGCTTGCGAATTCGCTCTCCATCTCGCGGCGGAACTTGACCGCTGCATCCGTTGGATCGAGGTCGACATCGCTCCACCGGAGCCGGGCGCCGGCCGCAATGTCCTTGCTGAGCTTCACCTTGTGAGCGAGCCCAAGCGGCAGGTAGCCTTCCCTGAGCGAGGTCTTGGCCGGGGTCTGCTTGCCCCAGACGCAGAAGCCGCCCTCGCCGTCCAGCATCTCGCCGGCCTTGAGGGCGCGTTTGGCGGTCGCCACCACATCGGAGTTGAAGCACGCCGGCGCGCCCGTCGGCTCCTTGCGCAGGGCGGCGGAGGCGACCGAGAGGCCAAGCTCCAGGCCGATCATGTGGGTCGGGCGGTAGAGCGCCGCGTACTTGCCGCTGGCGTCGGGCAGCATCGAATACTCGCGGAAGCACTCCTCGGTGTAGGCGCTGTCGCTCTCGATCACGACATAGGTGCCCATGACAAGGCTGTGCGGAACGTCCGTGCCGTCGCGGTAGACCGACGAGGTGACTTCGGTGACGCCCTTGCGCTCCAGCACGCCGCCATCGGCCCTGGGCTTGCAGATCTCGGCATGCTCGAACCGCGTGGCGGGCGGAAACGACAGGCCATCGGCCTGGCTCTCGAGGCCGGTGGCGTTGCAGACCGCCGTCATCTCGATGCCGGATTTGGTGCCGTCGACGAAGGAGTTGAACATCTTCGGGTTGATCGACTGGCGGTCGCGGATCTTCATGTACTTGTCGAGGATGTCCCACACCGTCTCCGGCGTCGACTGGTGATAGGCCGGCATGTAGCGCGTGCCCTTGCCGGCCGAGACCACCCTGAAGCCGCAGGCGCGGGCCCAGTCGACATGATCGGCAATGAGCGCCGGCTGGTCGCCCCAGGCCAGCGAATAGACCACCCCCGCCTGCCGCGCGCGCCTGGCGAGCAGCGGCCCAGCGACCGCGTCGGCCTCGACGTTGACCATGACGATGTGCTTGCCGTTCTCGATGGCCATCAGCGCGAAGCGGATGCCCGCGCCGGGGTCGCCCGTCGCCTCGATGATCACTTCGATGCCGGGGTGCCGGACCACCATGTCACCGTTGTCGGTGATCATGGTCGAGCCGTTCTTCAGCGCCTCGTCCAGCGACCTGGCGGCATATTGTTCCGCGGGCCAGCAGGCCGTCTTCAACTGGGAGTGCGCGCGCGCCGTGTTGATGTCGGCCACGGCCACCACGTGCATGCCGTCCGTGGAGCGCGCCTGCGACAGGAACATCGTGCCGAATTTGCCGGCTCCGATGATGCCGACGGTGACCGGGCGGCCCGCGGCCTTGCGCTCCAGGAGCATGCGGTGGAGATTCATCGGGCGGCGTCCTTCCCAATCCGGTCCGGGCTTCATTCCATGAGCCCGTTTGCAATCATCACATGGCTAGCACGGGCATTTGAGGGCGAAAAGCGAATTGACAACGGGTCATCGGTGAGCATGATTCACCGATGGACCTCGCGATGCCGCCACTGCAATGGCTCCTCACCTTTCATGCCGTGATCGAGGAGGGCAGTTTCGCGGCAGCCGCGCGGCGGCTCAACCTGACCCCGTCCGCCATCAGCCACCAGATGCGCGCGCTGGAGCATCGTCTTGGCCGCAGGTTGTTCCTGCGTGACAGGCGCGTCGTGACCGCGACCGAGGAGGCTGCGACCTATGCCGCGTCGATCGGCGCCAGCTTCGCGCGGCTCGCCACGGCCACCAACCTCCTGGTCTCGAGCGGCGCTGCGCGGCGGTTGCCGATCCACTGTTCGCCAAGCTTCGCGACCTTGTGGCTTGCGCCGCGGCTCGGAGCCTTCATGGCGGCGCATCCGGCCATCGACATCACGCTCTTCGCCAGCCACGAGCCGGCCCGGCTCGGCCAGGACGGCATCCTTGTCGACATCCAGTATGCCCGGGCGGTGGCGGAGAACTGCGACGCCGTCGGCCTGGGCGAGGAACTGGTCGTGCCGCTCGCGAGCCCCGGCTTCGTGCGTGAGCACAAGGTCACCCAGCCCGAGGATGTCAGCCGGCTGGCGCTCATCCACTCCCTGCGCTCGGTCGTGCCCTGGGAGCAGTGGTCGGCGCGGCATGCGCCGCGCGTGCCGCTGCACCCGCGCGGCCCGCAGTTCGACCGTGGCCATCTCGCGCTCGCTGCGGCTGCGAATGGTCTTGGCATCGCGCTTGAATCCACCATTCATGCCGAAGGATACCTTGGCCGTGGCGAACTGGTGATGCCGTTCGGCCGGCTTGGCATCACGGTGCTGGCGCACCGCGTGGTGTTTCAACGGGAGGACCGCGGCAATCCGGAGATCGCGGCCTTCGTCGACTGGATCACGCGCAGCATCGGCGACGCCAGCCGCACCGCTTCCGACGCGTCATGACCTGCGTGCTGCGCGGCGCGGTCAGCGGTTGAGCCGAACCGAGCCCGCGTCCGTCACGTCATAGCCGGTCAGCAGATCCGCATGGCGACGGAATTCCGGCTCGCGCGCAAGGGCGAGGAGTTTCTGCACGCCCTGCTCGAAGTAGACGCGCCGGCGCATCGCGAGATCGAAGCGCTCCCATGCCAGATGGACGAAGCCAAGACCGCTTGACGCGGCAACGGCGCGCGTGGCGATGCCGCAGTCGATCTCTCCGGAGCGGATGGCGAAGGCGAGGTCGTGGCCTGTCGCGAAGGTCGCGCCGCTGCCCAGCGCCTCGCGCGGCACACCCTCCTTCGCAATGATCGCCTCCAGAAGCAACTGCGCTCCCGCGCCGGACTGACGGTGCCCGAAGCGCGCCTTTCGTCCGGCGACGTCCGTCATTCCGGCGAGCTTCAGCGGGTTGCCGGGGGCCGTCAGCAATCCCTGCTCGCGCCGCGAAAAGGCGATCACGACAGCATCGGTCAATCTGGCTGAGGCCTGCACGGCGGCGGTGTTGGCGTCATCTTCGCCGGGTGCGCCATGCAGATGGATCGCCGCCATCGCGACCTCGTTGCGCTCGAGGCGCGCGAGGCCAGCGCTCGAACCTTCGTTCAGCAGCGCAAGGCCTGAGCCGGACCGCCGCACCGTCCATTCGAGCAGCGGATCATGGCTGCCGCCGATGATGGGCGGCGGGCTTGTCGCCAGGAAGCCTTCCGGGTGCGCGAGGCCGGCTTCGACCCAGCGGTCGAGCGCCGCACGCGGAAACAGCCACTTTCCCGTAACCTTGGAGCAAGGCACGCCGCCGATTGCGACCAGTTCGTAGAGCTTCCGCTCCTTGATGCCCAGGTATACGGCGGCGTCTTCGGTGTTGAGATAGGTCTGCATGTTCTGGAGTGCATATGCCTGCATGAATTCCAATGTTGTATCTTCTGGCGTATAAACCATAAGAAGTCCAACCGAAATGACATCGAGCGGAGCGGGATGGACGTCGCCAACGCCTTTTCAGAAGCATTTGCGCTCATCCTCGGCCTTGATCCGCAATTCCTGCAGATCGTCGGATTGTCGCTGCGCATCACGCTGACCGCCGTCTGTCTTGCGGCGATCCTTGGCGTGCCGCTCGGCGCCTGGCTGGCGTTGTCGCGCTTTCCGGGGCGCTCCGCCGTCATTGTCCTCATCAATGGCCTGATGGGCCTGCCGCCGGTTGTGGCGGGGCTGATGGTGTTTCTGCTGCTGTCGCGTTCGGGGCCGCTCGGAGCGCTCGGCTGGCTGTTCACGCCAACCGCGATGGTGATCGCGCAGACGCTGCTGGTGCTGCCCATCGTGATCGCGCTGACGCGCTCGACGCTCGAGGACTTGTGGAGCGAGTACCGCGAGCATCTGACCTCGCTCGGCCTGACCGGATGGCGCGCCATCCCGACGCTGGTCTGGGATGGCCGGTTCGCGCTGGCGACGGGGCTGCTGGCCGGCTTCGGGCGGGCCAGCGCGGAGGTCGGCGCCGTGCTGATCGTCGGCGGCAACATCGCGGGCCATACCCGCACCATGACCACGTCGATCGCGCTGGAGACGTCGAAGGGCGATCTGCCGTTGGCGCTGGGGCTTGGCCTCGTGCTCATCGCTTTGACGCTCGGCATCAATGCCGTGGCGTTCGGCGCTGCCCGCGTCGGCGCGCGGTTCGCGGGTTGACGGCGATGCGCGACGCGGTCTCCATCCTGCCGCTGACGGTCGAGGGCCTCTGCTTCGTGGCCGATGGCAAGCGCCTGCTCGACGGCGTCTGCTTCACGCTCGCCCCTGGCGGCGTCACGGCGATCATCGGGCCGAACGGGGCTGGCAAGTCGCTCATCCTCAGGCTGTGCCACGGGCTGCTCACGCCGAGTTCCGGCAGCGCCCGCTGGAATGCCGATGGCGGGCAGGTCGCAGGTCGCAAGCGCCACGCCATGGTCCTGCAGCGCCCGGTCATGCTGCGCCGCTCGGTCAGGGCCAACCTCGCGCATGCGCTCGGCGCGGCGCGGGTGCCCGACGCCGCCGCCCGCATCGGCGCTGCGCTGGAGCGTTTCGGCCTCGCTGACCTTGGCGCGCGGCCGGCGCGCCTGCTGTCAGGTGGCGAACAGCAGCGGCTTGCCATCGCCCGCGCCTGGTCGCTGCAGCCGGAAGTCCTGTTCCTGGATGAGCCGACCTCGCAGCTTGACCCCGGCGCGACCCGGCAGATCGAGGCCCTGATCGCAAGCCTCGCCAACGAGGGCATGACCATCGTCATGACCACGCATGATCTTGGTCAGGCGCGCCGCCTGAGCCAGCGCGTGCTGTTCCTCAACAAGGGCCGGCTCGTCGAGGACGCCGCGACGACACGTTTTTTCGCCGCTCCCGCAACGCCGGAAGGGCAGGCATTTCTCGCCGGAGATCTTCTCTGGTGATCCAACCCGAACCGAGAGACACGACCATGATCGCAAGACGCCTTCTGTTCGCCACAGGTCTTGGTATCTGTTCTCTTGGTGTTGCCGTCGCCCAACCGGCAGCGCCGACGGCTGCGACCGGCCGCTTCATCACCGTGTCCTCGACGACGTCGACCACCGATTCTGGCCTGTTCACCCACCTGCTGCCGATGTTCCAGGCGAAGACGGGCATCGAGGTGCGCGTCGTCAGCCAGGGCACCGGCCAGGCTCTGGACACCGGGCGGCGCGGCGACGCGGATGTCGTCTTCGTCCACGCGAAGGCGCAGGAAGAAAAGTTCGTGGCGGACGGCTTCGGCCTCGAGCGCAGGCCGGTGATGTACAACGATTTCGTTCTGGTCGGCCCCAAGTCGGACCCCGCCGGAATCAAGGGCGGAAAGGACATCGTGGCGGCCCTGAAGGCCATTCAGGCCAAGGCCGCGCCGTTCGTGTCTCGCGGCGACAAGTCGGGCACCCATGCGGCGGAACTCAGCCTCTGGACGGCGGCGGGGATCGAGATCGGGCAGGCCAAGGGGTCATGGTATCGCGAGATCGGCCAGGGCATGGGCGCAGCGCTCAACACCTCGGGCGCGATGTCGGCCTATGTGCTGAGCGACCGCGCGACCTGGATCAACTTCAGGAACCGCGGCGACCTCGAGATCATCGTCGAGGGTGACCGCCGCCTGTTCAACCAATATGGCGTGATCCTGGTCAATCCCGCCAGGCACGCCCATGTCAAGGCAGCGGACGGCCAGGCCTTCATCGACTGGATCATCACGCCGGACGGCCAGAAGGCCATCGCCGACTACCAGGTCAACGGCCAGCAGTTGTTCTTCGCCAACGCCACGCAGCCGGGGGCCTGACAGACGGGCGCGGCAACTCAGGGGAACCGCGCCTTCAGCTTCGCTTCCGCCTTGCCGAGCAGGGCGTGGATTTCCGCCAGCGTCGTCTCGGGATGGTTGTTGTAGTCCATGATGCGGTGGAGCTTGACGCGTTCCCCGCCCACCTCGTTCAGCACCTCGCGCACCGCCTGCATCGCCGGCTGGCGATAGTGCACGCCGCCGGAGATTTCGGTGGTGGCCTGCATCATGGCGCAGAACAGGCTGACCTTCTGCTGGCCCGCAGGGCACTGGCGGTTGTCCTGCTTGTTCCAGACGGCCTCGCTGGGGATCAGGGCGATGGCGCGCTCGATGATGGCGAGGTCGTCGCGGGTCGGCGGCAACTGCCGGTCGGCCGCGATGGTCAGCGTCAGCCGCTCGCCCTCCTGCGCTGCAGCGGTGACGGGAAACCAGCCATACGGCGTCTTGGCGACGCCCGGCTTGCCGTCCTTGGGCTTGACGACGCCAAATCGCACCGGATCTTCGGGCTCCTTGCCCTGCATCGTGCCGAGCCAATCGTCGAAGCGCGCCTGCTGCTTCAGCGTGACGGCGACGGTGCGCGGCGGCACGGCGCAACTGAAGTTCGGCCGCGGCCCATCGATGTTGATCGCCAGCGCGTTGACTGCGCAGGGGATGGCGCATGTGCCGGCATATGTGCCCGCAGCGCCGGTCAGTTCGCAGGTCACCACGTTCGGCTCGGCGGCACCGGCCGCGGGCACGCCCACCAGAACCGTTCCGACGACCCCAGCCGCCGTCAACATCATCAGCCATCGCCCGGTCATCGTCGTCATCCCCCTGTTGCAAAGCAGCGAAGCATGCCGCATGACTTGCAGCAATTGAAATTGATGCACGGACATTTGCGCGATTGGAAATCCGGCCCCGCGTCCTGAAGGCTTTCTGCGCCGTGGTCGACACCGGCTCGCTGGCGCTTGCGGCTGGGCAGGTGAACCTGTCGATTTCAGCGATCAGCCGGATCATCAGCCAGCTTGAGGCCGATCTTGGCGTCACGCTGTTCGATCGCGGCGAGCGGCGACTGATGCCGACGCAAGCCGGCCGGGAGTTTCACCGGCGCGCCCGTGAAGCGCTGCCGCTGTTCGACGATCTCGCGGCATTCGGGCGGCACGGCGGAAAGGCTCGCCATGCGCCGCTCAGGGTGGCGGCGCTGTCGCGCCATGCCGAGACGGTCGTGGCGCCGGTGCTGGCCGGATTGCTGGCGTCGGAACCCGGTTTCGCGCCGGTTCAGCTTGACGTGCACGCGCAGCGCGATTTCGGCTTCTCGCGTCTCGCACGGCCGTTCGACATTGGCTTCGGCAATCTGTCCGGTCCGCACCCTGGCCTCGTGACGGAATTGCTGGCGCTTGCGCCCATCGTCGTGGCGACTGCGCCGGACAATCCGCTCACAAAGCTGGACCGCGTGCCTGCGGCGGCGTTGTTGCCGCATCCGCTGATCGTGCTGGCCCGCGACACCATCATCGCAGCGATCGTGCGCGATGCGCTTGGCGCGGTCAGCTTCGGCGCGCCGCCGATCGCGGAGGTGAGCCATACCTATGTGGCGCTCGAGATGGTGCGGGCGGGAGCGGGGCTGCATGTCACCGATGCGCTGGCCGCGCTGGCGGTCGAGGCGCGCGGCGTCGTGCTCAGGCCGCTCGAAACCGACCGCACCGTGCCGATCCTCGCCTTCTGGCCAGGCAGGAGCGATGCGCCGGAGCCTCGCGCCCTGCGGCTCAAGCAGGCGGTGACGGTGTTCCTGCACGGCGCGCTGAACATGGGCTAATTTAAGCGGATTTCTGTCGAGGGTTGACCGAGCTTCAAGCTGAACGCTTGTGTCATCCGGTCTCGCCGATGTCAGTCTAACCGCGCGAGCCTGCGCGAAAACATCAATTCCGGATCACTCGGCGGCCATCAGTGCGACTTGCGCAGGCCTCAGGGGCTGGCCGGCCCGGCCGAAGAGCGCCCAGCGTTCATGCGCCGTTGAAGCAAAGCAAGGGTGCCGCGCCACCACGCCTGCCCGCATGCGGCGGAAGTCGAGACCCATGAGCGCGACCGGCTTGGCGAGGTTGGGATAGGGCCTCGGTCCGCACAGCGGCTCGTGGCCCAGAAGCCGCTGGTAGAAGGGCTGGTGCTCCAGCCTGACCGCCGCAAGCAGAAGGTCGGCGTCGAAATGCTCCGCCGCCATCCAGGCCGCCCGGACCGTGAGATAAGGCAGTTCCGGCAAACGCTTCGATGTCTCGCGGTCTCCCACGAAGCGGGTGGGATCGATGATGACCTGTCCCCTCGCCGTCAGCGGGTCCAGGATGTCCGGAAACACCTGCGCCGTCGGAATGGCCGGCATGGCCGCCGTGCCCACGGACAGCCGCATCGAACTGGCGAGTCGGCCATCGACATGCAGCCCGACAAGGTGGCAGTTCGGAGCTTCGTCGACCGGATCGGTGAACAACTCGTCGCTGTTCGGGCGAATTGCCTCTTCGCGCAAGTAGGCCGTGTAGCGCAGCCTGAAGATCGCCTCCCGTTCCTCGGCGCTTTCCGCAAGCCGGTATTCGACACGGGGCAGAAGCTGGATGATCCGTTCGTCGAGTGAAGGAGGTGTGTTCCGAGAGAGGGTCGCGTTCACAGGATCCTCGCTGCTGACATCGGAGCGGCATCCTAGCAAAGGTTAACAGGTTGTAAACGCCATCCCTGGGGAGAAGTTGACCGCGCAGCGCCAAGCCAGCCCGCAACGCGGTCAGCCTGCGGCCTTGGCCCCCTCGGCCGCGCCATCGTGCGCCGCTTCCACGCGGGGAAAGCCTTGGCGGGGAAAACCATGAAACGCCCCGAGCAGTCCGCGAATGGCCGTGCCCGTGATGGGACGGCTGAGCAGATAGCCCTGCACCTCGGCGATGTCGTCGAGCGCTGCGACGAGGTCGAGCTGCGCGGCGGTTTCGACGCCTTCGATCACCACCGACATGCTGAGTTCGCGGCACAGCCGCGCGATGCCGGCGAGCAGCGTGAGCGATCTTGCGCTTTCCGAAGCCCCGATCAGGAAGCTTCTGTCAATCTTGACCTTGTCCAGCGGGAAGGTCTGCAGATACGCGAGGCTCGAATAGCCCGTCCCGAAATCATCGAGAGAAATCGAGAGCCCGAAGGCCTTGAGGTCGCTGAGCAGCTTCAAGGTGGACTGCTCGCCCTGGATGAACACCGACTCGGTGATTTCCAGCTCGAGGCGGCTGGCCGGCAGGCCGGTTTCGCTGAGAATGCGCTCCACCATCGCGGGAAGGTTGCCGGAGCGGAATTGCAGCGGCGAGAGATTGACCGCAACCCTGACCGTGTCCGGCCAGGTCAGCGCCTCCTCGCAAGCCCGGCGCAAGGCGAACTCCCCAAGCGCGACGATCAGCCCGATGTCTTCGGCGATGGGGATGAAGACCGATGGCGGCACCGGGCCGCGCTCCGGATGGTTCCAGCGCAGCAAGGCCTCGCAGGCCGTGATGCGGCCGCCGCGCAGATCGGCGATGGGCTGGAAGGCCAGCTCGAACGCCCCTGTTGTCAGCGCCTCGCGCAGGTCGAGCTCCAGCGTCCTGCGCGCGCCGGCTTCCACGCCCATGTTCGACTCGAACAGCCGCCACGCGCCGCGTCCGGACGCCTTGGCCTGGTAGAGCGCCAGATCGGCGTTCTTCAGCAGAAGGTCTGCGTCCTCTCCATCCGCCGGTCCGATGGCGATGCCGACGCTTGCCCCCACGATCACGACATGGCCGTCGACGTCATAGGGGCGGCCAAGTTCCCTGACGATCGCCTCGGCCAACTGAACGAGTTCGGCCTTGTCGCCGCAGCGGGGACGCGCCACGACGAATTCGTCGCCGCCCCAGCGTGCGATCAGGTCGTCTTCCGCGATGACGCTTCGCAGCCGCCGCGCGACGATCTTGAGCAACTGGTCGCCGCAAGGATGGCCGAGGGTGTCGTTCACCTCCTTGAAATGGTCCAGATCGACGAAGAAGACGGCGCAGCCTGCCGCTTGGTCGAGTTCATCGAGAATGCGGCTGACCTCATTGCGGAACACCACCCGGTTGGCGAGGCCGGTGAGGACATCGTTGTGCGCGAGGTAGGTGATGCGCTCGGTCGTCGTGCGCTGTTCCGTTGTGTCCTCGACGAGCGCCACCGCCCCTTCGGTGCCACGGCGGAAGGTCAGGGCCAGGGTCCTGCCGTCTGCCAGCCGCACGTCGACAGGCGAGTCGTCGTTCTCGAGCAGCCGGCGGCGCGACGCCGAGGCGGCCTGACGAAGCGCCAGTTTTCCGATCAGCCCTGTCGCCATCAGGTTGCGGGCGACGGCGCGCAGCGTCGCGGTCGAGGCCAGCGCGGGTTCGTCGAGCCCGATGATGGCCGGAAGGCGCTGGTTCGACAGGATGACGCGTCCAGCTTCGCTGAACATCAGAAGCCCGTGGGGCATCGTGTTCAGGGCGGCATCGAGACGCTGGGCGAGGCGCTGGGAATCGTGGCGCGCAACGACCGCACCGGTCAAGGTCCAGCGCAGACGCGTCGCAATGGCCTCCAGGCTGATGAAAAACGATCCCAGAACGAATGCCAGGACCAGATAGGCCAGGCTTGCGGCCCAGATCAGCCCGAGCAGCATCGGGATGCCCGCCGCCAGCAGTTGCGCCCGGACAAGGCGCTTGCTGCCGTAGTTCCGTCCTGCGATCCCGATCATGTTGGCGAGCGTTGTCGCAAAGCTGACGAGTTGGACCTCCGCGCTCATCGACGAGGTGAAGGACAGCAAACACCAGAGCCCCATGATCAGCACATATGTCGTGGCGCCGGCGACGTAGCGGAGTTCCCAGCGGCGGACATCGGAAACGGACGCGAATTGCCCGCCGAACGCGCGGAAAGCGCTCATTTCGCGCACTCTCAGCAATGCGACAAACAGGAGCGACATGGCGCAGCCGACAAAGACAAGGCTGCCCGTTGCGAAGGCTGTCAGGAACACCGCGGACAGCGTGCCGACCGAGCCGATGAGCAGCGTTCGGGGATCGCCATACAGCGAAGCGACCAGAGACGCCTCGATGGCATCAGGCAAGCCGCTGTCTTTATCGGTCGGGTGGGGCGTCTGGCCCATCTCTGGCAAACTCCGGGAGCATGCCAGAGTGCCGAGCAGATGCTTAACAAATTGCAAAACAGATCGGAAAAGTTGAGTCTTTTGTTTTCACTCAACCTTTGCATTCAGAAAAAATGGTCAAGATCGCTGCGGCCATCTGATGTATGCGTTAGCAAGCGCTTATCGATTGTGTGGCAACGCTTGCGGAGGGCAACAAGAGCGATCGCCGCACATGCAGACTGCACCTGCCGAAAATCCGGCCGCACGAATGGCAAACGACGTCCTGTCGCGTCTGCCCTGCGTCCAGTGCCTGCATTTCGCGGCAGAGGCGCTTGGCATGTCCGGGGGCGCGCCGTGTCCTGTGCGGGCCGCCGCACTGGCGGTCGACCCGAACGACATCGGGCAGGCGATCTTCCGGGACAGTCTGGCCTTCTGCACGATGTTCGAGCCCGACTAGGCCAGCACCGCCGTCAACGCGCAGGCTTCGCTGCACTGTTGCTCAGAAACGGCCGCCCGTGGTGAAGTTGTCGTCGTCCTGGCCGCTGGGCGAACCGTTGCCGGGCGCTTCCGTCGGCGCCCACGGGCCGGATGATTGGGGCTCGCGCCAGCCGCCGCCCGACACCCCGCCCCCGGAGCCCTGCCCGTCCCACCCGCCTGGAACCGGAAACGGAAAACCCCCACCGAAATCCGGGCGTCCCGATGGCGGGCGATTCTCGTAGCCGCGGCGCAGCGTGTCCCAGAGCAGTCCGCCCTTGAGCGCGCCACTCAGCAGGCCCCCGAGGACATCGGCGATGACGCGCTCGTTGCCGAATGTCGCATGCGGGTGATCGTAGCCGGAGCGACGGAAGCGCTCACGTGTCTGCTCCACGCCGGCGCGCCGCTCCGACAGCGTCGCTGCGGTGGCGCGCAGGTCGTCGAGTTGCCGTCGGATCGCTGCGATGTCGCGGTCCATGGCCTCGATCTGGCCGACCAGGCGCTCGTCCTCGGGCGTGGCCGTGCGGCGCGCCTCGGCGCGCAGGGTGGCGATGTCATCCTGTCCGTCCTGCGCCGCCATGGTGGCGATGGCTTCGACCATGCCGGGGTCGGCCGTGCCCTCCACTATCCTGTCGCGCTGGGCGTCGATCTGCGCCAGCATGGAACGCTGCTTCTCGAGTTCGGCGTCGGCGCCGGAGAGGCGTTCGCGCGCCGCGGCAAGCTTTCGTTCGAGCGCCGGCATTCCGGCGCTGTCGAGTTCCTCGCGCTCCAGCCTCGACAGGGCGCTGCGATAGATTTCGATCATCGCGCCTTGCGCCTCGGCGTGATCCTTCAAACGCTGCGGGATCTCCCCGAGCATGTGGTAGTTGGCGCGGACATCGAGGTAGCCGATGAAGTTCGCCACCATGCGGTCGAAAAAGCGCGCGAGGCCGCGATGCGCATAGGCCGAGGTGCCGAAGCCCCGCCCCCAGAGATACTGGAACAGCGGGTCGTCATCATACGGCTTCTTCTTCTGCGCCAGTTCGATGGCGTTCTGCTCGGCCTTGCCGCGCGCCTGCGTCGCCACCCTTTCGGCTTCCGCCAACCTGGCGCGCGCTGCCCTCGCATGTTCCTCGTCGGCCAGCCGCGCTTCGATCTGGCTGCGCAGCGCTTCGACGTCCCGCAGGGCGGTTTCGACGGCTGCGGCGGCCCTCCCCTGCTCATGCTCCGCCGCATCGAGCCTGCCAAGCGCCTCGTCACGCTGCGCGGACAGCCGCGCCAGCCGGTCCTTGCGGCCGTGCATCAAGTCCGCGGCGCGCCGCTCCGCCGCATCGAGGCCGCTGATCAGCCTGCCGCTGGCGATTTCATCGAGCTTGACGCGCGCCAGCGCGCGCAGCGCCTTGCCGCGCTCGGCGGCCAGCCGTTCGGCCTCCGCAAGCGCGGACTGGATGGCGCGGTCGAGATCGCTTTCCTGACGATGCACCTGCGCGATGGCGGCGTCGATGCTCGACAATGTCTCGCGCCCGGACTTCATCGCAGCTACCACTTCGTGATCATGCCGCCCTCGAAGGGCATCAGGTAGTCCGCCGTCATCTGCCCGCGCCGCTTCACGCCGAACCTGTTGAACTGGACGATGCCGTCGTCGCGCTTGTCACGGGCGATGCGGTCGAACATCTCCTGCGGCACGCGCACCCCGAACATCGTCACGCTCTCAGTTTCGCCGCTTTCCTCGTTGCGGATGGGCAATGTCAGCTTGCGGCCATCCGGCGCGACGGCTTCCACGATCAGGTAATGGTTGCGGCCGAGCGGATTGCGCGGCGGACGACGCCAGACACCGGTCTCGGCGCCGGGGCGCGAGACGATCGTCAGCACGTATTCCTGCGCCAGCACTTCGCGCAGCGACGCGAGTTCGCCGATCGACCGTGCGGCCGTTTCGCGGTCGCCGCGCTGCAGCGCGCGCTCCGCATCACCCCTGAGCGCCTGCGCCCTTGCCCGTGCGTCCTGATCGGACGAGAGCGCCATGATCTCGCCGAACGTTGCCGACAACTTCGTCGGCAGCGTCTGGACCAGTTCGACGCGCGCCGCCTCCTCAGCCTGCCGCCCGGGCTGCACGACAGCGAATTGCCAGACACCCCAGCCGGCAATCAGCGCCACGACGATGGCCAGCACCCGCTTGCCATGGACCGAGCGGCGCACGTAGAGGGTCGCAAGCGTGCGCCTGATCCCCTGCCCCGGCGGGCTGTAGACGAAGCGCTGTTCCTTCAGCGCCTTGACGCCATCCTTCAGGATATGGTCAGGCACCGCGATGCCCTGCTGGCGGTAGATGTCGCGCAGCTTTTCGAGCAGCGCGTCCTCCCGCCCCGCCTCGTTGAGTTCGCGCGCGACCAGATCGGCGCGATGGCGCAGCGTGTCCACCACGTCCATGGCAAGCATCAGGTCGTCCAGCTTGCCGCTAGCCTTCGGCGCGGCGCCGGCAGTGTCAGCGGCCAGGGACATCGCCCGCGATCAACCCGCAGCCTTGATGACCGGCATCGGCAGCGACTGACCGGCCTCGACCAGACGGGCAATGCGCTTCTTGCCGTCTTCCACCGCGTCGCGGATTTCGGCCGAGTTCTGCGTCGACAGCTTGCGCATCTCGACGATGATTTCGGTCGAGCGTTCCTGGAAGGAGACGACAGAGTCGATCAGCTTCTTGACGGCGTCGGCCCGGATCGTCGGGCCATATCCGGCCTTGATGGCTTCCTCGCCGACCTTGTTGCCGATCTCGCCGAGCGTCTCGAGGCTCTTCGACATGCCTTCCTTCATCGCGTTCAGGGTCTGGGTCGATTCGTGCAGGCCGAACATCCCGGTGAAGGACGCCTTCAGCGCCGTCAGCACGCTGTCATTGGTGGCGAAGAAGGAGATCGATTGCTGGAACACGCGCTCTTTCGCCGAGGTCGTCTGCATCAGGCGCGCCATGATCACTTCGGAGGTGTTGTAGGAAATCGTCAGGTTGTCGGACAGGTCCTTGGCGATCTGGTAGCGCTTGTCCTCGTCCTGGGTCAGCCTGAGTTGCTCGTCGCGCTGCAGTTCAAGCCGCGCCCGCTGGGCTGGATCGGCGCCGGCAAAGCCCGAAACCTGCTCGGATGCGGCTCCGAGCGCCTTGCGCGCGCCGTCCAGTTTCTCGGTCGCCTTGCCGAGCACTTCGAGCGCCATCACCTCGGCCTGCTTCAGCGCGCCGCGGTAGTCGCGATACGCTTCCAGAATGGTGACCTCGCGATCGATCTGGTTCTTCGTCTCCCGCGTCACGTCAAGGTAGATGCCCCTGATCTTGTCGAAGCGGTCGGCCACATCGCCGCGCGAAAGCTTCATCCAGACATTGGAGGCGCGCTCCAGCATGTCGACCTTGCCGTCGCCGATCTGGTCGACCATGCGCTTGGCGTCGTCGCGGATCGAATTGAACCCGTCGGTGATCGTCTTGTAGCGCTCGCCGATCTCCATCTTCGAGGTCTGTTCGCGCACCACCTCATTGAACACTTCGGATTGACCGAGCGTGCGCGCGATGAGCGCGATCTTGTCCGGCTCGAGATCCGAGATGCGTTCGAGCAGGCTGTTGATCGGGGCCGGCTCGGTCTTTGCCGGCATCAGGCCAAGGTCGCGCAGCGCGCCGGATGCCCTGTCGAGATACTGCATCGGTGTCTTGACGATAGCCTGGTTCATGTCGCTCTCCACCCGTTATTCGTCGTGATGTAATGCGCGCGGACATCCGAATTCAAGGCTGCAATCCATAAACGGTAAGGCAAAGCTACGAAAATGCGGGAGATTGCATGTCCGGCACCTGAAACCCTGCGGCCGGCCCGATCGCTCCTGTTCCGGATGCGGTTGTCAGCTGACAACGGCGGCGCGTGGCGTTAAGGTTTCGTTAACGATAAACTCCTTGTGGCGAAACTAGAATCGGGGTTACGTCTGCAGACGCTTTAAGGCCGTCAAACGGCTTCAATCCGTCTGGAGCCCATGCAGATCCCGTCCATGCAAACCCCGTTCAACCCCAGCCCCGCGCCGCCAAGCAGCTTGAGCCGCATCAGCGATCACGCGGCAGCGCTGTCGGCGCAGTTGCGGGCGTTGAGCGCGACGCTGTTTCCGCCGACATCGGCGAAGTCTCTGCGGCCCTTCAGTTCCGGCGAAGTGGCGAAGATCATCGGTGTTTCCGACGGATATTTGCGCCAGCTTTCGCTCGACGGCCTCGGGCCGCAGCCCTCGGTCGGCGCCGGCGGACGGCGGTCCTACACGCCCGCGCAGGTGACGGAACTCCGGCGCTATCTTGCGGAGAACCGGCCGCGCGAAGCCCAGGGTTTTCTGCCGATCCGGCAGCGGCAGGACAAGCTGCAGGTTCTGGCCGTCGCAAACTTCAAGGGCGGCTCGGCAAAGACCACCACGGCACTGTACCTGACGCAGTATCTGGCCCTGCGCGGATACCGGGTGCTGGCGCTCGATCTTGATCCGCAGGCGTCGCTCTCGGCCATGTTCGGCTACCAGCCGGAGTTCGACATCGGCGACGGCGAGACCATCTACGGCGCGATCCGCTACGATGAGCAGCGCCGGCCCATGCGCGAGGTCGTGCGCAAGACCTATTTCGAGGGCGTGTCGCTGGTTCCGGGCAATCTGGAGCTGATGGAATTCGAACATCACACGCCGCGCGCGATGCTGGACCGCAGCCAGCGCGGGCACGATCTTTTCTTTCGCCGCATCCGGTCCGCGATTGCCGAGGTGGAGCCGGACTTCGACGTGGTCGTCATCGATTGCCCGCCCCAACTCGGCTACCTGACAATGGGTGCGCTGAACGCCGCCACGTCGCTGCTCGTCACCGTGCATCCCCAGATGGTCGATGTCGCGTCCATGAGCCAGTTCCTGCTGATGACGTCGGACGTGATGCAGGTCGTCGAGGAGGCGGGCGGGCGGCTCGACTATGACTTCGTGCGCTATGTGGTGACCCGGCATGATCCGCATGATGTTCCCGAGACACAGATCGTCGGGCTGCTCCGCCACCTGTTCAAGGAAGATGTCCTTCAGGCGACGGCGTGGAAATCGACCGCCATCGCCAACGCGGGCCTGACCAAGCAGTCGCTCTATGAACTCGACAAGGGCTCGGTTGGCCGTGTCGCCTACGAGCGCGCGCTCGAGTCCGTCGATGCCGTGAACGCCGAAGTCGGGCAACTCATCCGAAAGGTCTGGGGGCGATGAGCAAGCGCACAGATGCCATCCGGTCGATGTTCACGGCCGAGCCAGAGGCCAGACGCGAGGGCGAGTTGTCACCTGACAACAGCCGCGGTGATGCCGTCAGACGTTCCGCCGGGGCCGTCAACGCCATCCGCTCGACCTTCGCCGACATCGAGATGGAGAATGAAACGCTGCGCGCGGCCGTCACCGGTTCCGAGCGCATTGTCGAGATCGAGGCGGCGCTGATCGACCCGTCGCCATTCCCCGATCGTTTCGCAGACATCGAAGACGGCGCATTCACCGCGCTCAAGGCCTCGCTGGAGGAGCGCGGACAGGACGTGCCGGTCCTGCTGCGGCCACATGCGGCAAGGCCGGGCCGCTATCAGACGGCCTATGGTCATCGCCGCATCAAGGCGCTTGGCGAACTCGGCAAGCCCGTGCGGGCTGTCGTCAAGGACCTGACGGACGAGCAACTTGCCGCAGCCCAGGGCGTGGAGAACTCGGCGCGCGCCGATCTCAGCTTCATCGAGCGCGCCGCCTTTGCGCTCAGGCTGCAGAAGGCAGGTTGCAGCCGTGCCGTGATCCAGCAGGCTCTCACCGTCGACAAGGCGGAAGCCTCCAAGCTGATCGCCGTGGCCAGCGCCGTGCCCCATGACCTGATCGCAGCCATCGGCCGCGCGCCCCGGGCAGGGCGGCCGCGCTGGCAGGAACTGGCAGGGGCGTTGCAGAAGGTCGAGGCCGTCGCCCGCGTTCGCGCGCTGGTCGGGCAAGAAAGCTTCAGGCAACAGGACAGCGACAGCAGATTTGTTGGCGCCCTGGCCCTGGCGAAGCGGTCAGCCGATGTCGCCGCCGAGCATCGCCCGGTGCGGCAGACCCTGACCAGCCCAAATGGCGACGTCATCGCCAAGGTCGTGGACGCGCATGGAACGAGCCGCATCGTCATCGACCGGATGGCGCATCAGGGCTTCGCGGATTTCGTGGTGCAGGAACTCCCTGCCCTTTTCGAACGGCATGCTGGCCTGAGCGCCGATCCCGCTCTTGGCGGCAGACGCAGATAGTCATCAACAGAGGAGCATCGCACGCAAAAGAAAACGCCCCCAGACATCTCTATCTGGAAGCGTTCTCGTTTCGAGTTTGGCGACTGAGAAGAGACCACTTCCGCGAATCATAGTCAAGAGTCGGCGTCGTTCTGCCGGGTGGGTTTCTTTTGCCTGATGAAGGCAAGAGCATGGACACGCATATCTCAACGACGCCCTTCGGGCGGCGGCCGGCATCGCTTGGCCAAATCACGACGCGCGCGCTGGTGGCGAAAGCTATCGACGAAGCGAGCCAGCCTGGCGCCAATGTGCCAGCGGCAGTCAACAAATGGCATCTGTTCCGGACGCTGACGGCGATCCGCGTGCATTTGGGCGTGTCGGACCGGGCGCTGGCGGTGCTGAATGCGCTGCTGAGCTTCCATCAGGAGACGGCTTTGACTTTGCCGAAGGCGTCTCATTCAGATGCTGGCGGTGCAGGGAAGGCTGAATCCTGCGACCTGATCGTTTTCCCGTCTAACCGGCAACTGCAGGGCAGGGCGCACGGCATGGCCGAGACGACCTTGCGTGGCCATCTGGCGGCGCTGGTGGCGGCCGGGCTGATCCTGCGGCGGGACAGCGCCAACGGCAAGCGCTACGCGCGTCGACAAGGGGCACACAAGGAGGCACAGGACGAGCGCTTCAGCGAGGCCTTCGGCTTCGACCTGACGCCACTGGTGGCGCGCGCTGGCGAGTTTGAGGCGCTGTTTGAGGAGATGGCGCGCGAGCGCCGCCTGATCCAGACCCTCAAGACACGCATCACGCTGCACCGCCGGGACATTTCCAAGATGATCGCGCTCGGGCTTGATGAGGGTCTCGCGGGCCCTTGGGAGGACTACCGGCAGTTGTTCATGGGCCTCGTGACGCCGCTCAGGCAGCTCAAAAGGCTTGCCGCGATCGAGCAGACCCACGCCGCGCTGGCCGCCTTGCTCGCCGATATCACCAACACGTTGAACTCCAACATTAATGTTCAAAATATAGCTGGCAATGACGCTGAAAACGAGCGGCACATATCTAATTCCAAAACAGACCATCTCCAGAATCTTGAACCCTCACCCGATGGTGACGGGGCGGATGTCCTGACTTGGTCGGCAACAGTCGAGCCTCCACAGGAACTGCAGGAGGTAGGCATCCAGGCTGATCTCCCTCTGACCCTGGTGCTGGAGGCCTGTCCTGACGTTGGTGACTACCACCACGTCGGTGGCAAGATTGCATCGTGGTCCAGTTTCCAGCGGGCGGCCGAAGCGGTGAGGCCGATGATTGGGATCAGTCCCGATGCCTGGCACGAGGCCTGCCGGGTTCTCACACCGATTGGAGCTGCCGTGGCGGTGGCGATGATCCTGCAGCGCTGCGAATATTCGTCGGAAGCCAGGATGGTTCCCGGTTCAACGCCTGGATCCACGGTTATGTTGGTCAATGGCTCGCCAGTCATCGTTTCGGCGGGCGGCTACCTGCGTGCCCTGACCGAAAAGGCAAGGGCAGGGGCGTTCACTCCCGGTCCAATGCTGATGGCCCTGATCGGCCAGAGGACGAAAGCGAAACGCGGCAATCAACATCCCTTGCGGGGCCACTCGGTATGACAGGCGTGAGGTCAATGTTGGATGTAAATGGCCTACAGCCCCGCCGCCTTTGTCAGGTTGACCTTGAATCGCTCGCGGGTCTGGCGGTAGCTGCGGGTCATCTCGGCGGAAGCGTGGCCAAGCTGTTTCTGGATATGGGCCTCGTCGATGGCCGCCGATGAGGCGAAGCCCGAGCGCAGCGAGTGGCCGGCGAACAGTGCCTTGCGTTGCGCTTCCGGCAGATCGGAGCGAACTCCGGCCTTCATGGCGCTGGTCTTGACCAGCCGTGCCACTTGCGCGTCGACAAGCCTGTCGGGGCCGACATCGCTGTTGGCCTGCCGCACGCGGCGGAACACCGGGCCCCTTGCGATGCGGGCGAGCCTGAGCCAGGTCTCCAGCGCCGCGACCGGGCAGGTGGCGTCGGATGAACCGCGTCCGATCTCGACCAGCCGCCAGCCGGTCTTGCCCCTGATGGTGAGCAGGGCGCCAGCCTCCAGAATCTCGATCCAACCACCGCCGTCCTCGGTCTGGGATGGCCCGCAATCGAGCCCGGTGACCTCCGAGCGGCGCAAGGCCCCGGCGAAGCCGATCAGCAAGATGGCGCGGTCGCGGCAGCCGCGCAGGTTCTGCGGCAGGGTTGCGATCATGGCGAAGATGTCCTCGGCGTAGAGCGCTGCCTTCTTCGCAGGCAGACGACCGTGCAGCCGCCGGATGCCGGCCATGACATCGCTGATGTGCCGATCCTGCCGGGGCAGGGGCGTGCCGGCCGAGCGAAAGGTGGTGGTGAGGGCGGCGAGCCTGCGCTCGATGCTCGATGCCGCCGCCTTCGGCATGCCGTCGCCGGAGGCAGAGGCTGCGAGATACAGCCCGACCACTTGCGGATCGGGTTCGCGGGAATCGAACCCCTGCCGCCTGCACCAGCGTTCGAACAGCTTCCAGTCCGAGGCGTAGGCGCGCGCCGTGTTGGCGCTGGAGCGCGCGGCGGCGTAGTCGCGCGCGGTCTCCGCGAGGCGCTTGAGATCGGGTGTCGGCGGGGCGGCAGGCACGGGGAGGGTGCTGCGATCCGAACCCGACAGCTGAGACGCCGCGCTGCGCTCCGCGAGCGATGCCGGATCGGGCTCCGGGCGGCCGGAGAGCGGATTGAGGAGCGGCGCTGACGTGGAATCGGGCATTTGAGCAGTGTGTGCCATAATGTCTGATAAGGCAAGCTTACCGGATATGTAATGGACAAGACAGGCGCGGCGTTAAACAGAGTAATTAATCGACGAGACGCCGTTGTTCTGTATGATGGCGGTATGGATTCGGAAGTTACAGACCTGCTGGAAGACGGCAGCATCATCCAGCGCCGCCGCGGGGTGGCGCGCAAGCCCGCGCCGGCTGCGTCATGCTTGGCAGCGCCCAACCCACTGACATTGAAGCCGCTTCCGCGCTGGATCACATCTGCACAGGCTTCGGCAACTGCGGCAGGCCAAGGCACCAGCCCACCTGATATACAAGCTGCTTTTGCGGCAGGCGCGGCCAGCTTCGCCCTCGACCAGATCCTGCGTGCCGAACCGGCCTGGATCGGCTGCCTTTCCATGCGACAGGCGTTCAAGGCTGCGGCGGTCGCAGCAAAGCTGCTGCGCCTCAATGCGGACGAGGCTCACCTGCGCGATGCCGAACACCTGACCCGGCCCGGCGACGACCCCGGCCCGGCCGGACGGCTGCACCGGCTGCTCCGACAGCTGGCCTTGCGTCCAACCCGGCTGGCCGACGAGACGCTGTCGGCCTTCACCAGTGAAATCGAAGGAGCTGCCGCAAGCGCCGAAGTGCTGGCGCTGCTGCGGGCTGATATCGCACTGGCCGAGCGGCTGGGATGGGAGCGCCCGCTGCTGCTGCATATGACCGTGATCCCCGACCCGGCGCTCAGGCAGGGTGCGCGAGGAAAGCGCCCGCAGGCCGACGGGCCGGATTGGGTGAACCTGCAGCATATGGTTCTTGCTCATGCCGCCGTCGCGGCCCATGCGCAGGCCGTGACGCTTGCCCGCAAGACACAGGCCCTGACCACGGCTGCCAATGGCTTGCGCACCCGCGACGGAGGCCGAGGTGTTGGCCTGATCCTGTCCGATGACAGCGTCGCGCCCTGGCGAATGGCCGGGAATCAGGGTTC